>Ga0074044_10001843_pt1 | contig 18813 bp, 40 predicted proteins | sample BogForMeECP23OM1_FD_94443 | JGI IMG/M metagenome (GOLD analysis project Ga0074044, IMG submission 94443) | Bog forest soil microbial communities from Calvert Island, British Columbia, Canada - Bog Forest MetaG ECP23OM1 | ecosystem: Environmental > Terrestrial > Soil > Wetlands ...
ATCGCTACCTTTCGCACCTGCAAGAGCCACGGGCTCCAGCTTAGGTGTTTCTCCCACGGCGGATGCTGGCGCATCGATGCCCTCCATGATTTGTTTAAGAACAGAATCCAAGTCGAAGTCATTCACGCTCGCCTCCATCCGCGCATGAGCGCGGACATAAGTTGATACCACGCACGCTCTTGATCGCGTTGCGCTTTGTACTCAGTGTTGCCGAACAGGCGGACACTGCCCCGCTTGGTGAGTTTCATTTGCCGGACTCCCGTTTGTACCTAGCTGCACCGATCACGACAGTGCAGAACTCTGTGACGATGAACACCCACACCCACCACGGGATGCGGCGGTCAAAGGCGTAGAGCAAGGTGGCGAGCATGAACCATAGGTCCAGGGCAGACGCCAGCGTTCCGACTCCGTATCGGAGAAAGGCTAGGTGCTTGCTCATTTCGTCACTCCCTTATCCACCAAGTTCGCCGCTTCCAGCAGCTTCTTGTTGTTGCGTAGCCAGATAGCAAACTGCGGATGCTGCACGATCTGCGGCGTGCGCCGCACGGTGTGACGCAGGGCACTCGCTTGGAACTCCTGTCCCATGCGTGACAGATACTCGAACGCCTGGATCGCAGTGTCCTTGTCGATGTTGTGCGAGATCATCCGCATGGTTGCGTACGCTGCGTCGGGTCGCTCGGGTACCTTGCACTTACTCGGGTGCGCGACGATCTCGGCGTAGCTCGGCAGCTCGTCTACCACACGCAAGTGTGCAACGAACTGCGCCGCGCTGCCTTCGCCTATCATGCCCGCCGCGCATTCGGTGAACATCTCCATGCTCATCGTGTCGATGAACGGGCTGAGCCTACAGATCGAACGCGGCGTGCAGAACGCGCCGGGTTTCTCTGGCACCTTGTCCGACAGGACTACGGCCGGGTGCGCTTCTGTGAACGAGATTATGGAATGGTGGATGTTATTCTTCTCCATCCAATCCACGAGCGCGTCCTTGTTGGGCTCGATCTCAATGTCCATTATTCTGTTCTGAATAAAAGCCATTGTCTTGCGGGCACCGGAGCGGTCCTTCTCCCGATTACCCGCTGCAACAACGATCCAGCCCGGCGGGAGTTGATACTCACCGACTCGACGGTCAAGCATAAGTTCAGCTGCGACCTTGTTAACGTCATCGTTTGCTTGGGGTTGTTCGTCCAAGAATAAATACCCATACTTACCGTCCTTCTTTTCGTCCACAGCCCAGAATGGAAGACTGAACTCCATCTTGCTTGTCGCGATGTTGCCTTGTGGCGGCAGCCCATAGCCCTTGACATCCGGCTGTTCCACTTCGCACAGTCTCACGACCTTGCATCCCACCAACTCGCCGAGCCGCTTAGTCATGAGCCTCGCTGCGCTCTTGACCACAGTGCTCTTGCCCATCCCAGGGCTCGACAGCAACCGGGGACAGATATATTCTCCCTTCTCGATTGCCACTTGCAACAACACCACCAACAATTTCTCTGCGTCGTTGATCTTCATTCCATACCTCGTTGAAAAGATTTGCTTGCCATGTATCCCAATACCCCCTGCCCGTGTCGCGCTTGCGGTACTCCGGCGCATCGTCCGGCCACGGGATCGACTTCGTGCCCCAATCGGGCGGCATCGTCCACATCCACCACTCGTAGTCCTCCATAGAATCTCCTACAGAAACAGGCAGTACTGGCGGTCGAACGCCATCGTGTACCAGATCCCCTGCGTGTCATCCAGCTTGGTCATGCGCCGCCTGTAGATCAGGGCGGCACTACGCCTCACACGTACGTACTCAGGGCTCCAATTAAAGATCGTCGTGTCGCCTCCGATCAGGGGTTCCAAGTGGGCCTGCTTAGGCCGACGGTTCATCTGCCTTCGCCGCAGACTCAGGCGTCACCAGCACGCCATTGTATTGTGTGGCCAGGCTGGTCATGGGTCCATACAACTCCTCGCGGTGTTCCTTCGCATACTCCAACACCTTGCGCGGGTCTTCCTCGCTCATCGGGAAGCCGAGCAACGCGAACAGCGATGACACTGCCTCGCCGAACTCCGCCGCATCTTCCATCTTGCCGAACACCAGCTTCTGGTTTGTCCCTGATACGCGCAGGCCCGACGCCTTCATGCTCACGCAGTACGGGCCGTCCTTGCGCGTCTGGTAGTTGGGGTAATCTTTCTGACGATAGATTGGCAGTGCATGTGCTATGAGGAAGTCACCGCACTCGATGCCTTCGCCGTTGAGATACACCTGCTCCGAGTTTGTCGGGGCGCCGATCTTGATCTTGAATGTCGTCTTTTCCACTGTCGTCTCCTAGTTGTTACAAGGCTTGTAAATTAAATCCGCTCAGCTCTCGCTTCGCTCAGTTACTCAAACAAACTCATCTGCTCTGGCCTGTGCGTGCGTACCTGTGACGGGCGCGCGGGCCAGTACCCACCAGCCTCAACATGAAACAGCCAGCCCCATTCCCACCGTGTCATGGCCAGCCCCCAGAGTTAGGCCACATGTAATTCTCATCAAACAGTACGTACTGCTGCTGAGACAGGCTGGGAGAGTCGAGATCACTCGTTATCTGCTCTGCCCTCCACACTGCCATGACTGCACACACCTGCGCGTAGGTCAATACGAACATGATGTTCTGCTGCCGCTTCGAACACTGCTCACCCTCCTTGAAGTCAGAGAAGAATGATCCGGTCGGAGAGTGTATATAGACGCGCACCGATTGTTTGCAGCGTTTGCAGGTGAACCGCTGCGGTGGGTTTACGCTGAGCACTTCTTCCGTTGCGGTTCGCAGCATCTCATGCCCGCGCCCTTCAAGTTCCTGTATATACTTGCTCAGTTCCTCCTTTGGGTTCTCGCCCGGCAGAATGTCAATGGTCACTGTGTTGTGCATCGTCGTTCGCGCAGTCATGATTTGCTCCGGCTCGGGATCGCCGCCATGATTTTGCGCTTCGCCACTGCGTACTCGCGGTCGTGCTTATGCATGTGCGCCAGCGCGCAGTCTACGCTCATGCCGCCCTGTACCCGCCCCAACAGCCTGCGTTTGAACACCTGACTTCTCTGCTGCGTTGGCGTCAGGTTGATATGCCCACACTCCTGACACTTCATATGAAGGTGCATTGTGTCCTTGCCACAGGCGGGACACGGCTGATTGCTAAACCCTTTGATGCTCATAATACCTCCCGAAATATTGACAGCTGCGCTGCGCTCATAACTCCGTGCGGCGGCTCTGATCGCTCGCAGGTGTGGTACTCATCCCACGACAGCCACAATCCAAGCCCATGATTTTTTATGCTCTGTCGGAACTCCGCGATATACTCTAGCAGTCGAACATCATCGCTTGTGCGATCGGACATATGCGTACCTCTTTGTCGATGACGTGGAAGTTGCAGTCAAGCTGGTAGCCGGTCTGCTGGTCGAACCAGCAGTTGCATGTGAAGCAGCGGAACAGACTCGTGTGCTTGTCGATCTCACGCACGTTGTGATGCATGGCCCTAGCTGCGTCCCATGAGATACTCATCTGCAACTCCCACGGTAGGGTATCTCGATTGATCCCATTCCATCCCGCTCTGCGAGCCACTTAGGGAAGTTATGCCCGTCGTCCCACAGGTTGAACTGCTGCACGGTCCATTGTTGGTCCTTGACTTCTTGTCTACGTGTTTCGTGGACAGCATCAAGTTGTTGCTTATTCATAGCATAAACTCCATTGCGCAAACTGGCAGATCGGAAAGAGCTTCTGGTTAACGACCCTACTTACGCCGGCGTCTCTATCGATCTCAATATACCAATGCGCATCGCAGCGGCACTCAAACCACGCGCAGCGCGGATTCCATCGCACATGGACGTGGTTCTGTCTGCCATACTGCCTTGCTGGTTCATTGGCTTCTTTCTCATTCGGGTAGTAAAGGTCCATCACGGTCTCCGTTACAACGGTTGTAATCAGGTGAACAGCATCTCTTGCAGGCGCGTCGCAACCACCGAGCTTGCAAACCTGCGCGCCTGCTTGTTGTGGATGCGATCCTGCGTCAGCCTGTTCCGTTCGCTGTTATCGTACTTCCCCAAGTACGCCTGTATCCACTCGTCGATGGGTAGCAGTTTGTGATCGCTGTCGGGATCGTATGGCGCAATCATTTGTCACCCCCACAAGTTTAGTTGCATGTACTCGAACGTGTACCTGTTCGACTGATCATAGGGATACACGCTCTCATCCCCTCCGTCCATCCGCAACATGAAATCCCAGAACGTCAAGGTATCCATACAACCGCCGCCGCGATCAACCCTATCCACCCAGTTATCGCGAAGAACATCCCGCGATTGCCCCACTTCGTCTGCACCCACGACAGCAGCACCAGCATCACGCCGATACCCAACGATGCCGCGCACAGAATACTCAGCAACCAAACGAATGCGATTAGTTTAGTCATCGAGAAACTCCTTGTTAATCACTCCACAGATTCGCTTGCATGAATTGGCACGCTGCAAGGTATTTGCAGAACTTCTGATCGTGATGCAGATACCATTCCACCGTGTAACGCGTACCACATGCTGTCTCATACACTTGGTACGGCACCGGCAACAATTCATCTTCTTCGTTCATGAATCACTCCACAAACACAGCTGCATGTTCCACGCAGCCAGGCCCTGAGTGACCAGCCAGTGCGCCTGCTCATCCCACGCCAGGAATTTGTACTCAACGTAGTGCCAATCCATAGATTACTCCCAGAGGTTCAGATGCATGTCCCGCACCCGCAGCCACGTGTACCATTTATATAGGTGCAGGTCAGTGTGAAGGAGCAGCTCAGCGAAGCTCATCCCCCTTACATCCCATTCAGATGCCTGATGAAGTCCGCGCGGACGCGCTCGAGCCGCGCACGCTCTGTGTCCGTCAGCGGTTCCTCTGTTACAACGGTTGTATCCCGCTTGCCGCAACGCATGCACTCACCATCGACACGATCTACTTCACAACCCTCAGCAAAGTCGCAATCCTCGCCATCGTCGCGTGCACCGAACTCAATGTTGTCATCACACGCCACACCTAGTGCCATTGGCGTAATGTTGCGCGCGGCGATATCTGCGAATGTTGGGAGTACGTCTCGCACGCGAAGAAACTCATGCAACTCCGCGTCGCTCGTGCTCGACGCACACATCTCAGACTCGAACAACTCCGACTCGGGATGATCCGCAATCTCAACCTCGAATGGCTGCAACACACTCGACGCCTCATACACTCGCCCAGCTTCTTCGTTGAGCAATGACAGAATATCTTCTTGTTCATTCAACCTATTGGCGTGTTGCACTCGGTAGGTCTCGAGTATCCGTATCCGATCCGCCAGCACCTGCTGTATCTTCGCGCGCACCGCGCGCTCCGACTCCGACTCCCGAAACATCCGGTCAACCACCGATCGCCCGCACTCGACCTCATGCATCGCATGCTTGAGGTAGAGCCATGTGACCAGCAGGCCGATCGCAGAAGTTACAACCATTGTAATCGCAAACGCTGTGTACATATCCATTGAAGTCTCCTTGCTACGTTGATTAAATGTTTTCGTGTCGTCGTGGCGCAGTCATTCGTTGGTGCCGTCGACCTCACTCCGGTAGTTCCACAGGCATTGCTGCATGATGTTGGGGTGGAACTTCGGCTGCGCAGCTGGCGCGGCATCCACTTCGTCCAGCGGCACCACGAAGTGTCTACTGAGCGGAACACTATTGCCGATCACTGCCCAGCCTTGCCAATTGACTGGGTTGTTCTTCCATCGTTTCAATGCGAGGTCGGTCATAAATCCTCCGGCTCAAACGGACAGTCGAACAGATACAGCTGCTGCTGCTGCCACCGCCACTGCCACTGCCACTGCCACTGCTGCTGCTGCCGCTGCCGCTGCTGCTGCTGCCGCTGCCACCGCTGCTGCCACCACTGCTGCTGCTGCCGCCGCTGCCACCACTGCTCGTCGTCGGTCATACACTTCCCCGAAACAACATCAGTTGTGCACTGCGTGCGCTGCAACTTCGGCAGTCGCGCACGCGGTTGTTACTGGCGTATCCGACTGGCGACAAGTCGTCATCGTATCGCCAGCCAAGAACTGTTCCAGAGATTCATTGGGAGAGCAGTTGTAGTTGTTCGAGAGTCGTGCTTGCCGTGGCTCGGTGCTTCCGCTTAGCTTGGTTGTCATGGCTGAGCCGCGGATTATGCGCGCGGTCTGTTTGAGATCCCATATTGTGCGCTCCAAGATTCGAATGTCGCGACCGTTTATTGGCGTTTTGTCTAGGTGTTGTAGTGTCTCTGCTATACCAAGCAGAGTGAGAGAGAAAGCCCTATTACGTAAAATGCGGTCCATGTTTTGCCTCATGATGTAAAATTGGATTCATTAAGTGTTTATGGTCGAAGTCGTATTTACGTGTTGTCGTGTAAGTCCTTGAAAACGTTCATAATGGGTTGTAGTTGTAGTACGTAGTGAAAGTATAGATAAAAACTACAGAGCACTACGACTAGGTGACTACGTGATCCGAAGCACCTAGCCACCTACACAAAAAGTTCCCTAGCGCGCCGTAGTATTATAATATACAATACAATATATATATATATATGCCTTTCAGGGCTCTTGCATTTTGGCATTGCTATATAAATCAATGACTTAATGTTGTAGCGAATCCCGTATGTTGCGTTGCGTATTCGTGCTGTCGCGCAGTCATGAATTTGCTTTGTGATTCAATGGCTTGCGCTCGTTTCAGTGTCCATTATACAACCAATATACAACATGCCTGGGTTTCTTCGCTGGCTCACTACGACATACAAACAAGAAAAACCCCAGACCTTTCGATCTGGGGTTTCTCAGTTTCAATCCGAACGACTGGAGTCTAGCCCGACAAGCCTATATCCAGATCATGTTCGGTGGCGAAGTTAACAATCGCCGCCATGGTCGTCTTTTGCTTTGCCGACTTGGCTCCGTCCCTAACACTCGCGTACCAAAGTTTGAGGCCGCGGGCCGCTGCGACCTTCGGATCAGTCTTCGCGGCTTCTTTCTTGGTTGTCATGGCCGTTACGGCATCGCCGACGTTGCCGTGTTCCTTAATGAGCCGCGCGACCTTGACCGCGTCATGGTAGCCGCACGAGCCCGTTGCGGTCCGCACTGCCGTTATGGCTTCGGGCAGTAAGGCGTGCTGGCGAACGATCGAGCGCGCCTCAGACTTGGACACCTTTTCGCGGGGCGTGCCGTTCCAGCCGAGTTTGGCCGACAGCGCATCGACGATTGCCACAACGTCGGGTTCGTCAACGGTTGTCTTGAGACCGGCCTTTGCAGCGGCTGTGCAAAACGTGACCAGCGAGCCCGCTGAATTCTTCGCTTGCGTAATGGCCTCGGCCAATGCGGCTACAACGGTTGTAACGACTTTGGGTGCGAGGGTACTGGGGGTTTTCTGTTTGGTATCACTCATCGCATAACTCCTAGTTTCTTGATGAGATCGCGGTATTGCTCTCTCACTATTCAGCTGTGAGGAAACGGGGCCAGGGTTACAAGCCTTGTAACGGCCCCGGCCCGGACCCCGGTATAGGGCCACGGGGTGGCGCGGTGGGTGGCGTCCCTTAGGTACCGCGTCAATACGTCAATAAAAAATCTAACCCACGGCCCACACCCGGCCCACAACGCAGCGCACTACTACAAAATTTGCCCTTGGTCAACCTTCGGAGTAAAGTCGGACTCTCCTCAAGGACTAGGGGATCCCCCGATGCCAGTCTGTGACGACCCCGGCGAAGTCTTCGCCATCAATTGCCTGACAGCGCCGAGCTCTCTGACGTACTCCTGCGCGTACCGGAAATACTATGGCCAAAACAATGTGACTAACGCGTCCGTTGAGGGAGTGATCACTACGGCCGGCGTGACGATACTGAACGCAGTCTCAGGTCCCTATTCGCTCGTGGCACCGAACATCCCATTCCAATCGCTCGAGCTCACGTTCTTGTCGATCGTAAACACCGACGGCGCCGCCCACGAGATTCAGTTTGGTAAGTTCAACGATGTCCACGTGTCGGGATTCGTGCCGATGATTTCCTACTGCACGCTGAACCCCGACGAGAGTTTGATTTTTGTCGAGGGCGCCGGCTTCCAGGTGTACGACTCGAACGGCCTGCAGAAAGTGGAGACGCAGGGGATCACCGGTCCCGCTGGCCCGACAGGACCTGCAGGTCCGGTGGGACCGACCGGAGCTACGGGCCCCGCTCAGTTCCCGACGGTGGTCATCGAGTACCCGGTCACGACGGGGTTCGCATACGTCGCGCCTAACTCGCCGCAGCCGGAGGTGATTTTTTCTCTGATACCCGGCGGGACTTTGGCCACCGGGGCATTTAAAATGCCGGCCAACCCGCAGCCCTACCAGAAGGTCACGATAACATCAACACAAAAAATCACGGCGTTCACGGTGACGGCGAATGCCGGACAGGATATCTTCGGTGCGCCGGCGGGGACGGCGCTCGCGGCGAACGCGGCGATGAGCTGGATCTACGGGGACGGAGTTATTTTTCCCCAGTGGTACAGATTGGCTTGACACACACCCGGCCCACCGGTATTCTCGCGGGATGAAACAGATCTCCGGCGAGCAATGGTTCGCAGAATTCAACCTCGTGAAGACGGAACTCGCGCCCGGCACATTCCTACGTCATTGGGACGATGTCCCCGACGGCACACTGGAAAGCGACTTTCAGTGGTGCATATTCATATGAAATTCTTCAAACGTCCGCCGCTGCAAACGGTCCGGCGCAAGTTTCTCTGGTGGCCCAAGAAGGTCGTTCAGGTCGAATACGGCTATCATCCGATCCCCGGCGCGGAGAAGGTCAAGTTCTATCCCGGCTGGCATGACCAGGGTCCGGGGAGTTTTACTGTGATGCCGCATGGCTTCGCTGCGGCCAGCTGGCCACCGAGGAACGTGAAGCCGGAGCACTGCGGCGGGATGGTAGTCCCCGTGCAGCACAGCCTCGAGAAGACGATTGACGAGTGGATATGGCTCGAGTACGTGCTCGAGGAGCTGCAGATAACTAGCCTCGGTGATAGGTCATACTCAAAGTGGTGGCCGACGGCGCATCGCAAACAATGGAACCTCTGGCATGAATATTATTGACCCGCCGTGGAGCCAGATGCACTTCGACTGCTTTCCAAGAGATGAGTGGCCGGCTGACAATCCGCAGGCGCTTTTGATGCCCTGGTGGCAATATCAGGCGTGCTTATTCGATGTCTAACAAACGCGGCAATTTGGACCCGACGAAAATGACTGACTGGAACAAAGTCCAGCGCATCGTTGCGTGGATCGTCATTCTTAATCTCATGGCGTTTTGCACGGTCATGCTGATCGTCGATATCGCAATGTGGACAGAGCCGACGGCCGCGACGCCGATAGATCCACCGCAAGATTCCACTGTATTTGACAGGGCGCAAAAATATGACTGAATTTCCGATACTCTCGCAGACCTCCGACTCTGACAAGCAGGTTCTTCTGCAGCTGCGGGATTTAATGCCCGAGGGCTACCGATATCTCGAGATCGGCTCGTTCCTGGGCGGGTCCTTGGTGCCATTCCTGCGGGATCCGCGGTGCATCGACGTGTTGTCGGTCGACGTGCGAGAGCGGGTGGTGGCGGACGAGCGCGGGATCAAGTACGACTTCAAGGGAATGCCGGTCGAGAGCATGCTCGCGGAGCTCGCGAAGCACGGAGTTCCGACGGACAAGCTGGAGAACTTCGGCGGATGCATCGATGCGTGCACCTACATGCACGCGTTCGACTTGATATTCATCGACGGCGAGCACACCGACGTTGCTTGCTTTCGTGACTTCGTGCATGCGATGGAGCACGCCAGACGTGACGCGATCGTCGCATTCCACGACTCGACGCTCATCCACAAGGCATTGCAGATCAACCAGGAATACCTACGAGTGACGGCAGAGCCATTCAAATTCTTCAAGGTGCATGGCTCCGAGATCGCGATGATTTGTCTCGGCAAATACATCAACGCGAAGCTGCCGTTTGAGGCTGAGCCGGACATGCCGGCATTCTACCGCGAGGCGGAAAAGACACTGCTCAACCACGCGCTGCAGTTCCGCATCAAGGACGGCATCGCGGAAGATGCACTGGTGATGAAGGCGTTCTGATGAAAGTCGCGGTTTATTCGAATTTCTACGGTGCCGACAACCTCGTGCATGGGAACGTGAACTTCAATCGCGTAGACCCGGCGATCCCGCATTATTTTTTCACCAACAACCAAGTGGCCGGACACAAGTGTATGGCGGCAGGTTGGACGGTGATCCCGGCGTTGACGCCGGCGTCAGGCGATCCCGCGGAGTCGAATATGCAGTGCAAGGAGGAGAAGGTCCGGCCGCACCTGATCGCGCGTCTACAGGAGTACGACTTCCTCGTGTACCGCGATGCCAAGCTGACGGGACTGGACTTCGGCATGCTGCCGAGAATCATCGAGAAGATGAAGGCTGGCGGCTACTGCGCGGCGCTGCCCGTGCACGGCCGGGGCGTCGTGGATGAGGTGATCGAGTCGATGTTCCAGAAACGGTACTTGCTCGAGCGCCAGCGGATCGTGAACTACGTGAATGAGGAACTGCGCGCCGGATGGGCGCCGGTAAATCCGGTGCACTTCGGCTGCTGCACGTCGGTGCGCAACCAGCGCCACCCAGACACCGAGGCAATGAATAATTTGTGGCGGGCGCACATCGACCGCTGCGGAGTACAGGACCAGATCTCGTTCCACTTCATCGCGCAGCAGTACAAGATCATGGCCATACCGCAGGAATTTGGCGGGCGGCGCTCCGAGGCCCCCGTGCCGGGGTGGGTATGAATTTTAGATTTGAGTACCGCCAGTTCGAGCGGGTGGCGAAGCGTGAGCGGGAGTACCTCCCGAGTGCGTTCCGCCCTGGGCGGCTGGTGCTGGCGCCGCCGTATCAGTATATGAGGTCGAACGTGTGTCAGTGGATGTTGTTCCCTGAATTTTCTAGGAGTATGTGATGAAATTTACGATCGATTTGATGTGTGGGTTTGCGATGCCGAACACGACGATGGTGAAAAATTCGCCGGGCTACCCCCGGACCTGGTTCGTGAACGCAATGAAGCGCAAAATCATCGCGCCGGACGGTTTTGTGTATATGGGCGCGCTGCGCTTGCTTGGACTGACGCTTGGGGTTACGATCACGAGAGAATGTTCTACCGCGATCACTCCGCCCGCTGGTTCGTCTGCGCCTGCTGCATCGTCGCCCTCGCAGCCGCAATCAGTGCAGTTGCCGCCCGAGCTGCTCGCGCAAATCCAGGCGCACATCCAGGCGCAAGCATCGACGAAAGCGCTGAGCTCCCCGTCGATCCCTGGAAAGAGCACATAGGCAAAGATGGTATCGACGAGGCGCCGATTTGCCAGAATCAGTTCGGGGAAATAGCGGCCACACGATGGTGGCCACGCTGCGACACAGTTTGAGGTGGCTATGAAAGTTCAAAGATTTTTCTACGTGCGCCCGCCAAAGGGTCGCGTACGGCATATCCAGTACGGCAAGACGCATAGTGAGGGCCCGGTCGCCTGCGGCCGGCATAGCGAGAAAGGCTGGCTGTGGTGCCGACCCGAGAACTACCGTGGTTGGATACCGGTCTGCAAGCAGTGTGAGCGAGCGCGTGAACGCTAAGCAAGCCAAGAAGTTACGATGGTTCGCCCGCGCGCAGGAGGCGGCGATGCCGGACATCATGCTCAACAAGGAGGGTATCCCTTCCACGTTGCTGGTGTACAATCACAAGAAGATATTCGTCGACGCGAAGGGTGATGAGCATGAGTACATCAATCGGACGATCCAATACAATCCGCGGACCTGCGGCAAAGGGTATTACCGCGCCCTTAAATCGTCGGGACTACGCCTCCGCGGTAGCGTTGCGCGAGTTAGGCAGACTTGCCAATTCAAAGCCATTGAACGACTTACAGCGAAGCAGCAGAGAGCCGGAGATAGTGCCCGACCTGACGCTGAGTCTCTCGCTATTTCAGCGGCTGGAGTGGTCCAGCCGAGTCCGCCGCCGACAGCAGCAGCAGATGCTCTGGCCGGCGCCCTGGTCGCAGCTGGAACTTGATCTAGAGTCGCCAGTACCTTAAGCTGACGGCGTACAAACAGGAGAGCATGATGCTAACGCAATTTCAATTCACAGAATCAACCACCTACACGGATGGCTCGGCAATTCCGCCCGGCACGCCCCTGACGTACAACCTGCTCGTCGACACGGTGAATCCGCCGGTTCAGGGATATTCGGTCCCGGCGGCGAATGTTGCCGCGGCAGTGGGCGGCGTCGTCACCGTCCTGTTTTCGGATGTCGGCTTTGTGCCGGTGCCCAATGTTTCGTACTTCGCGGCAGCGACCGAAGCCTCGGGCGCGGCGGTTTCCGCGGACTCGAATGTGGTTACGTTCATACAGGTGCTTCCCCCATCACCGCCGACGGCACTCACGGTTTCGTGAGGGCGCTGAGTGTAGATGGACTTGGTTGACTCATTTTCTTCAGGAGATTCGACATGACCGAAACAGTAACTGTAGCCCCGGCCCCCGTAGCGGCCAAGACCGTCGGACAGACCGTTGACGCTGATATTGCCGCGCTAGAGGCGCGCATCAAGGCACTCGAGGGCGACGCAACGGCGTTTTGGACGAAGCAGATCACGTGGCTCAAGGCGAACTGGCCGCACCTCGTGTCGATGGCATTCTCAGGCTTTGCGGCTGCGAAGCTCGGCATCGCCAGTGAGATCGCCAAGCTGTTCTAAGTTTATGCAGCATAATCATGACACTGCAGGCGTAGTAGGCGGGCTCACAACGGTGAGCCTTGCCGCTGCGCCATGGTTCATCAATCTCGAGGCGATATTGCGCATCGGCAGTTACTTTCTGTCCTGCATAGTCGCCACGCTCACGATCATTCACCTCTACAACCTGTACTTTCGTAAAAAGAAATGAGCGAGAAAGTCGAAAATGGCCAGCGGATCCACGTCCGCCTGACGAAGCAGCAGTACGCCAGGCTGAAGAAGCTGGCGGCCGCTGGCGGCTATTCGATTTCGGAGACGCTGCGTCGTGCTATCGACGCCTACCTCGCTGGCTAAAGAACTCTGGGATGTAGTGCGGGCGGCTCGCAGCGGCACAAAGTACTGGGTTCGCGTCTTGAAATTCGGTGACACTGGGTATCCATGGTCTCTGCATGAATGTGCGCTGATGACGCGCGACGGCCTACGCGAGTTGGGTTTTAAAGCATATTTCGACGACGAGCGCGTGGATGTGAACGCGGGATGGCCCACGCCCGAGGATCGCGCCCGCTTGGGCATCGAGCGTCAGATTATCATTGGGGGTAACATTGGCACCGCCCGAGCCTACGCCTCGATCCCGGATGGGTCGATCGTCTATAATTTTGAGCAGGCCGGTGCCTCGCAGTTTGGCGCGCACTACCTCTCGCTTTTGAAAAGATGTGTCGTATGGGAGTACCACCCCGACAACATCAGATATCTCAAATCTCTCTACGGCATCAACGCGATCTTGGTGCCGTTCGGATACATTTCAGCATTCACGCCACCTGCGCCTGAGATTCCGCCGGCGATGGAGTATGACGTCGCGTTCGTGGGATCGCTCAATCCGCAGCGCAAGGTCATCATCAACGAGCTCGAGCTGGTAGGCCTGAAGGTGTTCGCCTCGCAGGAGTGCCAGTGGGATAAGCGTCCTGACGTCTATCGCCGCAGCAAGGTCGTGCTCAACATGCACTACTATCCGAAGGTGAAAGTGATGGAGGTGGTGCGGATCGGACTCGCTCTGGCGATGAGCAAAGCGGTCGTGACGCAGATTGATCCCGACACGCGTGTCGATCCCTACTACCTACCCGGCGTCGCCGCAGCACCGTATAAGGAACTGGCGGCCACCGTGAAGCGGATCGTCAACGATCCCGTCGAACGGCGCCGACTCGAGAAAGATGGATTTGAACTTTTTATCTCGCGGCAGGCCAAAGATTCTTTACGTGGAGCACTCGACCATGAATCAACCCCTCCAACCCAACGACTACCCGAAAGTCATGAGCGCACACCAAACGCTTCAGGCACTGTGTACCGGCGAGTATCGAGGACTGGCCAGGTACGGTGACGGCGACTTTGCCGTGATGCGCGGGCAGCGCGACAGATATCAGAAATGGGACCCTGCGCTGGCATGGAGGCTGGCGCAATCCTTAAGGACGCCCACACCCGGCGTGTTGAATGCGATCATTCCGCCCCCTGGACAGGGCGAGCTCGCGAACCAGCGCTGGCACTGTTACTACGAAGCTAACGCGGGAGTTGTCGGACTATTGCCCGACAGAGTTTACGGCAACGCGGCGATTACGCGCATCGACTCGAATCGTCAGCTGCACACCGAGGAATACTGGCTCGAGATTTCAAAGTTGTGGGTGGACAAGGATGTGACGCTAATCCGCGGCACAGACCGCTCACTCACGCCGCAGATGCTACTTGATTCGCCGGGGAGCCCGGAAAGCGTGACAGATATCATCGGGCCGGGGCAGAACGCCTGGGATAAGTATGGTGAGCTGGAAGCGAAGGCACTCGCCTCAAAGAACGAGGTGATTCTCCTCTGCACAGGACTGGTCGCGCGGCCGCTCGTTCATTCATTCGTCCTGGGCGGCCACAAAGCCTACGATTTAGGGCATCTTGGCGTATGGTTCAAGGACGGAAAGCCGAAGCCGTGGGAAGACTGCCGCGCCTAGGTCCAAGCTCGGACAGGCATGCCCGTTCGCCGCGGTCGCGGTTTGCTTTCTGCTATAACGCGTGCACTGTAATTGCCCGAGGCACCAAGTGCCGCATATTGAAGACAGTCCGCTATGTCCGAGGCTGGATGCGACTTCTCCGGCTTATCGTCGAGGTCTCCCGTTTGTTTGCGACGGTAGCGATACTCGAACTTCAGGGCGCGTACGAGAAGGGGACACGCCGCACCGTCTATGAGAATGGCTGGACCTCCATCGACGTTGCGCAGAAAGAGCTGTTCGACAGCTCGGAGTCGCGGCTCGATATCATTTGTTGGGGCGGCATAGGCGCTGAAGCCAAGTCGCTTGAGCGCGTCAAACGCGGACTCCTCACCGATTTGGGACTTCTGACGTCCGGCTGGGTCTCCTACCACGAAGACCGGGAACCCAGGGAACGTACGCGCAAGGGCTGGTTTAAGCAGGGTTTGGAGAAACTGCTCAAGCCCCATATCGGTCGACGTTTGTTCGCCGAGTATGAGCAGGCGACCTCGGACGTCCACCTGGGTGATAAGACCAGCCGGCGTGCGGCCGAAATCCTGGCCGAGCATAAGGGGGTACCCCGTCACCGCTATAAGGCGGCTCTGCGATATATGAAACTCCGGGCGGAACGACGAGCGAAAGACCGCTTGCCCTGAGAGGGACTTGCCGTACTTCGCGTCGATATGCACGTCAGACCAGTCTTTGGTGTTGGACGTTCGCAAGTCTGAGTAGTAGTTTGGCCGCAGGTTTGGGATATTTTCCGCACCAGGGTCGAGGCCACCGGGTTGCTTGTAGACGGCCCAGTTCGCCGGGAGCTCGAGCTCCATGCGGATGTACCAGTCGGAGTCCTCATCGGGCGGGTTGGACTCGGCGATGACGCCATACCATTTGTTGCGCGCGACGCCGAGTGGTTGAAAACGACCACAACGTCCGTACAGCGCTTCGATGATCGGAATCGGGATTTGCCGGAACTCGGACACCCATCCGCCTGTGATATTCAGCGAGAGCAGTCGCTCGATGTCGGCCTGCGTGTCGAGCGGGATCAGCAGCCAGTCGCTCTCGACGCGCGTGCCATCTGGTAGATTGAAGCGAAGCTGAACCGTAGAATCCGTTACCTTGTAATTCATCGCGGGAGTCAGCCATTTCTTGATGTCCTCCAGGACGGTTTGGCGGAGCTGTGAGGATGTGTTACGGACGACGACGAAGCGGGTTTTGCGGATGCCCTTCGGATCCGGATACTCCTCGGTCGCGCGCCGTACGAGCTCCATGATGCAGCCGGTCGTCTTGCCGGATCCCCAGGGCCCCATGATCAGGCGCACCGCCGCGGTGTCGTCCTTCATGAATTTTTCGATCGTCGGGGGGACCACGTAAGTGGCCGAGGTCTTGTCAGTCATTCGTAATTGCCTTCCCGTCGATCACGACGTTGGACTTGTTGTCAGCGAACTGGATGTTCAGGGTAAATCCCTGTGCGGCCGCGCCCGTCGGCGCCGTGGTCTTGGCGGATCGGCCGGCGAGATCGGCGAGGGTCTGGATCGCCTTTATGCGTTCGGCACTTGGGACAGTGGTGTTTCGGGCGAGGCCATAGAGCTCAGGCATCGTGTCCTCGAGCATGATCTCAGCCTTTTTCGTGATGCGCGCGCCGGCGGCGAGCGTGCCACGCCAGGTCACGAGGGCCTCTTTCAGCATCCCGCGGAATACAGGGTTCGTACGTAGGAGGTCCCACTGGGCCTTAGTCAGGCCGTAGCGCTTGCGGATGTCCTCGGGAGTGCAGAGCTCGGCTGCGAGCTCGGCCACAATGGACGCCTTCAAATCACCCAGTTCGATGGAAGTTCCGGTCCCCGGTACGGTTACGGAAGTACTGGCAGAGCCAACCTCATCAGACATTTGCGTTTCCTAACGTGATCGTTCAGGATAGCCTAGCTGGTAACACGCATATCCACAAGGCGCAAATGGTAGCTGTCACAAACTCGACCAATGACCAACGGCTCATAAACCCGCTGGCGCAGCAGCGCATGGGCAATATCCGGTCGATGCCGGTCATGCCGCGCGGCGGCTCCGGACAGCCGAATCAGAACCCTCAAAGCGGGATCCCGCAACAGGTTCCCTCGGTTCCAGGCCATGCGATGACACGCATGCTCTCGCCCGATCAGGTTGCTGCGCGAGAGGAAGCCCAGGCGCAGGCAAACCAGCCTTCGCAGAACCCCGACTGGCAGAACGACCCGAGCGTCCTCGAGATCGCGAAACATGTCCGCTATCGCATGTACGAGATGCGAAACTTCCGCAACATGATGGGCATTGGCCAGAGGCTAATCGATGCACTCCGCACCTACAAGGGCCAGTATGACCCCGCCCGCCTGCGCGATATCAAGGCCTTCGGCGGCTCCGACGTCTTCGCCCGCATCGTCCCCGGCAAGTGCCGCGGCGCAACTTCTCTCCTACGCGATATCTACCTCGGCTCAGAGCGGCCCTGGGATATTTCGCCTACTCCAGAACCTGAAGTTCCAGAGAATATCGAGCAGGCGATCCAAGGATTAGTCGCCGCCGAGATCGCCGCATGCCAGCGGCAGCTCCAGCAACTACAACTGCAGGCGCAGCAGATGCAGCAACAGCAGCAGCTCGCGATGCAGATGGCCCAGCAGAACGCTCAGGCCCAGAAGGTCATGGGCGTCGATCAACAAGTTCTCCAGACCGGCCAATCCGCTGAAGCCGCTCAGGCGGCCGCCGGCACTCAGCAGGGCCCCCAGGCGCTCGGCGCGGCCCAGCAGTCCGCTCAGCAGCTCCAAGGCACCATGGTGGGTGCCATGCTACCCCCGGCGCCACAGATGCCGCCGCAGCCCCAGGTCCCCCAAGGCCAGCCTCAGCCGCAGCCAGGCGTCCCCTGGTCGGGCCCCCTGGCACCAGAGACAATGGGCGCCGGCGCGCCGGGCACAATGCCGCAGATGCCGACTCAGGACCAGATTGAGGAACGGGTCAGCCAACTCCGCGAAGCGGCACGGAAAGCGGCAAAAAAGAACGCCGTCAAGGAAGCAAAGGCCGCTGCGGAGGAGCTCGACGAGCTGCTCACGACCGGCAATTTCTACGAGGCTTTCGCCGAGTTCTTGATTGATTTACCAATTTTTCCGTTCGCGGCCATCAAGGGCCCTGTCGTACGGATGTGCTCCCAAGTCAAATGGGTGAATGGCTCGCCGGTGCGCAAGCAGGTCCCCAAGATGTTCTGGAGCCGCGTCTCGCCGTTTGACCTATACTGGACCCCGACCGCCCACAACGTGCACGAGGCCGAGTTTGTCGAGCGCCTGCGGCTCACTCGCGCGGATCTCCTGGCGTGCAAGGGTTTGCCAGGATACAACGATGACGCCATTAGCCAGTGCTTGGATCGCTTTCATGACCGGGGCTTCCGCGAATGGTGGGATGTGGTTGACGTTGAGAGAGCGCTTCTCGAAAACCGAGAGGCATGGCCCCGAACGTCGTCCAGCCTCATCGACACCGCCGAATACCACGGATCTGTCTCGGGAAAGACACTCTTAGAGTGGGGAATGGATCCCGCGCAAATCCCTGATCCTGAACAGGAATATCGGGTCACGGCCTGGTTGATCGACCGGTTTGTGATCAAAACGCAACTAGATCCGACGCCCTCGCAGCGCGCCCCGTATTATGTCTCCCAGTTCGAAAAAATCCCAGGAACGATGTATGGCTACGGACTTCCCGACCTGCTCGAGGACATTCAGACTGTCGCCAACGCATCTTACCGGTCCCTCGTCAACAATATGGGTATCGCTTCCGGCCCCCAGGTCGTCATCAATGACGCTGTATTGGCACCCGGGGAAGACGACAGCATGTATCCCTGGAAACGGTGGCATGTTAGTTTCGATCCGATGATGGCGAGCGCGGGCATGCAGCCGATCATGTTCTACCAGCCCGACTCACGCGCGACGGAGATCCAGGGCCTGATTGCAAACTTGAACCTGATGGCGGATGATGTGTCGGCGATCCCGCGGTATATGACCGGCGGATCGCAGGGTGGCGGCGCGGGCCGCACCGCATCTGGTTTGTCGATGCTCATGTCGAACGCTGCGAAGAC
>Ga0074044_10001844_pt1 | contig 18810 bp, 16 predicted proteins | sample BogForMeECP23OM1_FD_94443 | JGI IMG/M metagenome (GOLD analysis project Ga0074044, IMG submission 94443) | Bog forest soil microbial communities from Calvert Island, British Columbia, Canada - Bog Forest MetaG ECP23OM1 | ecosystem: Environmental > Terrestrial > Soil > Wetlands ...
AGCTTCTCCTTGACGAGCAACGGCTGGCTGCAGATCGCGCTGTTTGGCATGATTGTCATCGCGATCACGAGGCCGTTCGGCGGTTACATGACGCGCGTGTTCGCGGGCGAGCGGACGTTTCTGAGACCGGTGCTGCGTCCGCTCGAACGGCTCGTATATTGGTGTTGCGGCGTCGACGAGACCCAAGAGCAATCTTGGCGGACCTATGCGGTGGCGATGGTCTTCTTTGGCGTCGCCGGCTTCGTCACTCTCTACGCGCTGCAGCGCCTGCAATGGTATCTGCCGTTCAACCCCCAGGGGCAGGCCGGGGTGGAGCAGGTGCTGGCCTTCAACACTTCGGTGAGCTTCGTCACCAACACGAACTGGCAGTCCTATGTGCCGGAAACCACGATGGGCTACCTCGTCCAGATGGCGGGGCTTACGGTCCATAATTTCGTCTCGGCCGCGGTCGGGATCGTTCTGGCGATCGCGTTGATTCGCGGCTTCGCCCGTCGCGAGGCGAACGGCATCGGCAATTTCTGGGTCGACCTCACACGTTGCACGCTCTACATCCTGCTGCCGATTTCGGTGGTGGTAGCCCTTCTCTTCGTCTGGCAGGGCGTGCCGCAGAATTTGAACGCCTATGCCGATGCGACGACGTTGGAGGGCGCCAAGCAGACGATAGCCCAGGGACCGGTCGCCTCGCAGGAGGTGATCAAGGTCCTCGGCACCAACGGCGGCGGGTTCTTCAATGCGAACTCCGCCCATCCCTACGAAAACCCGACCGCGCTCACCAACCTCGTTCAGATGCTGTTGCTGATCGGGATCGCCGCGGGGCTGACCAACGTGCTTGGCCGTATGGCGCAGGACGAGCGCCAGGGTTGGGCCATCTTTGCCGCCATGGGCATTCTGCTCTTCATCGGTGTGGTAACCGTCTATTGGTCGGAATCGCACGGCAATCCCGGTTTCGCGGCGTCCGATGTCGATCCCGCGCCGAGCGCGCTCCAGGCGGGGGGCAACATGGAGGGCAAGGAGATCCGCTTCGGCATTGCCCCGACTGCGCTCTTCGCGACCGTCACCACCGACGCCGGCGGCGCCGTCGACGCCATGCATGACAGCTTCCTGCCGTTGGGCGGGATGGTATTGATCGTCAATATGGCGCTCGGCGAGGTAACCTTCGGCGGCGTCGGCTCGGGTCTCTACGGCATGCTGGCCTTCGCTGTTGTCACGATGTTCGTCGCCGGGCTGATGGTCGGACGCACCCCAGAATATCTCGGCAAGAAGCTCGAGGCGAAGGAGGTCAAAATGACGATGCTCGCGCTCCTGAGCTACTTGCTGTCGATCCTGGGCTGGACGGCGCTCACGGCCGCGATGCCACAAGGGTTGGCGGGTATCGCCAACTCCGGCCCGCACGGGTTCAGTGAGATCCTCTACGCCTACGCGTCGGCCACCGGCAACAACGGCAGTTCGTTTGTCGGGCTCTCCACCAATACACTGTTCTACAATATGGTTCTCGCCGCGGCGATGCTGATCGGACGGTTCATCTATGTGATCCCCCTGCTGGCGGTTGCCGGCTCGCTGGCGCGGAAGAAGCGCGTCCCCCCGTCGGCCGGGGCGGTTCCGACGCACAGTCCACAATTTGTGGGATTGCTGGTCGGCGTCGTGCTGATCATGGGCGGCCTCGCCTATTTTCCCGCCGTGTCGCTCGGACCCGTCACCGAGCAGGTGGCGATGAACCGGGGTATCCACTATCCGGCTCCTTGACCATTACCCCCTGTCGGCAGCCCCTTATCGCCACCAAACGTTGGTCGAGGTTGATCTGAGTTAAATTCCTTCGACTCGCTGCAGCGGTACAAGATCAATCCGCAGCAGGATCTTTATGGTTTGCTTATGCCCGAGATCATCGATGCGTCTCGAATCTTAATGTCCGGGCGTGCATTTGATGCGCGTCAGATAATGCCGACTCGGACCCGGTGCGGCAGGCACCTCGGAAGAGGGCTAAACTCGTGGGTGAGCAGTCATGCTATCGGGTTTGCGGGATTCCTCGCTTTGGCGTCGGCGGTCCTCGCGCGGGCTGCCTGCTCGCAACTGTGAATTTCGATCAAGGTAATCGCCATGCTTGATGTCGCGATGATCGCGCTCGGCGTCGGCTTCTTCGTCGCCGCTGTGCTCTATGTGCTCGCCTGCGAAAGAATGTGAGAAGGCCATGCTGTTCGACTACATCCTCGGCTCGATCGCGACCATCGTGATCATGGTCTACCTCGTCTACGCGCTGATCAACCCCGAGCGGTTCTAGGAGCCTTCGATGACTATTGTCGGATGGGTGCAGATCGCGCTCTTCAGCGTGATTGTGATCCTGATCACTCGGCCCCTCGGCGGTTACATGACGCGCGTCTTCGCCGGCGAGCGCACCTTTCTCAGCCCGGTTCTGCGGCCGGTCGAACGCGCCGTCTACTGGTGCTGCGGCGTTGACGAGAAGGAGGAGCAGCACTGGCTTACCTATGCCGTCGCGTTGCTGTTCTTCAGCGTCGTCGGTTTCGTGACCCTCTATGCGCTACAGCGGCTGCAGTGGTACCTGCCGTTCAACCCGCAAGGTCAGACCGGCGTCGAGCCGAGCAGCGCCCTCAACACCTCGGTCAGCTTTATCACCAACACGAACTGGCAGTCCTACGTGCCGGAAACGACGATGGGCTACCTCGTCCAAATGGCGGGACTGACGGTGCACAATTTCCTCTCCGCGGCGACCGGCATCGCGCTGGCGCTGGCGCTAATCCGCGGGTTCACCCGGCGCGAGGCCAAGGCGATCGGCAATTTCTGGGTCGATCTGACCCGCACGACCCTGTATGTGCTGCTGCCGCTATCGGTCGTCATTGCTCTGTTCTATGTCTGGCAAGGTATGCCGCAAAACCTCGGCCCCTACGTCGACGCGACGACCATCGAGGGCGCCAAGCAGACGATCGCACAAGGCCCGATGGCCTCGCAGGAGGCGATCAAGATCCTCGGCACAAACGGCGGCGGGTTCCTCAACGCCAATTCGGCCCATCCGTACGAGAACCCTAACGCGCTGACCAATCTGATCCAGCTGATTTCGATCTTCTCGATCGGCGCGGCGCTGACCAACGTCTTGGGCCGCATGGTTCATGACGAGCGCCAGGGCTGGGCGATCTTCGCGGCGATGGGCTTGCTGTTCCTCGCCGGCGTAACGACCGCCTACTGGTCGGAAGCGCACGGCAATCCCGCCCTTGACGCGTTCAACGTCGATTCCGCGCCGAGCTCGGTCCAGCCTGGCGGCAATATGGAAGGCAAGGAAGTGCGGTTCGGCCCCGCCCTCTCGGCCCTATACGCCACGGTGACCACCGACACCTCATGCGGTGCGGTCAACTCGATGCATGACAGCTACCTCCCGGTTGGCGGGATGGTGCCACTCGTCAACATGCAGCTCGGCGAGGTGATCTTCGGCGGCGTCGGTTCCGGTCTCTATGGTATACTCGCCTTTGCCATCGTCGCTATGTTTGTCGCCGGGCTGATGGTCGGACGTACTCCCGAATATCTCGGTAAGAAGCTCGAGGCGAAGGAGGTCAAAATGACCATCCTGGCGCTGTTGAGCCTGCCATTGTCGATCCTCGGCTGGACTGCGCTGGCGACGGTCGTGCCGGCGGGGCTCGCGGGCATCGCCAATGGCGGGCCGCACGGTTTCACGGAAATCCTTTACGCCTACACCGAGGGCACCGGCAACAACGGCAGCGCTTTCGCCGGGCTTTCGGCCAACACGCTCTTCTACAACACGACCATCGCGGGTGCGATGCTGATAGGGCGGTTCATCTTCGTCATCCCGCTGCTGGCAGTTTCAGGATCGCTTGCCGAGAAGAAGCTGCTCGCCCCATCGGCTGGTACCTTCCCAACCAATCGCCCGCTGTTCGTCGGCCTATTGATGGGTGTCATCCTGATCATGGGCGGCTTAACTTATTTCCCGGCGGTATCGCTCGGGCCGGCCGTCGAGCAGGTCGCGATGAACCAGGGCAAGCTCTTCCCGGCGCCGTGAGGCCCCAGGACAAAATGGCAAGTTTAATCGTCATTCGCGCGAAAGCGGGCATCCAGGAAACCGAGAGCTTCACGGTTGCCCCCTGTTCAAGGCAGGGACAGGGCCTGGACCCCCGCTTTCTCGGGGGTGACGGGTAAAGAGGAAATTGACTATGACCGACATCTCCCCGACTTTCGGGACGCCGCCGACCGAGCTCGTCAGGCGTCACGTGCGGCCGCTTGCGATCCTCGATCGCTCGCTGATCGTGCCGGCAATCTGGGCCTCGTTCCGCAAGCTCGATCCGCGCACCTTGGTCAAGAACCCGGTCATGTTCTGCGTCGAGATCGTGTCGGTGCTGACGACGATCTTTTTCGTGCGCGACCTGATCGCCGGCGCCGGCACGGTGGTCGGCACCAACGCGCTGTTCTCGGGGCAGATAACGGTGTGGCTGTGGTTCACCGTGCTCTTCGCCAACTTCGCGGAGGCGGTCGCGGAGGGGCGCGGCAAGGCCCAGGCCGACGCGCTGCGCCGGACCCGAACCGAGACCAAGGCCAAGCATCTGCAGGCCGCCAATTCGCGCAACTTCGATCTCGTCGACGCCACCGCGCTCAAGCAGGGAGATCTTGTGCTCGTCGAAGCGGGGGATTTCATCCCCAGCGATGGCGAAGTGATCGAGGGTGTCGCCTCGGTCGACGAGTCGGCGATCACCGGCGAATCGGCTCCGGTCATCCGCGAGAGCGGCGGCGACCGTTCGGCAGTCACCGGCGGCACGCGCGTGACCTCGGACTGGCTCAGGGTGCGGATCACCGCGGCACAGGGCTCGACGTTTCTCGACCGCATGATCGCGCTCGTCGAAGGCGCAGTGCGGCAGAAGACACCGAACGAGATCGCGCTCAACATCCTGCTCGCCGGCATGACGCTGATCTTCGTCTTCGCCACCGTCACGATCCCGAGCTTTGCATCTTACGCGGCAGGTGCCGTCTCGGTCGTCGTCCTGATCGCGCTCTTCGTCTGCCTAATCCCGACGACGATCGGCGCGCTGTTGTCGGCGATCGGCATCGCCGGCATGGACCGGCTCGTGCGCTTCAACGTGCTCGCCATGTCGGGCCGCGCGGTCGAGGCGGCGGGCGACGTCGACACCCTGCTGCTTGATAAGACCGGCACGATCACCCTCGGCAATCGCCAGGCGACCGAGTTCCTGGCACTCCCCGGCGTTGACGAGGCCGAGCTTGCCGATGCGGCGCAGCTCGCCTCGCTTTCCGACGAGACCCCGGAGGGCCGCTCGATCGTCGTGCTGGCCAAGGAAAAATATGGGTTGCGCGGGCGCGAGATGGCGCCGCTCAACGCTAGCTTTGTTCCGTTCTCGGCGCAGACCCGAATGAGCGGCATCGATGTCGAAGGGTCTTCGATTCGCAAGGGGGCGGTCGACGCGATCGTTGCGTTCGCCGAAGGCGGGACCACCGGGCCGCTGTGGCGCGGCGCTGCCGCCGGCGCTCAGGCGATATTGCGCGCGGCGCCAGTCTCGGACGCGGTACGCCAGGTGACCGTCATCGCCGAGCGGATCGCAAGAGAGGGCGGCACGCCGCTCGCCGTCGCCAAGGACGATCGGCTGCTGGGCGTGGTCCACCTCAAAGACATCGTCAAGGGCGGCATCCGCGAGCGCTTTGCCGAGTTGCGGCAAATGGGTATCCGCACGGTCATGATTACCGGCGACAACCCATTGACCGCAGCCGCGATCGCTGCCGAATCGGGGGTCGACGACTTCCTCGCCCAGGCGACACCAGAGGAAAAGCTCAAGCTGATCCGCGAGGAGCAGGCCAAAGGCAAGCTCGTTGCGATGTGCGGGGACGGCACTAACGACGCGCCGGCGCTGGCGCAATCGGATGTTGGCGTCGCGATGAACACCGGGACCATGGCGGCGCGCGAAGCCGGCAACATGGTCGATCTCGACAGCGACCCCACCAAGCTGATCGAGATCGTCGAGATCGGCAAGCAACTGCTGATCACCCGCGGTGCGCTGACCACCTTTTCGATTGCCAACGACGTTGCGAAATACTTCGCGATCATCCCAGCGATGTTTGCCGCGTTCTATCCGCAGCTTGCAGTGCTCAACATCATGGGCCTGCATAGCCCTGAGAGCGCCATCCTCGCCGCGATCATTTTCAACGCACTAATCATCATCGTGTTGATCCCGCTGGCGCTGCGGGGCGTGCAATATCGCCCGACCGGTGCAGCGAGCATCTTGCGCCGCAACCTTCTGATCTATGGCCTCGGCGGCATCATCGTGCCGTTCATCGGCATCAAGCTGATCGATCTCGCTGTCACCGCCATTGGTCTTGCCTGAGGAATACCATCCATGCTGCGACAAATCCGTCCGGCCATCATGATGATCGTCGTCATGACGGTGATAACCGGGATCATCTATCCGCTCGGCATGACCGGGCTTGCGCAGCTTCTCTTTCCTCGTCAGGCCAATGGCAGCCTGATCGAGAAGGATGGCGCGGTGATCGGGTCCGAGTTGATCGGCCAGAACTTTACGGACGACAAGTATTTTCACGGCCGCCCCTCGGCGACGACCGAGCCCGACCCGAACGATCCGACTAAAACGGTCCCCGCGCCTTATGCCGCGGACAATTCCGGTGGCTCGAACCTTGGGCCGACGAGCCAGCCGCTGATCGACCGGGTGAAGGACGATGCCGAAAAGCTCAAGGCCGAGAACCCGGCGACACCGATCCCGGTCGACCTCGTCACCACATCGGGAAGTGGTCTCGACCCCGACATCACCCCGGCCGCCGCTGAGTTCCAGGTGCCGCGAGTAGCGAAGGCGCGCAACCTCTCGCCCGACAAGGTCCGCGCCCTTGTCGCCGATATGACCCAAGACCGGTTTCTCGGCATCCTCGGCGAGAAACGGGTCAACGTGCTCGAGCTCAATCTGGCCCTCGACCAACTGCACTGAACTAGGCTCGGTCAACTACTGACACGAGTTCGGGCCGAGCGGCCCGAATTCGCAAATTTCCACTCCGATCCATATGGATTCTTTATGCCGATGTCTCGATATATGGCCGCGTGGGCGCGACAGAGTCGCGCCCCGAAATTCTCTGACCAAATCCGAGACGTGGAGATTCGCATGGCCGATCTCGTCGACCTTGCCATTCCTGCCAATGCCCAAGCGGCCGCCGAGGCTCTGGGTCTCAAGGTTCAGCGCAGCGTGACCAGCGGGGCGCGGGTTCGCCAAATACCACGCGAGGAGGCCGAGATCGCGGTCGAATGTCTTCGCGATTGGGGAATCTCTGCGCGCATTCTCGAGGACGCGCCGGGCGGTCCGCGGCCATGAGCAAGAAAAAGGACCGAGCCTGGTTTGTTTGCCCGCAATGGGGTGACCTGGTTTCCCAGCATTATGCGAGCGATGCCGAGGCGGGTCGGGCATTGAAAGCCGATCCAAAGGTCTTGACGAAGCTGCGAGCGAGAACACCCGTCCCAAAATCGACAGTGCTCAAGATGCTGCGCCGCTATGCAAGCCGGCATAATTTGGGAACGGCTCTCGCCGACCTGGTTGTCGATAAAAGATCAGCCTGACCGCCGGGGCGTACCGGCGCTCAATGCTTGGGCTCCGCAGGGTAGGCGTGCTGCAGGTCCAGATTGAGCTGCAACACGTTCACCCGGGGTTCGCCGAAGATGCCGAAAGTGCGCCCGGCGATATGCCGGACTAACACCGCAGCGATGCGCTCCTCCGGGACGCCGCGCGCCGCTGCCACCCGGGGAACTTGCAACGCTGCATAAGCCGGGCTGATATCCGGGTCGAGTCCGGAGCCCGATGTCGTCAGCATGTCGGCGGGGATCGGCTTGCCGGCAAGCTCGGGTTCGGTTTGATCCAGGGACTTGCGGTCCGCTGCCAGGCGCTCGATCAGGATACTGCTGGTCGGTCCTAGATTCGATCCGCCCGAGTTCGCAGCATTGTAGGGGGCCGCGATCGTCTTAGTCGGATCGGTTGGATCGCTGCCCGTCGTTGCCGACGGCCGGCCGTGAAACCATTCCGGGCCGGTCCATTGCTGCCCAATCAAGCGCGAACCGATAACCGTGCCGTCCGCGCTCCGGATTAGACTGCCATTGGCCGCGTCCGGAAACAGGATCTGGGCGAGCCCGGTCACTGCGAGCGGATAGACGAGACCCAACAAAGCCCACAGGAGCAGGGATGCGCGCAGCGCCGGAACCAGGACCTCGAACATACCGGCTCTCCTCAGAGTACCGCGGAGAGGCCGAGATCGATCAGCTTGATGCCGATGAACGGCGCTGCAAGGCCACCTAAGCCGTAGACCAAGAGGTTGCGGTAGAAGGTTTCCTCGGCGCTGATCGGGCGAAACCGCACGCCGCGTAATGCAAGCGGGATCAGCAGCAGGATGATCACCGCGTTGAAGATCAGTGCGGAAAGGATCGCGCTCTGCGGTGTCGCCAGCCGCATCAAATTGAGGTCGGAGAGACCGGGCAATGCGAGAAAGAACATCGCCGGGATCATCGCGAAGTATTTGGACACGTCGTTGGCGACAGAAAAAGTCGTGAGTGCGCCGCGCGTGATCAGCATCTGCTTGCCAATGGCGACCAGGTCGATGAGCTTTGTCGGGTCCGAATCGAGGTCGATCAGATTTGCAGCTTCTTTGGCTGCGCTCGTACCCGAATGCATCGCCACCCCGACATCGGCCTGGGCGAGAGCCGGGGCATCGTTGGTGCCGTCCCCGGTCATCGCGACGAGGCGCCCCGCGGCCTGCTCTCGCCTGATGAGACGGAGCTTGTCTTCGGGTTTTGCCTCAGCCACGAAATCGTCGAGACCGGCCTCCGCGGTAATTGCGTGTGCGGTGATAGGGTTGTCCCCGGTCACCATTACCGTGCGGATGCCCATCGCCCGCAACCGCGCTACCCGCTCGCGAATGCCCGGCTTGATCACGTCCGACAACGCGAGAACGCCAAGAATCGCACCATCCACAGACACGGCGAGAGGCGTCGCCCCCATTCTCGCGACCTCGTCAGCAGCCGCCCGAACACCGTCCGGCTCGGGCGTCCCGAAATGTTCGGCCACATGCTGGATGATCGCGCTTACCGCACCCTTGCGGATGATCCGGCCGTCGGGCATGTCGGTCCCCGACATGCCCGTTTCGGCGGAAAAGTCGAGGCCTCGTGCCCCGTCCAAACCACCCTCGGGTTTGCCACCTTGCTCCTCGGCAAACGCGACGATCGAGCGGCCTTCCGGGGTGGTGTCGAACAACGAGGCGAGATAGGCCGCTCTTGCGACATCCCTCCTTGTCCAATTGGCCAAGGGGATGAACTGGGTTGCCTGCCGGTCGCCGACCGTGATCGTGCCGGTCTTGTCGAGGATCAGCGTCTGGACGTCGCCGGCCGCCTCGACCGCTCTTCCCGACATAGCCAGAACATTGAAGCGGACCGTCCGGTCGATTGCAGCAATACCGATCGCGGATAGCAGCGCACCAATCGTGGTCGGTATTAGGCAGACAAGAAGCGCGATCAGGTCCGCGACCTGGATCCGGGCGTCCAGATAGACGGCGACCGGAGCCATCGCCGCGACGACAATGACGAAGATCAAGGTCAGGACGGCAAGCAGAACGGTCAACGCGATTTCATTTGGTGTCTTCTGGCGGTGCGCTCCTTCGACGAGGTGGATCATGCGGTCGAGAAAGCTCTCGCCGGGGTCCGCGGTAGCACGGATCAACAACCTGTCCGAGATCACCACGGTGCCTGCCGTTACCGTCGAGAACACGTCGGTCCCCGGCTCCTTCAGCACCGGCGCCGATTCGCCGGTGATCGCGGACTCGTTGACAAAAGCGACGCCCTCGACGACTTCGCCATCGGTCGGAATGGTTTCGTTCCGCTCGACCCGGACCAGGTCGCCCTTGCGAAGATCGGCCGGTCGAACAGTCTCGATCTCGTCCGACTCCATCACGCGCCGGGCGACGAGTTCCCTTCTGGTCTGGCGCAGCGCATCGGCATGCGCTTTGCCCCGGCCTTCCGCCAACGCTTCCGCCAGGTTGGCAAACCACACCGTCAGGACCAAGATGGCGGTGACCGCCGCGTTGTAGGCCCGCGAGGCGCTGGACGGCCCGAACAGCGTTGGATCTACGGTCAGGCAGGTGGTAACCCAGGCACCCAGCCACACGACGAACATCACCGGATTGCGGATCTGCACGCGCGGATCGAACTTCCAGAGCGAGTCGAGAAGCGCCCGCCAGACCAGCTCAGCCCGGTAGATTTCGCGTACCGACCCTCGCTCGCCCCCTCGCGCAGTCGATTGCTCCAATCCCGCGATCATGGTCCTGGCGAGAAAGTCAGGTGATGCTTCATGGCTCCGGATTCGGCGACCGGGCCCAGAACCAGCGCCGGGAAGAAGGTCAGGGCTCCGACGAGGAGAATGACGCCGAGCCAGAAAACGCCAAACTTCACCGTATCGGTGCGCAATGTGCCAACTGTGGTCGGGACCGTCTGCTTTGCCGCAATTGAGCCGGCCACGGCCATCATAAAGATGATCGGCGGATACCGCCCGAGCAGGATCACGAAGCCGATCGCCAAATTGTACCATGGGGTGTTGCCGTTGAGCCCGGCGAAAGCCGACCCGTTGTTCGCTGCCGCCGTGGTGAAGTTGTAGAGAACCTCCGAATAGCCGTGTGGACCGGCATTGCCGAGCGATGAAAGCCCATAGGAGGCAATCATCGACCAGGATGAGGGCGGCAGGATGACCAGCGGGTGAATTAGGAGCGCCAGTGACACCAGAATGATTTCCGGCCGCTCGATCTTCTTGCCGAGAAATTCGGGTGTGCGGCCCACCATCAGCCCGGCAATGAACACGGCGATCAACCCATAGACGAGGGCTGCGAGGAACCCCACTCCCTTCCCGCCAAAGGCGCATTGCAGCATCATGCCCATGAAGGCGGGCAATGCACCGATTGGCGTGAAGCTGTCATGCATCGCGTTGACGCTGCCGGTGGTGAAGGACGTGGTGACGACAGCGAACAGGCTGCTGCCGGCGATACCGAAGCGGGTTTCCTTGCCTTCCATGTTGCCGCCCGGCTGACCGGCGCCAGCCTGCAGCTCGATCCCATCCTGCGCCAGGAACGGCGTGCCGCTCTGTTCGAATAGCGCCGCTGTCGGCGCGAACATAACCACCATCGCGGCCATGACTCCGTAGAGCACCCAGGCCTGTCGGCGATTACCGATCATCTCTCCAAAACAAATGACAAGGGCACTCGGCAGCAAAGCCATCGAAACGGCCAGCAGCAAGCTGGTCAGCGGCGTCGGGTTCTCGTAGGGGTGGGCGGCGTTGGCATTGAAAAAGCCGCCGCCATTGGTGCCGACGTGTTTGATGGTTTCGAGCGCGGCGACGGGGCCCATCGAGATCGCCTGCTCGCCGCCTGGGATCGGGTGAGCGATTACCTCGGCATCGAGGGTCTGCGGCGAACCCTGCCAAATCATGAACAATGACAGCACGAAGCTGATCGGCACGAGCACGCGCGTCGTGAAGCGGACGAGGTCCCGATAGAAATTGCCGAGATTGGCGCCGCAGTCTTTGACGATGAAAGCCCGGATGAAGGCCATCGCCACGACGAAACCGGTTGCGGCCGAGGTGAACATCGGGAAGGTGATCGCCGCCATCTGGCTGAAGTTGGACAATGTCGTCTCGCCGCCGTACCCCTGCCAATCGGTATTCGTAATGAAGCTGATTGCGGTGTTGAAAGCGAGCACCGGCTCCATTGCGGGGAAATTCTTCGGATTGAGCGGAAGGCGGTCCTGCAAGACGAGGATCAGGTAGATGATGATCGCCATCACTAGATTGGTGGCGAGCATGCGGAAGGTGTAGGCCCGCCAATTCATCGGCACCCTGGTGGCCTGCCGGCCAATCAGCAGATAGATCGCATCGTCGATCCGATCGAAGACCGGATCGAGCAGCGTTCGTCGCTCGGTGACGACGGCGCAAAGGTAGCGGCCAGCCGGAATGCTCAGCAGAAAGACGATAAGCAGCGTGATCCCGATCTGCATCCAAGATGGCACGTTCATGGAGGCATCTTGCATGCTCGTGTGATCGACGCCTGTCTAGAACCGCTCAGGATTAATCACGGCGTAGAAGAGGTAGATTATCAGAAGGACCAGCAGCACCAGAAGAACGTCAAGGGCCATGCTTACTCCCCGGTCACCGGGCGAAGATCGGGCGGGCAACGCCGAAACTTACTGCATGCCGGCCTGCTGCAAGGTGTCAGCCTGAGGCAAATCGGCAGCGTCCGCAGGCTCCGGGCGGCGCGGGCGAATCACATATTCTGCAAACAAAACCAGTGCCGCGCAGAGGGCATAGCAGCCCAAGAGCAGAGCCAGCATGAGAAAGGTGAGGCCCATGGCGTTTCGCTTCCCGGCGTTCCTGTAGAAAAATCCTGGAGTTCGCCGTTCTCGAAGTCAATGAAAGTCGCTGCGATTCGCGACAATGCAGACCCAACCGGTTTGGTCACCAGATACGCCGGGCGAGACGGGGTCGAGAAATTGCCGCGCTCTTGCTTTCGACTAAAGGGGGAACGTCCCGTCTTTCTCGCTAATATCGGCCGGCCAGCCATCTAGGCTCGCCAACGCGAACGTGAAAGGCTCTTTATTGCGAAAACCACGGTCTTAAAATTGCCTAATTCATATTGCAGACTTCCCGGCGATAGGGCTGCGGGGACGGAGCCGCGGCTGGGCGAAGGTGCGGATGGCTGATCGGCTTTCATCAAAACCGCCCAGGCTGAGCGCGAGGATGGCCCTTCGAAAAGAAGAGCAATCCCGCCGGCCACAGGGGAGGACCGGCGTTTCAACCTGGAGAAGAAATTTTGCTGTAGATTGGCTGCAGACGCAAGGACTGCCGATCGCTGACACAACTTATTATTGCAGCAGGTGGCATCTTAGGGGCCGGCTCGGTAAGTATCGACCGGGCGGGCCGGCCTTCATAGGGGAGCTGAATCGAAGCGGATTCTCGCCGGCCCCTTGCTCCCGAGCCGCTGCCGGATGATTGCCGCGCGCACGAAGTCGAGCGCATCAACGGCGACTGCAAACTGATGTACGACCCAGATGTGCCAAACCGATCGGGATCGGTTATATTAATCCGATGGCGGAACGCGAAGGAAGACCATCCCCGGAGGCCTTGCTCGAGGCGGCCAAACAGGAAGGCCGCGGACGGCTAAAGATTTTTCTCGGCGCCGCGCCGGGTGTCGGCAAGACCTACGAGATGCTGCTGTCGGCCCAGGCCAAGCGGCGCGAAGGGGTCGATGTCGTCGTCGGCGTCGTCGAGCCCCACGGGAGGCGCGAGACCGAGGCCTTGCTGGAAGGTCTCGAAGTGGTCCCGCGGCAGCAGGTCGATTACAAGGGTCACCTTTTGGCCGAAATGGATCTCGACGCGATTCTGAAGCGCCGCCCTAAGCTCGTGCTGGTCGACGAGCTTGCCCACACCAACGCGCCCGGCGGCCGGCACCCCAAGCGCTATCTCGATGTCGAGGAGATCATCGCCGCCGGCATCGATGTTTTTGCCACACTCAATATCCAGCATGTCGAGAGCCTCAACGACGTCATTGCCAAGATCACGCGGATCCGCGTGCGGGAGACCGTGCCCGACGGCGTTCTCGACCAGGCGGACGATATCGAGGTCGTCGATCTCTCCCCCGAGGACCTGATCAAGCGGCTGCACGAGGGCAAGGTTTATGTCCCGCAGCAGGCCGAGCGCGCGGTTCGTCATTTCTTCTCGCAGGGCAACCTGACCGCATTGCGCGAGCTGGCGCTGCGCCGCACTGCGCAGCGTGTCGACGAGCAGTTATTGTCGCATATGCGGGCACATGCGATTGCAGGGCCTTGGGCGGCTGGAGAGCGGGTGCTCGTCTGCATCAGCGAGGCGCCGAATACGGCGGGGCTGATCCGCTATGCCAGGCGTGTGGCGGATCGCTTGCAGATGCCGTGGACGGCAATCTATGTCGAGACTGCGCGGACCCAGCGCCTGAGCGATGCCGAGCGCGACCGCATCGCAGATTTCTTGAGGCTCGCCGAGCGGCTCGGTGCTTCGACGATTACGATCCCAGGCCGCAATATCTCCGAAGAGGTGGTCGCCTACGCGACGGCAAACAACATCACCCAGATCGTTATCGGCAAGTCGAGCCGCTCGCGCTGGTTTGAGATGGTGCATGGCTCCGTCGTGCACGAGCTCGTGCGCAAGACCGGCCAGATCAGCGTTCACGTCATTTCACCCGATGACAGCGAATCCGTTCCCCCCAAATCGGTCCAGACCCGTCCCACGGTGGAACCGATCGGAATCGAGGGCTATCTCGGCAGCGCCGGCGCAGTCGCCGTCGCCCTTGGCATCGGCCTCTTGCTCAAACATTTCATCGCAGTCCAGAGCATCTCGCTGGTCTTTCTGACCGCGGTGCTCGCCTCGGCCATCGCCTGGGGCCTGCTGCCATCGCTATTCGCCTGTTTTCTCAGTGTGCTCGCCTACAACTTCTTTTTCCTTCCCCCGCTCTACACCTTCTCGATCGCCGACCCCGAGAATGGCGTTGCGTTGTTCTTTTTTCTGGTCGTGGCCGTCATCGTCAGCAATCTGACGGCGCGGACGCGCGGCCAAATTTTGAACGCGCGGTCGCGGGCCAAGACCACGGGCGAACTTTATGCTTTCAGCCGCAAAGTGGCTGCGATCGGCGCGCTCGACGACCTGTTGTGGGCCACGGCCTATCAGATTTCTTCGATGCTGAATGTCCGTAGCGTCTTGTTGATGCCGGTCAAGGATCGCGAGGGCATCGAGGTCGCGTCGGGCTATCCGCCCGAGGACCAGCTCGACGATGCCGATATGGCGGCCGCCCGGTGGAGCTGGGATCACAACCGCGCGGCCGGACGCGGCGCCGACACATTGCCCGGTGGCAAACGCCTCTTCCTGCCATTGCGCACCGGCAGCGGCCCGGTCGGCGTGCTCGGCATCGACCGCGATGCGCCCGGTCCGTTGCTGACCACCGACGAGCGAAGGCTGCTCGACGCGCTGTGCGACCAGGCGGCGGTTGCGATCGAGCGGATCGAACTCGCCACGGGGCTCGACGAGGCGCGGGTGTTGACCGAGACCGAGCGGTTGCGCGGCGCGCTGTTGACCTCGATCTCGCACGATCTGAGGACGCCGCTTGCCTCGATCCTCGGTACCGTGTCGAGCCTGCGCAGCTTTCCGGAGAGATACGGCGCGGCCGAACGCGAGGAAATGCTGACAACCTTGCAGGAGGAAGCCGAGCGCTTGAACCGTTTCGTCTCCAATCTGCTGGACATGACCCGCCTTGAATCCGGTGCGATCGAATTGAAGTTGGAATTGATCGATGTCGCCGAGATCGTCGGCTCGGCCCTGCAGCGGGCTGGTAATGTCCTCGCCGGACACCGAGTCGAAGTTGCCATCGAGTCGGGTCTGCCGATGTTGCGCCTCGATGCCGTGCTGTTCGAGCAGGTTCTGTTCAACCTTCTCGACAACGCGGCCAAATATTCGCCCGCCGACAGCCGCATCGACATCCGGGCGACCCGCGATGGCGAGCTGGTCGAGATCGAGGTCGTCGACGAGGGTCCCGGGATCCCGCCTGCCGATTTCGAGCGCATCTTCGACAAGTTCTATCGGGTGCACGCGCAGGATCGTCGGCGTGCCGGTACCGGGCTGGGCCTGGCGATCTGCCGCGGCTTTGTCGAAGCGCTCGGTGGCTGGATCGTCGCGCGCAACCGCCGCGACCGCTCGGGTGCGGTATTGACGATCCGGATGCCGGTGGTGCCGGAGATTGCCGCGAAGCGGGAGCCGGCCCTGGCGCATGGCTAAGCCGCCGACCGTCCTTGTCGTCGACGACGAGCCGCCGATACGCCGCTTTTTGCGTACCAGCCTCGCCGCTTCCGGCTACCGGATCGTCGAGGCGGAGGATGCCGCTGGTGCCCAGCGCTCGCTGGTGGCCGAGAAGCCCGATCTGGTGATCCTCGATCTCGGCCTCCCGGATAGGAGCGGGCTCGAGCTGATCGGTGAGATACGAAAGACCTCGACGGTGCCGATCCTCGTGCTGTCGGCGCGCCACGACGAGCGTTCCAAGGTCGAGGCGCTCGACCTCGGCGCTGACGACTATGTCGGCAAGCCTTTCGGCATGGCCGAGCTGATGGCGCGGTTGCGCGCTGCACTGCGTCATGCCTTTCAGGCGCAAGGCGAGCAGCCGATGTTCGTATCGGGCGATCTCTCGGTCGATCTGGTGCGCCGCCACGTCACCCGCGGTGGCCATGAGGTCAAATTGTCGCCCAAGGAATTCGACCTGTTGCGGCATCTCGTCATGCATGCCGGCAAGGTCTTGACCCACCGCCATCTGCTGCGCGAGGTCTGGGGTCCGGCGCAAGCCGACGAGGTGCAGTATCTGAGAGTGTTCATCCGCGGGTTGCGCCACAAGCTCGAACCCGACCCGACCCGGCCGACCCATATCCTGACCGAGCTCGGCGTCGGCTATCGCCTGCAGCTCCCGGCCGAGCAGCGCGCCTGACCGCGCGGTCATCAAGTAATGGCAGGGCAACAGCTCGATCTTTTCGCCGCCGATCCAATCGGCATCGAACCGGACAGCCGCGGCGCGCAGCCTCCGCTCCGCGCCGCCGAACTGGCGGACGCGGCGCTGATCGCCGCACTTCCGGATGCGAGGCTGGCGACGGCGCCGAGCTTGGCCGCCGAGGCCGGATGCCGCCGTCTCGTCGCGGCGATCCCTGCACTCGAAGGCTATGCCGGCGACTCGTCGGGTTCGGCCGCGACAGGGTGGTCCCCGAGCAGGCGTCGGCGCTACAGGCACTGATGGCGATCGGCGGCGCGGAGGCGCGGCGCGTCGTTACTCGGCTGGTCGCCGATCGGATCGTGCAAGGCCCCACCTTGGCCACCGCGCTGAGCGCTGCCGCCGCGCTGGGGGCACCTCTGCCGCATTCCCGTCTGGCTGAACTGCTGCGCGATGCCGCTCCCTCGGTCCGCGCCGGCGCATGCCGGTGCGTTCGTTTGGCCGTACCGCAGCTTGGGCCGCTGATCGAGCTCCTCGACGACCTCCATCACCAGGTCGCCGCGGCCGCCGCCATTGCGCTCGGCCGCATCGGCCGCCCCGAGGCGCGGCCGCGCCTGATCGCGCTGCTCCGCACTCAGCCCTCCGCCGAGGTGATCGAGGCACTGACGCCGATCGCCGATGAAGAGGTCATCGTCGCTTTCGGCCGGGCCGCTCGGGCGATGCCCGATCTGACGCGGCCCGTGCTCGAGGCGCTCGATCAGCTCGACGACCCCCATGCCGCGTGGTTGCATCAGCACTGCAAGAGGACGCGGCGCAGATAAATCCGATCGCGCGCGATCGCGATTCGCCGATTGCGTGATTGCGGCCTCAAATTACGCGCGAGCGGCAGCAAATTCTGTCGAGGTCCTATCGGGTTTCACGTAATCTTCTGATCGCCGAAACCCGATCAGGGAGGAACCCCGTCTTGTCATATGTCTATGTCGTGCAAATGGACATCCCGCAGCATCTCGAAGCGGAATTCAACCGCATCTATGACGAGGATCACGTGCCGACGATCCTCAAGGTCCCCGGCGTGCGGTCCTGCGCGCGCTATCGGCTCGAGCATTCGACGATCCCTACAATGCCGCGCTATCTGGCGATTTACGAGGTCGACTCGGCCGAGATCATCAACCGCCCTGCCTGGCAGGAGGCCTCCGATCTCGGCGAGTGGAAGCCCAAGATACGTCCGCACACGACCAACCGCCAGCACAGCGTCTTCCGCAAGATCGCCTGACCCGCGAGGAACGACTTCATGAGCCACATCTTTGTCGTCCAGCTCGACATCCCCGCTGAACACGAGGCCGAGTTCAACCGCGTCTATGACACCGAGCACTTTCCGATGCTCTCGAAGGTGCCCGGCGTGCGCTCGGCCGCACGCTATCGGCTCGAGCACTCGACCGTTCCCGGTATGCAGCGGTACCTCACGATCTACGACATCGACTCGCCCGACGTGCTGAAGAGTGCGGCCTGGGAGAAGGCCGGCGCCTTTGGCGACTGGGCGACGAAGATCCGCCCACTCACGACCGCTCGCCATCACAGCGTCTTTGAACGCATCGCCTGACCAAAGGGGAACGCAATGATCCACGTCGTCGCCATCATCACCGCCAAATCCGGCATGCGCGAAGCGATCCTCAAGGAATTCCGCGCCAATATGCCCTCGGTGCATGCCGAGAAGGGTTGTATTGAATATGGCCCGGCGATCGATGCCGAGGGGATCGGGAGCTTTCAGGCCAGGTTCGGGCCCGACACCTTTGTTGTTATTGAAAAATGGGAGAGCCCCGAGACGCTGAGGGTGCACGCCACCTCGCCGCACATGGCGGCTTACGCCGCCAAAACCCGCGACTGGATCGCAAGTCGCGTCATCCACGTGTTGCAGCCCGGGTGAGAGCGGGATCGCAACAGACGGGCTCAAGCGAGCCGGTGGTGTACCCATAAATTCGGCTCGACATAGACCGCGTGATCCTGCTCGAGCGAGACGTGGATCGGCGATAGCGCGCCCGGCACGATCGCCGGGCCGCTCTCCTCTCCTTCTTGCCTGGCGCGGCTCGCCCGCCGCTTATCATGGCCGATCTTCGACCGCTACATTAGAGGCTGCCTCGACCCCTGCAAAAGCCGGATAACAGGGTGAATCATCGATTCCGCCCTGACTTTTGCTTGTGATTATGCGCCATAAAATAAGCCAGATCAAACGCTTAGAGGTCATGTAGCGACGCGCGCGAGCAGGGGTCCCAAAGGTATCCT
>Ga0074044_10001846_pt1 | contig 18804 bp, 13 predicted proteins | sample BogForMeECP23OM1_FD_94443 | JGI IMG/M metagenome (GOLD analysis project Ga0074044, IMG submission 94443) | Bog forest soil microbial communities from Calvert Island, British Columbia, Canada - Bog Forest MetaG ECP23OM1 | ecosystem: Environmental > Terrestrial > Soil > Wetlands ...
AAGTCATCTGCTGCAGCCTCGCGGATCCCACACGCACGCCAAAAGGCATGCACACATTGAAGGTGCTCGGTTGGCACCCTTATGAATTAGAGGAAGGTCCGGAGCACTGGGACAAAATCAAGGAACATGTGGCCGACGAGCACCTAAAATACCTGCGCCGCTATTCTCCGAATTTAACCGAGGACAAAATTCTCGCGCGCTTTGTCGAAAGCCCTCTCGACCTGGAGCGCATGAATCCGCACTTCTGGCACGGCAGCGCACATGCCGGCGCGCAGAGCGCCTCACAAACCGGCCCGATGCGTCCAATGTTGGGTTGGGCGCAGCATCGCATGCCCATCCTGGGCCTCTATCAAACAGGAGCCACAACACACCCCGGCGGCTCTGTCACGGGGGGCCCCGGTCGCAACGCTGCTGTGGTGATACTCAAGGATTTTGGAACGAGTATCGAAGAGGTTGTAGCAAAGCAAGCCTGAGAATCCCGGTCGCGCGAAAGAGATTTTCGTAAAGGAGATTTCGAGATGAGTCGCACCAGCGGAATTGCCCTAGCAATCGCTATTCAAGCTCTGACCATGCTCCTTTTCCCTTCAGGCATTGCACGCGCGCAATCGGTGCCCAAGGCGCGAGCAACGAAATCTCTGGTGCCGGATAATCCCAGTGAACATCTCGCGCCGGAGCAACCACTGCCCTACAGTCACAAGCAACATCTCGCCCTGGGACTACAATGCAAGGAGTGCCATGTCAATCCGGACCCCGGACGATTGATGACATTTCCCGCAACCGAAAAATGCATGCAGTGCCACGTAACCATTGCAAAAGATAAGCCATCCATTCAAAAGCTCGCACAGTACGCCAGCTCAAAGGAGCCGATTCCCTGGTCGCGAGTCTACAAAGTGTTGCCGGGAATCCAGTGGTCACATCGGCCACATCTGGAAGCGGGCGTCAAATGTGAAACCTGCCACGGCAAGGTTTCGCAGATGCCCACCATGTCCGAAGTCACCAGCGTCACAACGATGTACGTTTGCCTGAATTGCCACCAGCAAAGCCATGCGAAAACGGCATGCGATACCTGCCACAAGCATTGATTCCCGCAAGAGTGTATTCTTGAAGGAGGAAGGCTGTATGGGCCAAGCGATCGAACTCGAAGTCAACGGGAAGCGCTATCCCGTCCATTACTCTCCTGAAACTCCCCTCCTGTATGTTCTACGCGATGAACTCGGCCTGACCGGCACCAAGTACGGCTGTGGCGAAGGCATGTGTGGCGCCTGCACAGTTTTACTGTCGGGTACGGCGCGGCGCTCCTGCCAGATTCCCGTCAGCGCCGCGGTGGGCAAACCGATTACCACCATAGAAGGTCTGGAGAAAAACGGCGCTTTGCATCCCGTGCAGGAAGCGTTCCTCGAAGAAGGCGCGTTTCAGTGCGCCTATTGCACCTCGGGAATGATCATGTCCAGCGTTTCCCTGCTGCAGTCTAATCACAACCCCAGCGAAGAGCAGATCGCCCAATCCATGCAGGGCAACATCTGCCGTTGCGGCACTCACCCGCGAATTATCGAAGCCATCCGCAAAGCCGCCTCGAAAATGCAGGGGAGGGCCTGATGGTCACCAAAGAAACCCTCGTCTTGGAGCCGGAGCGTTACGAATTCCGCGCTCTTCCCATCCATCACTTCGAACTGGCACGCCGGGATTTTTTCAAACTTTTCGGGGCCGGCATCGCCATTTTCGCCATCGCAAAGGACGCGGTGGGACAGGAAACCGCTCCTCCGCCGCGGGCCTTCCGCAATGAGGAACTTCCCACTGCAATCGACGCTTGGCTGCATATTGGAGAAGATGGCAGCGTAACCGGTTTCACGGGGAAAGCCGAAATTGGCCAGAACATCCGCACAGAGCTCTCTCAAACGATTGCCGATGAACTGTGCGTTCCCTTTGAAACGGTGCGCATTGTAACTGCCGACACCGCGGTTTGTCCTTTCGACGCTGGCACTTTCGGTAGCCGCACCACTCCTACAATGACGCCGCAATTCCGCCGCGTTTCCGCTGCCGCGCGAAATCTATTGGTGGAAACCGCGGCAAAACAATGGAACCTCTCAGCGGATAAGCTGGTCGTCGCCGACGGCAAGGTCACGGACCCCGCTTCCAAACGTTTTGTTCGTTATGCCGAACTCGTCGCGGCAAATCCCCTCGCTCAAACGATTCCGGCAAAAATCGCGGGTCGGCCGGCAACGGAATGGACCATCGCGGGTAAACCGATTCCCAAGGTGGATGCCCGCGAATTCGTAACCGGAAGTCACAAGTATTCCACCGATCTGCGCCCCGCCGGCATGCTGTACGGCAAAGTGCTACGCCCGCCCTCCTTCCACGCAACCCTGATTGCGTATGACGATTCCGCGGCCAAATCGATGAAGGATGTGACGATCGTCCGCGACGGCGATTTCGTCGCAGCCGCCGCGGCGACGGTCGAAGCTGCGGAATCTGCGCTTAAGGCAATTCAGGTCGAATGGAAGAAAGTTCCCCAAATTTCCGGCACCGAAATCTTTTCCTATCTCAAGCAAAACGCCGAACCGTCCACGGAGCCTCGTTTCACGGACCAGAAAGGCTCGGTGCAGGACGGCCTGGCTGCCGCTGCCCACCGCCTCGATGCCACCTACGACGTCGCTTACATCGCGCATGCCCCGCTTGAGCCTCGTGCGGCCGTGGCGCAGTGGAAAGAGGGCAAACTCACGGTCTGGATGGGCACGCAACGCCCGTTCGCCGTGCGAGACGACCTCGCCGCCGCCTTTCGTCTTACGGAAAAAGATGTGCGCGTGATTGTTCCAGACACTGGCTCCGCTTACGGCGGCAAACACACGAGCGACGCAGGATGGGAAGCCGCCCGGCTCGCGCGCGCAACCTCCGGCTTGCCTGTAAAACTCGTTTGGACGCGTCAAGAAGAGTTCACCTGGGCCTATTTTCGCCCCGCGGGTGTAATTGAAGTGAAAAGCGGCATCGCTGCCGACGGCACACTCACCGCCTGGGAATTTCACAACTACCACTCCGGCATGTCCGGTATCGAAACGCCGTACGTTGTGGCCAATCTGCACACGCAATATCACCAGGTGCCGCTCGTTCTCCGCAGCGGCTCCTACCGCGGGCTAGCAGCCACAGCCAATCACTTCGCGCGCGAAACGCACATGGATTCTCTGGCTACTGCCGTGCAAATGGATCCATTGGAATTTCGCCTCAAAAATTTGGCCGACCCACGGTTGAAAGCAGTCCTTGAGGCCGCCGCAAAAGCATTCGGTTGGCCCCGTAAGAAAACTGCGGAGGGACAGGGTTTTGGCCTGGCAGCAGGAAACGAGAAAGGTAGTTACGTCGCCACCTTCGCCGAAGTTTCCGTGGATCGTAAGGAAGGCACCGTACGTCTCGTGAAGCTTGTCGAAGCGTTCGAATGCGGCGCAATCGTGAATCCAGATGGCCTGCGCAACCAGGTGGTCGGCGCCATGATTCAAGGCCTTGGCGGTGCACTGTTTGAAGCCATCGAGTTCGACCATGGCCAGATCCGGAACGATCATTTCTCCAGTTATCGCGTGCCGCGCTTCCGTGATGTTCCCGAGATTGAAGCGATCCTGCTCGACCGCAAGGACATTCCTTCGGCCGGCGCGGGCGAAACACCTATCATGGCCGTTGCCCCAGCCATCGGAAATGCATTCTTCGACGCCACGAAAATCCGTCTTACGAACTTGCCGCTGCAGCCGGAGCGGTCACTCCACAGCTAGACCGCGGTTTGACCCCATACATCACGATCATTTGTGATGGGGATCACCGTGCTCCACCCTTTTGCCTCGTATCTTTCGAGACGAGGTGCATGATGGATCAACCAACAAACAACTCCCGCCGCCGTTCAGCCCGTTGCGGAAAACTCTTCCTCGCATTCCTTGCCCTGTCTCTCCCCTTGGCCACCCTCGTCACGTGTCAGGACAAGGTCATCAAGAAAGCCCCGATTCAGCAAACCGATGCAAGCTCAGGCAAAGCGATGTACACGAGTTACTGCGCCGCTTGTCACGGAACAGACGGAAAGGGCGATGGCCCGGCCTCCAGCGAACTCAAAGTGACTCCCGTGAACCTGACTCTACTCGCAAAAAATAATCACGGGGAATTCCCTTCCGAGCATGTTTGGGCCGTCCTTCATTTCGGAACAAAAGCCCGTGCGCATGGTACGAGCGACATGCCGATCTGGGGAGACCTGCTGAGTGCGCTCGAGCCAAATGACTCTATAAAGCAGGAATTGCGCATCAGCAATCTGGTGAGCTACATCAAATCGATTCAGGCCAAGTAAGCTTGCGGGGAGAGTGGATGGGAAGAACAGCGCGTCCGGAGGTTCACCAGACGCGCTGCTGTTTTCTGTGCGGGCTTATTGAAGCTTGTTCAGTGTGTTTGTGGCGTCGTCAACAAAGATGAGTCCATTCTCGGGATCGAACAACACGCCAAACAAGGCACCGTTTCCTGGAGGAGTGCCCGTATTGTCGAGGAGCCTCTTTGCAATTTGCGTGCCCTGCGGCGTGATTTCTGTGGCATACCCATCGTCGCCATTCACCGCGATCACGTGGCCGTCGGTAGCAACCGTCAGTCCGAGAGGATCATTCAGGCTGCCCCCACTCGTCAGCGTCTTCCCACCCACCGCAGGGAACCAGCGCGTGAATGGATGATCGATTACGGCGATGCGGTTGTTCAGGCTATCCGCCACGTAGAGCACAGGCTCGCTTTCGCCATAGGAGTTCCAGCAATCCTGATCTCCGTCATACCGGCAACTCGGCGAAAGCGCCACGCCCGTCGGGCCGATCACCAGGGCCGCGGGATCGGTGCGCTCCGGGAATCCAGTGCCGATAACTGTGAGGGATAACAGCGTGGGCATGTATTTTTCGGAGGCCGCCAGGTTCACCCGCACCACGGTTCCCTGGTTCACAACGTCGCCTTTTGCCGCTTGGGTTCCGTTCAGAACATTGGTAACAAACAGCACGGCGCCGTGATCGGTATCGATGGAGGTCATGTCCCACGGGCCGTTAATGAGCGAGCCATAAATCGTCTCGACCGGATTGCCGTAGCTATCCAAAACAATCAGGCAACCGGCCTGCGCCGTCGCAGAGGTGCCGTCTGTCGTTGGCAGACTGCCGACGATCACCCAGCCCGTTCGCAACACGGCGAGCGCAGTGGTCAAACCAACGCCGCCCGGGCATGGTCCCGGAAGCGTGAGGGGATTGATCTGCGCGAACAAAGTGAGCGCCCCTCCGGGCGAAACGTCCACGATGGTTGTTCCTGTTCCCTGCGCGTTACCGCTGTTGTTGAAGTTGCTGATCAGATAGTGGCCCTCATGCAGATTCCCAACCGTATTTGGCACGCGTACGAGCCCGTAGGGATTGACGTCGCCGTTAGCCGGCACGGTGCTGCTTAAGGAGGAAATCGTTTTGAGCTTGTTCAGTACAGAACCATCGTGAGCAAGCAGCGGAATGCCTCCCACACTTAATGCGAGAGCGATTCCGAGGGTGTTTTTGAGCAGAAAGCCGAGTCGTTTTGTCATTGAAACTCCTTGTTCTCTCGTTGAACATGATTCATGTGGGGCCGTGAAATCTGCTGACAGGACCGGAGCGAGAAAAGAAAGCGCGAGGGGACGCTTGGCCAAGGACGTTGGCGATTCTGTTTTCGCTCGCGCTCACGACCTCTCTTAGGACTCCGCGGCCGAAAGCGAATTGCAAGGTTAGAGGAAGGTGAGCCCGTAATTGTCTGCTGCATGTAAATTAAGTGTCATAAGTGGCGCTGCAACTTGGCCCTCTTAGGGGCTTGCGCTGAACGGTGAATGAATCGGAGAACCAGGGAGTGCCGATCGCGGAAAGTATCGGCCGGGAAAATGTTCGGACTCTTCTCTCCGCGCAAGTAGAGACCCCGAACGCGCCCCGGCCGAAGGGGAAGAGTAAACAAACCCCAGCGATGAGTTGTCATGGATGGGTCAAGGCCAGGCAAAGGAATTGTCAGATTTGCCTTCCGTCGGGAGCCCTTTTTGCTCTCAATAGGCGTTCTTGTCCGTGAATCCACGGAAGAGTGTCAGCACAACGATCAGAAGATCCAGTGTCAACGTCCAATGGCGGACGTAGTAGAGATCATATTCAATGCGCTTTTCAATCGACGTGTCGCCGCGCCAGCCGTGCACCTGCGCCCAGCCCGTGATTCCCACTTTCAGATAGTGGCGCCGGTTGTAATTCCCCACGGACTGCATGAATCTCTGCACGAGCATGGGCCGTTCCGGCCGCGGGCCTACAACGCTCATGTCTCCTTTAAGAACGTTGAAGAACTGCGGCAATTCGTCGAAGCTGGCCTGCCGTAGAATCCGGCCGATTCGCGTGCAGCGAGGATCGTTCTTCACCGTCCAGCGCGTGTCACTGTCCGACCTCAGGCCAACCGTCATAGTTCGAAACTTATACATTCGGAACAGTTTCCCGTTCAATCCAACTCGCTCCTGCACGAACAGAATGGGTCCGGGTGAACTCAGCCGCACCGCAATGGCAATGAAAACGAACACTGGAGCCGCAAAGATCAAGACACTGGCGGAGATAAGCAGGTCAAATGCGCGCTTGAGAATCAGATAGAAGACCGACTCCGCAAGCGATCCGTGTAGGTCGAGCATCAACAATCGACCGATTGAAAAAAGCCGTTGCCTCGCATCCACAGGCTCTCCCACATCCAGCACTAGACGCGCCGGCGCGCAAAGTGGTGCAAGTTGCACCCGAATTTGGGGCAAGTCTCCCAGCAGATTCGGGGGGATGGCCAAAACCACGTCGTCAATTCCGTTCCCGATCGCCAGTTTCTCGATGTCGCACATTTCGTAGACGGGATGGTGCTTCACCGCGCAGTCCTGCCCCGGCAATCTCACGTGGCCCTTAATGGTGCAGGGTGCAAGCCGGTCGGAAACAAGCGATTCGGCCGTCCGTTTTGCAAATTCGTCCGCGCCCACAATCAAGACATTGGCGCCCATATGCTGGTGGATCGGCCCGTTCATCCAGGCCCAGCGGAATGCCATCTGGACAAATAAGGTCAGGATGAAAAGGGTCACGCCGCTCAACCACATGAAGATGCGGGAAAAGGCGGTTTCCCGATAGAGGAAGGTCGCCGTGAACACGGCCGCGTAGGTCACCAGACAAGCCATAAACACGCGGCGAATATGTCCCCTCGCGAACAAATGGCTCTCTATGGAAGCAATTTCGTAGTGATCTACCGCCATAGCCCAAAGAATCGTGGTCAAAAGCAGCAAACCAAAATAGGGATATGGTTCAGCATCCGTGGAGTAGCGCGGCAGCGAGCGCGTGGCAAAACGCAGGTAGGCAGATAGACTGAACGCCGCCAGCGGCGTAAAGAGCACCGCCAGGTTAAAGACGAACTGAGCGCGTTTGAGCCTCCCCCGAATCATCGCTCTATTGCCTCGCGGTGAAACTCTTCCCATTTCTCCGTCAGAAACAGGCCACACCTTTCCTGAAAGTGTTCCTCTGCAAAGAGCCTGCTGTGCTGTTGAATGTAGCAAGGGCTAAACCGGTGCTCGACTCCTTCAAACGAGAGGATTGCTTCAATCAGAGAGTCTACGATTTGTTCTCTGAAGAAGACTCCTGTCGAATTTTCAGGAATGTCTTCGGACTCCGCGTGGAAACCCTTTACCGTCTCCCTCACGCCCCCTCGTTCGTAAGCAATTACTGGGCGGCCGAAGGCCATCGCCTCCACTGGAACAATTCCGAAATCTTCCTCCCCAGGAAAAAGCAAGGCGCGGCAATGCGCAAGCTGTTCGTGCATATCTCCGTCGCTGGGTGCTTTGTAAAATTGAACTGTGGGCCCTGCGAGCTTTCGCAATCGGGAATAGTTCTCCCCTTCACCCACAATGTGCAGCCGCCGGCCAAGCCGGTTGCAGGCGGCAATCGCCAGGTCTACGCGCTTGTAATCGACCAGTTGACCCGCAACCAGATAGTAGTCATCTGTTTTTTCGGCCAGGTATCCTGCCGCCGTGTTTACCGGCGGATGGATAACCGTGGAATCTCTTCGATAGTGCTTCCGGATCCGCGCCGCAGAGTTCCGTGAATTCGCCACAAAAAAATCCACGCGGTTGGCCGAAGCGGCGTCCCAGATCCGCAGATAATGGCTTGCCAGCGTGAAGAACGGCCGGGACCACCATCCAATTCCCGCCCCGTTTCTATACTGGTGATAAAAATCCCATAAATAGCGCATCGGCGAATGGCAATAGCAGACGTGGCAAGTTCCCGCAGATGTGAGCACACCCTTGGCCGGGCCGGATTCCGAACTGATCACCAGGTCATACCCACTCAAATCGATTTGCTCCAGCGCCAATGGATACAAAGGAAGCAAACGCCGGTGAAAACGGTGACTTCCGGGCCATTTCTGCAGAAACGATGTCTTGATCGTCCGCCCGCGAAGGGACGCCGGCACGGCGCTTACGTCGGCAACCAATGCAAACAAGTCCGCCTGCGGAAACATGTTGGCAATCGCTTCCACGACGCGCTCGCCGCCGCGATGAGCCACAAACCAGTAGTGCACAATGGCAACCCGCGCCTTTTCGAGCGGCGGTATCGACTTCGCTGCAACATGCAGTGGAGCAACGCGGGCATCGTGTTGGACATCAGCCGTCATTTCAATTGAGCCCAAGCAATTGGCTATAAAGCTCGCTGTGCCTACGCGCAGCCTGCTGCCAGGTGAATTGCTTCGCTCGCTCCATTCCCTTCGCTCGCAGGGAGGCACGTAGCTCGTTCGACTGCAGCAGCCGCTCGATCTGGACCGCGAGCTCCTCTGAACTGCTGGGATCAAAATAAATGGCCGCTTCACCCGCCACTTCCGGCAGGCTCGCCGCTCGCGATGCCACAACCGGAGTCCCACAAGCCATGGCCTCCAGCACCGGCAGGCCGAAACCTTCAACAGTAGAAGGCATCACCAGGAGATCTGCGGCGGCATACACCCGCGGCAATAGGGATTGCGCCACATAAGGAAGGATGACTGTACAATCCCGAATGCCAAGACAAGAGCATTCCTCCACTACCGATTCTTTCCAGCGCGCGTCATCTCCCACGATCAGCAGCGAGTGGCTGATTTTCCGGCTCTGGCGCAATTGCGCAAACGCACGAAGAAGAGTCGTCACATTCTTGTGCGGCTTCAAGTTACCGACATAAAGCAGAAAGGGATTCCGAATCCCAAGCTCCTCGGCGACACTCGGCAATTGCAAGCAGCTGCGCGAAACTCGAAATTCTTCACTGACCCCACAAGGAATCACCGTGATTTTCGATTCTGGAATTCCCAGAGTCCTCACAATTTCACCCTTCGAAAAAGCAGAAACGGTTACCACGTGGTCCGCCTTGCGTGCCACAGCGTTCAGCATCAGCTTGGCGTAGAAATGCGCGCTCAGCTTGTGGTGCCGTATCGGCAAACTCAGATGAATTACATCCATGATGGAAACAATCAGCAGTCCGCGATATAGTAGCGGCGCATTGTAATGCGGGACGTGCAAAAGGTCCGCACGCCGGGAAGCGCGTGCAATCAACCACTGTTCGCTTAACGTGTAGATCGGTGCGTCGATAACCGTCAGCACCGGGCAAAAGCCCTGCACACTACCGAAATCTCTCTTTCGCACAATGGCCTGGATCTCAAAGCGATTGGCGCACTTGTGAAACTCCTGCAGTAGGTTTCTGGTGTAGGTCCCGATTCCACCCACCAGCCAGCGAGCATCGATTGTGACGGTCTTGGGCATGGGCTTGACGTGAGACTTCACTTCCGCGCTCTGTGAATGGCTCTCAATTCCCTCCCGTGGAAGCTGGAATCTCGGCACTCGTAACTGGCAGCGCAAACCTCCAGGCGATCAGCGTGAATCCGAGGAGCATCCCCGCCTCCCGAATCAGAATCGCCAGGGAAATTCCCAAAGCGCCGAAAGAACGGCCGAGAATGAAATCCAGCGCGACAGTGGCCACTGCACCAACGCCAAATATCCCCATCAGCGCACCTCGATGGCCCACTGCAATCGTCACCGTGGTGTACATCGAATTCAGAAAGATCAGCGGACAAGCCAGGGCCATCAACGAACCGGGCGTCCCGCTTGCCGAAAATGCGGGGCCGTACAGAATCACGACGGCCTTTGGCGCTCCAAGAGAAGCAAGTAAAGCGCACGGCACAGTGACCAACAGCAGTAGGCGCGCCCATCGATTTGCGTAAGCTTTCAAGATCTCGGGCTTGCCAGACATTCGGGTCATCACCGGTAGCAGTACACTGCTGAACAGCCACGCACACACATACACAATCAACAGAATCGTATTCACAGCCGAAAACGCTCCCAGCTCTTCGAGCGGCATCACGGTGGAAAGCACGATGGTGTCCGAACGAACGATCAGGTTCGCAAGTCCGTATGCAATTCCTAACGGCGCTGCCATTTTCACAATGGAAAAGAAATCGAGGCGATGTGGCCAGGTCGGTAATATGCTGTTGCGCAAGAGAACGAGTGCTCCGAGCAAAACCTCCAAAAGCTGGCAAGCGGTCATCCAGCACAAAAGAGCGACAAAACCCCAACCGTTTCGAAATCCCAGCCAAATTCCGAGAAGCAGAATTGCGCTGTGCCCGAACTGAATGAACCCGATCCAGTTCGCCAGCGACATGGACTTGATGACGGACATTTGCAACTGGGAAAAGGACTGCAGTAACGCTCGGACGGTAACCCAAAAACCAATTGCCAGAAAGGGCGCACTCTGCCCGCTCAAGCCCGCCACCATGGCCAGAATCATCGCCGCCACAGCAAGTAGAATGAATTTGGAAACTGCAAATCTTGCGACAATTTGATTCCTGTCCGCCCCTGCAGGACTGATTTGCGTGATGGCCGTCGTTTGCAATCCGATATCCGAAAACATCACGACGACGGTCACCACCGCAAGGCTCACGGCATATGCCCCAAACGCCACTTTGCCGTATGCCCGTGCGATCAGCAGCACCGCAACAACGTTCGCCATGCGTACGGCGGCTTCACCGCCAACCACACTCGCAAGGCTCTGCAGGACCATTTTCAAAACATGCTCCGTCTTCTCACGTTTGCGCCTCGCTTAAAACCGATGACAATCGCGGACGATATCTGCAAACCCATGACACCCCTAGCACGAGCAGCATCCCCATCTTTACCGGGGCCGCAGCCTGTGTCCCCGCCAGATACAGCAAGAAGCAAATCCAGACGAAGTACATCACCGCCACATAATTTCGAAACTCCGATTGCGTTCGCGCAATGGACAGCAGCATCCGTTCGCACCCTGCAACGCCGCAGCCCCACAAAAAGCTCACAGCGATTGTTCCCAGATAGCCGAAGTTGATATAGCCTTCGCCCATCAGCGTCAGCCGCAATCCGCCGCTTTCGCCGTTTTGGTCCACGCCGATGAGTTTTGTGGTGATAGCGCGCAGGCTGTTTTGGGCGCTCCAGTCGTTGGCAATGCTCGGCAGAGGAATCAAAGCCTGGGCAAATGTGACGCCATACAACCGCTCTCCTTCCAGGCGGTTCAGCGTCCAGGCGAGGTCGCGCACCTCTGGAAGGGCGGTGCTCGAAACCGTAAGGATGGACTCCGCGTTCAGGTCATCATAGAAAGCGCCAAATAAAAAGAGGCATTGGGTAAAGATGTAAAAGCCGCCACCAATCAAAATCCATTTGCGGGTCAAGCGGTACACGTCACGGCGTCCAATTCCGATCAGAATTAGCGAAGCAAAGATCACACCAAGCAGATTCGCCCGGCGCAATGGCAGCAAAAGCGCCAGGTATCCGGCGACAATCAACAAAATGCTGGAAATTCGCGGACGCTTCGCTGCTCGGTAAACCAGAAACGGCATGGCTACGGTAAGCAAATCCATGGCGCGATTGGCGAACCATTCGTCGCTTGCAGACCCGCCTGCAGTGTTGCTGGTGATATAGCGCAGGAACGGCCACCTAGCCGGAACTCGCAGATATTCAAGTAATCCAAGCCGCCAATACACAAAAAACATCAGAGCGGCGCCCGCCAGCAAAAGTAATCGAAACATGCGCTCGGCCACCTCCGGATCGATTACCACGGGAAAGTCGCCCTGAAGATCATTTACCTTTCGGCCCAATTTCCAGGTGTATCCAGCGGCAGCTGCGAGAAGGCCCACGCTGTTAATCAGTAACGAATTGGCGTAGAACACCTCCGCGTTGGAGCGTATAGAGGTATGTTCCGTTGTCAGATTGGCCGTTAGAAAACCAAAGAATATGTGTGCCGTGGCCAGAGAAAAGAAAAGAACGCAGAGTGTCTTGGTAGTTCCCAAATATTGGGACGCAGTATTTCGGACAAGAAGCAGCGTTGCAGCCAGCAGGCAGACTCCCGTCGGAACGAGAAATGCCGGCACATCCTGCAGCAATGTTCCGAGGAGCGCTGTCAAAAGAAGGATGGTGACAACCAGAGTCAGGGTCAGGAATGAACCCTGCTGGCCTTCTCTTTCCACTCCGTCCAAAGCAACTTCCATGAGTCTTTTTCCTCTGTCTGGTATCAATCCCAACGCGCTACTGCTTCGTCTCCAATGGCGCCGGAACTCCGCGCAAACGGTCCGCATTCTTTTTCACCTGGTCGGCAATGGCATTTCGCTTCAGAACCACGTAGTCCAACTGTGGTCGCATACTGTCGACCATTTTCAGGACCAGAACCTTTCCCGGGTCTTGCGCGTCCATTTTTTTCCAGTCATCTGTGCCGATCACCCATCCGGCACCGACCGCAAGCGCAAACATTGCGGCCAAAAGAACAATCAAGGTCCGCGGCGGAAAGGATTTCTTCTCTGGAATTTCCGCGGGATCGAGCACCTTCACGCTTGGCACTTCCTTGGCCTCTTGCACCTTTGCAATTTCGTACTGTTGCGTCAGCGTTTCAAACACGCTTTCTTCCACCTTCATCCGGCGGTACAGGTCTGCATAAGTCACACCAAGCAACGGCAGTTTACGGATCGACGGATACAACTCCTCTTCCTTCGCCGCCCCACCTGAATTGGGTTCCGTGCTTCCACCCATTTTCTGAAGCTGGCGACGTAATTCATCAACGCGCGCTTGAGTCGTCCGCACGCGAATGTTCTGGTCTGTGTAAATTTGGCGTAACCCCTGCAGTTCGGTCTGCGCGGCGATCAGCTGGCCCTGCAGAATCGCCGCCGATTCCACCATGGCCTTGCCCTGTGCCTGAATGTCGATGGCCGCGTTCTTGCTCGCAAATTGACTGAAATCTTTCTCGGCAGATTCCAGGTCGTTTTTCACCTGCGCCAGCCGTTCTTCCAGAAACACGCGTTCCCGATTCGCGGAAGAAGTGTTCAGCTCCGTAACAACCCCGTTCAGCTGCGCCACATATTCTTGTGCCAGTGCGCAGGCCCGCTTCGGATCGTGATCGGTCACCCGTATCGTCAGAATGCCGCTCTTACGATCAATGGAAATGTCGGTAGAGCGCGCCAACACTTTTCGCGTATCCACCCATCGGGTTAAGCCATAAATCCTGCGCAGATCGAACTTCGTAATTAGTTCATCTTGCACAGTCCGGCTTTGCAACACGCCGGCAAACAAGTCCGCGGAGGTGTTCATTCCCAGTAGGTCGCCGCCAAGAGAACCAAGGCTCGCTCCCATTCTTCCCGCGATTCCGGCAAGCATGGCCATTCCGGCTCCGGCGGGAGGATCGGGCGGCATCAATCGGGTGGTCGAGGAATAGCGGGAAGGTATCAGGAGCGCGATCAGCACAGACGCGGCAACACCGCACGCAACGAATTTGCCCAGCAGCTTCCGCCGGTCCCACAAGCGATCGATGCGCGCAATCCTTCGGCCGCGGCCTTCCAACTGAAGCTGCTGCATGCGACTTGCCAGCAATTGATCCATATCCGGCCCGTACATCACTTCCCGCGCAGCTTTCGTCGAACTCATACTCATGGCCACAGGCTCCCGGGCCGGGTCTGAGTGCTTTTGTGGATCACCAGAAAAACCACCAATGTGTCTCCTTTCATTGCAACTCAACTCACGGCTTTAAATAGGCGACAGCCAGCGCCACTGACGTCGCCACCTGCGCGGCTTGCATCAACGGCATCCAGTTGCGATTTCCGATTTTGGGCGCCTTTTCCGGGACAACGATCACATCGCCGGGCATAAGGACTGCGTCCATCGGATCGCCGGTCAAATAACCACGGTTGTTTTTAGCTGCCAGAACGGATCCATTGGCGCGAATTACGAATATGCCCTTTTTATCCGCCAACTCTGTGAATCCACCAGCCTGGCTCAGGTACCAGTTCCCGCTTCTTCCCGGAATGTAGCCGACCGCCGTGGTGTTATACACTTGCCCGCGAATCATCACGTAATCGGGCTTCTTTGGCACAAGAATCAAGTCGCCATTGCGAAGCGGTGTCCCTCCCGCGTTTTGGTCGAAGGATTTATCGTCGCGAGTTCCGTGAAGGACGACGCGCCCGACCGGCAAATGTGCTTCCAGCTGAGTCAGCGCCGTCTCGTTCTGCGCCAGGGCCGTCAGCTTCAGGTTCTTCTGGTCCGTATCCACTTCGGGGAGTGCCTTCAACTGCGTTTCTTCCGCTCTTACGCGCGCAATCAGTTCCTGGTGTGATTGCATTTCCAGGTCGCGCACTTCCTTGCGAGTGAGCACCGTTCCGTACGGATATGCTTCCGAAGTGAAGCCGCCCGCCTCTGCCAGCACGGAACTCAACGATTCGCCAGGACGGATACCGTACGTTCCCGGATTTTGCACTTCGCCGCGAATCGTCACGGTTGCGCCAAGTTCCCTCCAATCCGCGCTCTTGCGGACCGTCAGGACATCGCCGTTTGCCAGAAGCTCGTCCTGGCCGGAATGCCCGGCCATGGCCTCTGTGAGATTGATGTTCAACGTTTCGATCTCAGGGGCGCCAGGTTGGCTAGTGTCGTGATGGGCCAGGATTGCGCTTTTCGAATCGGCGCTTGGTTTCAGGCCACCGGCAACGCGCACTAGCTCCTGTACGCTCATGCCCGCCGCTAATGGATAGCGGCCCGGATTGGCGACGTCACCTTTCACATAGACTGTGGCAGGTTCAATCTTCGCCGTATTACGGTGGACGATGATTCGATCGCCTGAATGAAGCAGCAGATTCTCAGTCGGCGCTCCGGAGATTGCTTCCGCCAGGTTTACGCTTAAAACCATCATTGTGCCGTCGGCGTTGTTGCGGAATATTTGCGCTGAATCCATCGCGGCGTCGGCCGTCACTCCACCCGCAGTGTAGATCGCGTCTCGGAAATGGGCCTGGCCCGGAGTCGCATATTTCCCGGGAGCGCGCACTTCCCCGTCCACTGAAATCTCCGGCCCTGGCGCAAAGTCGTATTTGCTGAAAATTCGAACGGTATCAAGTGGTTTTAATTGCGGTGCGTCCCCAAGATTCGAAATCGCCACCGCAAGATTGAAGCTTTCCACCGTCGGACGAAAATCCGGGGGGTTTAGACGGATAATCTCCGCATAGTTCCCTTCCGGCTCCGGCAGAAGATCCGAATACGAAGTCACAAGGTCTTTTAGCGTCATTCCTTGCCTGTAGGAATAGCGCCCGGGGCGGAGCACATGCCCTTCGAGGTAAACGGCCTGCGCGTTGTATGGCGCGATCGGGAAGATGTGAATCCGATCGCCGTCTTGCACCTGAAAACTACGAAGTCGCGTTTCTTCTTTTTCGGGGTTTCCTTCTGCGGAAAGGTCCAGGCTGAACATTGTGCGATTCTCGTGCGCCATAAGCCGTTCCACTTGGACCTGCTTCAGTGCGGCCGCGGGAAGCACTCCGCCAGCAAGTTCCAACACCTCAGCCAGAGAAGTGTTTTCCCTAAGTTCGTAGATCGCTGGCCGACGAACCATTCCTTCCACGGTCACCTGCGGACCCACTGGCGGTATCAGTAGCGAATCCCCGTTCTCCAGCTTCTTCTGGTCCGCTCCCACTCCTCGAAGCAACAAATCATACGCGTCCACCACTGCAATCAGCTGCTTGCCGCGATAGTGTTTGATTAACCGCAGGGATCCCCGCTCGGTCAATCCACCCGCAGCCACAATAGCGTTGAGTGGACTGGAGAGTGAGCTCAGGTCGTATGCCCCCGGTTCTGCTACTTCACCTACCACGTAAATGCGCACGGTCCTCAGGCGAGAGAGAGAAACGTCTGTGGAAACGTCTCGAAGCTGCGTCCGCATCAATTGCTGAATCGTCAACTGAACGTCACCCAATGTTTTGCCGCTCACCAGAATCGGCCCGTATTCCGGAAGCAGGATTCGCCCTTCGCTATCCACGGTCCTTTGCAAACGTTGCGAAACAGCTCCCCACAAATCGATGGCCAGCCCGTCGCCGGGGCCCACGACGTAATCCGGGCCCGCTGGCAAATCCATCGTGATGGCGTTGGGCTCTCGCGTACCCGAACCGAGAATGCCGACTCCAAACCTTTCGGGAGCTTTCTCATGCGCGGAAACCTGTACGTAGAGTTCAACAAGCGAAGGAACGTCAGAATAAGGATTCGGCCGGCGGACAATCGCTCCTTGCGCAGAAACATTGCTGCCGTTTTTCAGCAGCGGCGTGGACGATGTTGTATTCCGGCTAGCGGTGCTGCTGGGTGCAGGATTCTGCCGGGAAGGCACATCCGTCAGATTTGCAGCGCCGTATCCTTGATAAGCGGCGTACCTTTCCAAATCATCCCCGGGAGGCTGCATGCCGGAAGAATCGGCTAAGGCACCCCGCATGGCCGCACGAATGCGATCGCTGGAGTCTAAGGTGCTTTCGCCAGAAAGTCTCGTCTGGATCACGCCAGCCTCATTCGGCCGCGGCATCGGGCTGACGTTTGGCGGCAACGGAGTATTGTCGCCGGGAATCTCACGTGGAATCGCAATCTGTCCCGGGGAAGGCCTTTGCACAGGTTCACCGCAATTCGTTTGGCTTCCGCCGTCGCAACTTGCCATCCCCGCCGAAGTCGAAACCCGTTCTTCGTTCTTCCGTGAGTTCAGAGACTCCTGGTCCTCCTCGGCTTCAACCTGCACCAAACGTCGTGCGCGCTCTTTCAGTAGCAGCTCCTGCTCTTTTCCAATTTCAGAGTCGGGGTTCACGCTTGGCAGCAAATACCCGAAGCGCTGTACCAAGCGTGTCGCGGTCGCTCGAAACGCAAGATCATCATCCAAGCGGTCAAAAATCGCCTGCTGGGTCAGGTCCGAATCCTCAACTAATTGCCCCTTTGCGATCGCTTCTCTTTCGATAATTCGCTCCAACTCAACCAGCAATCCCGGATCCTTCACAAGGACGACCCGAATTTGCTCTGCAGGCGCCGCAGCCCGGCTTTCGTTCCGCTGATCCGGATAAGGTTGAGTTTGCTTGTTTGAACCTGGAATCCGGCTTCCGCCCTGCGCGGAAGACACTCTCGTCGAAGCTCCGTAGCAGATCAGCCCGGCGGCGCAGCAAAAGAACATGCGCAGTCTTAAGCTCTTCATTGAAACGCTCATTTCCCTTTCCCTGTTTTCATGAAGGCCTTCTCATAGAGTAGGTGCCGTTGTGAACGGCGCTCAGAATGCCCGAAGCGGAAGGCTCGATATCCGCGCAATGAATATCGAATGACGCCCAGTAATAAAGAGTGCGATCTTTGCGCGATGCCACGGCGATGATCCGCAGCTCCGGATGCTGGCGCAGCACGCGATCGCAGATCTCTGGGCGCTCGTCCCCTTCTTCGAGGGCAATCACCAGAAGGTCCGGCAGAGTGTCGCGCACTTGCCTGAGGATGTCTTTTTCGTCGGACACTTCGCCGACAACTTCGATCCCCGGCTGACCCACAAGCGCCGAGAGGATCACCTCTCGCATCAGCTTGGGGTGATTGGCAACCAAAATACGCGTCGCTCTTTCCATCGGAGTCTCCTCGTTCATCGAGTATCGGCCCGGGCAAAACAAAACACAGGACCAATTGCTGTCTGGAGGGGGTGCTAATTCGCTCTAAGGCGCAGGTTCTAATTCGGACTACGCGCACGAGGGTGTCTCAAATCTGTTTTATCGCTTCGAGCACGAAGATGACGTTCGTTTGACTTTGTGGTGACAACTGTATTTGCGCGGGCACGTAGTCTCCAAAATGTCACACGAGGCGTTGGACCTGAAATCGCTTCATGGTGGTGACAATTTCGAGCCGCGGCAGGGAATTACGGCTCAACTAGGACGGTTGGATGAAGCAAGTTCTGACAATATTGTTTGCACTCTTGTTCAGTGGAGCATACGGACTGCAGGCCCAGGAGAATGTGCCTATTTTTTCGGGCGCCGTGGCGTTTACCGCCTCCAACACCGCCGGCGCTCCCACGTTTCAACCGATTCTTGTACCCCTTATCGTGGCGCCCTTTGGCGATCACTGGCTGGTTGAATCTCGCGGTGAAATACAGGGATTCTTTTTCAAGCAGGACGGCACCACCGGACCCTACAACGGCATCTTCGCCGCCAGCCTCGACTATCTGCAGGTCGACTACATCGCGAACAAACATCTCACCATCACCGCTGGTCGTTTTCTCACCCCATTCAATATTTATAACGAGCGATTGTCGCCCATTTGGTTCGTCAATCTGGTCGACTCTCCGATCATCTACACCATCGGCACGCGCACCTCTGCTTCAAGCAACGGCGGGATGATCCGCGGAGTCGCCATCGACCGCCGGTCATGGACGGTAGGTTACACGGCTTATTTCTCTGCGCTCACTACAACAGAGAATCTTCAGTCTGGCCGTTCCGCGGGAGGAAGAGTCGGTTTGTTCCTTCCGCACGTCGGGTTCGAAATTG
>Ga0074044_10001848_pt1 | contig 18780 bp, 21 predicted proteins | sample BogForMeECP23OM1_FD_94443 | JGI IMG/M metagenome (GOLD analysis project Ga0074044, IMG submission 94443) | Bog forest soil microbial communities from Calvert Island, British Columbia, Canada - Bog Forest MetaG ECP23OM1 | ecosystem: Environmental > Terrestrial > Soil > Wetlands ...
CAGGCCCAGGAATTTATAGATGCGCCCCATCCATTCGGAGTCGCGCCGGGCCAGGTAGTCGTTGACGGTGACGATGTGCACGCCGCGTCCCGCCAGCGCGTTGAGCACGGCGGGCAGAGTGGCAACGAGAGTCTTGCCCTCGCCGGTTTTCATTTCGGCGATTCGCCCCTGGTGAAGGATCATCCCGCCGATCAGCTGCACGTCGAAGTGGCGCTGGCCGATCGTCCGCTTGGAGGCCTCGCGGACGACGGCGAAGACCTGCGGCAGGATTTCCAGCATCGCATCGTCGCGCCGCTCGTGCTCTTCGATCGCGCCGATATTCGCCTTCCATTCGGCGATTTTGCGGCGCAGCTCGTCGTCGCTCAGCGCCGAGGTCTCAGGTTCGAGCCGGTTGATCTCGTCGACGTCGGGCCGCAGCCGTTTGAGTTCGCGTTCGTTCTTCGAGCCGAAGATTTTCCGCGCTACGAGGGAAATAGCTGAAGCCATCTTATATGAGCGATTTATCCGGCAAGTTTTTCTGGAGATCAGGTTCTCGACGAGCCACTGCGATGCGGTCTGACCGGCGCTACAGCTCCGCAAGTCTAGTCGAGATCATCTTATCCTGAAATCGGGGCGGCAGGCAGGGGTGAGGAGAGCGGGCTAGCGCTCGATGCGGACGGCGGATTCGACCTGCGGGCCGAGAAATCTGCGGCCGACGCGGACGAAACGATCGGGAGACTCGGTGACGAAGAAACTCTGAATCCCGCTGCCGCCGCGCCGGGCGAGCCTGAGAATCCGCAGCCTTTTGTGCACGTCGGCCGCGGTCGCAGTCGCGGAGTCCACGATCTTCACGCGGGGGCCAAGAATTCGCGCGAACATATCGCGCAGTAGCGGGTAATGGGTGCATCCCAGCAGCAGCGTATCGATGCCGCTCTGTTTGAGACTCTCGAGGTAGTGGGCGACGGTCAATTCCGCGACCGCATTGTCGGTCCATCCTTCTTCGGCCAGCGGCACCAGCAGCGGGCACGCGCGCGTGTAGATTTCGGAGCGCGGGCTGAGCCGCTGGATCGCGCGCGTGTAAGCGCCGGACGCGATCGTCGCTTCGGTGCCGATCACGCCTATTTTGCCGTTGCGCGAGGCCTTGGCGGCGGCGCGCGCGCCCGGCTCGATCACGCCGATCACGGGGATCATCGTGTCCGACGCGATTGCGTCGAGTGCGACCGCGCTGGAGGTGTTGCAGGCTACCACCAGCATCTTGATTCCCTTGGCGAGCAGGAAGCCGGTGTTCTCCTTCGAGTAGCGGACGATGACTTCGTTGGATTTCGTGCCGTAAGGGAGCCGCGCCGTATCGCCGAGGTAGATGAAATCTTCATTGGGCAGAGCCGCGGTCAGCGCTTTCAGAACGGTCAGTCCGCCGATTCCCGAATCGAACACGCCGATGGGCCGGTCGATCGCCGCGCGCGAGCCGCCAGGAAGTCCGTTGGACGCCGCGATCGAATTTGGCCGCGGTGTAGGTCTTTTGCGGGTCGGCATCTGAATCCGGCGGTGCGTGCTCATTTATTTATCCACGCGCGAGGCGCTCGCCGATTATGGCCGGCCGGGAGGGCGGCGCGCCAAAGATGCGTTCGTGGACGCTGGCCGCTTCCATGCACAGGTAGGCGGGGATTTCGGCCCCCGCTTTTCGGAAACGATCGGCAAGCGTGCGGTAAAGATTGAGGCGCAGCGGCGCGAATGTCCGAAAGCGTCCGTCGGAGGCGAGCACTTCCTCGCCGCACAGCATCGGATCACCGGGAAAACGGCTGCGCGCGGCGCCGCGCAACCGCGGCGTCATCCGCAGACCGCCCATACTGATGAACGAGATTTGTTTGGGCGGAACCATGTCCAGCAACTCGTCGATCAGCAGAATGTAATCGCGCTCGGCGCCGGGATATGCGATCAACGGATCGAAATGAAACGCGACGCCGTAGCCGGCGTCGAGGACGGCGCGCGCCGCCGCGATTCGCGCCGCGGGCGCGGCGGTGAGATGCTCCGAGCTGCGATAGATGGCGTCGGGCGACAAGGTCCACGAGACCAGCACGCGGCCGCGCGGGTCCAGCGCCAGGAGATTTTCAATTTCGTCGGTCTTGGTCTTGAGTTCGAGGGTCAGATTTTCGCGCGCGGCAAAAAAACCGACCAGGTCGCGGCTGATCGAGGTCAGCGAGTCGAGCGCGAGCGAATCCGCCAGTTCACCGGTGCCGACGCGGAAGCTGCGCCCGCGGGCGTTGCCGATGAGCCGGTCGAGCTCGGCGAATGAATCGGTGAAATTCGCATATACCTGGAAGTCCGGATTGTCAGCCAGATATTCCTGCAGAAAGCAGTACGAGCAATCCATCGGGCAGTTCGAAGCGAGCGTGAGCACGAGGTATCCGCAGCAGGCGAAGCTGGAGGAACCTGCAGGACACGCCATCAGGAACGGAGTCTTGCGCTGCGCGATCACCATCCGGCGTTTGCCGGCGCCGAACGGATCGCGCTCGCCCGATGCGGACCGCGGCACCGCGCGGGCGTCGGCGACATGCGTCACGGGCACATGGCGCGGAAGCGCGCGGAGGATGCGAGTCGCCAGTGCCGAGCCGGCGCATCCGTGCTCGACAAACACCGCGTCGAGATCAAATTTCATCTTTCACTTTTTACCGCCGAGCATTTCAATAATCCTTGCCAGTCCCGGGCGCGATCGAGCGAGCGCCTCGAGCAGATGTGCCAGTTCGGCGGCGCTTCGCACCCGAAGCGAAACCGTGAGCTCATCAGAGCCGAGCTCGCTGGGCAAGTCCACCGAAATTGCGCGGGGGAGCTTCAGCGCCGAGACCTCAGAGCGCAGCTCTTCTTGCATTTTCTTCAGTCGAGGGTAGCGAAGCGTTCGAAGCGCTTCCAGGAGCGCGCTTGCGCGCGACGGCGCGGAGCCGGGACCGCCCGCAATGCGCCGAATTTCGGGGCGGTCGAGAACGCCGGCGACGGTGACATGCTCGCGCACGGAGATTTCCTCGAGCGTCTCGAGCGCGGTCACCAATTGACCGGTCCGCAGGCGGAGCCTGCGCGCGATATCGAGCATCGCGGCGCGCGACGCCGGGTCCATCGCGAGCCATCGCGCGAGATGGCTCGGCGGCAGCCGTCGCCCGGCAGCGAGTTCGCGAATCTGCGCGTCGATCTCGTCAGCATTCATGCGGAATTTCGCCAAGCATGGAGCGCATCGACTCGATCGCGCATCCGATTTCAGGAGCCGCCCGCGTCTCCCAGCCTCGCGCCTGGTCAGCGACCCATTCGTACAGTCGCGCCTCATCGATTCTGCCTCGGCGCCGAAGGCCGCGCGCGTAAATGCAGCTTTTCTCGGCGAGCACTTCGACGACCGAGGTTCGCCGCGTGGGGGAAAGCCGATCGTCCGCGAGCAATTTCGCTAGCGCGAGAATGCGGAAGCGATCGAGGGCAGGAGTCTTTGCCGAGAGTTGATCGGGATGCCCGCCGCGGCGCGTCACCAGCGGCTCGTCGAGCAGGCCGGCTTCATGGTCGATAAGAACTCGCAGCCATAGGTCGTAGTCTTCGGCGGCGGTCATGAGCTCGTCGAAGCCGCCGCATGTGCGGAAAAGATCGGTGCGCATCATCACCGACGACATGCCGATCAGGCAGGTGCGAAGCGAGTCGATGAAAATATCGCCGGCGCGCTTGCGATGGCGGATTGCGGGATTCACACGCCGCCCATTGCGGATCCAGATTTCGCTGGTTTGGGCGATCGCGCAGCCGGGGTTGTCGCGCATGAACGCAAGCTCAAGTTCGAGCTTGGCCGGCGACCAGAGATCGTCGGAATCGAGGAATGCGATCAGCGGCGCGCGCGCCAGGGCGACGCCGCGGTTTCGCGCCGCGGCGGGACCGCGATGATCGACGCGGTTCACAATCAGTGCGATTCCACGGCGGGCGGCAGGCTGGTTGGCGATGCGCGCGAGCGCGGCGGCGGTCCCATCGGTCGAGCCGTCGTCGATGACGATCAACTCGAACGCGTGGGCCGATTGGGCGAGCACGGAATCGATCGCCTCAAGCAGCATCGCGCATCGATTGTACGTCGGGATAATTACCGAAACGTCGGGAGTCATCGCGAATCGGCGTGTTTGACGGTGACGGAGCGATCGACCGCGAGGATTCGGCGGCGCAGCTCGTCGATTCCTTCGCCGGAGGTTGCCGAACAGAAAATCGGGCGCACGCGCATCGAGTCGAAACGCTTGAGCGCGTCGGCGCGCTCCGAACGGCGCAACTTGTCGCACTTGGTCGCGACCGGAATCACTTCGATGCCGCGATCCGCGGCCATCGCCGCCAGATCGAGTTCGTCGTGCTGAGGACCGCGGCGGCAATCGACGAGGATCGCGATGGCGGCGAGATTGACGCGCTCGTGGATGTATTCATGCATCATGGAAGCGATTTTGGCCGCTTCCCCGTGACCCATTTTCGCGTAGCCGAAGCCCGGCAGGTCGCACAGCGCGAGCGTGTCGCCGACTGTGAAGAAGTTGAGACCGCGCGTGCGCCCGGGAGTCTTGCTGGTGCGCGCGAGGCCCTTGACTCCGGCGAGCGCATTGAGCAACGAACTCTTGCCCACGTTGGAGCGGCCCGCGAGCGCAACCTCGGAACGTGACCATCGCGGCCATCCCACACGTGCGAATGCGGACATCACGAATTCTGCGGTGAAGCGAATCATGTTGAGCTGCGGTTGCGGCGCCGAGCGCGATGGGACAGGCGCGCAAACGGCTGTCGCCGTCAGGGTTCGTCGTCGCTGGAGTTGGCCTCGTCGGCGGTCTTGAGGTTGAGGGTGCGCTTTAGGGTTTCGAGCTGCGCGACGAAGATGCCGCGAATGACCTGCTTGATGACGCCGTCAGGGACGGGAAGCGACTGCAGCAGATGCGTGGTTTCGTGGTAGTCGATGAACGTGCTCGCGCCTTCATCGCCGAGCTGGTACACGGCTTGAGTATCGAGCAGCGGATTGTTGACGGTGTGATAGACGATCTTTTTCTGCTCGGGCAGGTACTCGAACGCGAGCTCGGTGGTGATCGTTTGTCCGCCCGGTCCCGCGATATCGATATCGACGGTCTTTTCATTTCCGCTCTGAGATACGACGCGCACCGCTTTGACCTGATCGTTGTGCGTATTTTCGATGTCGCGAATCGCGCTGAAGACGGTCTGTTCGGGGGCCGGGATGCGCGCGGTGAAATCGGCCTTCCAAACGTCGCCGTCATGCCCGATGTTCTCGGTGAGCAGGCCGGCCTGGCGCGCGCGATGCATTTGATAGTAACGCCATCCCACGATCGCGACGACTGCGAGAACAATCGCTCCCGCCAGGATTTTGAGTACCGTCTTCATCGATGAATCGCTTTCACCTCATCGTTCGAAGGTGCCGACCAGTTCCGCAGTCGCGACGACGTGACCTCTCATCGCGGACTGGATTGCGCCTGCGTCCGCGTTGTCGCCGGGAGTCAACGTCGAGTCCAGCGCGAAGAGCTGAAAACGATAATGATGCATTTTCCCCGGCGGCGGACACGGTCCATTGTAGCCGATGTGCGCGAAGCCGTTGATTCCATTTGTTCCGCCGCCCGCAATCTCCGCGGTGTGCGGCACGCCTGCGGGCAGCGAAGTTTCGCGAGCCGGAATATTGTACGCCACCCAATGAACAAATGTTCCACCGGGAGCGTCGGGATCATCGACGATCAATGCAAATGATTTGGTCGATTGCGGCGCGTCGCTCCATCCGAGCGCGGGGGATCGATCGGCACCGGTACATGCGTAATCATCGGCAATTGCGGCTCCAGCAGCGATCACGGGGCTGGTCAGGCTTAGTTGGGCTTGGGCTGATAGCGCTTTAGCAAGGCCAAGCAGGGCGAAGATTGCCGCAATTGAAGTTCGTTGGAGGTTTGATATACTCATGGTAATTTCAAGGTTCGCAGGCGTGGTTTAGAGCCTTAACGTGCATTTTATATCGAAATCTCTGCAGGAATCCGTGACTTCGGCATACAATAAGTGGGAGAAAAGAGCGAAAAGTATCAGAAATCCTCTTAGGCTGCTCTTGACCGCCAGCGATGATTTTGAGACTTTCAAACAGACTCATGGTGAGCGTAAGGGGCGGGTGAAGCATTTGACCGATGCGAAAAAAAGCATCAAATCTAGGTGGTAGGCGGCAGACGGGGCTTACGTTACCGGGAGATAGCATGGCTAATGAAACTAAGTATAGCTTGCCGCGCGTGATGACGGTCAAGGAATTGTCCGAATATCTGCGCGTGCATCCATCGACGATCTACAAGCTGCTTCGTCGCGGAGAACTGCCGGGCTTTCGGATCGGCACCGATTGGCGTTTCAACGCCGAGGTGATCGACCGTTGGTGTCTGGAGCGAAACATGAAAGCTCCGGACGGCGGCACCTCCAGCCAGAACTGACCAGCGCGATCATCGAGTCGCATCCGCTGGGCGGCGCCCCGGACGGGGCATCTCCCGGCTATCTGCGGGAGCCGGGGGCGGAGCGTGGATTAACGATCTGGCGGCCAGTCGGGCGAATTTCCAGCGCGCATCCGAACAGCGAATCGTCGCGCACGAGGCTCACGACTGCGTCGGCGATTTCCTCGGGCTGAATTATCTTCGCCGGCATCCAGCTCTTAATACCAAGTTTCGCGGCCGCCTCGAGTCCCTTGCGCACCAGCGGAGTATCGACGATTCCGGGGCAGATGCAGTTGACGCGGATTTTCCGTTCCGCTTCCCAGAACGCCAGAGAATGCGTGAAGTTCACCACTCCCCCCTTGGCCGCGCCATAAACCGCGTCCTGGCGATGCGGATACAAGCCGGCCATCGAGGCCGTGTTGATGATGGTACCGCCGCCGCTCTTTTGCATCAGCGGAGCCGCAAGCCCGGTGCCGAGAATGACCGCCTGCAGATCGATCTCGATCACCAGACGCCAGCGCTCAGGCGGTGCTTCGGGAAAGCCGGGTGCGCCGACGCCGATGCCGGCATTGTTGTGCAGGATGTCGAGGCGGCCGAACCTGGAGACCGCGGTGTCGAGCATCCGGCGAGCGTCCTCGAGCCTGGTGACGTCTGCCTTCACAAAAGCGGCACGCCCGCCCGCGCTCTCGATTCGCTTGACGGTTTCGGCGCCGCCGGCTTCGTCGAGATCGGCGACCACAATCGCCGCGCCTTCTTTCGCCAATCGCTGGGCCGTTGCACGCCCGATCCCCGATGAGCCGCCGGTGATGACACCTACCTTTCCTTTTATTTCCATCGCGCGATCCTCCGTCCGAATATTAACCGATCACTAACCGACACTCCCCAAAAGCCCACCAACGATCAACCCCGCGAGCACGTAGGCCGTGAGCGCAACATACGTGTAGTCGCGTTCCCTGATGAAGAGGATGAAGCAGAAGGCGACGCGCGCCAGCGGGACCAACGTCAGCACGAACAGCCCGATCGTCAGAACCGCGTGCGGATTGCCTTGCCGAACCCGGTCAAGCAACAGGCCAAACTTTTCCTTGCCGATCAGGTGACCGTGCTGTGCCGCCTGGTAGCGCTCGACATAGTAGTCCGGGGCGAAGGTGTAGGTCAGGACGAGTCCGGCGCCGAGTAAGACCATCGCGGCGATGAGAATCGACCGCAGCAGAATCGGCGTCCATTCCCTTAGTATCCGGTCTTCGTCCTGTTTTGACATCGCTCAGATTCCCGTCAACGCGCGCCATCCCATCTCGGCCGCGATCAGCAGAAGAATTATCACGAACACTGTCCGCAGCGACTCGACCTTGAGATGGGGCAGGACGCGGCTGCCGGCGAGCGCGCCGGCCGTGACTCCAATCGCCACCGGGGCTGCGATGGTGGTGGCAACGTCGCCACGCGCGAGGAACACGAGTGCGCCGGCGCCGGCAGTGACGCCAATCATGAAGTTGCTGGTCGCGCTCGAAACCTTGAGCGGCAGGTGCATGATGTAGTCCATCGCCATCACCTTGAGCGCGCCCGAGCCGATCCCGAGCAGACCCGACATGAGGCCCGCGACGACCATGAGAGCGCCGCCCTGCGGTACTTTCACGACTTCGTAATGGACCAGGTTGCCGCTGAGGTCAGGCACTTCGCCTGAGAGTTCGAGCCGCTCGGCGAGCGGGTCGCCCTTGGTGAGGATGTCGTCGCCGCGCTTGGTCACCGTGAAGTATGCCGACTGGAGCATCATGGCGGCGAACAGCAATTCGAGCACCACCGCCGGCACCACGCCGGCGAGATAGGCGCCGATCACCGCGCCGGTAACAGTCGCGCATTCCAGCACCATCGCGACTTTCAGGTTGGTCCATCCGTCGCGCACGAATGCGACGCTGGCTCCGGCGCTGGTCGCGACGACGGAGATCAGGCTCGCGCCAACGGCGACCTTCATCGGCATGTGCGCCGCGATGACCAGCGCGGGCACGATGAAGACTCCGCCGCCGAGGCCCGAGATCGCGCCGATGAATCCGGCTCCGACTGCAAGCGCTAACAGGTCGATGAGCATTTCGAGCAAGCACCGGCTCCGCGAGTGCAGGTTCAGAGTTTAGTCGAAGTTCAAATGACCGGCTCGGGCATTTCGCGCAATCGTAGTTTGGTTCGAATGAGAAAGACAGACGCGGACCGAAGATGGACTACAGCGGACGGGGATTGAGAATTTCAAACGTGCGCCGGGGACTGTTGCGCAATCCCCGCTCGATGTCGTCGGTAATCTCGCGCACGGCGCGTAAAGGCTCGGCAGCGCGCCAGATGGGACTGCCGACGACGACGTAGTCGGCGCCCGCGCGGATCGCATCGGCGGCAGTGATCGCATGCGGGGCCGGCAACGCTGCCTCGCGCAGCCGCACGCCCGACGTCACGATAATGAATCGGCGTCCGCAACTGTTGCGCACGCGCGGAACTTCATGCGGCCAGGTGACGACGCCGTCGAGCGAGGCTCCCGCGGCGAAGCGCGCGATCTCCGTGATCCGGTCGGGCGATCCGAGCGGGCGCGGGCTTGAATTCGCGGACTTCATCTCCGCGAGCATCGCGACCGCCAGGATACTCGGCCGCCGCAGCCCCTCGGTCCGGCAAATGCGCGCGACCTCAGCTCGCGTCCGCGTCATCATCTCGGTCGAGCCGCAGGTAGTGAAACCGTACGGGTGGATGTCGAACATCTTGACGCCCAGCCGCGTCGCCTCGACCGCGGCGCGCAGCACCTTTTGCGGGCTGTCGTGGAATCTGAGGTCGAGAAAAACTTCGGCGCCGCGCCGGCGAATCTCGCGGATGAAATCAGGGCCGCCGCCGATGAACAGCGCGCGCCCGACTTTGAACATCCCGACCACTCGTGCCAGCCGCTCCACCAGCTTGAGCGCGCCATCCCGGTCGCCCAGGTCGAGCGACACGATCAGCCGCTCGCGGATCGCTCCTTGTCGTATCAGACCCGAAAATGGCCAGTACTGGGTCATCGAATCCCTTCATCGCGGGCATACGGCCAAAAAAAAGCTTGCTTCTGAAAATATGCCGATCGCGGTCGAAGTCAAGGAACCGAGAAGCGGAGCGGAAGTGGCGCGGCGACCAACCTCGGTGCAGTGCGGAGACTGCATCGTTGCGACTGCGCTCGGCCGTCACGCACGCACGGTTGATCGTTGAAATCCTCATGAATACATGATTTTTGGCGCAATCGGGCCTCGGCATCGGCTTTGCTCTTAGAAGTCAGGACGAGGTCAGGACTGGCAGATGGCATCGATTGTCTTAGTTCTGGCGACTACGATAGGTCAATTACACGGACCGGCATTTCCGGCCCCAGGTGAAGCAAGATGTGGGGCATCTTTTTAATCGCGTTAATCATTTACGCCGTCGTACAACATCGAAAGCGAAAACGCCTGCGCTGGAGGAAATGGGGCGACGGCGGCGACTGGTCGAAATGGACGCACGGCGACTGGTCAAAGTGGTCGCACCGTGACTGGTCGAAGTGGACGGCAGACGCGAAGGCCTCGGCGACGGCGTCGGCTGAGCGCTTCGCCAACGATCTTCATTCCAAAATAAAGCGCGACTTCGATACCAAGATGGCGCGCAAGTTCGAGGCCAAGGCCGAGCGATTCGAACGCAAGCTGCGGGCGCGATTCGATCGCCAGACGCAGAAATACGGCGGCGTCAGCCTGGATCCCGCGGATGATTTGCCGCCGCCCCCGCAGTTCAAGAACGACGCCGAGCGTCAGACCTACGAGCGCGCGCGCAAACGCGCCCAGGCCGAGGCCGGGTTCTTCGTGCACCTGATGTGGTACGGCATCATCATCGGCTTCCTGTTCATCATCAATCTGATGACGGGCGGGTTCGGCGGATATCCGTGGTTCCTGTGGCCGGCGCTCGCTTGGGGATTTGGAATCGCAAGCCACTTTGCGGCGGTGTACGGCTGGCGATGGGTTCATCAGCGGGTTTTCGATCCCGCGATCGCACGCGAAGTTCAGCGCGAAGTTTTGCAGGAGAAGGAGCAACTGCGGACCGAGAAGCAGGCGTCGCTGGACGAGTTGACCGCGACCTTTGCCCACGAAATCCGAAATCCGATCGCGGCGGCGAAGAGCCTGGTGCAGCAGATGGGCGAGGATCCGACCTCGCACGAGAACGTCGAATACGCCAAGGTTGCGCTCGACGAGCTCGCACGGGTCGAGCGCAGCGTGTCGCATCTGCTCAAATACGCGAAGGAAGAAGACTACAAGTTCGAAAACGTAAATCTCGCGTCGGTGCTCGACGGCGCGCTGACGCAGATGCGCAGCAAGTTGGAGGCGAACTCGGTGGCGGTGTCGCGCGCATACCTGAGCGGTCCGACCGTGCGCGCCGACGCCGACAAGCTGCGGCAGGTTTTTTCGAACATCATCGACAACGCCATCGACGCGATGGAATCGACGAGCGGCGAGCGCCGGCTCGAGTTCGCGATACAGAACAATGGCGCGGGAATGGCGGCGGTCAGGATTCGCGACAACGGCTGCGGAATTGCCAACGACAAGATCGCGAAGATCTTCAATCCCTTCTACACCTCGAAGACCAACGGCACCGGGCTTGGGCTGGGCGTCGCAAAAAAAGTAATCGACGCGCATCGTGGAACGATCGAGGTGCAAAGCAAAGTGGGCAATGGAACCGAATTCGTGCTGGCGATTCCGCTCAGCGACGCGGTGCGCGATAGCGCCGATGCATCGATCGAATCGTCCACCGACCCGGCCGGCGAAACGGCCGCGGAACCGGCGCCGGGAAACAACGGCCGTAGCCCGGCCACCGAGCCTATCGTCCCGCTGGCCGCGGGCGCGCCGTCCACCGAGAGCTCGAGGGCACGTAATTGAAAGGCCGATTACTGGTGGTTGACGACGAGCGCGGGATTGTCATCGCGCTCAAGGGGCTCTTCACCAAGGAGGGCTACGAGGTCGAGACGGCGGAGTCGGGCGAGGAAGCGCTCGACAAGGTCAAGGCCGGCCTGTTCCACGTGATCATCACCGATCTCAGCATGAAGGGAATGAGCGGGCTCGAATTGCTGGGGCAGGTCCGCGAACTCGATCCTGCGTGCGCCGTGCTGATGATCACCGCGTTCGGTACGCAGCGAATCGCGGTCGAAGCGATGAAGGCGGGGGCGGAGGACTATCTGCCCAAGCCGTTCGACAACGACGAGCTGCGCCTGAAGGTGCGCAAGGTGATGGAGACACAGCTGCTCAAGCGCGCGCATAGCCAGTTGCTCGAACAGGTGCGTCTGGAGACCGGAGTTTTCGAGAATATGGTCGGGCGATCGCGCGCGATGATGCGCGTGTTCGAGACCATCGACAAGGTTGCGCCGACCGACGTCACGGTTTTGATCCGCGGCGAATCGGGCACCGGCAAAGAGCTGGTCGCACGCGCGATCCATTTTCGAAGTCCGCGCGCGCGCAAGCCGTTTATCCCGGTCAATTGCGCGGCGTTCTCCCGCGAGCTGGTCGAGAGCGAGCTGTTCGGCCACGAAAAGGGCGCGTTTACCGGCGCCGTCGCGCGGCGCGAAGGCAAATTCGAAGCCGCCGACGGCGGCACATTGTTCCTGGACGAGATCGGCGACATGGCGCTCGAGACCCAGGCCAAATTGCTGCGCGTGCTGCAGGAGCAGAAGTTCGAACGGATCGGCGGGAATCAACCGCTGAGCGTGGACGTGCGGATAATCGCGGCGACCAATCAGGACCTCGAAGCGATGATCACGCAGGGGAAGTTTCGCGAGGATCTCTACTACCGCCTGAAGGTGGTGGAGATTCGGGTGCCACCGATTCGCGAGCGGCGCGAAGACGTTGCACTGATGGTCCAGCACTTCATCGCGGAGGCATGCCAGCGTTTCTCCGCACCCGAGAAGCAGCTTACGGCAGAGGCGATGCGCGCGTGTGTCGAGGCGCCGTGGAAAGGCAACGCGCGTTCGCTCAAGGCGGCAATCGAGCAGGCGGTGATCCTGTCGCCAGGCGCCGAGATCACAGCGGAAGATCTTTTCGCCGGCTCGGAACCAGATGGCGACCACCCGAGTTCGCCGGCGCCGGGCGTGTCGAATTCCGCAGCTGCGACCGGCGCAGGCGGCGACTCGGAGCTGATGTTTCGCGAGGCGAAAGAAAAATTCGTCGGCGATTGGGAACGCGATTTTTTCGTCCGCGCGCTGCGGACGACAGGTGGCAATATCTCGCGCGCCGCCGAACGAACCGGGATGTACCGGCAAAGTTTTCAACAAAAGATGCGCGAACTGGGGATCACACTCGCGGACATCGGGCTCGCGCCCAAGAGCGAAGGATGACGGCAATTGATCTCGCCGATACACGGAGACGGTAAGCGATGAACTCAACTGAACCTCAGTCCCCGAGCAGTGCGCTCTCGACGACGAAAATTCATCCGCCGCTGCTGGCGGCCGCGCTGGTGCTGGGCACGCTGGTGCTGCACTTCATCCTGCCCGAAGAACGCACGGTGGGATGGTATCAGGTGACCGGCCTGCTGGTCGTTGCGGCCGGCGTGGCAGTGTCGTGTTTCGCGGCCGCGATTTTTCAGGCCCGCGAGACGACCAGGAATCCGTATGGCGAGCCGACCGCGTTCGTCGCGCAGGCGCCGTACACCTGGACGCGAAACCCCATGTACCTGGGCTTCACGACCGCGTTGACGGGACTGGCAATCTTCTTCAGTTCGATCGCGATGTTGCTGGCGCCGGCGGTGTTCTTTGCGGTGATCGATCGGATGGTAATTCCCCGCGAGGAGGAGACGATGGAGCGGCTCTTCGGCCAGGATTACGCCGATTACAAGAAGCGCGTCAGACGTTGGATCTGAAAAAACTTCAGCAATAGGCGGCTACGCGAGCCAGTCGCGCTCACGGGGCCGAAAAGGAGAACGAAAATGCTGTCAAGATTATTCAAATTGATCGGAGGCAAGTTCAGCCGCTGGATTAAAGCGCGCGAGGCGCGCGACCCCGAGGCGGTGTACGAGTCCGCAATCTCGGATCGGGTGCGGCGCTATCATCAGCTCAAGACCGCGGCGGCGGGCGTTATCTACATGCGCAACAAGCTCGAGCGCGAGCTGCGGGCAAAGCTCGCCGAGATGAAGGAAGTCGATGAAGAAGCGGGGCAGGCCGCCGATATGAACGAGGATCAATGCGCGCTGATTCTGATTCAGCGCAAACACATCCTCGATGGCGATTGCACGCGGCTGCGCGAGGAGCTCGGCGAACTGACTTCGGAAGCTGAGGACGCGAAAAAGAATTTGATCGCGTTCAAGGGCGAGATCGAGAAGCTCAAGGTCGAAAAGGTGCGAATGATCGCGCGGCTGAAGAACGCGCAGGCGCGGGTACGAATCCAGCGTGCGCTCGAGGAGATTTCGTACGACGACGATGTCCGCGCGCTCGAAGAAGTGCGCGAGTCGATTCAGCGGATGCTCGCGCAGGCGGGCGTCAATCACGAAATCGCCGGCTCCGAACTCGGCGACAAGCTCGAGGCCATCCGGCAGCGCAACGCCGAGGCCAAGGCCGAGATCGAGCTGGCGGACTTGAAGCGCAAGCGCCGGCCGCCGCTGGCGCCGATGGATATTTTCACGGCCGCAACCAACGCGGCCGCCAACGGCGACGTTAAGCAGGCGAGCTGAAGTGGAGACGCGGGCAATGCGGTCCTTGGTTGTTGCAATGGCGGCAAGCGCGTTGATTGCCGGTGCGGGATGCGGTCCGCGGCCTCATCCTGAGTCGTCCCAACGTTCGGGCGAAGCCGGCGCAGCGTCGCGTGAATCGCGCGACATCGCGGCAACCAGCGTATTTGGCGCTGCGATTGTAACGGCGACGGCTGATCTCTGCGCCGGACGCGTGCGACTCGCCCAAGGCGCCGCGACCGTCAACGACACCTGCTTCACCGGCGACACCAATGTCGTGTTATGCACCGATGCGTCGTCGGCGAATGCGGTCCAATGCGCCGCGGCCAATGGGAAGCTTGCGCTGGCCGGGAGCGGGGGCGATCTGATCAACTATGCGCGCGTCAAATGAGGTCTGCGAGCGCGGGAACCTTGCGCCGCCAGTGCCTGGCGCGTTAACGCCGGAACTGCGTGGAATCCGCGATCGGCAGACCCAGCGCGTAGCGCCGCAGCCAGTCGAGCGCGACCTGCGAAGTGATCAGTTTCACCCAGTCGCGGGTGCCGCGGAACTGGTAGCGGCGCGTGAAGCTCTGATCGTCGGCTGACAGCGCGATGCAGACCGTGCCGACCGGCTTGTCCGGTGTGCCGCCGTCGGGGCCTGCGATGCCCGAGGTCGCGACCGACACGCTCGCTCCCGTGCGTTGGCGAACGCCGGCCGCCATCTCGCGTACGCACTCCTCGCTCACCGCGCCGTGCGCTGTCAGCGTCTGCTGCGAAACGCCGAGCACGCCGGCCTTCACGTCGTTGGAATAGGTGACGAGGTCGCTCTTGAAATATTGCGAGCAGCCGGGAACGTTGGTGATGCGATGTCCGATTAGCCCGCCGGTGCATGATTCGGCGACCGCCAAGGTAAATTTCTTTTCTATGAACAGGCGGCCGACGACTTCCTCCATCGTGGTATCGCCTTCGGCGTAAACGAACTGCGAGATTTTCTCGCGCACCCGCTGCGACAATTCTTCGACCCTGCGATCGACTTCGCCGGGTTGTCCCTCCACCCTGATCTTCAGCGAAATCTGCGGAAAGCTCGCGCGGAACGAGACCTTGGCCTCTTCCGGTTTGATCAATCCGGCCACCGCTTCGTCGAGCGCCGACTCGCTCATGCCGAAGGTCTGGAAGACGCGGACCGCATAAACTTTGTTGCTGCCGCGATTCGCGGAGATCCACGGTATCACCGTATTTTCCATCATCGGCTTCATTTCGCGGGGCACGCCGGGCAGAACGATCAGCTGCGCGCTATGGCCGCCCAGCGTCACCGGCATCCTGAAGCCAGGCGCCGTGCCCAGCGGATTGGGGATGACGGTCGCACCCTCGGGAAAGAGCGCCTGCTTGAGATTGTTCTCGGGCATCGGGCGGCCACCCGACGCAAACAAGCGCTTCATGAGTTCGACGGTGGCCTCGTCGCGCCACAATTTCACGCCCGCGACCCGCGCAACGGTTTCGGTGGTCAGGTCGTCGGCGGTCGGTCCGATGCCGCCGGTCGAGATCACGACCTCCCCCATCGAGATGGCTGTGCGCCATGCCCATTGCAGACGGTCGGGAACGTCGCCGACCGTAATCACCGCGACCAGATCGATTCCAATTTCTGAGAGCTTGTCGGAAAGGTAGTTGGCGTTGGTATCGACGACCTTGCCGGTGGTGATTTCGTCGCCGGTTGAAAGAATCACCGCGTTTTGAATCATCGGGAACTCCTTGCAGGCGCGTACGTTCAGAGCACGCGCACGATCACCTGCAGCACAATATTCGCATAAATCGCCGCAGCCAAATCATCCAGCATGACGCCCGCGCCGTTGCGCATGCGGCGATCGATCAGGTTCGCCGGCCACGGTTTAATCACGTCGGCCACTCGGAACAGAATGAATCCCAGCATCATATAGCCGAACGTGAGCGGATTGCCGAACATCGTGGCGGCCATACCGAGCACTTCATCGATCACGATGCGCGGATCGTCGTGCTGATCGAATATTTTCTCGGCGCGATCGGAAATCCAGCACGAGAGCGCAAACGCGATCGCGAAGACCAGTAAACATAGTGGAGGCGAATGCTTCCACAGCGGGCCGAACCCCAGCCATACGACGGCCAGCCCGACCACCGAGCCTGCGGTTCCCGGCGCAATCGGAGAGTAACCGGAATAGAATCCAGTGGCGAAGGAGATGATGAGCGAGCGCATCGGGTAAAACGGATTGCGCGAACATAGCATGGCAGGCCGCAGCGGGGTAAGTGCGATCGAGTGCGCGGGTCGCAGATGCAGGAACACCCGCGACCAGCAGCTAGCTGGTAGTCAAGGTCACGGGGTCTTCTTCGGCGCCGACCTCGACCGATGCGACCCCTTCGATCGCTTGCGCGACTCCGATCACGAGATCGTCCCACGGCGGCACCAGTCCGGGACCGCTCACGCGCACGCATCCCGCCGAGCAATTGACTGACATCTGCGCGTCGCGAATTTTCGGATGCGCCATCAATGCTGCATGGACCTGCGCTGCGATCGCGGCGTCGCGCATCAATTTCGTTCGCTCCGGGCCGCCCTCACTGTCGATATGAGTCGCGAGCGCCGCAAGGGTGCTCGCGTGCGCTCCCAGCGAAAGGCGCGCGGTGTTGATAACCAGGTCGTAAATCGCGGGGTCGTCTATATCCTGCCCGAACAGGCTCTGGGTGCGCGCCCTCAGCTCGGTGTCGAAGTCGCGGACGCGCTTGTCCGCCGCCGCCGCCGCGAGGTTCTCGTCTTTCGCCACCTGCTTAATGCGCTCGGCCACCGGAGCCATCGTGCGCACCTTGACGCCGTAGCCGCCCTCGGGCAGAAAATTCGCCGTACTACGTCCCGCGACGACGATCCGGTCTTGCGCAGCCGCTTGCAGGAAAACCGCGCGATAGTACGCGACGTAGCGGCTGCTCTCGGTTTTCCGCTCCCAGAAATGGGGGTTGCGGACGTCAAACAATTCCACCTGTTCGGCGCTCACGTTGAAGCGCTTCGCCGTCTCGGCGATTAACTGCTCCCCGGTCTGGAACCGATAGCCGAGTTCCCGCGACACCAGTTCGCCGAGCTCGATGCCCCTGCTGCCTATCTGCTGACTGATCGCGATAACTGCCATCGACGCTCCCCAAGCCACCGAGTTTTTTGGTCCCCGCAGCCATCTTAGGTTCGTGATCGCAAAAAGGGCAAACCAGTCTGCGATGGAATCCCCGTCGAGGTGAAGATAGGATTTTTTTTCGCGGCTGGCCGAGTGGCGGTTGCCGGGCAGCTCGCGCCGCACCCCGAAGCCTGGAAGGAACGATGGAAGAATCGATGACACTCAATCGCGGCGCGAAACACGGAGTTGCGCCGCGAATTGGCGCGAACGCGCCCGCCAATGATTTGACGCGGGAGCTGGCGCTCGCAAAGAAGGCCGCGCGCGCCGCCGGCGAGATTTTGCGCGGCCATTGGCGCCGTGGCGGCTACAAAATCGGATCGAAGGGACCCGACAACCCAGTTACCGCGGCCGACCTCGAGGCCGATCGCGCAATCAAGAAGTTGCTCCGCGATCCGTTCCCCGGCTACGGATGGCTCTCGGAGGAGACGGCGGACAACGACGACCGCCTGAAATGCCGGCGCGTGTGGATCGTCGATCCGCTTGACGGCACCAAGGAGTTCATCAACGGCATTCCTGAGTTCGCGGTCGCGATCGCGCTTGTCGAAGATGGAGTGCCGGTGCTCGGCGTGACCTACAATCCTGTCAAGCGCGAGATGTACTGGGCGGCGCGCGGCGCTGGATGTCACTTGAATACGCGGCGGGTGCGGGTCACGCGTATGCGAACGCTCAAGCGCGCGACCGTGCTTGCCAGCCGCAGCGAAACTGCGCGCGGCGAATGGCAGGTGCTGCGCGGGATGCTGAAAGTGCGCCCGACCGGCAGCGTCGCGTACAAGCTCGCGCTGGTCGCGGCGGGCAGGGGCGATGCGACCTTCACGCGCTCGCCAAAAAGCGAGTGGGACATCGCGTCCGGTGCGGCGTTGGTCATCGAAGCCGGCGGCACGATCACCGATATCAAAGGACGCGAGATTCGTTTCAATCAGCGCAACGTGCAGCTCGAAGGGCTGGTCGCGGACAACACGATCCTGCACGCGGCGTTGATAAAGGTAGCGCTTAGTCCGTCGCGCAAACCGTCGCCGGCTCGTAGGTCGTAGCCGGTAAAGACCGGAACTTACGGCGCGGTGGCGGCGGCGATTTCATAACGCGCGCGCCCCGGCCCGGTTTCGGGCAGGAAGTACATCGTCACGATCGGCAGGAATTGGAAGACCAGAAAGCCGAGCATCACCGGGCGCAGTCCAATCCGCGCCGCGAGCGCGCCGCCCAGAAAGGGCGAGATGAACGCGCCGAAGTAGCCGATCGCCCAAACGAAGCCGATTGCGGCTCCCAACCGCGTCAGATTCATGCCGGGTAATTCCATCAGCAGGGTTGTGATCGCGGCGAGCGATCCCGCCGCGCCGATCCCGACCAGCACCAGCGAGAGCCTGATCCACATCGGATCGGGGAGTAAAATCGCGCCGGCGCATCCGACCAGGGTTGTGAATGCGATCGGCCACGTGAACGGCTTGCGCAGCCCCGACATCCCGGTGCCGATTCCGCCGCCCAACGCCGCGAACAGGCCGGCGAACGGCAGCACCTGCGTCATCAGCGAGGCTTGCGAGAGC
>Ga0074044_10001849_pt1 | contig 18778 bp, 18 predicted proteins | sample BogForMeECP23OM1_FD_94443 | JGI IMG/M metagenome (GOLD analysis project Ga0074044, IMG submission 94443) | Bog forest soil microbial communities from Calvert Island, British Columbia, Canada - Bog Forest MetaG ECP23OM1 | ecosystem: Environmental > Terrestrial > Soil > Wetlands ...
ACCGAAGCCGCAATTGGCCTCACCAACCTTTACATGAAGTCCAACCGCCTCGGCGACGCTGAACCCCTGCTGCGTAAGCTGGCCGCCGAGCGCCCCGATGACGCTGGCATTCATCTGCAACTGGGGCGCGTACTTGTCGCCGAAGGCAAGAAAGACGACGCCATCGCGGAACTCCAGACCGTGCTGAAACTCGCGCCGTCAGATAGCGACGCCCAGCGTGAACTTGCCGACCTGTATTCTGGTGCGGGAAAGAATGACCTCGCGGAGAGCGCGTATCGTGCTCTGGTCGCCACTCAGCCGAAGGACCCGGAATTGCATCGCGGACTGGGAAGGGCGCTGCTGCTGCAGAAGAAATTTCCGGAAGCCGAACAGGAATTCTTGATTGCGGTCCGGCTGAAGCGCGATTGGCCCGATGTCTACGTCGATCTGGCCTTTGCGGCCAGCGAAAACAAGAACTACGAACTCGCGATCCGAGCCCTCAATGGGCGCACCATGTTAAACGCGGAGATGCCCCCGATTTGTTTTTTTCTACGTGCCTCCGCTTATGACCACTTGCGCGACTACAAACAGGCCGCAGTCGATTATCATCACTTTCTGGAGGTCGCTAACGGGAAGTATCCCGATCAGGAGTGGCAGGCTACCCACCGCCTGATCGCCATTGAACCGAAGAAGCGTTGACTGCCATGCGCCGACTTGCCTTGTATGTGTTGTTGCTCGCGCTTGGCTCCGCCTATGGCGCGGCCAAGGACGATCCCGTCGAGGAACTCAAGGCGCGCTTCGAAAGCGCGCTTCCCGAAGACCGTCCCGAACTCGCTATCGAGATTGCACGGCATCAGCTTCGCAATGCGGACAAGCTCTACACCGAGGGCAAGGTCGACCAGGCCCGTGCTGCCGTTGACGACGTCGTCACGTATTCCGAGAAAGCACGCGACGCCGCCCTGCAAACCAAGAAGCGCCTCAAGAATGTCGAGATCGAGGCGCGGAAAATGGCGGAGAAGCTGCGTGACATCAAGCGCACTCTCGCCTTCGAGGATCAGCCTCCGGTGGAACAGGCTATTCGCCGCCTCGAAGACATCCGCACCGCTCTGCTCAATGAAATGTTCTCCAAGGACAAGAAGGAGAAGAAATGATGCCGGGTAAGCGCTGGCGCAGCGCGCTCGGACTGGTCCTGTTGCTTGCGATCCCGCTCTGCTCGCCGCTTTGCGCGCAGCGCCGCCGCGACCCGCTCAATCCGCTGGAGATCGATCAGCTACGCGACGCCATGCTTGACCCCGATCAGCGCTTGAAGCTTTACGTGCAGTTTTCCCGGGACCGCATGACCAAGCTGGAGCAAATGCGCAGCGATCCCAAGACCACCGATCGCGCCCGCCAGACCCATGACATGCTGGAAGATTTCCTTGCTGTCTACGACGAATTGAACGACAACATTGACATGTACGTTGGCCGCAAGGACGATATTCGCAAGCCGCTGAAAGTTGTCATCGATGCCGACACCGAATTTCAGGCTAAGCTGCGCGCCCTCAAGAACTCCGCCAACACCAGTGTCGCCGAAGCCAGCCAGTACGAATTCATGCTGACCGACGCGCTCGACACCGTGGACTCCAGCGCCGACGACCACCGCAAGACCGCGGCTGAGGTCGAGGAATACATGAAACGTAAGAAGAAGAAATAGGGCAACACCGTCCGCGGCTAACCTCTTCACCACAGGGTTCACAGAGGAACACAGGGGAAGCCCCCGTGCCCCCTGTGGTTAGCTCTTGCCGATCCCGGTAAGATGGTGCGGCATGCAACTCTGGTTCGCCCGCGGAGGCGAAGTTACCATCCGCGAACAGCTCGTAACGCAGGTCATCCTGGGGATCCTCAGCGACGACTTGGCTCCGGGGCAGCGCTTGCCGAGCACGCGAGAACTGGCGCGGCGCTTCCGTCTTCATCCGAACACGGTGAGCGCCGGCTACCGCCAACTGGAACGGGAGCGGTGGGTTGAGTTTCGACATGGGAGCGGCGTATATGTGCGGGAGCGCAAACCGGAGTTGGAGACATCATCGGCGCTCGCGCTCGATCAGTTGATTGCCCGGCTCTTCCGCTCGGCGCGCGAACTGGGAGCTCCTCTCAGCACCGTGCGTTCCCGCCTGCGGCAGTGGCTGGAACTGCAGCCGCCCGACCATTTCCTGTTGATCGAGCCCGACGAGGAGTTGAGACGAATACTGGCGGCGGAGATTGGACAGGCCGTGAATTTTCGCGTCCAGAGTTGCCATCTGCGCGACTGCCCGAAGACTCTTGAGGGCGCCATTCCGGTCGTGCTTCCGAATCGCGCCGCCGCCGTGCGGCAGGCGCTGCCAGAAGGCACGGACGTGCTCACGCTGCAAGTTCGGTCGGTGCCGACTTCGCTTGCCGGATGGCTACCGGCTCCTTCGGGCACGCTGATCGGGATTGCGTCCGCTTACCCAACTTTTCTAACCCTGGCACGCACCATTTTGCAGGCCGCCGGCTTCCATCCGGATGCCCTGGTATTTCGTGACGCGCGCAAAGCGAAATGGCAGCGCGGCCTGCAGCAGACCGCAGCCGTGGTATGCGACACGGTCACGGCAACCTTGCTCCCCGCGGGCTGCCGGGCAATTCCCTTCCCATTGCTGTCCGAGTCTTCGATTGCGGAACTCCGGCGCTACGTTGAGTTCATCCAGAATCCGCTGACCGCGTGACACTTTCGAAAGTGCCACAACCCGTCCTCTCCAGCCGCCGCGCTTCCCTCAGAATGTGCATGTTGCAACCTGAGGAGATGCGAAATGAAGAAATTGATGGCTTTCTGCTTGCTCATGGCTCTGGCCCTGCCGGTAGCCGCGGTGGAGGACGACCAAGTGATGTACGTTGGCGGTACAACTCCGGCTCTGCGCGCGGGCACGGTCGGGCACCTGGACACGACTTCCGAGACATCGCTCACGTTTGAACACTCGGGCGGAGCGAAACTGCTGATTCCATACGCTGATATCGAGTCGTTCGAGTATTCAACCGAGGTGACACGTCATCTGGGAGTCCTACCCGCAATTGGGGTCGGGTTGGTCAAGATGCGTCGGCACCGGCACTACTTCCGCATCTCGTACCGCGGCGCAGACAGCGTGTCGCAAGTCGCTGTTTTCGAAGTTCCAAAACACATGCCACCCACGCTGCAGGCGGTCCTCAAGGCTCGCGCCCCGCAGGGCTGCGGGCCATGTTCTCTTCGTGCCGGCCAGAAATGAGCCGGGTTTGAGCCGGGGGACGCGGAACCTGGGACGGGAGTTGGCTATTCACTACCGACTCCCGTGCTACTCTTCCCTCAACGTGTCCCTAAAGCTCGCCGAAATCTTTCACGAAGCCTATCGCGAACTTCGCCCGCGCACGCCGGCGCCGGCCCTGCACGTTCGTTTTTATCCCTTCGTCTCCATTAACAACACCATCCGCTTGCGCCAGGGAGAGCTCTACATCCGGCTCTCCGACCTGCTCGAAGGCGCGCCCGAAACCGTTTTGCACTCAATTGCCCACATCCTGCTCGCCAAGCTCTATCGCAAGCCGGTCGATCGCGCTCACAGCGCCCGTTATCGGCGCTATGTTGCCAGCCACGACGTTGCCGCCAAGGCGCGGCTCGTGCGGCAGATGCGCGGACGCAAGCACATCCGCTCCGCTCGCGGACATCACTACCATCTGGAAGAAATTTTCGACGACCTCAACTGCCGCTTCTTCCACGGACTCATGGGACGCCCGCAACTTACCTGGAGCCGGAACCACGCCCGGAGCAGCCTCGGCCACTACGACCCGGCCCACAACGCCATCGTCATCAGCCGCGTCTTCGATAACCCGCGCATCCCCCGCTACGTCGTCGAGTACATTCTCTACCACGAAATGCTCCACCTGAAACACCCGGTCAAGCTGCGGGGGAGTAGAAGATGCGTGCACTCGAAGGAGTTCGTGGCGGAAGAAAACCTCTTCCCGGAACTCGCCCACGCTAAGAAGTTCTTGAGGATAATCTGACGCTGCGCCAGGTTCTAATCGATATCTTTGGGGATACCAATTCCACCACACTGCGAAATGATGCGCTGGAAAGCTTCGGCGATATGATCAGCCACATATATGTCTTGAAAGTGAATCATCACTTGAGAGCTAGAGCCGTCAGAGAACGTCGATGTGTCTTTGCTGACCTTATCAAAGAAGTGGATGTCCTCTTTCTTGCGCACACTGAGGGTTTGTTTGCGTGCTGTTGTCGGCAAGATCAAGGCAGCCGTCTCGCCTATCATGAAGTCGGATTGCATTTCTGTTTGAATTGCGGTGGGGTCCAGATCTTTGAGGTCTACCTTGCCAATGGTTTTAAGACTTTCGATATGTATCCCCAATTCTTGCCATCTTGAGAGTACGGCCCGGACTGGAAGTCAAACCATCTGCTTAGCGTAAACGAGCAGCGACCGACTGACATTGCATATGTTTCACGCACCTGCCATTTCACGTGACCGTCATGGAACTCCGCTGTGTGTGCTGTAAATGCGGTGTTACTTACTCTTGACGCTATCCAAGCCAAGATTTCATCGGTTGCATATGGTATTTCTTCGCTGGAATCGGAAGGTTTCTTCTCACTGCGATTCTGCGATTGCGTTTTGTTCGGAGGATTATGGAGAGGATTCTGCGCTGCAAGCGGCTGAACACCCAGGAAAATCATACAGAGTACAATCAAGCACCAAACCGCCGTGTCTCTCATGTTCACTCCGATACGTCTGTGTTCTTGGGATTTCTCCTCGACACCGGGAACCTCCATCGGGTGGAAATCTTGACCTATGGAGCGTGAGGCTCCTGTCACACAAAATCGTCAAGCATCGTCATTGGGCTGCCATGCACTTCAACCCGCCACGTCACAGCGTATGAGGGCATTATAGTGCGGTTACTATTTGGTGCGCCTGGCTAGGCCATTGCGTTCCTAACGTCGTTAGTAAACCGAATCATAGCCAGAGCAGTGGGATACCCGCGAAACCCCGTTCAATGCTCCGTTTCCCCGTGTGATGCAAATCACGTCCATCCGTGATGCACTGCGTTGACCGGGCGCCGCTCCAACCCGTATTCTATTGATATTGAAATTGAATTTCATTTTCATTTAGAAAGCGGTTCTTTTCCCCATGCTTGAGGCGTTCATCATTACGCTCCGCCAAGGCGCCGAAGCCGCACTCATCGTCGGCATCCCCCTGGCGTACCTGACTAAAGATCGGCCGCGGCCATCCACGCAAATCCGGCGACGACGCGGCGTCAGAGTCGATGGCGCGGGTCCGAATGGGGACCGCAAGCGAGTGGGACCAGAAATGCCCGAGCTATGTGTCGCCCTCACCGATCTGGAAGTGGGCGAGGCGGCGACGATCGACCATATCTCCTTGCCTGCAGCCGAGCAGCAATTTCTGATGCGCGTCGGTTTTGTTCCGGGCGTGCAGGTCGGGTTTTCCCGCCGCGCGCCCTTGGGCGACCCGAGCATCTATTCGGTGGACGGGACCGAGATTGCTCTGCGGGCGGAAACCGCATGCCACATCATGGTCAAACGAGGGGCTACGCCATTGGGTGACTTGCTGTGACGCCGATTCTGAATGGCCGGTGCGGTTGCGATACTCCTACCGAACCCTTGTTCACTATCGGTGAAAAGGTTCCGGAGGTTCCGGGCCGGGAAATCAGTACGGTGGCCCTGATTGGCCCACCCAATTCCGGGAAGTCGACACTCTTCAATCGTCTGACCCGCCTTCGGCAAAAGGTCGGCAACTACCCAGGCGTGACGGTGGAGCAACGCGTGGGTGTAGTGGCTGGCAACGGCCACGAGATCAGACTCATCGATCTGCCGGGCGTGTACAGCCTGACGCCTTATTCCGACGATGAACGCGTCGCCGTAGACGTGCTGACCGGCCAAATGGACGGCCTGCCTCGTCCGGATGCGGTTTTGCTGGTACTGGATGTAACCCATCTTTCACGGCAACTCGTGTTGGCGAAACCTGTGATCGCTTTAGGTCTGCCTACACTCGTGCTCCTGAATATGGCGGATGTTTTTGCCAAGGGAGGCGGGTCGCTGGACGTTCTCAAACTCGCCGAGGAACTAGGTGCGCCGGTTGCCATGGTGAGTGCAACGCTGGGGACGGGATTGAACACCGTGGATCGCTTCCTGCGACAGGAACACGATCAGCGGCCGGATGCGTTGCTCCCGGTTCTCCAGGACCTTCCGCAGTGCCGGAAGTGGGCCAGCCAAGTGGGGAGCCGCATCGATTACCAGCGGCATCTTCCCAGCGTATGGAGCCGCCGGCTGGACGATATATTTCTGCATAAGCTGTGGGGGCCGCTGATTTTTGTGATCGTCGTAGGCGCCGTTTTCCAGACCGTGTTCGGGCTCGGCCAGCCCATGAGCACGGCGTTTCAGGATCTGCTGACAAAGCTTGGCCAGCAAGCAGCGCCCTTGGTTCCCGCTGGTCTCGTCCGATCGCTTCTTCTGGATGGTCTCTGGAAGGGCGTGAGTTCCGTGCTGGTGTTCCTGCCCCAGATTCTTCTGCTGTTCTTTTTCATAGGATTGCTGGAAGATTCCGGCTACCTGGCGCGCGCGGCGCTGATTTCGGACCGCACCATGCGGGGCGTGGGATTGAACGGGAAAGCTTTCATTCCTCTCTTATCCGCCTACGCGTGCGCGGTGCCGGCAATCATGGCGACGCGCACCATCGAAAACAAGCGGGACCGGATCGCGACAATTCTGATCGCCCCTTTCATGACCTGTTCGGCCCGGTTGCCAATCTATACATTGCTGATTGCGGCATTTATTCCCAATCGCCCGGTCGTCGGCGTACTGCTGAGCGCGCGGGCTTGTGCCATGCTTTCGCTGTACCTGCTGGGATTTCTCGCCGCCATAGTTACTGCAAGGGTCCTCAAGTCGTCGGTGCTCAGGTCGGCTGCCGCTCCCTTTGTGCTGGAGCTTCCCGAGTACCGGTGGCCGACCTGGCAGTCGATTGGTCTTCGCTTGCTGGACCGGGGGCGAGTCTTCCTGCGGCAGGCGGGCACGGTCATTCTGGCGGTTTCTTTGCTGGTTTGGGTCCTGACCAATCTTCCACTGCACCAGGGCCACGTTCCGCAGCTCGAGCAAAGCGCGATCGCTTATCTCGGACATGGAATTGAACCGCTCATCCGGCCGCTCGGTTTCAATTGGAAAATCGGGGTCGGCCTGCTGACGTCCGTAATCGCGCGCGAAGTGATCGTTGGGACCCTGGGCACGATTTATGGAACCGATCCGGCGACGCACTCGATGACACTGCAGAATGCGCTAACGCAAGATCTCACTTTTGCCGGGGCGATGGCGCTGCTGGTCTTCTTTGCGTTTGCCATGCAGTGCACGTCAACGCTGGCCGTGGTGCGTAGGGAAACCAATAGCTGGAAGTGGCCCGTCGTCCAGTTTGTCTACATGACCATCGTTGCGTACGCTGCCGCATTCGCGGTCAACCAGGTTCTTTCGACGCTGCTCAAATGACTACTTTTGGATTCATTGGCTTTGGGGATAAGGAAAGCAGGTCCTTCGCCTCGCTCAGGACGACAATTCACAACTGATAACTATCCTTACCAGATTCGGTGAGTTCTACTTTTTCCCGAAGAACTTCCCGAACCCCAACCGCACCTGCACTGTATTCACCCCCGGATTTGGCACGGTCAGCCCGGCATTCGAAATGTGCATGTAGCGGACATCCACCGACCAGGCATGCTCCCCCAGAAAATGCAGCCCGAACGCCGCGCCCGACGTGAAATTTATCGTCGAAGTTCCGGCCGGTACTTCATGCGTCGTAAACAGCGTTCCTCCATTTAATTCGAGGTAGGGCGCAACATGTCCGCGGGTGGCGAAAATCCATTTCAGGCCCACCGGATTCACTCCTGCTCCGTACGCGGTGTTGGCTGGCTGGAAGACAACAAACGCCGGGACCGCGTCGACCGCGAGTTCGAAGCGTCCGTTGAGAAAACCGGGGCCGTGCGGAGCCGTCAGGATCCATCCATAGCGAACTCCCGCGTTCCATACGCTCGTGTCCTTGGTCCCGCCCGGAACCGAGTGTCCGCCTCCAGTCCAAACCTGGAACTCATGACCGCCCTCCTCCGGACGATCTTGGGCGACGGCGAGCGAAGGCGCCAGGAACAGAGCCAGTAAGAATGTCAGAAGAAGAGAGACCGCATCCCGAATGGATCGTGTCATAAGTAGAGTCACAATGGATGATCAAGGCCGAAGACGAACGATACGCGAACCCAGGCGCGGAAACAAATCCAGCCCTTACAGACCCAGCCCGCCATCCACCGCCAGCACCTGCCCAGTAATAAACTGCGGAGCTGTGGCAAAGAACATTACCGCCGCCGCGATTTCCGCGGCCGTCCCGTTCCGCTGCATGGGCGTCTGTTTTGCCATCTTTCTCATGAATGAGGCTGCCGATTTCTCTCCTAACTCAATCATCCCTGGGGCCACCGCATTCACGGCAATCTCTGGCGCCAGCGCCTTCGCCATAACCTTGGTCAGCATGTGGACAGCCGCCTTTGACGAGCAATAGTGCGCATGCGTCGCCCACGGACGCAGCCCGCCCAGCGAACCCATATTAACGATGCGCCCCCGGCGCTTTCTCAAATGCGGCAGCGCCTCGCGCGACACCAGAAACGGCCCGCGCGCGTTCGAGGCAAAGATCGCATCCCACTGCGCGACTGTGAGCTTGTCAAATTCGACGGTCTGGTAATTGGCGGCGTTATTCACCAGCACGTCGATTCCGCCCAGCTCTGTCACCACTTCCTTCACCATTTCGCGGACGCTTTTCTCGTCGGTGACATCGCAGCGCACCGCCAGCGCTTCCACGCCATGGAGGGCCAGTTCTTCGATCAGTGCCCGCGCCTCGCGCGCCGACTCACGATAAGTAATCGCCACGTCGGCGCCGTTTTCGGCCGCGGCCAAAGCAATTGCGCGCCCCAGCCGTTTCGCCGCGCCTGTCACCAGAACCGTTCTGCCAGAAAGCGGCTGTCCGTTCGTCGTCGTCATCATTCCAAGCGCCGTCATTTCGAAATTCTACGCCCCTTTGTGTCTTGGAAACCCCGCACCCAAACTGCTACACTCCGTCGAATGACGCAGCCTCGCGAGGTCATTGTTTATTCCCGCAAGGGATGTCATCTCTGCGAAATCGTCAAGGAAAGCCTCTACAAGCTGCAAGAGCGGGGCGGCTTCACCTGGCGTGAAATCGACGTCGACTCCGATGCCGAAATCCGCCGCCTCTATAACGACGAAGTCCCCGTGGTCTTCATCAACGGCCGCAAGGCTTTCAAATATCGCATGGATGAGCAGGAATTCCTGCGCAAACTGAGCCCTTAACTTCGCTGGACTTACACAGCTGCGGCCTGATTTTGAACTTCGACACTCTCCCGTTACAATTCCCCCCGATGCTTCGCACCCAGCTCTATGCCGATCCCGCCGGCCGCTTTGTCCACGATGTTGTCCTCCAGGGTTGCAGACACAATCCCGGCAAGACAGCATTAGTTGACACTTCCTGCGATCGGCGTTTCACTTTCGTCGAATATGGCAGCCTGGTCGAAGCGTTAGCGCGCGGCCTCATCTCCGCCGGACTCGCTCCCGGAGAAGTGGTTGCGATCTTCCTACCCAATTCCTGGGAATTCGCCATTACCTATCATGCTGCCACGCTTGCTGGAGGCATTCCCACACTGCTCAATCCCTCCTACCGCGAGCGCGAGATCCGATTTCAACTGGAGAATTCCGGCGCCGTTTTCCTGATCACCGACGCTCCGCTTCTGGAAAACGTGAACCTCGCGGGACTTCCCGGGCTGCGCCGCGTCTTCGCTACCCGGCAGAAACGCGCAGGCTGCGAAGACTTTGCGAGTCTGCTGCGGCCCACGTCCGCCAAATTCCCGGATCCAATCCAGGACTCGCAACAAGCCATTGCCGCCCTTCCCTACTCGAGCGGCACCACCGGACTGCCCAAAGGCGTCATGCTCTCGCACTACAACCTGGTCGCCAATGTTTACCAGTTGCTGGGCCCGAATGCCGCGATGCTCACACCTGATGACATCATGCTTTGTTTCCTTCCCCTCTACCACATCTACGGACTCACCGTGGCGCTCACTTTTTCTCTGATGCACGGCTCCACGCTCGTTCTAATGCCGCGCTTCGACGTACAGAAGCTGTGCGCGCTTCTGGTTCAGGAAGGTGTCACGATGATGCCGGTGGTTCCACCCACCATTAACGCCATGTGCCAGGCTGCCGAGGCTGGAATCTTCCCCAAGAACCACAAAGTTCGATGGATCAAGAGCGGCGCCGCACCGCTTGCCCCCGAACTCGCTCGTCGCATGACCGATCTCACCGGCATTCGCGTCGTCCAGGGATACGGCATGACCGAAGCTTCGCCGGTCACGCATGTCGGCTACCTCGCTCCCCCGGAAATGTGTCGCCCCGCCTCCATCGGACAACCGCTGGCCCTGACCGAATGCCGCGTCCTCGACGTGACCAATCTAAGGGAGGTCGCTCCGGGCGAATCCGGCGAACTCGTCATGCGCGGGCCGCAGATCATGCTCGGATATTGGAAGGAACCGCAGGCCACCGCCGCCGTTCTTCGCGATGGCTGGTATTTCTCGGGCGACATCGTCCGCACCGACGCCGACGGCTTCTACTACGTCCTCGACCGCAGCAAAGAGATGATCAAGTACAAAGGATTTCCCGTCGCGCCCGCCGAAGTCGAATCGCTGCTGCTCGAACATCCCGCCGTCCGCGATTGTGGCGTGGTCGCCAAACCTGACCTCGACGCCGGAGAAATTCCCTGCGCTTTTGTCGTGCTCCGTGAGGGTTTTACTCCATCAGACGCACTGGGCAAACAACTTCGCGACTTTGTCGCCGACCGCCTCGCCCACCACAAGCAGCCCCGCGAAATTCGGTTTGTGGATGCTGTACCGCGCACGCCATCGGGCAAGATTCTGCGGCGGGAGCTGCGCAAGACTCTCTCTTGAACCAAAGTTGCTTCGCGGGCATGTAAAACTCTTCGTCTCGACACCCTGGGTTCCCGTAGAAACGCGGCTTGCCGCGTCTCCTCTCAACAGGCGGAAGAAATTGCGGTGTAAAATATTTTTATTCCCCATGACGATTACTACCTTCGTCGCCAAATCCGCGTTTCGCAACAAGCGGCGCAGTCTCCTGACGGTCGCCAGCATTGCCTTCTCGCTGCTTCTGCTGAGCATCATGCTCTGCGTCTGGCGTAGCTTTTACATTGACAAGGGGGCGCCTGATTCTGCGCTTCGCATCATGACGCGGCACAAGGTGTCGCTGGCTAACTTCCTTCCTATTTACTATCGTGACAAGATTCGTGCCGTTCCCGGCGTTGTGCACGTGGTTCCCATGACCTGGTTCGGCGGCACGTATAAAGACGACAAGCCGGAAAATTATTTCGCCCAGTTCGCCACCGACCCCGACGAATACTTCGACGTCGCCGCCGACAAAGTCATGCCTGCCGACCAGCTCGCCGCCTGGAAACGCGATCGCGCAGGTTGTGTCGTTGACGCTGACCTTGCCAGGAAACACCACTGGAAGATCGGCGACCACATCATCCTGCAAGGCACCATCTTCTCCGCGAATTTCGACTTGACCGTGCGCGGCATCTACACCATCGACCCGCCCAACAGCGCGCTCTACTTCCACACCAAGTACTTGGAAGAATCCGTCGGCTGGTTTAAAGACACCGCTGGCTTTTACTTCACTCGGGTCGACACTCCTGAAGATATGCCGCGGGCGGCCCGCGCCATCGACGACATGTTCCACAGCACTCCGGTTCCCACCAAGAGCGAGAGCGAACAGGCGTTCAAACTTGATTTCATCAACACTCTGGGCAGCGTCAAAATCTTCATCCTCAGCATTTGCGGAGCTGTGGTCTTCACCACGCTGCTGGTCTGCGCCAACACCATGGCCATGTCGATCCGCGAACGCACGCGGGAAGTCGCCGTCCTGCGCACCCTCGGCTTCACCCGCGAGCGCATCCTCAAGCTGCTGCTGAGCGAAGCGATCGCTATTTCCCTGATGGGCGGGACAGCCGGCATCGTGCTCGGAGCCGTGGTCATTAAAATGCTGTCCCGCCCTGGGCTCGGCATGCCGGTTTCGATGCACATGACCCCGCTCACCGCCCTCGTCGTCATGCTGGTTGCTGCCGTGGTGGGACTGGTCAGCGGCGTCGTCCCTTCCTACCGCGCCTCCAACCTCGGCATCGTCGACGCCCTGCGCTACATCGGCTGACGCAATCCTGGCCTTCCGTGCGTTTGGCCTGCGTCCCGCGCCATGTACTTTGGTAATTTGCCGGGCGGCCTGGGGACAGCCAGAATCATCGAATTCCAATGGGACGGCACCCCTTCAGTCGCTCCGCTCCCAGCGGGTCAGTTCGCGTCGTGGGGACGCGTCACAGGAGAAAAACATGAAGCATAGAATTCTGATCGCCGCTTTGGCTGGTCTATCGCTGTTCGCGGCTGCGCAGTCGCAAACCGATAAACAGAAATCCCAGTCGTCCACTACGCCGACGCAAGCCCCGGGCAATAAGACGGGTATGGACGACTGGACGCAGAAGGTCGCAAAACCAGCCTCCTCCAACTCCGACACGAAACCGTCGCATGTGGCCGTTGGCGATGTGAATGGGGACGGCGTCGCTGACGCGGTGGCAACTAAGGCTGGCTCTTCGAAAGACCAGGCGCCACACGACGCTGCCACCGGGCAGGCCAGTGGCAAGCGCCAGCACGAGCCCATAACGATCACGAAGGAAACTGACAAGGCGACTCCGCTCGCCGCCACCAGCGGACAGCCCACTGGCAAGCGCCAGCATGAGCCAGTAGCGATCACCAAGGAAGCTGACAAGACTTCCCCGCAGTAACGGAAACGGCTTCGATCACAAACCACATCGGCCCGGACGCTCTCGTCCGGGCCTGCGTTTCTGGCGCAGACCCTCGGCTATCACCCCGTCCCGCGAACCCCTTTCGAGTGCTAAACTCGCATCGCATGCGGACGGACCTCCTTCCTCTTTGCGACCAGCATTACCGCACCATGGAGCCGGTAGTCGCTCCCTACACCGCCGACTTTTCCATTGAATTCTTTCGTTGCACCGACAAGTTCTGCCATCGCACCTTCGGAGAACGCGTCGGCTACAGCACACCGCAACGCGGAGACCGGCCGGTCCTCACCCCAAACCAGCCCGTCTGCGAGCGCCACGGACGCCCCATGTTCATCATCAGCCTCGACCGTCAGCGCAATCACGTCACCTACGCCTGCTCGGAATCCGATTGCAGCGAACGGGTGGTAAGGACGTAACTGGGCGGTGGAGAAATCCCTTCGTTCTTGCGAGGCGCACTATCGAGATTTAATAATGAGGTGAGAATTCCAATGAATCCTTCTATCAAAAAAGGCTATGTCCTTTTCGCTGTCCCGGCACTGGCTCTGATATCGGTTGCCACGGTTCTTGCATTTCAGGCCAGCTCGATACCCGCTTCAGGACTGATTAATCCGGAAGATCTGGTCAAAATCCTTCAATCCACGCAGGGCGAGAAGCCACTCATGATTCAGGTGGGGTCCCACGTTCTGTACGAGCAGGCACATATCCCAGGTTCCGAGTACATCGGCCCTGCTTCCTACGAGAGCGGCATCCAGCAACTGCGCAAACGTGTGGAGGCCCTGCCCCGACGCAAGTTCATCGTGATCTATTGCGGATGTTGCCCATGGAGCCATTGTCCGAACGTCAAGCCAGCCGACGACGCCTTGCGCGCAATGGGTTTTACCAACGTGAAAGTGCTCTATATTCCTGACAACTTCGGCGCGAACTGGGTGGCAAAGGGCTATCCCGTTGCCACGGGAGAATAGGGCCGCCGTGGTTCTGCGACCAAGGACTATGCATTCGGGAAAGAAGTTGCTGATCGGAATCGCGACGATTGCAGTAGTGATGGCACTCTATTTCCTGAGTGGGCACCGTACCGTGCCCACTGGCGATAATGTTGCGAATAAGGCCCAACATCCGTTCGCTCCGGAATTCTCACTTCCCGAATTGACCGGACAAACACTCGATCTCTCCGCCTACCGCGGCAAAGTGGTTCTCCTCGATTTCTGGGCAACCTGGTGTGACCCCTGCCGGGACGAAATTCCGCATTTCGTGGAATTACAAAACAGATACCGGGATCAGGGCCTGCAGATCATTGGCATTTCCATGGACGACGAGCCTGCCCCTGTTCGCGAGTTCTACCAGCGTTTCCACATGAACTATCCGGTTGCGATGGGCAACGCAAAGATGGGTGAGCTTTACGGGGGAGTGCTCGGCTTGCCGATCGCTTTCCTCATCGGCCGCGATGGCCGGATCGAAGCTAAACACATTGGCCCGACGGATAGTTCAGTTTTTGAACGGGAGATCAAAACGGTGCTGCAACCTCGATGAACTTCCAGGAGTTCGCCAGCGCGACGACCCTGCGTGCCCCAGCGCCTGAAGGCGTGCCCTGATACGAAGCGTACTTGCGCCACGGGCCGTTAGTCTGTCCCCGGAGAAGAGTTATGGTTGCGGCACCAAGTCCAAGGACAGGACTTGGAAAGGATCGAGAGTAAAGTTGTGCGTGCGCCCGGCGACCAGGGAAATCGAGGGCTGCGCGGTGTCCTTTTGCCACGGGCTGTGGGCAGTGTAAGTGCCTGGCGCTCCCGCGGGCAACTCGAACGCGCTCTGGAGATCGATCGCGACGGTTTGCGGCTTGTCGCTGGGGTTGCGCAGCACAAGAATCCCCTTGCGCGGCGACCACGAGGCCCAGCCGTACACCTCCAGCATCGCCGGATCCCCGCCAATCCAGTGCGTGTCCACCAAAACGGCGGCGTTGGCGCGTGACCACTTGGCGCACTCAGCGATCACATCCCAATCCGTATCTTTGAGCAAGGCGGGCGTCACATACATTTCCTGCAGCTGGGTTCCAGTGCCGAAGTAATCACGAACTTCGTCCGCGAAGTCGCCGCCGGGATCGGTATCGAGATTCATGGCGTGCCGGGCATAGATCAGGCCATGCAACATGAGCGAATTCAGAGGGTAGAGTGGGCCGGCCTGCACTACACCCGCAAAGGTATTGGCGTCGCGATAAGTAATCCATTTCTGGCGGTTGGAGCCGACGCCCATGAAACTATGGTCTTCGCCACCCCGCCAGATGGAATCGGCATATTGCAGCCAGAAAGGGGAGGGATAGGTTCCCGTGGTCAAGTTGACGTAAATGTCGGGCTTGATCTGGCGCCACTCGCGGATCAGGCTGATGGCGGCGTGGAAGTCGGAGTCAAATTCGCTGCCTGGAATGGCGCTGTTCACGTTCCCCGTGCCGTCGATTTTGAACTGATTGACGCCGTACCGATTGATAAAGTCCAGGGTAATCTCGCGGAAGCGGGCAAAGTATTTTGGTCCCGAGAGGGCGAAGCCGCCTTCATTGGTCTCGAAGCCCCGCTCCTTACCGAACTTCACACGCTCGTCCCGCGCGTCCCCATAACCGCCCCACGGAGAAAGCCATACGCCGGGCGCGGCCCCATACTGCGCCGCTGCCTCTTTCAGCGGCGTGAAGCCACGCGGGAAGCCGGCATGGAAGTGCCACAGCGTCGCATTGTCGTCCCATCCGTCGTCAAAGAGAAAGGAATCGAGCTTGACGCCGCGTTTCTGGACGAGTTCCACGCCATAGGACTGAATCACCGCCAGCGCCGAGGCTTCATCGAACTTGCTGGAATAGCCGATGTCGTACCAGGAGTTGTAGTGCAGGAAAGGCCGATAGGGGTGAGCGCGCTCACGTTCCAGGTAATTAAGAAACCCGCGGCGCAGCTGCCCCACGGGGGTCACGCCGGCGACCGAGGAATAGGTTACGCCTTGTCCGGTTCTAAGCGGGAGTTCGCGGCTGATGCTGCCGAAGACCCGCCCGTTCGTGATTCGGCTGTCGGAAATCGGGTGCTCAAAACCGAAGAAGGTATTGCCGGCGACCACCGGCGAGCCCTTGACCACGCCGGAAATCGAGGCTCCCGGAATCTCCATGTCGAGCAGACGGACCGACGAAAGCTTTACGTCCGCGTCCTTCGCTGTGAGCGTGAGTTCCTGGCGGAAGTAATTGGAGCCATCGCGCAAAATGATCCGCCAGGTTGCGTGCAAGGCAGGAAGCGCGCTCTCGAGTTCCACCGTGACTTGTTCGCCGTCATAGCGTTCGGCCAGGCGCGATGCTTCCCCCTTGCCGTTGAGTTTCTCGGCCCTCGGGCCGGATACGACGTTCATCCCTTCACTGGTGATGGGAACATTGTTCTCGACCATCAGAGCGAACAGTCTGCTCGGTACCGGCATGGTTTTTCCGTCGAGGCGATTCGTCATGCTCACGGCTTGCAGTCTGCCGCCGGAGACTTCCCAAACACCTTCGATGGCGTCGTTCCACAACTTGAAGGTGGTGCGGAGGGATGAAACCTGTGTTGATGAAACCTGGGCTCTGCCCGGGTCGGGAATCAACGAGGATGGATTGGCACTCGGGGCCGCGGGGGGCAGAATGCACGCGATGAGCGCGCAGATTAACGCTCGAATGAAGGAACTGGCACAAAACTGTGGCGGCCGCGCTTCCCTGCCATAGCTATGCATAACGATCTGATTTGATGCTAAGATGCTGGCTAAATCAACTCGAGGTGTCGCCGTTTTCTTCCAGGTTTCCAACAGGGTATGAGTGATCCCAAGGTTCCGAACACATCCGATTCGGAAAGCCCCACTCTAGTCCCCCGGGGGAACACAAAACTGGAGTCTGCGCCTCCGTCGCCGGACTCATCCGAAGCGCAAGCCCTGCTGGGGGGCAAAGGCCTACCGAGTGCCTCCGATGCCGCCACAATTCCACCGGCTAGCAAGCCGGCAGCCTCGGATGCCCCAACGCTGCTCGACGGTCGCAAGCCGAGCGGCCCAGCGCCGCCACCCAGACCCTCCGGTTCGGGCTGGCAGCTTCCGGCCTTGCTTCCTGGGATGATGCTGGGCGGACGCTACGAGATCCTGCAGACCATCGGTGAAGGCGGCATGGGCGCGGTTTACAAGGCCAGGGACCGCGAACTCGATCGCTTCGTCGCATTGAAGGTCATCCGGCCTGAACTGGCTTCGGACCCATCGATCCTGGCCCGTTTTAAGCAAGAGTTGCTGCTCGCTCACCAAGTCACGCACCGCAACGTGATCCGCATATACGACCTCGGTGAAGCCGAGGGCGTGAAGTTCATCACCATGGAGTTCATCGAGGGCAAGGATCTACGGTCCCTCATCCGCGAGAAAAAGAAATTTGCTCCAGAGGAAGCGGTGGACGTCATTCAGCAGGTGTGCCAGGCCCTGCATGCGGCGCACAGCGTCGGGGTGATTCATCGCGACCTCAAACCGCAAAACATCATGCAGGATAGCTCGGGCCGAATTCTGGTGATGGATTTCGGCTTGGCCCGCACCCTGGAAGGCAAAGGGATGACCCAAACGGGCGCGCTCGTCGGCACCATGGAGTACATGTCGCCGGAGCAGGCTCTGGGCAAAGATCTAGATCAACGTTCGGACATCTTCGCTCTGGGTCTGATCTTGTACGAGATGCTGACGGGCAAAACGCCCTTTCAAGCCGAGAGCGCTCTCGCCAGCCTCATCAAACGGACTCAGGAGCGTGCGATTCCTGTGTCGGATATTGACGGCAAGATTCCCGGGGCGTTGAGCGGAATCGTGAGCAAGTGCCTGGAACGCGACTTGAACCAGAGGTACGAGAGTGCGTCGGCCATTCTGGCGGACCTGGACACCTGGAAAGACAAGAGAGCGGCAGGCACAATCCATCTTGACGCTAGCATCAAACCATGGGGACAGACTGTTCCGTGGCCGCTCATTACCGGGATTGTGACCGTTCTGGTGCTGGCAATCACCGGTTTCCTGCTGCGAGGGAAATTGTTTGGCCCGAGCACGAAGACGCCGACCGGGCCGGCGGTCTCGCTGGCCATTCTGCCTTTCCGCAACGCATCCGGCGATCCGAGTCTGGATTGGATCGGCCCGAGTCTCGCCGACATGTTGAGCACGGATGTGGGCCAGTCCGCGCGATTGCGCACAGTGAGCCCGAACAGTCTGCACCAGATATTCACCGACCTGCGAATTTCCTCCACGACCGTGCTCGACCCGGCGACGATCCGCCGCGTCGCTGATTTCAGCAGCGCTGACCGTGTGGTTTGGGGGCAGTACGCGAAATTCGGCGACCAGATCCGCATTGATGCCACTCTTCAGGACACCAAGAACAACCTCAGCGTTCCGCTCAAAATAGATGTGCCCAGTGAAAAAGAGATTCCCAGCGCGATCGACCGCCTGGCCGAGTCCATCCGCCAGAAGCTTGCGCTGCCGGAGAACGTGCTTAAGGAGTTGAAGGCCAGTTCTTTTCAACCCACTTCACAATCGGTGGCTGCATTGCGCGACTACAACCAGGGCATCGGGTTGCAGCGGGACGGGAGGAGCCTGGACGCGCAGAAGCAATTCGAGGCCGCGACCAAGGAGGACCCCACCTTCGCCCTGGCATTTTCCAGGCTGGCACAGACCTACAGCAGTTTGGGTTATGACAGCGAAGCGGAGCAGTCTGCCAAGAAAGCCGTAGAGCTGAGCCAGGACCTCCCCGAGGCGGAGAAGTACTTGATTTCTGCCATTCGTTTTCAGGCAACCAAGAACTATCCGGAAGCAATCAAGGCCTACGAAACCCTGGCCAAGGCCTCGCCTGATAATTCTGACGTGCAATCGGCGCTCGCTGGCCT
>Ga0074044_10001850_pt1 | contig 18774 bp, 13 predicted proteins | sample BogForMeECP23OM1_FD_94443 | JGI IMG/M metagenome (GOLD analysis project Ga0074044, IMG submission 94443) | Bog forest soil microbial communities from Calvert Island, British Columbia, Canada - Bog Forest MetaG ECP23OM1 | ecosystem: Environmental > Terrestrial > Soil > Wetlands ...
GTTTGTGTTGCTCGATGGGAAATTCGAGAGGCTTGGGCGTGCGGGCCGGGTTCTGCGCGGCAGCCTGTGCGCCCCCCGCAGCCACAGCGCCTGCGGCCGCAAAGCCCGCGGCGAGAAGCAATAGCCCTAGCCGCAAGATCGTCTTTCGATTTTTCATGCGCCTCTCCCTCGGAAGAACCGCTCCGCGACTTCCACGTCGCCAGCCGCAAACTTCCAGTATAGGCAAACGCGGCGCCGGGTTCCACCTTACCCGACGATCGAGGGGACCGGCGCGTTTCGCGGCGTGACAGGGTCGCGAGCCCCGCAGCGCAGGAGTACTGCGTTTCTCCTCGCACGGAACAGAAAACCGCACCGCATCATCCGAGCGGCGAACCGCGCACCTTCGGCGGTTGCTGGTGGAAGAACGGGGCCTACGGGCTGGGGGCTTTGGCGGCGCCCTCGGGCGGGCCGAACGCCGCCTGAATGGATTTCTCGACCGCTTTTTCGAGGCGGTCTTCGTGCTTCAGAAAATCTCCGCCGATATTCTTTTGCGTAAAGAACACGAGTTCCCCGCTCTGCGGCTGGATGATGCCGATCTGGATCGAGAGGCCCTGGCCGCCGGCACCACCGACGCCGCCCACCGCGCTGATGGCCCTCTCCCCTTTCGAGGTCAGCGTGCCATTCGCGCAGACCACGATCAGGGCATCCACGCCCAGCTTCTTGGTGACCGCCAGTTCGTTGCCCAGACGAAATCCTTCCAGCGTGATCTCGCCATGAGAGGACTTGGCCCAGGCGGTGACCAGCTCTCGAAAATGCGCCTGGACGGCGCGCACGGCTTCCTGGGTTTCGACGCTGGCCTCTCCTTCCCCCAGACAGAGCAGATAGTTGCTCACCTCGAGCTTCTTTTGTTCGAAGAGCTGATCCAGATTTCCGCAGATGGTCCTGCGCACATGGTCCGCGGTTCCCTCCCCCTCTCTTCCGCTCCGGGCGGTCCATTCCTCCACGCGAACGTCGGGAGGAACCAGGAGGACGCGCTCCACGCCGTTCAGCGCATCCTGCTTGGGGTGCCAGGGAAGCTTTTGCGCGGAGACGGGCGGGGAGAGCAGAATCAGAGCGAGCAGAACGATCCATTCGCGGGAATTCGTCATTTTTGCCAGCCTGCTCCGGCCGCGCCATACTATACCTCCGGGCGGCGTGATTGCAGCGGATGCGCGCCTGTCGGCCATTCGGGCAATCTTTCCTGCGCGTTTTTTCCTCCCTGCGACTGCGGCCTTCCACGCTCTGCTGGAGGAGGACGAGGGGAGTCGTGTCCCATTTGCGTAATCTCTTGAAACGAACCCCGAACGTCGGCATCGAATACCGGATAAACGAATCAAGGAGGGCGTTTCATGGCGACGATTGCGACCAAAGACGGCACACAGATTTATTACAAGGATTGGGGCGCGGGGCAGCCGGTGGTCTTCAGCCACGGCTGGCCCCTCTGCGCGGACGCCTGGGAAGACCAGATGCTGTTTCTGGCCGAGCGCGGCTTCCGCTGCGTCGCACATGACCGCCGCGGCCATGGCCGGTCCAGCCAGCCGTGGAACGGCAACGAGATGGACACCTACGCCGACGACCTTGCGGCGCTGGTGGAAGCGCTGGACCTGAAGAACGCGATCCACATTGGTCACTCCACCGGCGGCGGCGAAGTGGCCCACTACATCGGGCGCCACGGCACGAAGCGCGTGGCCAAGGTCGTGCTCATTGGCGCGGTGACGCCGCTGATGCTGAAGACGGCGGCAAATCCAGGCGGCTTGGCGATCGAGGCGTTCGACCAGATCCGCGCCGGTGTGCTGGCCGACCGCTCGCAGTTCTTCAAAGACCTGACCCTGCCGTTCTACGGCGCCAACCGGCCAGGCTCCAAGGTCTCGCAAGGCCTGCGGGATTCGTTCTGGCTGCAGGGGATGATGGCGGGACACAAAGCCGTCTACGACTGCATCAAGGCCTTCTCCGAAACGGATTTCACGGAAGACTTGAAGAAGTTCGACGTGCCGACGCTGGTGCTTCACGGCGACGACGATCAGATCGTGCCGATCGGGGCTTCGGCAATGCTCTCCGCGAAGCTGGTGAAGGGCGCCACGCTGAAAATCTATCCGGGCGCGCCGCACGGCATGTGCTCCACGCTCAAGGACCGGGTGAACTCCGAGCTGCTGGCCTTCCTCAAGGCGTAGCGGTCTGGCGTGGCGAACTGCGGGCAGCCCGGCTTTCGCAAGCGATGCGCAACCGTTTTTCGCCCCCCGCGGCGGACGAATTTCGAAACTCCCACGGTTGCCCCTCGCGAGGTCACTCCTCGGTGAGCTACGGAGGTGGTACTCTCTCATAGCGGATTGACGCCAGGAAAGAGGAGAGCGATGACCGGGCCACCGGCCAGTTCGAAGGCGAAGCGACTGCTCGTCTTTCTTTTCCACCAGATAATTGGAACGTGGGGTGTGATTGCGGTCGCTCCCTTGCTCACTGCGTTAGGATTCGATCTAGCTCGGACAATTGGGCCGGCTTTTCCCATCGGTCAATTGTACTGGCTTCTTACCGGCACGCCCTTCTTCCCCGTGCAGGTAACAATCGCCCTCATTCTCGGCTGGTTGCTCGGTTGGTGGCTCCATCATCGCTCCATGCTGTGGATCTGGGTGCTTCCCGCCTTGATCTTGTGCCTCGCCCTGATCGCGGTACCCACGCTCACGCCTGAGCTAACACCCATGAGGCTGCAATCCGGGCAGCCTCGGCTCCTGCACTACTTCGGATGGGGCTGCCAGCCTGAAAACCATTGCATCGACCAAATAGTCGTGACACTGCCGTTCTACGCGAGCATCGCCTATTCTCTCGGGGCTCTTTTGGCGGACAGATTGTCAGCGAAAAAAGCTAAGTCCCTAGCTGGGGCCTGAGAACCACTGATCGGCGACAGGCGACGTCCTGGTCTGCGCCCTAACTCTGCGCACGCGATTAAGCTGATCGAATGGACCCTGAGCGCTCCCGATTTCCCTCTCATTCGCAGACTGAGACCCTGCCGCCCTCCCGATTCCGTCTTTCTCCTCCCCTCCCTCAAACCTCCATCCCGATCCTTCGGGACCAAGTCCGGTCCCGCACTCCCGGGATGCCGGATGGACCTGCGGCATTTCAGGAGTCCGGTCGGTGACAGCATCGGCATGCGATTCCCGCCGGGGCCTTGAGTCAGCGGGCCTGCGAGCGTAGACTCAACAGCATGAGCCGCGTAACCCGGTACCCCGTGCTGCTGTTGGCGCTGGCCGTGGTTGCCGGCTATTGGGCGCCGGCTCTTACCGTCCGAGGCGTTTTCCCCTGCATGAACCCCGCCGACTGCGCGGCCATGCACGACCTCTGCGATATGAAGGGCCTGACCTCGCACGACTCTTGCTGCCACGTCAGCCCCCCCGGTGACGTTTCCTCGCTTCCGGCAACCCTAGGATCTTCCGCCGGGCCGGAATATCCCCTGGCCATCATTGGTTCGGTGATTCCCGTCGCCTTACCCGCCGGGGCGACAGGGTTCAAGCTCGTCCCGCCGCCGGGAATTTCGCCTCGAAGTAGTCCCGCCTCGATCGCTGTCCTGAGAATCTAGTCCCGCGCCTTCTCCGCATGAACGCGCGGAGGTGTGTCTCCGCGCGAATCCCACTGCGAATGGAGAAGCGCCATGAACGTGATTTGTGTGGCTGGAGTGCGGCGGTATTCCCGATTCCTGGGGTGCTGGATTCTGTTTGGTTTCCTGGCCGTGCCGGGCGGTGTGCGCGCCGCGCCGCAGGAGCAGCAGCAAACACAACCTGCCGGGGTCATCCATCCTCCCGGGGAGCCCTCTGAGGCGACGCCTACCCCGCTCTCCGTTCTGATCGAAGAAGCGGAGACGAATGATCCGGCCATTCTCGCCGCCGGAGAGGCGGTCCGCGCCGCGGCGCAGAGGCCGGCGCAGGCTTCCGCGCTCCCGGACCCTCACTTCATGGTCCAGGAATTCACCGTGGGGAGCCCGAAGCCGTTTGCCGGGTGGACGAACAGCGATTTCGCCTACCTCGGTTTCGGGGCCTCTCAGGAATTGCCCTACCCGGGAAAGCGGCGTCTTCGCGGGGCCGTGGCGGAACGCGAAACGGACGTGCGGCGGCAAAACGTCGAGATGGTCCGCCGCGACGAAATCGAAAAACTGAGGGCAGCGTATTTCCGCCTGGCCTACCTGCAGCAAACCCTGGCCATCCTCCAGCACAACGACGCGCTGGTGCAGGAGATGGCCCAGGCCGCCGAGGCGCGTTACCGCGTGGGCCGCGGCAACCAGCAAGACCTGCTCAAGGCGCAGTTGCAGCACTCCAAAATCCTGCGCGAAATCTCTGTGAACCGGGAGCAGAGCGGAGAGGCCGAGGCGGAGGCGAAGCGCATCCTCCGGCGGCGGCAGGATTCGCCCGACATCATCGCCGAGCCGCTGGCGATTGCGCCGCTCCCGGTCACCCCGGCCGCCCTGCTGGACCGGGCCCGCGAGCAAAGCCCCGACATCCGCGAGCGCGGCGCGATGATCCACAAAAGCGAGGCGGAGGTGGACCTGGCGCGCCGGGAGTTCCGCCCCGATTTCGGACTCTCCTACATCTGGCAACGCACCGACCCGGCCCATTACCGGGCCTACTACATGTTTACGTTCGACGTGAATTTTCCCCGCCGCAAGCCGCGCGAAGCCGCGCTGGCCGAGGCCAATAGCAACGTGGAACGCGCACACCGCGAACAGGAAACGCAAATGCAGGAGGAGTTGGCCGAAGTGAAAAAGCAGATCGTGGTGGTCCAGGCGAGCGACGAGCAGGCAAGAATCTACCGCGAAGGGCTGATTCCCCAGGCGCAAGCCACGTTCGAGGCCGGCATGGCCGCCTATGAATCCGGCCGCGAGGATTTCGAGTCCCTGCTCTCGGCCGTGGTCGACGTCCTCAACCTGAGCCTGGAATACCAGCAGACCCTGCTGGATCACCAGCTCGCGCTCACGCGCATCGAGCGCGTCACCGGAGGGTTACTCCCATGAGCATTCCCCGCGAAGCGAATCAGCAGAGCTCGGAAAACGATGGAGAAGGGAGCGGAACCATGAAGAATTATCGAACGGCATTTTTCGCAGCCCTGGCGGCCTGCATCGCTCTGGCCGCGGCGCTGGGAGCGGCCGCCTGGCGGCTCTCCGGCGGGCACATTCCGCAATTCCTGCCGGAATCCGCGGGGATCGCAAGTCCGGCGGCAGCGCCCGGTGCGGAGCAGGGGGCGCGTTCCGCGCCGCCTGCCGCGTCCTCCGCCGAGCCGCAGCTGGTGCCCATCCAGCTTTCCGCGGAGCGCATGCAGAGCATCGGGTTGCGCACCGGCGAAGTGCAGCGCAAATCGCTGAGCAACACGATCCGCACGGTCGGCGACGTGGAAATGGACGAACGTCTGGAGTCCTACGTCCAGTTGCGCTTTCCCGGCTGGATCCAGAAGGTGTTCGTGAATTCCACCTACCAGTACGTGGAAAAGGGGCAGCCGCTCTTCACCGTCTACAGCCCCGATCTGGTGGCCACCGAGCGTGAATACCTGATCGCACGGCACGCGCAGGCCTCTCTCGGCCGGAGTTCCGTGCCCGGCGTGGCCGCGGGCTCTTCGGTTCTGCTCGAGGCGGCAGCCGAGCGGCTGCGCGAATGGCAGGTGCCCTCCCGCGAGATCGAGCAGCTCGAGGCGAGCGGCCAGGTGCAGCAGGAACTCGAAGTGGATTCACCCGTTTCGGGTTTCGTAATCGAACGCAACGCGCTGCCCAATCAGTATGCCCAGCCGGAGACCCGCCTTTACACCATCGCCGGCCTTTCCACCGTGTGGGTGTACGCCGCCATTTTCCAGAACGATCTGGCGGAATTGCGCCAGGGCCAGACCGCCGCCGTCACCACCGACGCATTCCCCGGCCGCGTCTTCTCCGGCCGGGTGGATTACATCTGGCCGCAAGTGGACCTGACCACGCGCACAGCGCGCGTGCGGCTGGTGTTCGCAAACCCCGGGTTGAAGCTGAAACCGGGCATGTACGTGAACATTTCCATCGAGGTTCCCCTGGGGCGGCAGGTGGTGGTTCCCGCTTCCGCCGTGCTGCAAACCGGCACGCGGGCCATCGTCTTCGTGAACCGCGGGGGCGGATACCTGGAGCCGCGCGAGGTGGAGCTCGGCCCCCAGGGCGGTGACGGGTACGCCGTGCTCAGCGGGCTGAAGGCCGGAGAACAAATCATCACCTCCGCGAATTTTCTGATCGATTCGGAGAGCCAGCTCCAGGCCGCCATCGGCTCGTTTGTGCCCCCTCCCCCCGGAGCCGGGGCGGCGGCAGCGATGAACACCCCCGGGGCGCATGCGGAAGTCAAAGTGGAGTTCTCCACCGATCCCGGCACGCCGCGCAAAGGCGACAACGTGTACCGCGTCTCGCTCACGGCGGCGGATGGCTCGCCCGTCACCGGGGCCCAGGTGAGCGTGCGCAGCTCGATGCCCGCGATGCCGGCGATGGGCATGGCGGCGATGAACGTGAGCACGCCGCTCGCGGAGAAGGGCGGCGGCATCTACGAGGGCCGGGCCACGCTGGAGAGCGGCGGCACCTGGCAGATCACCATCACGGCCACCAAGAGCGGCGCGGTGATTGCCACCAAACAATTCAGCATCAACGCGGAAGGGGGGATGCAGCCATGATCTCCCGCATCATCGATTGGTGCGCGCGCAATCGCTTCCTGGTGTTCACGGGGACGTTGCTCCTGTTGCTCGCGGGCATCTGGTCTTTGCAGCACATTCCGCTGGATGCCCTGCCGGACATTTCCGACGTGCAGGTGATCGTGCACATTCCCTGGGAGGGCGAGCCGCCAAACATCATCGAGGATCAGGTGACCTATCCCATCGTCACCACGCTGCTGGCGGCGCCGCACGTAAAAGCCGTGAGGGCGCAAACCATGTTCGGCGACGCCTATATCTTCGTGGTGTTCGAAGACGGCACGGATCTCTATTGGGCGCGCTCGCGCGTCCTCGAATATCTCGAGCAGCTCCAGGGCACGCTGCCGAAAAACGCAGCTCCCATGCTCGGCCCGGACGCTACGGGCGCCGGCTGGGTTTACGAGTACGCGCTCGTGGATCGCTCGCATCGAAGTTCCCTGGCGGATCTGCGCAGCCTTCAGGATTGGTATCTGCGCTACCAGCTCGAAACCGTTCCGGGCGTGGCGGAGGTGGCTTCCATCGGCGGGTTTGTGCGCCAGTACCAGGTGAATCTCGATCCCAACCGCCTGCGGGCTTTCAACATCCCCTTGTCCACCGTGATTGACCGGGTGCGCGACTCTTCCAACGAAGTGGGCGGCCGCGTGCTGGAGCTGGCCGGCGCCGACTACATGATTCGCGGCCTGGGCTACCTGCACTCCCCACAGGAGTTGGAGATCACTCCGGTGGCCACCAAGCAAGGCGTCCCCGTGCTCCTGCGCGACCTGGGCAACGTCACGTTCGGCCCGGACATCCGCCGCGGCGTGGCGGAATGGAACGGGGAAGGGGAAACCGTGGGCGGCATCGTGGTGATGCGATTCGGCATGAACGCCCTGAACGTGATCGAAGGCATCAAGAAAAAGCTGGCAGAGATCCAGCCCTCGCTTCCCCCGGGCGTGCAGATTGTGTCCGGCTACAATCGCTCCGATCTGATCGGAGCATCCATCGCGACTCTGCAGCGCGACCTGCTGGAAGAGGTGCTGATCGTCAGCCTGGTGACCATTGCCTTCCTGTTTCATTTCCGGTCGGCGCTGATTCCCATCCTGACGCTGCCCATCGCCGTGCTCGCTTCCTTCATCCTGATGTCCTACCTCAACGTCAGCTCCAACATCATGTCGCTGGGCGGCCTGGCGCTGGCCATCGGCGTTCTGATCGACGCCGCCATCGTGATGGTGGAAAACGGCTATCGCCACCTCTCCGAACATAAAGCCGCGCAGGAGGCCGCGGGCGCCCCGGCGCTCACGGAACAAGAGCGCCGGCACATCCTGATCAGGGCTGCGAAGCAGGTTGGTCCGGCCATCTTTTTTTCCCTGTTAATCATCCTGGTCTCGTTCCTGCCGGTGTTTCTGCTGGAGGCGCAGGAGGGGCGCATGTTCCGCCCGCTGGCGTGGACGAAAACGCTGGCCGTCGCGTTTTCTTCCATCCTGGCGGTGACGCTGGTGCCCGCGCTGATGCCCCTGTTTATTCGCGGGCGTCTGCGTCCCGAATCGGAGAATCCGTTTTCCCGCTGGACACAGGCGATCTATCTCCCGGTGCTGCGCCTCTGCCTGCGCTATCGCAAGACCACATTGCTGCTGAATCTGGTGTTTCTGGCCATCACGGCGCCGCTGGCGTGGAAGATGGGCAGCCAGTTCATGCCGCCCCTCTACGAGGGCTCGTCGCTGTACATGCCCACTTCGCTCCCGGGCATCTCCATTACCCAGGCCGGGCAGCTTTTGCAGGTGCAGGACCGCATCCTGCGTTCTTTCCCGGAAGTGGAGAGCGTTTTCGGAACGGTGGGCCGTTCGGACAGTCCTACCGACAACGCCCCGCTCGACATGTACGACACCACCATCATGCTGAAGCCGCGCAATGAGTGGCGGCCCGGGATGAGCTACGAAAAACTGATTCACGAAATGGACGAAAAGCTCCAGATTCCCGGCATCACCAACACCTGGACCATGCCGGTGCAAAACCGGCTGGACATGGAGCTCACCGGAATCAAGACCCCCGTGGGCCTCAAGATCCAGGGGCCCAGCCTCGAAGGCATCCAGCGTTTGGGCGCCCAGGTGCAGCAGACCCTGAGTTCGCTGCCCGAGCTGCGGTCCGTATTTGCCGAGCGCGTGGCCGACGGGTTCTACGTCAACGTGGAGGCGAACCGCGCCGAGGCCGCTCGCTACGGGCTGACCGTGGCGGACGTGCAGCGCGCCGTGACTTCGGGAATGGGCGGCGAGAACATCGGCGAAAACGTGGAGCACCGTGAGCGCTACCCCATTAACGTCCGCTATAGCCGCGATTTCCGCGGCGACCTGGAGGCCCTTCGCCGCATCGTCCTGGCCACACCCACGGGCGCGCAGATTCCCCTCGGCGAGGTCGCTCAGGTGTCTTTCTCCCGCGGCCCAGCCATGATTCGCGACGAGGACGGGCTGCTCACCGGCTACGTCTATCTCGACCTCAGCACCAAGGACTACGGAGGGTTTGTGGAGAAGGCCGAACACCTGCTGCGGACCAGGCTACAGCTTCCCGCGGGCTACACCTACCGCTGGTCGGGAGAATATGAATTCGAGCTGCGCGCGAAGCATCGGCTGAAGCTCATCCTGCCGGTGGTCTTCTTCGTGATCTTCCTGCTGCTCTACATGGTTTTTCACTCCATCACGGAGGCTGCCGTGCTGATCTTTCCCACTTTCTATGCCATGACTGGGGGGCTGCTGCTGCAATACTGGCTGGGCTACAACTTCAGCGTGGCGGTGTGGGTGGGCTATATCGCGCTCTTCGGGATCGCCGTGGAGACCGGAGTGGTGATGGTGGTGTACCTCCACGAGTCGCTCGATAAGCGCCTGGCCTCGGGACAGCCCCTGCGCCATGAAGACATCGAAGAGGCGGCCATCGAAGGCGCCGTGCAGCGGCTGCGGCCGAAGTTGATGACGGTGACGGCCGTCCTCGCCAGCCTCATCCCCATCTTGAAAGAGAGCGGCATCGGCTCCGACGTGATGAAGCCCATCGCCGCCCCCATCGTGGGCGGCATGATCACCTCGACCGTCCACGTGCTCATCCTTGTGCCGGTGTTCTTCGCCCTCATGAAGGAGCGCGCCCTGCGCCGCGGCACCCTGCGCCACTCGGGAGACATCTCAGAGAATCCTTAGCGCTTGGAAGCAGTCGCCCGAGTGGCCCCGCGAGGCGAGTAGAGGCACGCTGACGCCGGACACGCGGAGTTGTATATAATGCTGGCCAAGGAGGCGGGGGGTCGGCCGCGCTTGGAGAGCCCCTTGCTCGCCTTCCGAAAGGCTGGAGTGTGGCTATGAATCCCGTCAAACCTCAGACTGAGGCGGGGTCGGCATCTTCCGCGCCGGCTCGCCGCGACTCGCTCAGCGTTACGGACAACCGCACCGGGAAGCAGTACGAGTTGGCCATCGAGCACGGCGCCATCCGCGCCAACGACCTGCGGCAGATCCGCAGCGGTCCAGACGATTTCGGCCTGATGGCCTACGACCCGGCGTTTACGAACACGGCGGCCTGCGCGAGCCGGATCACCTACATTGACGGGGACAAGGGTATTCTGGAATACCGTGGCTATCCCATCGAGGAACTGGCGAAGCAGAGCACGTTTCTGGAGACCGCCTACCTGATCCTGCACGGGGAGCTGCCGAATCGCGAGCAGCTCAAGGAGTGGACCTGGCACATCACCCACCACACGTTTATCCACGAGAGCATCAAGAAATTCCTGGACGGCTTCCATTACGACGCGCACCCCATGGGCATGCTGGTTTCCACCGTGGCGGCCCTCTCCACTTTTTATCCGGACGCGAAAGACATTTTCAACGCGCAGTCGCGGCAGAAACAGACCTACCGTCTGATCGGAAAGATGCCCACGCTGGCGGCCTTTGCTTATCGCCACAGCCTGGGCCTGCCCTACACCTATCCGGACAACGACCTGACCTACACGGGCAACTTCCTGAGCATGCTGTTCCGGACCACGGAGATAAAGTTCACGCCCAACCCCACGCTGGAGCGCGCGCTGGATCTGCTGTTCATCCTACACGCGGACCACGAGCAGAACTGTTCGACGAGCGCGATGCGCGGCGTGGGCAGCTCCCACGTGGATCCCTATTCCGCCACGGCGGCGGCCACCGCGGCGCTGTACGGCCCGCTGCACGGCGGCGCCAACGAGGCCGTGGTGCGCATGCTTACGGAGATCGGATCGGTGGCCAACGTGCCCGCGTTCATCAAGGGAATCGAGAAGGGCGAATCGAAGCTCATGGGCTTCGGCCACCGGGTGTACAAGAACTACGACCCGCGGGCGAAGATCATCAAGCAGATGGCCGACCAGGTGTTCGAGGTGCTGGGCCGCAATCCGCTGCTGGACATCGCGCTGGAGATCGAACGGATCGCGCTAAGCGACGATTACTTCATCAAGCGCAAACTGTATCCCAACGTGGACTTCTATTCCGGGCTCATCTACCAGGCCATGGGGTTCCCCTCGGCCATGTTTCCGGTGCTGTTCGCCATCCCGCGGACGGCGGGGTGGCTGGCGCATTGGCACGAGATGCTGGAGGACACCGAGCAGAAGATCGCGAGGCCGCGGCAGGTCTTCCTGGGACCGGCGCGGCGCGGCTACCTTCCCATCGGGCAGCGAGGCTGAGCCGGAAGTGTGCCACATGCCCTGGCCATCTGCCGCGCTCTCGCCGCCTCCCGGACCCAGCCGCCGCCGGAGGGGAACCGGACCCCTTCCGCGCAAAGGCGTTGCAAACCCGGCGAATCTCTGTCACAAAGAGCCTTTTTGGGTGGCCCCGCGCCCTTCTTCGGCGGCGCGCGATTTCCGGGAGCGCGCTGGAGGCTGATGGAAGACGCCGTCAAACTGAGCTTTCCCAGCGACCCGCGCTACCTCGGGGTGGTGCGAGGCTCGATCGAGCGCTTCGCGGCCCTGGTGGGCTTCGACGAGGAGGAGTGCCGCTGGATTACGCTGGCCGTCCACGAGGCGCTGACGAACGTGATCCGCCATGCCTATCACAACCAGCACGACCGGCCCGTGGAACTGCTGCTGCGCGAGCGGGACCGCGGCATGGAAGCGCTGCTGGTGGATCACGGCACGGGCGTGAAACCAGAGCAGATGAGCGGGCGCGACCTGAACGACCTGCGCCCCGGCGGCCTGGGACTTCACATGATCCGTGAGATTATGGACGAAACGCAGTATTCGCCCCTGGAGGGGCGCAACGAGCTCCGCATGTACAAGATCAAGGGCTCGAAGACTTCGGCAGGAGAGTGACCGATGCACATTGCGACGCGACAACAGGGGACCTCGACCGTGGTGGACGTCCAGGGAGACATTGATCTTTACAATTCTCCCGAGGTGCGCAAAATCATCCTCGAAGAATTGAAGGAAAAAAAAGTGCCGCGATTGATCGTGAATCTTTCCGGGGTGCGGTACATTGACAGTTCGGGCGTGGCCTCGCTGGTGGAAGGACTAAAGGTTTCGCGGACCATGTCCAGCCGGTTCATGCTGTACGGGCTGAGCCCCGCGGCGCGCGAGGTGCTGGAGCTTTCCCGGCTGATCCGCGTGTTCGAGGTCTTCGCCACGGAACAAGAGGCGCTCCAAGCCCAGTAAGCGGCGGGGCGGCCGCGGGGAGCGCAGGGGGGATATGGCCTTTTTCGAAAGCGTCGGACGCAACACCATCGGCGGCCTTGCCTACGTGGGAGGGCTGGCGCGGCTGACCGGGCGCGCCGCCTACTTCACGCTCATCGGCCCGTTCCGCGGCAAGGCCCTGCGCTGGAGCCGGGCCTTCCACCAGGCCATGGCGGTGGGCATCGAGGCCCTGCCCATCCTTTCGACCATCACATTCTTCGTCGGATTGATCCTGGCGCTGCAGGGCGCCTACGAGCTGCGTAAATTCGGGGCGCTCCAGTACGTGGCGGGTGGCGTGGCCGTCTCCATGTCGCGCGAACTGGGGCCGCTGATGACCGCCATCGTGGTGATCGGGCGCTCCGGCTCCGCGTTCGCCGCGGAAATCGGCACCATGAAGGTAACCGAGGAAATCGACGCGCTCACCACCATGGCGCTGAACCCCGTGCAATTCCTGGTGACGCCGAAGTTCCTGGCCATGATCCTGATGTTGCCCTGCCTGACCACCTGGGCGGACTTCATGGGGGTGATGGGGGGCGCGGTATTCGGCGTCACGGGAGCGAGCTTCACTCTTGCCGGGTATATCCGGGCGACCATCGATGCGCTGCTGGTGCGCGACATCGTCACCGGGCTGATCAAGAGCGTGATGTTCGGCGGCGTGATCACCGCGGTGGGGTGTTACGAGGGCTTCGAGACGGGCGGGGGCGCGGAAGAGGTGGGCCGCTCGACGACGTCCGCGGTAGTGATGTCCATCTTTCTGGTGATTATCGTGGACTTGGTGTTCACCACCCTGTTTTACCTCCTGGGACGATGAGCGACGCGGCCAAAGAGAGCGCCATCTCCGTGCGCGACCTGCGGGTGCGCTACGGCGAACGGGAAATCCTGCACGGCGTCAGCTTCGACGTGCCTCGCGGGGAAACCCTGGTGATTCTGGGCGGCTCAGGGTCTGGAAAGAGCACGCTGCTGCGGACGCTGGTGGGGCTCCAGCCGACGACCTCCGGCGAAGTGTGGATCCGCGGGCAGGACATTGCGAAGATGAGCGAAGACGACCTGGACGAAACGCGCAAAAAGATCGGCATGTCCTTCCAGGGCGGCGCGCTGTTCGGCTCCATGACGGTGGGGGAAAACGTGTGCCTGCCGCTGCGCGAGCACACGCAGCTAGAAGAATCCACCATCCAGATCATCATGCGGCTGAAGCTCGAGCAGGTGGGCCTGGCGGGCTTCGAAAGCTACATGCCGTCGCAATTGAGCGGGGGGATGAAGAAGCGAGCCGCGGTGGCCCGGGCCATGGCCATGGATCCGGAGATCCTGTTTTTCGACGAGCCCTCGGCGGGCCTCGATCCCATCATCGCCGCGGGGATTGACAGCCTGATTCTGAAGCTGAAAAAAGCGTTCCGCATGACCATCATCGTGGTGACCCACGAGCTGGCCAGTGCGTTTTTGATCGCGGACAGCATGCTGCTCATCAACAAAGGCGAGATCATCGCTCAGGGCACCAACCAGGAAATGCAGGGCAGCACGCATCCCCGCGTGAGGCAATTCCTGGACCGCATCGCCGAGCCCGAAGTCTCCGATGAAATGAACTACCTCCAGATGCTCACCGGCGAAGCCCCGCCCCGGGTGCTGTGATTCCCGGAAAGCCTGCTGGCATCCTCGATTGGCTCCCATCGCCGCAACTGGCTCAAGCCAGCCGCCCCGCCTGCCGATAACAGACTAGGAATCCCGCTGGATTCGCGGAGAAGCCGGACCTGCCGGCAGGGCCAGAATGAAGAAATACATCAAAGGACTGGTGCCGCTGGGGCTGGGCCTTTCCCTGGCGCTGGGAGCTGGGCTGGCGCTGCTTTCCTTCCGGAGCCTGGCGGAGCAAACCGAGGCTGCCGACTGGGTTTCCCACACTCACTTGGTGCTCGAGCGGTTGGAGACGCTTCGCGCCGAGGTGCTGAAAGCGGAAAACGCACGGCGCGGCTTTGTGCTGACCGCAGACGCCCGCTTTCTCGAGCGGTTCTCCGCGGCGCGGACGGAAATCCTGAAAACGGCGGGCGAGCTGCGCCTGCTTACCGCGGACAATGACTCCCAGCAGAAGCGGCTCGAAGCAGTGCAGACGTTGATCGAAAAACGAATTCAAATGCTCGAACAGTCCATCGCCGGCATCCAGGCAGGAGGCAGGATCTCCGCGGAGCCGGCTGCTCCCACGCTGGCCGGCGCGGAGCTAACCGCCCAGATATCCGACGCGATCCGCGCGATGGAAAGCGCGGAGAAGGACCTGCTGCGCCAGCGCGGCGCCGCGCTGAAGCAGGGGGCACGCCGGACGCAAACCCTGCTTGCCGGCGGAACCCTGGTGACTCTCGCCCTGATTCTGGGTGTCTTTGCCCTTCTCCGCCGGGAGATCGGCGAGCGCACCCGCGCCGAGGAGGAATTGAACCGGTTTTTCAACGTTTCCGCGGACATGATGTGCGTGGCGGGAACGGACGGTTACTTCAAACGACTGAACCCGGCGTGGCAAAAATTGCTGGGGTACACGGTGGCGGAGCTGCTGGCCAGACCGTATCTGGACTTCGTGCATCCCGACGACCTCGCGTCCACGCAGGCCGCCGCGCAGACTGCCTCGGTTTCAGGCCTGATTTCTTTCGAGAACCGCTACCGCACCAAGCAAGGCGCCTACCGCTGGCTCAACTGGAACACGAGCCCGGACCAGCCGCGGGGCTTGCTCTACGCAGCCGCGCGAGACGTGACCGAGAGCAAAGCCGCCGCGGAGTCGCTCCGCCTGCTGAACGAGGAACTCCAGGGCCGCGCCCGGCGGCTGGAAACCGCGAACCGGGAACTGGAGGCCTTTTCCTCTTCCGTATCCCACGACCTGCGCGCTCCCCTGCGCCATATAGACGGTTTCAGCCGCATCCTGATGGAAGAACACGCCGGCCAGCTCAGCCCCGAAGGCCGGCGCCTGCTGGAGCGCGTGCGGCAGGGCAGCCAGCACATGGGCGAACTGGTGGACGACCTGCTCAACCTTTCCCGGGTGTCCCGCCGCGAACTTTCACCGCTGGTGACCGACCTGAACACGGTGGCCGCGCAAGTCATCGCGGACTTGCAAACCGCCTGCCAGTGCCGCCGGGTGGAGTTTCGCGTCGGCCGGCTGCCCTTTGTCGAGTGCGACCCCGGCTTGATCCGCCAGGTCTTCTCCAACCTGCTGGCCAACGCGGTGAAGTTCACACGCCCGCGCGATTCCGCCATCATCGAAATCGGGCAGACCGATCGCGACGGCCACCGGGTGATCTTCGTCCGCGACAATGGCGTGGGCTTCAGCATGAAATACGCTGAAAAACTCTTCGGGGTGTTCCAGCGCCTGCATCGCCCGGAGGATTTCGAAGGCACCGGCGTGGGTCTGGTCACCTCGCAACGCATCATTCAGAAGCACAACGGCCGCATCTGGGCGGAGGCGGAAGTGGACCAGGGAGCGACGTTCTATTTCACGCTGGAGGGTCTCGATCGAGCCGCGCCCGCGAGTCCCGCCTCCGCCTCGGGAGAAGCACATGCCAGAACCTGACGTAGACATCCTGCTGGTGGAAGACAGCCCGGAGGACGCGGAGCTGACGCTCCACGCCCTGCGCAAAGACAATCTGGCCAACCGCATTTTCTGGGCCCGGGACGGAGAAGAAGCCCTGGATTTCTTGTTCTGCCGCGGGGCTCATTCCGGACGTTCCTTCCAACATTCCCCCAAGGTTGTGCTGCTGGACCTGAAGCTGCCCAAAGTGGACGGGCTGGAAGTGCTGCGCCTGCTGAAGAGCGACCCGCGCACGAAGGCCATCCCCGTCGTCATTCTCACTTCTTCCAGGGAGGAGTCGGACGTGGTGCGCGGCTACCGCAACGGGGCAAACAGTTTCGTGCAGAAGCCCGTGGATTTCGACCAATTCCGCGAGGCTGTGCGCCAGCTCGGCCTTTACTGGCTGGTGACCAACGAGCCGCCCCGCGAGGCTGCCTTCTTCCGGAGTTAGAGGGATGCAAGAGAAGACCACACTCCCGACGCTGAACAAGGAAAATGCTTCCCGGGTGTTCCGCCTGCTCTTTGTGGAGGACAGTCCGGAAGATCTCGAACTGATTCAGCGGGAGCTGCGCAAGGAGGGCATGGCGTTCGAGGGCGAGGTGGTGTGCCGCCGCGAGGATTTTGCCCTGCGCATCGGCGAAGCCAACTTCGACGCGGTGCTGTCCGATTTCCGTCTGCCCGGCTGGAGTGGCCTGGATGCATTGCGCGAATTGAGGAGCCGCGGCCTGGAGACTCCCTTCCTGCTGATTACCGGCACGCTCGGCGAGGAGAATGCCTTGGAGTGCATGAGGCTGGGCGCCAACGACTGCATCCTGAAGGACCGTCTGGCGCGTTTGCCCATGGCTGTGCAGCAGGCCGTCGAAAGCAGCGAACTGCGCGAGCGGCAACGGCGCATCGCCGAGGAGCTCTGGGCCAGCGAGTCCAAGCTGGGCCTGATGCTTTCCCAGCTCCCCGCCATCATCTGGACCACAGACCAGGATCTGCGCATGACCTCGCTCAACGGGGCCGGACTCGCCGCCCTGCCGGAGAGCCACGGGCAACGCCGCTGGCTTCCCCTGCGCGAGGCCGTGCATGCTGCGGATCCCAGCGTGGCGGCTCACGGCCGTGCGCTGGCCGGTGAATCGGTGGAATACGAGGCGGAGTTCGAAGGGCGTACGTACTGGAACCGCGTGGAGCCGCTGCGCGATCTTGCCGGGAAGGTCACCGGCTGCGTGGGGCTGGCACTGGACATCACCCAGAAAAAGCAACTGGAGGCCGAAGCGCTGCTGCGCGCGCGCGAGCTTCGCCAGGCCAACCACACGCTGGGGGCGCTGATCGCCAACGCCCCGGTCGCCATTATCGCCCTGGACCACGAGGACCGCGTGTGCATCTGGAATCCTGCGGCGGAACGGTTGTTCGGCTGGCCGGCGGCGGAAATTCTGGGCCGCGAACCGCCCCACGTGCCCCCGGAGCGGGAGGAGGAATACCGGGTGCTCTTCGATCTCGTCCGGCAGGGCGGGCGCGTGGCCGGAGTGGAGACGCAGCGGAAGCGGAAGGACGGCACGCTGATTGACGTGAGCCTTTCCGCCGCATCCGTGAAAACCGCGGGAACGACGGAAGACCCCTCCCGTGAGCTGATGCTCATCATCGTGCTCACCGACATCACGGAGCGAAAGCAGGTGGAGGCAGAGAGGTTGCGGCTGATCACCGCCATCGAGCAGTCCGCGGAAGCCGTGGTGATCTCCGACACGGAAGGGTTTATTCGCTTCGTGAATCCGGCGTTCTGCGCGATCACGGGATACTCGAAAGAGGAGGCTGTCGGCCGGCCCACCAGCCTGCTGAAGTCGGGACGCCAGGACGACGCCTTCTACGCGAAGCTCTGGAAAACCATCCTGAGCGGGCAGACCTGGCGCGGGGAATTCCAGAACCGGCGGAAGGACGGCTCCATCGTCACGATGGAAGCCTCGATCACGCCGGTGCGCGGCCCGCGCGGCGGGATCACCTCGTTTATCTGCATCGAGCAGGACATCACCGAGCGCCGGGCGCTGGAACACCAGCTCCTTCAGGCACAGAAGTTTGAAGCCATCGGCCAGCTCGCCGGGGGGATTGCCCACGACTTCAACAACGTGCTCGCCGCGATCCTGGGCATGGCGGAGTTGGGGAAGGTCGAGGCGCCGGAAGGCACGCGCATCCGCGAGCGGCTGGAGAAAATTTGCCATCACGCGGGCCGCGCCGTGGCTCTCACCCGCCAGTTGCTGGCCTTCTCCCGGCGGCAGCAGCTCGAACGCCGCGACATCAACCTGAACCATGCCGTCAGCGAGGTCACCAGCCTGGTGGCTGAATCCCTGGGAACCGATATCGAAATGAGGACGGAGGCCGCGCCGGATCTGGCCAGTATCCGCGTGGACCCGTCGCAGATCGAACAGGTCCTCATGAACCTGTGCGTCAACGCGCGCGACGCCATGCCCCATGGGGGGCTGCTGACCATCTCAACCGGAAACGTGCATTTCGATGAAGGCGATTGCCGCCGGCATCCCGGCATCGCGCCGGGAGATTACGTCCGTCTGACCGTAGCCGACACGGGGACGGGAATGGACGCAGCCACGCTGGAGCGCATCTTTGAACCGTTCTTCACCACCAAGCCGCCCGGGCGCGGCACGGGCCTGGGCCTGGCCACCGTATACGGCGTGGTGAAGCAGCACGGGGGATGCATTGACGTGACCAGCGCGCCGGGCCAGGGCGCCACATTCCGCATTTACTTCCCCACCTCCGCTTCCACCGAGCCGGTCCCCGCTCCCGCTTCGGACGCGGAGCCGGTGCGCGGCGGGAAGGAAACCATCCTGCTGGCCGAAGACCACGAGGGGCTGCGCGAGCTGGTCCACGAGTCGCTGGCAGCGCTGGGCTACACCGTGCTCGCGGCGCGCGACGGCGAGGAGGCCATCGA
>Ga0074044_10001851_pt1 | contig 18765 bp, 17 predicted proteins | sample BogForMeECP23OM1_FD_94443 | JGI IMG/M metagenome (GOLD analysis project Ga0074044, IMG submission 94443) | Bog forest soil microbial communities from Calvert Island, British Columbia, Canada - Bog Forest MetaG ECP23OM1 | ecosystem: Environmental > Terrestrial > Soil > Wetlands ...
GATCAATTTCCTTGGCTACGGTGACGCCGTCTTTGGTGATGGTCGGCGAACCGAATTTCTTTTCAATGACTACGTTGCGGCCCTTGGGGCCGAGGGTGACTTTCACGGCATCGGCCAGGACGTTAACGCCCCGGAGGATCGCCTGCCGTGACTCTTCTCCATGAATGATTTGTTTTGCCATTGCTTTTATCTCCTGATTCTCGGTTAGTTCGGTGGCGGGACTGGCCCGCTGGATTTTGGTTAGCGGCTTTTGGCCATTAGCTCTTGGCTTTTAGCTGAACCGCAAACTGCACTGATCCTTCGCGCAGAGAACGCGCTCAGGATGACAATGCATGGTTGCTAGCGCTTGCCGGCGAGTTCTTTCTTGGCCGGGGCTGCTGCGCCGGTCAGGATGCCGAGGACTTCGTCTTCTTTCATGATGATGAAGTCTTCGCCATCGATCTTGATCTCGGTGCCGGAGTACTTGCCGAACAGGATGCGGTCGCCTTCTTTCACGGCCAGGGGAAAGGTCTTGCCCTCGTCGTTGGTGCGGCCTTTGCCGGTGGAGATGACTTCGCCCTCCTGCGGCTTGTCTTTGGCGCTGTCTGGGATGATGATGCCGCCTCGAGTGGTGGAAGCTTCTTCCACGCGGCGGACCAGGATACGGTCATGGAGCGGTGCAAATTTCGCCATGGTGTTGGAACTCCTTTCGAAATAGTTAGTTAGAAGGTTGATCGGCAGCTCGAAGAGCCTGCGTAAACCAATGATTTGATTGGGTTAGCGTCTGCTGTTAGCAGTTACGCCCACTGAGTGCTAATTGTAGATCAGAGCCGGAGGGTTGTCAAGAGATGGGCTTGACGATGGGAGGGTGGGGATTCTGAATCGGGACGTTCCCAATTCCTCGAATACATCCGGCCGGGGCAGTGCACTGAAAATCCCCATGTCTCGCAAAGTACGCGAGACATGGGGCACCCGGCGCTTGCGCTATTATCCGAGCCGTTATGCGAATTCTTCTGATCGGTGGGAATGGGTTTATCGGGTCGCCGCTGGTCCGTCAGGTACAGGGCTCTGGGCATGAAGTCGCGGTTCTCCATCGGCATCCGAGCGCCGGTCTCAGTGATCCTTCCGTCGTGGTGATTCAGGGAGATCGGAACCGGCTGGCGGAATCCTTGGAACAGATTCGGCGATTTTCGCCGGATGTGATTGTCGACTTGATCCTTAGTTCGGGAGAACAGGCGCGGCAATTAATGACTGTGGGGCGCGGGATCACCGGGAGGGTTGTCGCCATCAGCAGCATGGACGTCTACCGTGCCTGGGGAGTAGTGGTCGGATCGGAGCCGGGCGGCCTGGAGCCGCTGCCGCTGACTGAGGATTCGCCAGTCCGGACGAACCGCCGGCTTTACCCGCCGGAGACGATCAAGATGATGCAGAACGTCTTTTCCTGGCTGGATGAGGGCTACGACAAGATTGCGGTTGAAGAGGACATCATGAACGACGCCGAGATCGCGGGAACGATTCTCCGTCTGCCGATGGTCTATGGGCCCGGAGATCCGCTGCACCGGCTGTTTCCGTTGCTGAAACGCTTTGCCGACGGGAGATCCTTCATGCTTCTTGCCGATGATCTTGCCGCCTGGCGCGGGCCGCGCGGCTACGTGGAGAATGTGGCGCATGCGATCGCCCTGGCCGCGACGTCGTATCAGGCGGCAGGGCGTATTTACAACGTCTGCGAAGAGCCGACGGTTTCGGAACTGGCATGGCAGGCGAGAGTTGCGAATCAGATGAAGTGGCCGGGCAAGTTCGTGGTGCTGCCGAGAGAGCGGACGCCGCAGCATTTACTGCAGCCGGGGAATGCGGCGCAGCATGTGGTCGCAAGCTCGGAGCGGATTCGTCGCGAGTTGGGTTATACGGAGCTGATCGGAATCGAAGAAGGGATCGAGCGCACGGGCGCGTGGGAACGGCAGCACCCGCCTGACGTCGTCGACCCGAAGCAGTTTGATTACGCTGCCGAGGACGCCGCTGTCGCAGCGGGGTGAGTGCGAGTTTCGGGCTGAATTCTGAGCCTGAGCCAACAGGCCCTGAGGTGCAATTGAAAATCCCCACTTCTCGCGCAGAGAACGCGCGAGAAATGGGGCACCCAGCCTCCCACGGCTTTTTCCCACATTGCGGGAATCTTCTTTCGCACTTGCGGCTAGGCGTGGTCTGTCTGAGAGTGAGAGCACGGCCTGAAGACCAGGGCGAGGAAGGGACGCGTGCAACCTATATTTTGTCTGCGATGCCGGCGCGAGATTGAGGTCGGACATAAATCGGTGGCGGTATACATGTTTGCCCAGACGGTGGGAGTGAAGCCGCGGCAGAAGTCGGCGGCGCAGCGGATCTGTTTTTGCCCGCAGTGCGCGGTGTCGCTGGCCATGGGGATGCCGCCGGAGGGGGCGCTGAATATGGCGGCGTGGGATATGATCCGCGACATTGTGAGCGCGGAGCCGTCGCTGAATATGGCCGCCTGGGAGAATTTGCGGGGGGTTGGGTTGCTGGGGTCGGGGGAGGAAGATTCGGGGCGGCTTCGGCGGACGGGGTGAGGGCTGGAGCGGGGCTGGCGCGAGGGAAAGCAGGTTCCTCGGCGTTCTCTCCGCGCTGCGCGCGTCTGCGAACGCTCGGAATGACAAGGCTTTTTTAAGCTGCGCGATGACAAAGTTTCTGGGTTGACTTTTCAGTCTGCTGTGGGTGCTGGCATGGCTCGCAAGCGCCGCATCATCGTTTACATCTCTACCAGCGCTGATGGCTTCATCGCTCGCAAGGATGGTTCGTTCGATTGGCTGGATCGTCCGCGTCCCAAGGGGAATTACGGGATGGGGGCGTTCTACAAATCGATTGACACGATCCTGTGGGGGAGGAAGACCTACGATCTTGCGGTGGCTTTTCAGCGCGAGGGGAAGATGGCAGCGCCCTTCGACCCGCACTTGAAACATTTTCTCTTCAGCCGCACTTTGTCGAAGTCGACGCTGGCTGCGGGGGTAGAGTTGGTGGAGGAGCCGATCCCGAATTTTGCGCGCCGGCTGCGGGCGCAGAAGGGGAAGGACATCTGGATGATGGGCGGGGCGGGGGTTATCGGGTCGTTTCTGGATGCGGGGGTGATTGACGAGTTTATGATTCGCGTGGTGCCGACGATGATTGGCGAGGGAATTCCTCTGGTTGCGGGGCGGCGGTGTACCGTTCCGGTGAAGCTGGTTTCTTGCAGGAAGTTTCCGAACGGCGTGGTGGGGCTGCGGTATGCGGTTCGCAGGTAGCTTCCGGATCTCTCGATAGGAAGGTCAAAATCCCCGCCCTGTCGCGAAGAACGCGACAAGGACGGGGCACCCTGTTTTTGAAGCCGCGCGTATATTATTTCTGGCTATGAATAAGAAATTTCGCGTGTTTGCTACGTGCGACATTGGAGACGCGATCGGGCTGTTGCGATCGCGCGGATATGAGGTGGAGGTTTATCCGCGGCCGGAGGCGCCTCCGAAGAGTTTGATTGTCGAGAAGGTGAAGTCGGGGATTGACGGGCTGATTACTACGCTGCGCGATCCGATTGATGCCGAGGTGTTTGAGGCGGGCAAGGGAACGTTGAAAGTCGTCGCGCAATATGCGGTGGGGTTTGACAACATCAATCGCGCTGACGCGAACCGGTACAGGATTCCGTTTACCAATACGGCCGACGTGCTGACCGAGGCCACGGCGGAGTTTGCGTTTTTCATGATGGGGACGCTGGCGCGGAAGATGTGGCCGGCGGAACATTTGACTCGCGAAAATAAGTGGGGATATTGGCATCCGTTTCTGCCGTTTCTGGGCGATGAGGTTACGGGCAAGACTGTCGCCGTGATTGGGACGGGGCGGATCGGGCTGGCGTTCATCAAGAAATGCGTTGGGTTCGATATGAATGTGTTGTGTTATGACCCGGCGTATCAGAATCACGAGTTCGTTAAGACGGTGCAGGAGATCAACGATCTGCGGAATGCGCGCGGGCTGACGCGGGAAAAAGCGTGGATTAAGTATGTTCCGTTGGAAGAAGCGCTGCGCGGGGCGGATTTTGTCAGCGTGCATGTGCCGCTGCTGCGGGAGGGGGAGAGCGCTACGCCGACTTATCATTTGTTCAATGAGACGAATTTGAAGCTGATGAAGAAGACGGCGTATCTGGTGAATACGGCGCGGGGGCCGGTGGTGGATGAGGCGGCTTTGGCGAAGGCTCTTCGCGAGAACTGGATTGCCGGGGCGGCGCTGGATGTTTATGAGAAGGAGCCGCTGCCGGCGGATTCTCCGCTGCGGGACCCGGCGATTGCGGACCGCTGCCGGCTGATGCCGCACTTTGCCAGCGCGGCGCGGATTACGCGGCTGTCGACCGATCCGGAGAAAGGGATGGCGGGGCGGTGCGTGCATGGGCTGATGGATGTGCTGGAAGGGAATTATGGCGGCGATGTTATGAAGATGCCTTATGTGGTGAACAAGGAAGCGTTCGGGAAGTGAATGGACAAGAGCAATAACAGAATTCCTGTCAAGGGAGTGGTTCCTGTCGACCAGATGGTCGGGGGAGACGACGAGGACACAACGCTTTTGCGCACGATGTTGTCCGGTGCCGAGAAGTACATCGGATCCCTTCCTTGGTGTAAAGGCATTCGTGAAGTTTACTTCGGCGACGGCTACGGCGGAGTCGTAGCGGTGTTTCTCTTCCACATTGAGCCGGCACGAGCGGGCGTGGACGAGTGGTTATGGGTTATCTCCTGCGATGTGTCCCCGGCATATCTGGTGACGGATTCGTGCAAAACACCTTCGCAGGCATTGCAGGGATACATAGACGAGGTAACGAAGTGGATCGAGTTGGCGAAGCGAGGACGGTCGTCCACGGATGTGATTCCCGTGTACATGCCAGCGACGCCAGAAAACGCCGCCGATCTGGAAAAACGGCTCAAGGTTCTGCGAGAGGTCATCGTACCGGCGTTTCGAGAGGCTGAGACCGTGCGAGCGTAATCCGGTTCGACGAAGTGGGGAGCGGCATCGCGCCGCAGGCGGTGCTCATTGCGCTGCGCGCAACCCCGGACGAGGGCGTCCGGGGCTACACGATCTTCAACTTGCTGACATTTCTTGACACTTTGTTGACTTTTGCTGGGCTGAGAGCAGGTACAATACCGGGATGGATTTTCGATCAAGGAGCCCGATGAAGACTCGAGCCATTTTTCTTCTGTTGCTTTGCGTGGCGTTTTCCAGCGCTGCGTTCGGTAAACGGAGTGCCGGTAATTCGGGGGCGCTGAATCTGCGTCCGCAGCCGCAGGAAGTGACGCTGCACCAGGGCGGCTTTCGCGTGACGCGTGGGACGCGGATCATGGTGCAGTTCGGGCATCAGTCCGAGGACCGGATTGCGGCGGAAACATTGGCCGAGGAAATTTCCGACGAGTCTGGATTCACGCTCAACATTGTTGGCACCAAGGACAGCAGCAAGGCCAAAGATGGCGCGATCGTGCTGGCGCGGTTGCAGGACCGGCGAGTGCGGCGGTTTCTGGCGGCGAAGGGACTGCGCGCGGATGATGCCGTAGGCGACCAGGGGTATCTGCTGTTTTCCGACAAGTCGCATTTGATCGTCGCGGCCAAGACCGGCGAAGGATTGTTTTATGGAGTGCAGACTTTGCGGCAGTTGCTGCGTCCGGCGGGGAAGGGGCTGCTGTGTCCGGCGGTGACAATTCGGGATTGGCCGAAGTTGAATTGGCCGGATTCGGAGAAGGGCTCGGACGTTAGCCTGAATACGCCGCTGGCGATGTTGCGGCCGACGCGCGGGCAGTAGTTCCGGGCGATTTTGTCGGGCCCGGCGGAAAGCCTCGGGATTTCGTTACAGGCCCATCGCGTACTTCTCACGCCCCTTCGGGAGTGTTTGATTCTTCTCCTGGTTACCCACGGCTTGCGCCGTGGGCTTTATTCTTTCGCCGCTTCGCGGCTCTGACCCTGCCCATCGAATCCTTCTGTACTTGTAGAATCCATCCGTGGCTGTCGAATCCCACTTAATTTGGTGAGCATGTTTTCTGAGCGGACAAATTGGACGCTGGCGCAGAACGCTTTTACGCGGGCGGTTGAGGAGGTGCGCGCGGGCGGGCGGCGGGTTCTCGATCTGACGGTTTCGAATCCTACGCGGGTGGGGCTGGAGTATGACTCGGCGGCGATTCTCGCGGCGCTTGGGTCGCCGCTCGCGCTGGATTACGATCCGCAGGCTAAGGGGCTGGTTTCGGCTCGCGAGGCTGTGAGTGGGTATTACCGCGAGCTTCTTGCTCGTGGTGAGAGAGACGTTGCAAGCAACGTCTCTACGACGGGCTTTGGTCACGCGGGCGGGGGTCGCGATGTGGATCCTTCGCGGGTTGTTTTAACTACCTCGACCAGCGAGGGATATTCGTTTGTGTTTCGGTTGCTGTGCAATGCGGGGGATGAGTTGCTGGTGCCGAAGCCGAGTTATCCGCTGTTTGAGTTTCTGGCGGATTTGCAGGATGTGCGGCTGGTACCGTATCCGCTGATTTATGACCACGGCTGGCAGATGGATTTTCCGTCGCTGGAGCGGGTGGTGACGGAGAGGACGCGAGGGGTGGTGGTGGTGCATCCGAATAATCCGACGGGGTCGTTTGTGAAGGTGGGCGAGGCGGAGGCGTTGAATGCGTTTTGCCGGGAGCGGGGGCTCGCGCTGATTGTGGATGAGGTGTTTCTCGATTATGGGCTGGACGAGTCGCCGAGTGACGTGGCGCTGTCGGCGAACAGCAGGTTCCTCCACGCGCCTTCGGATCGGCGTTCGCCGATCCAATGGGTTGGTCGGAATGACAGTTCTAGAAGATGCGCGAGTTTTGCCAATAACTGCGATGTGCTGACGTTTACTTTGAGCGGGGTGTCGAAGATTTCGGCGTTGCCGCAGATGAAGGTCGCTTGGATTGTGACCAGCGGGCCCCTGGAGTTGGCCGACGCGGCGCTGGGGCGGTTGGAGGTGATTGCTGATACTTATCTGTCGATGAATGCGCCGGTGCAGTGGGCGGTGCCGGTGCTGCTCGAACAGAGGAAGAGTACTCAACGGCAATTGATGGATCGGGTGCGCAGGAATCTAGCCGAGCTGGATCGGCAACTGACGGAGGAGAAGGTTTGTTCGCGGCTGGTTGTCGAAGGGGGATGGTACGCGGTGTTGCGGGTTCCGGTGACGCGATCGGATGAGGAACTGGCGATTGAGTTGGTGCGGGAGAAGGCGGTGGTGGTCCATCCGGGGCATTTTTATGATTTTCCGGGGGATGGGTATTTGGTGTTGAGCTTGATTGGGGCGGAGGGGGAGTTTCGGGAGGGGATTGGGATGGTGCTGGAGTATTTGAATTCGTGAATTAGTCGGATGAAGGATCAGGTGTCGAATTCGTGAAATCGGGCGTCGATACTCGGATGTTCGGTGGTGAAAATCTATGTTGAGCCTATATCGCCGACGGTCGACGTTGGCTGGACGATCGATTCGTCGAGTTGTCGCGGTGGTGCTGCTGGTCCAGGCTAATGTCGGATTGGCGGCCGAGATCAAGTACAAAATGGCCACACGCAAAGTCGTCGAGAGCCGACTGGGCAAGTATTCCGGCGATGATAAACAGAGGGAAGCGCAACTCCATCAAATGTTTGCCGATTCCGGGTGCGACAGCCAACATCTTTCTGAGCAGCCGGTGAAGGGAGCAAAACTGCCCAATGTAATTTGTGTGCTGCCGGGCAGTTCGGACCGGACCATCATCGTTGGAGCGCATTTTGATCACATTCCAGCCGGCGATGGCGTGGTCGACAACTGGAGCGGAGCGTCGCTTCTGCCTTCATTGTACGAAGCCCTGAAGGTTGCACCGAGAGAGCACACCTACGTGTTCATCGGATTCACCGATGAGGAAAAGTTTGAAGTCGGATCGCGTTTCTACGTCAAGCAAATGACCAAGCAAGAAGTGCAGCAAACAGAGGCGATGGTGAATATGGATACGCTCGGACTGTCTCCCACCAAGGTCTGGGCGAGCCATGCGGACAAGTTTTTGGTGAATGTATTGTTCCATCTTGCGGACCAACTGAAGATGCCTGCGAGCGTGGTAAATGTGGAAGGAGTTGGCAGCACCGACTCAGAGCAGTTCGCCGAGCGCCATATTCCCAGCATCACGATCCATTCCTTAACTCAGCAGGCTTGGGACGACCACATTCTTCACAGCTCGAAGGACAAGATCTCGGCCATGCGACTCGACGACTATTACGAAACCTATCACCTGATCACGCTGTACCTTGCTTATTTGGATCAGGTTCTGCAAGGTCCGACCGCGCCGGTCGCGAAATAGCCTCGAACTTGAGACGTCTAACGGAAGCGCAACGCTCCGCTGGTCTAGCGTCTGGCTAGGAACGGGTTGGTTTCTTTTTCTTCGCCGATTGTCGTCAGGGGGCCGTGGCCGGGGATTACTTGCGTGTTGTCGGGCAGGGAACTCGAGAGGTGGTGCAGGGAGCGCATGATTTTTTCTGTGGATCCGCCGGGGAGGTCGGTGCGGCCGATGGAGCCGGCGAAGAGGGTGTCACCGGCAATCAGTATTTTTTCGGGCGCGAAAAAGAGGCAGATGCTGCCTTCGGTGTGGCCGGGGGTTTCCAGGACTTGCGCGGTGTGCGATCCGGCGGAGATGGTTTCTCCGTTGCCGATGGTGCGATCGATTTCTACTTTTCCGGGGGATGCCATGCCGATCCAGGCGGCTTGTTCGTCTAACATTTTCAGTAGCGCGTAGTCATTCTTGTTTAGCAGGATGGGGGCGCCGGTGGCGGCGCGGAGCTTCATGGCTCCGCCGACGTGGTCGATGTGGGCGTGGGTGATTACGATTTGTTTGACCTGCAGGTTGTGCTTGCGGAGTATGGCCTGGACGTCTTCGATGTCGTCGCCGGGGTCGATGACCATGGCTTCGTGGGTGGTTTCGTCGCCGATTATGGAGCAGTTGCACTGGAGCGGGCCTACGGGGAGGATTTCGTGGATCATGGGTTTATTGTAGTCGGGGAGCTGTGAGTCGCGAGGGGTGAGTTGCGAGTTGAAATCCCCACTTCTCGCGCAGAGAAGGCGCGAGAAATGGGGCACCCGGGGTCGGGAGTCAAAATCGAAAGTCAAAGTCCCCACGCTAACCACTGAGAACGCGGTTAAGGATGCGGCACCCGGCGCGCTACACTTGCACGGGGGGCAGGTTGGGGAGACAATACGGGCCGCGTGCTGGGGAGGGATTGTGGCGAAATATCGGCAGCATGGGTATCAGGATCGGGATCGCGAGCCGCGTCGGGAAGAGTCGAATCGAGAAGCACCGCGGAAGGCTCCGCCGGAGCGGACGAGCGGGCCGCCGAAGTGGGATCACGCGCTCGGACCGCGGCCGGTGAATCTGCCGGGAACGCGGGCAGTGTCTCGCTGCGCGCAGTGCGGCACGCTGCTGGCGGGGATGCCGGCGGGGGAGAAGTGTCCGAAGTGCGGGTTTGCGTTGCATTCGTGCAAGCAGTGCACGTATTTCGATCCGGGGAGCCGGTTTGAGTGCATGCAGCCGGTCGCGGTGCGGATCGCGAAGAAGGATGAGCGGAATGAGTGTCCGTCGTATGAGATGCGGGTGACGCGGGAGAAGGAGACTTCGACTCCGGCGGCGTTGCGGCCGAATGATGCTCGGGCGGCGTTTGAAAATTTGTTCAAGAAATGAAAAAGGGCTTTAACCACTAAGGACACTAAGGTTCACTAAGGAAAATCGGGCGAGGTGTGCCAGCTTTCCCTCAGCGCCTAAAGGCGCATCGTGCGGGCCTGGCTTGCGGCGCGGCTTGAAGCCGCGCCCTTTCAAATCCGGATATCAGGGTCGGATGTGAAGCCAGACACCAGAACCGGACAGCCGAGGGCTGCTGTCCCCGCATGAGCATTCTCTCTTACGGTTTCTGGGTTGGTCTTAGCAGGATTTCACTCACAAAAGATTGTGGAGCCTGCGTTACCAGCATCGCTACGGCGTGGGCGATGTCGCCTGGCTGCAGCATTTTGTTGGGATCTTTGCCGGCGTGCGGGCTCAGTTCCGTCTCGGTTGAACCGGGGCAGATTACGGACACGCGGATGTTCTGGCCGCGCAGTTCTTCGGCTACGGAATACGTCAGGCCGTTCAGTCCCCACTTGGAGGCGGCGTAGGCGGCGCCGTTGGGCAGGGCGTTTTTTCCGGCGAGCGACGAAATGTTGATGATGTGTCCGGCGTAGGAGCGGATCATTAGAGGCGCGAAGGAACGAATGGCGTAGAAGACTCCGCGCAGGTTGGTGTTGAGGATGCGATCCCACTCGTCGGGCGGCATGGTGTGGAGGGGATCGTGGAAGCCGCCGATGCCCGCATTGTTGACCAGAATGTCGAGGCGGCCGAAGCTGCTCTCGACGCGGGCGGCGGCGTACTCGAGTTGGTGCAGCACGGTGACGTCGCAGGGGATGACTTCGGTTTTTCCTCCCGCTTCGAGAATCTGGGTTGCGGTGGCGTCGAGGGTTTCCTTGGTGCGTCCGCAGAGGACGGCGGTGGCGCCGAGATCGGCCAGTTTGCGGGCGATGGCGGCGCCAATGCCGCGGCCTGCGCCGGTGATGACGGCCACTTGCCCGGCCAGGGGCTTTCCGGTGTCCATAGCTGGAGATGCTCCCGCGGAATTATTAGCGGGCGCGCGAAGGAAGAACCCTCCGCCGCGTCCGCTAAATGCATCTTAACAATAAAGTGGGGGATGATTTGAAGCCGCTTGCCTTCGGCGGAAGAGGTACTTATAATCCGGCCAACCGGGAAAAGGGTCATCTGCCGATTTCGACCAGGTCGTCCCTCTTTTTCGGGGCCCTGCCAGGAAGCCCGGCATTCCAAAGCAGGATCCGAACGCTAAGCGGTCCGCGCGGAATGCAGTTGGGGTTCGAAGAAAGCGCTTTCCAGAAGAGCTATTTCCCAAAAGTCCAAGGAGCCATACTGATGAAAAAGATTCTGCTTACGGTTGTGCTTGGGATTGCGGCAGCGGCGGGGGCACAGGCAACGCAGCCCGCACAACCGGCCGCGCCACCGACGGGGAGCGTGAACCCGCCGACGGGCAGCGTCAACCCGCAAACGGGAAGCGTGAACCCACCAACGAGCCAGGCGGCGGCGCCGGTAATCAAGGATCCCGCGGAGTACAACGCCTACGTGGCTGCGATTCAGCAGACCGACGCGAACGCGAAGATCAGCGGCCTGGAAGCGTTTCTGACGCAGTATCCCAACAGCGTGATGAAGAATCAGGCGCTGGAAGTTCTGATGGGAGCGTACCAGCAGCAGATGAGCTCCTCGACGGACCCGGCCAAGCAGAAAGCGTACCTCTCGAAGACTATGGATACGGCCAACAAATTGGTCGTGGCCGATCCGTGCAACGAGCGAGCTTTGGCCTTGCTGGCTTTTTTCGATCGCACGATGGCGCAGGGCGGAGATCCGAATGCCAAGCAGGACTTAACGGATGGCAAGAAAGATGGCGAGCAGGGCCTGTCGTGCTTGGATAAAGCCACCGATCCTGAGATTAAGAAGATGCAGCCGCAGATGACCGGAATATTCGTCTCGGTTATCGGCATCGCTGATTTGAACGATAAAGACTTCCCCGATGCGGTCAAGTATTTGAGGCAGGCAGTGGACGCCACTCCTACCGACTTCAGCGTGGTGTATCCGCTGGCGCTGGCGTATCTGGGGCAGACGCCCCCGGATTATCAGAATGGGATCTGGTTCGCGGCGAGAGCGGCGGCAGTGGCTCCGCCGGCGGCCGAGCCGCAGATCGAAAAATATGCGCGCTCGCAATATGTGAAGTTCCATGCCGGGGACGATGGTTGGGCGGAAGTGCTGGCTGCTGCCAAGGCCAACGGAGCGCAGGTTCCCATCAAGGCGGCGCCAACGCCGGCCGAGCAGGCGCACAAGATGGTGCAAGACACGGCTCCCGACAAGATGGATTTTGCGACCTGGGAATTTGTGCTGACCAACGGGGCGCAAGCAGACCAGGATGCGGTATGGAATGTGATCAAGGGCAAGCCGGTGCAGATGAACGGCACGATCATCAGCACCACGCCGACGGAGTTTCAGATTGCCGGAAGCTCCGACGACATCGATGCCAAGAAGGCGGATATCACCCTGAAGTTTGAAACCGCCATCCCCGCGAAGATGATTCCTAAGGATGGGGCGAGCTTTGACTTCCAGGGCGAGCCGGCGGCTTACACGCCGAATCCGTTCATGATGACGATGGAGAAGGGCACGCTGCTGAAGGCGGCTGCGCCGGCGAAGAAACCGCCGGTGCATCACAAGCCGGCGGCTTCGCAGTAAGGCGGGTCGTGGCAGGATCAGGCAGCCCTTCAGGGCTGCCTTTTTTAATGCGCTGAAGATGCGTTTGCGGAAAGCGGAAGGAGGTCGTCAACCGGAGTGGAAACTCCCTGCGGAGCCGTCGTTAGTGTCGGCTAGCGCGGGGTCCTTCGACTGCGTTGCGGAATTCACTTCGTGAATTCCACAACTCCGCTCAGGATGACAAATGCGCCGGTTCCGCTCAGGATGACAAGGCGCGACGATCCGCTCAGGATGACAGGACCTTTAGCGCACGGCCTTCTTTTCCACGGAGACGGGGCGCGCGCTGCGGGGTGGGCGCTTGGCGCCATCGCGCAGCTGGCGGACGTCAATCTTCAGTTCGCTGACGGTGCGGCTCAGGGTGTTGCGGTGCATGCCCAGTTCGCGCGCGGCGCTGCACTGGTTGCCTTTGTTTTCCTGAAGGACGGTAAGAATGAAGCGCTTCTTGAATTCGCGCACGCCTTCGGAGTAGAGGATGTTGCTTTTGTACATCTGCAGAACGAGTGCTTCCAATTGATCTTTCACGATGCGTCTCTCTTTGTCAGAAATCTTTGTCAGGAAATCGGGCCAGTACTGTTTCACAGCACCGCGTCGATTCGAAGGAGCAATGGGAGCGCTGGATTATTTCTGCGGAGCGTGGTGGAGGAGTTCGAGTCCCTGATCGAAGCGGGCGCGGAGCTCGGAAGGCGCCAGCCAGATGGCAGCGCGGCCTACTACCAGAAAGTAGGGCGCGAGCTGCGAATTGGCTAACAACTTCGAAGTAGGCGCGAACGCCGTCATTCCCATCAGGATCACTGCCACCATCAGCCCGCCCTTCAGCAGTCCCAAGACTCCGCCGAGGAAACGGTCCAAACCGCTGAGACCGGCTTCTTTCATCATCCAACGCGCGAGCCTGGCGGCGATGCCGAACAGGATCGCGATGGCAAAAAAGATGATCAGAAAGCCCAGAATCTCAGCTAACCACGGGTTCTTCAAAAACGATTCGAGCCACTCCGCAACGCTGCGGTACTTCCAGGCAGCCACAATATAGCCGACTACTAGACCGGCGATGGTGAGGGCCTCGGAAAAGAAACCCTGCATCGCCGCCGTTACAACGTTGAGGAGCAGCAACGCACAAATCATCCAGTCGGCAGGGGTCAGTGTCATGCGCCGCTCCCGCAGGCCGGTGTTATATCAGACATCCGTTCATACATCCAGCTTGTGTCCCGTAAGCTGGAGGTAGGCCTCGAGATATTTTTCGCTGGTGCGGCGCGCGACCTCCGGCGGAAGGGCCGGTGCGGGCGGTTGCTTGTTCCAGTGAATCTGCTCGAGGTAATCGCGAACATACTGCTTATCGTACGATTCCTGCGACCGTCCTGGAGCGTAACTGTCTGCCGGCCAGAAGCGGGAAGAATCGGGCGTAAGGACTTCGTCCGCCAGGGTGATGCCTTTGGCGGTGCGTCCAAATTCAAACTTGGTGTCGGCGATGATGATGCCGCGGTTGCGTGCGTAAGCCGCCGCTTTCTTGTACACGCGCAGCGTCAGATCGCGTAAGTGGCTGGCGGTTTCGACGCCCACGATCTTGCACATGGCGTCGAAAGAAATATTTTCGTCGTGCCCGGTCACGGCCTTGGTTGCGGGAGTGAAGATCGGCTCGGGCAGGGCTTCGGATTCTTTCAGGCCGGCGGGCAGCGTGATGCCGCAGACTTTGCCAGTCGATTGATATTCCTTCCAGGCGGAGCCGGAGATGTATCCGCGGACAACGCATTCGACGGGAAACATTTCGGCGCGGTGGACCAGCATGGAGCGTCCGCGGAGCTGGTCGGCATATTTGCTGACGGCCGCGGGATATTGGGCGACATCGGCGGTGATGAGGTGGTTGGGGACGATGTCGGCGAGGAACTCGAACCAGAAGAGCGAGAGCTGGGTTAGGACCTGTCCCTTGTAAGGGATGCCGGTGGCGAGAATGTAATCGAAGGCCGAAATTCGGTCGGTGGCCACGAACAGCAGTTGTTCGTCGTTGAGGGTGTAGACGTCGCGCACCTTGCCGCTGGCATGGAGCGGGACGCCGGGGAAGTTAGTTTGTAAGAGGACGGAGTCGAGAAGTTCAGGGCTCATAGTGAAATTTTACAAGGAAGGAGCGAGGCGTATTCTAGCTGGTCAGAAAATTTTGTCAACGACTGTGATAAGAATCGAGTCACCGGCAGAGTAGTGTGCGGAGCCGAAAAACATTGACAGCAAAGCGGATGGCGGAAACTCTTGCCTGGCAGGGGTTGCGACTGGAACGGGGCTGTGGAAAAGCTGAGGAAGGGAGTGGATAACGAGGTCGGTTGATGAGCTGACGCAGCCGGAAAGATTTAGATCGACGATCGAATCCGATGGTCCGAGTCCGATGGTCTCTAATCCAACGGTTTAGCCCGCTGGCGCATACTTCGAAAGCTAGGCGCCGGCTTTTTTCGTGAGTAAAACTTTGACGGCTTCGGGCAGGGCGAAGACCGAGTCGTCGACATCGTCGAAGCTGACTGAGGTTCGAGTCTGCACCTGAGTGCCGTCTGGAGTCTTGTTGACGTCGCGGGTGGGCATGAGCCATCCGCCGAAATCTTTGTAGTCGGAAAAGACTTCGATTTCTTCTCCGGACCCGCCGCGCCAGGCGGAGTTAAATCTGTAGCCCACCAGAAGTCCGGTCGTTGTGTCGTAGAAATGCTCGTTTACGATTCCCCACTTATTTTTCCCGTTCAGGTGATAACAAGAGTGGCCCTCGAAAGCGGTGACTTCAACCACGTCGAAGGAGCTGAAATAGTCGAGGATGCGGGCCGGGTAGTACATGTCAGCATCTCGCTGCACCGACTTGATCACGTCGCCTTTGGCGAGTTGCGGGCCGTCTTTAGGATCGAGTTGCCACGCGACTTTCCCGTCGAAGCCCTGCTGGAAGTGATTGCCGTTCGCGAGGGCGACGTCGTATAGCATTTTGCCGTCCTTGAAATAGGCGACGACGTCGAAAGCCGGCTGCTTTTCGGAAGGCTGAAGCGTGCCATGCACCGTCATCGACTTATGTTTGAAGATGGCGTCGCGGCCTCCCATGGCGCGGATGTAGTGGTCCATTACCTGTTGGGTGGTGGGCAGCGCGGTCGAGGCTTGGGCGCTTAGGGAGGTGCTCAGGGCAATCAGGGCTGCGAGTTGCAACACGTGCTGGAAGGGACGAGCGAAGCGCGTCTTCATAGATCGGCTCCAGATGAGGTTAATTCTTAACCGGTCAACTCGAGGCAGGGGAGCGAGCTGACATTCGCTACTTCGACTTGCAAGCGAGTGATTCGTTAGCTTGCAAGAACAATCTTGCCGACCCGGCAGACCGCAAACGCAACTACGGAGCGCCGACGGATCACGCGCCGCCGAAACGCACGGAGACCAACTTCGAGACTCCCGGTTCCTGCATCGTGACGCCGTAGAGGACCGGGGCGATGCTCATGGTTTTCTTGCTGTGGGTGATGAGGACGAATTGAGTCTGCACGCTCATTTCCTTGACGAGGTCGGTGAAGCGGCTAATGTTGGCTTCGTCGAGCGGGGCGTCGACTTCGTCGAGGATGCAGAACGGGCTGGGGGCGAACTGGAAGATGCCGACCAGGAGGGCGAGGGCGGTGAGCGCTTTTTCTCCGCCGGAGAGCAGGAGCACGCTTTGCAGGCGCTTGCCCGGCGGGGACGCGACTACGTCGATGCCGCTCTCGGCGCTGTTTAATTCGTCGGTCAGCTTCATGAAGGCGTGGCCGCCGCCGAAGAGCTTCTTGAATGTTGACTGGAAATTTTCGTTGATTTTGGTGAAGGCTTCTTCGAATTTCTGGCGCGAGAGCAGGTCGATTTCTTTGATCGTCGCGATCGTGTTCTCGATGGAGCTGATCAAGTCCTTGCGCTGGGTTTCGAGGAAGGCGTGGCGCTCGGCAGTTTCTTTGTATTCTTCGAGCGCCATCATGTTCACCGGTCCCATGGCTTCGAGCTTGGCGCGCATGTTGCGGTAGAGTTGGTCTTCGGTGGCGAGTTCTTCGCCGGAGACTGGGGCGAGGGTTTCATCGGAGAGCAGCGCGGCGCGTTCGATGCCGAGTTCGTTGAGGCAGGTCTCGCACATGTGTTGCAGGTCGGACTGCAGTTTGGCGGCGGCGGCCTGCAGTTCCCCGCGGCGGTCGCGGGCCTGGTCGAGCAGCAGGCGGCTGTTGCGCAGTAGTTCGTCGATTTCGGTGAGGCGGGCGCGGAGCTGCTCGGTTTCGAACTGAAGCAGGCCTTCGCGCGTTTGTGCGGCGTTGCGCTCGGCTTCGAGATCGGCGGCTTGCTGCTCGAGTTGTTCGTTCTCGGATTCGCGCTGCAATTTCTCGGCGATGGCTGCTTCGATTTGAGAGGCGAGTGTGTGAATGCGCTCGCCCATTTCGACGAAGAGAGAATCGATTCGCTGCAGAACACTGGCAGCGGATCGGTGGCGTTCTTCGAGCGTAGCGACGCGGCTGGCGCGCTGCGACGTGGCCTGAACCGCTTCTTCGCGGCGCTGGCGGAGTGTGGCCAACGATTCCTGGGCGTAGGTCATCTGTTGTTCGAGCTGGAAGCGGCGCTCTTCGATCGTGCCGATTTCCGATTGGCGGGCGACGATGATGTCTTCCTGCTCCGCGCGCTCCGCACCGAGGCGCTGCAGTTCCGACTGAGAAATGTTGAGGCGTTCACCGACTCGCGTCATTTCCGATTCGAGTTGTTGGAGCATGTGGCCCGACGTCATGGCCTGATGCTCGGCTTCGCGCTTTTCGCCTTCGAGGCGATCGAGCAGGGAAGTGAACTCCTTGATTTCGCGGCCCAGGGTAAGCACGCGCATTTCCTCGTCGCGCAGGGCGCGTTCAAGATCTTCGAGCTGGCGCAGGAGTTCGCGGAGTTCCCGCTTCATCGAGAGCGGTCCCTCGGTGCGCTGCTTGCCGCCGGTGACCGTCACATTGTGGAAGCACTCGCCGGATTGCGATAGAAAAAAGGCGTCGGGATTCTCGAGAGCGAGGCCGCGCGCGACGTCGGAGCCGGGGACGATATATCCGTCGCGCAGCTTGGGAAGAATTACTTCCAGCGATTTACCGAAGCCATCGAGCACGCGGATCGTGCTCTTCAATGGGACGATTTGCGCCGTCGGCGGCGCGCAGTGCGCCGCTTCATCGACCACAAAAGAAAACTTGGCTTGCGAGTCTTCCGGGTGGACGAGGAAGGTCGCGCGGCCATCGACATCGGTGCGCAGCATGCGCAGGCCTTCGTCGGCGGCGTCCCAGGATTTCACGACGATGTAGTTCAATTCGTCGCGCAGGAAATCTTCGACCACGTGTTCGTAGCGGGGCTCGACTTCGAGGAAGTCCGCGAGCACGCCGACCGGCGCGAGGCCGCCGTGCATGACGCCGGATTGAAACAGGCGCCGAACGGATTCGGTAGAGTATCCGTGTTCAGCGATGACGGCTTCGAGCGATCCTTTTTTGCCGAGCGCGGTGGCGTATTCGGCGCGGAGAACATCAAGATTGGTCTTGGCGCGGGATTCTTCGAGCTTTTTAGACTCGAGCAGAGTGCGAAGCTGGCTGATCTCTTCGGTGATCCCGGTGACCCGTTGAGTGACGGTTTCAAATTCGAGAGCGAGCTGGCCGCGCTGTCCGCCGAAGGCTTCGACCTGCAGATTTGCATTTGTGATTTCAGCTTCGAGGCGGCGGGCCTCACGGTCGGCTCCGGCGAGTCGTTCTTCCGCCTGAGCGAGTTGGTTGCGAAGACGAGAGGCGGAAGAGAGCGTCTCGAAAATCGCGACGCGCGATTCTTCCTGCTGGCGCTCGATTTCGGCGAGATTCGTGGCTGCCGTGGCAGCTTCCTGCTGGCAAAGAAGAAGGTCGCTCTGCGCGGCGGCGAGATCGGCGGCGGCGGATTCGAGAATCCGCCGGTTCGATTCGCGCTCGGCCTCGAGGGCAGTCAAGCGATGGCGGGCCTGCGCCAATTCGGCTTCGTGAGAAGCGGTTCGCACCATTAATTCGGCGCAGCGTTCTTCGTTGTGGCGACGGCGGGCGCGGGCGCGATCGATTTCGAGGGTGATCTGGCTGATGCGCTCGCGATTTTCGCGCAACTCGCTTTCGATGGTGTAGCCGCGCTGGGTGCGCTCGGAATGCTCGGCTTCGAGCTGCTGCACTGCTTCCGTGCGGTGCTGGATTTCTTCCGCCAGCGCGTTGATCTGGGAGTCGAGTTCGATGCTTTCCTGATCCAGCGCGGCGAACTTGCTGGCCAGCACGAGGCGAAGCTTGGCGCGCATTTCGTCGCGCAGGCGGGCGTAGCGTTCGGCCTTCGCGGCCTGGCGCTTGAGCGAATTCATCTGACGCGTGACTTCTTCGAAGATGTCATTGACGCGCGCGAGGTTGAGTTTGGCGTCTTCGAGACGGGCTTCGGCGAGGCGCTTCTTGGTTTTGAACTTCGTGATTCCGGCAGC
>Ga0074044_10001852_pt1 | contig 18760 bp, 18 predicted proteins | sample BogForMeECP23OM1_FD_94443 | JGI IMG/M metagenome (GOLD analysis project Ga0074044, IMG submission 94443) | Bog forest soil microbial communities from Calvert Island, British Columbia, Canada - Bog Forest MetaG ECP23OM1 | ecosystem: Environmental > Terrestrial > Soil > Wetlands ...
CGCGCAGCCAGATGGTAGTTGGAAAGCCAGCCATGGCGGCGGCCGTAGCCCCACTCTGCCGCGACGATCACCAGGTCCAGCGTGTGCGTATGCTTTATCTTGAGCCATCCGCGCCCGCGCGCGCCCGGCGTGTATGCGCTCGCGAGCGACTTCGCCATCACGCCCTCATATCCGGCGGCGATCGCGTCGGCGTAGAACTTCTCGGCGTCGCCAAGGTCCGGCCTGACGACACGTTCAACTATTTCCAGCCCGGCTGACGACTTGAGCTCCTCGAGTGCGGAAATTCTGTCCGCCCACGGTCGATCGATTGTCAGAGCACCGTCGAGCGCCAGCACGTCGAACACGTAGAGTTTAAGCGCCTGCCCGGCGCGTGCTTTTTCCACATCGCGCGTGCGTCCAAACCGCCGCATCAGATCCTGAAATGCAGCCGGCCGCCCCGACGCATCGACGCCGATCACCTCGCCATCCAGGATCGCGTGGCGCGCGCCGATTCGACCGAGACTCTCGACCACGTCGGGAATGCTCCCGGTAATTTCGTTCAGCCTGCGCGAGAAGATTCGCACGCTGCCGTCGCCCGAGTGATGTATCTGCACGCGCGCACCGTCGAGCTTGTGCTCCAGGGAAAGATCGCGGCCGAGCACGGCGAACGCTTCCGCAACGTCTGCGACCGGAAACGCGAGCATCGGCTTGAGCGGCTTGACGGCGTGCGCGAGCGCACCTGCCGAAGATTCGCCCACGACGGTCTTTCCCGCGCCGGGCGAGCGGATGATTCGCACCACGCGGCCGAGGTCGGCCTCAAGCATGTGAATCCGGCGAACTTCGCTGACCGGCCGCGCGCCCATCCTGGCAATTGCCTCGAGCATCAGCCCTTCGCTCATCCCGTGGCGCATTTCGCCGATCAGAATCTTCGCGATGTACTTGGCTTCGAATGCCGATGCGCGCGCGAACAGCTCGCGCAGCGCGTCGAGCTTGCGGTTGCGCGCGTGGCGCCCCTCGATAGCGGCGATCCGGGCGAATTTTTCGTTGAGCTCGCGAATCGTAAGCGTGGGTTCAGGGTCGGCCGCGCGAAGCTTGAGCGTCATCTCCACGGCCTCGCCAAAGTCTTCGGCGGCGGCAAAGATGTCTTCGCCCTGGTCTGCGCTGTCCGTCATCTCCGCGACGATTTTCCAGATTGCGCGGCCGCTTATTTGGATGCGCTTCTCCTCGCCCTGCTCGACCGCGCGGCCGACGATGAATCGCGCTGCGATTTCCGCTTCATCGATGTCGAGTTTGGCCAGAAATGTGCCTACCGCCTCGGCCATCTGCAGCCGGCTCTGCGTCTGGCTGAGCGACTGGCAGACGATTGCGAAGTCGTAAAACGAGGGCACGTACGAGATTAAGGCTGCCCGCGACCCCGCGCGCAAGCGCCGCGAGGTTTTGCTCCTAGGCGGCCATCGGATGCGATTTTACGAACGGCAAAAACACCTTCAGGAACGCGTCGCGGCCCTCGGTCATGAATCCGTGCCCCACGACAGCGATGATGTGTAGTTTCGCGCCGGGAATCTGCGCCGCGATTATCTCGGAGTTCCTGGCCGGGATCAGCACGTCCTCGGCGCCGGTCACGACCAGCGTCGGCGCCTTGATTTGCGGCAAGCGGTCGAAAGTTTTCAGCGTGTAGGTCCCTTCGAGTTGGCGTTGGAATGCAAACGGCGGCGTCGGATGCTTGAGCAGGCGCGCGATCCCCGCCTCGAGCACCGCCCGATTCTCGGCGATGTACTTTGGCGTGTACGCGAGCGGCCATCCGCGCCGAACCACTTCCTCCGGTGAAACACCTTCACGCGGCGCGGTCAGAATCTTCAGCGATTCGGGCGGCGGCGCCACGGCATGCTTGCCACCCGCGGTGGTGCATCCAAGCGTGAGCGTCGCCGTTCGACCCGCATGCCGCAGCGCGAACTCCTGCGCGATCATCCCGCCCATCGAGACGCCAAAGATGTGCGCCCGCGGAACTTCGAGCTTGCCGAGCAACCCGGCCGCGTCATCGGCAAACATCTCGATCGAATACGGCGCATCCGGCTTGTCGCTCTGCCCCGTGCCGCGATTGTCGAACGTGATCACGCGAAACGCGCGCGCGAGTTCGGTAACCAGCTCGGGATCCCACACCGCGGAGCTGGCGCCGAGACCCATGATCATCAGGATCGGCTCGCCCTTCCCGGCGACGTCGTAGTTGAGGTTCACTTCGCCGACTTGAATCTTTGGCATTTCGACTTCCTTTGCGGACTGGGCCAACGGCCTCCGCTTTATTTGTTAATGCAGAATCCCCGCTTCTTCATGTACTCGACGGAGTTCCCGGTCAGCGCGGATTGCGCGCTCGCATCGGCCCGATAGACCGAGTTGTGCTGCGGATCGTAATAGCACATCAGCTTGATAGCCTGGCCTAGGGGAATCTGAAATTCGACTGACTCGGGAGGGTTGGGCGGGACGTATGAACTCGCCATCGGCATCGCCGCCGGCTGCGACGACATCGCCGGCGCCGAAACCCCTCCCGTGACCTGGCACATCTTGACCGCATCGATTTCGCAACTGCCGGCGGCGGCGGGCGATATCTGCATGTTTGCCAGATCCATCGGCGATTGCGCCTTCTTGCTCGAGCACGACGTGGTGCAAGTCGCGATCGCCGCCAGAAAAGCCAGCACCCCGGTCCCGGCCAGTCTCAAGCCGCGATGCTCTGTCATCATCAGGATTCGCTCGCTCCTGGAGTTCAGGCCGCCGTCGAGGCAACCGCGGCGACATCGCTCCGCGCACGATCCTCGAGTTCAACCTTGCGACATCGGAGGACCAGCTCGCTGCGCACGATATAGGCGGTCTCCTCGATCACGATTCCGTGGCGGGCAAGGATCTGCCGAAGCTGGTCCAGCGTGTAATGCGTGATGTGCTCGTCCTTGTATCCGCCGGGGTTCAGGAAGCCGTAAATCGGTTCGATAATCCGCCATCCAATCGTCGCGTAGTCGGGCGTGCCGAGGATAAGCCGGCCACCGGTCCGCAGCACCCGGTGCATCTCACTGAAAAGCGACTCGTCGAATGGAACATGTTCGATGACCTGCGAACTGATCACGCAATCGAACGAGTCGTCCTTGAACGGCAGCGCGAAGGCGGAGGCGTTGACCAGCGGAATTTCGTAGCGGCGCAGAAACCGGAGCTTGGCGTAGTTGTAATCCATGCCGATTGCGTTGTTGAGGCTCTGCACGATCAGGCTGGAACCGCAGCCCGCGTCGAGCACGCGGCCCGCGCCGCGCGCCCATAAGACGGTGATGTGATGGCGGCGGCGATGCCAGTAGCGCTGCGGGGGAATCAGGCTGTAGAAGGCGCGTTCGTCGTAGTCGGCGGAGCGGAGCGAGTTGCGGATTTTCCACAGCGGTACCGAAGAACGCAGGATTTTCCATCCGAAGCTGACGAGCTTCGCGTGCGAGCGGCCCGCGCCGCGCGGAAAATATGTGAACGGAACTTCGACGACGCTGAATCCGCTGGCGTAGGCTTTGACCAGGATCTCCTCGAGCACTTCGAAGTTCGTGGCCGTGAGTTCAAGGTTCGCCAACACCTCGCGCCGGTACAGGCGATATCCGCTGGACAGGTCGCGCACCGGCATCGAGAGCACCCGCCGCAGCACCGCGTTCAGCAGCCAACTCGTAAAACGGCGGACGAAGCCGGCGTAGGCGACGCCGCCGAGCGCGTAGCGAGACGCGATCACGATGTCGCCGCGGGTCCGCGCCCGCCACATCTTGACGATGAAATCGGGATCGTGCGACTGGTCGGCGTCGAGCGTAAGCACGTAGTCGCCGCGAGCCTCGGCAAAACCCGTTTCCAGCGCGCCCGCGAATCCGCGGCGGCGTTCCGCGACGACTCTCGCGCCGAGCGCATCCGCCGTTTCACGAGTGCCGTCGCTCGATCCGCCATCCACCACCACGATCTCGTGAGTAAGCCGTTCGCGGTCGAGCAACGCGATGAGCTTGGGGATCAAGACGCTGAGGTTTTCGGCCTCGTTGACGACCGGCAAAATTACGGACACGTCCATTCGGGCTCAGTTTCCTTTATGCTCGAACGAAATAAAAGGGATATGCCCAATTGCCGATGACCGCTGTTGGGCGATTTCGGCCCGGCTTGCGCGCCAACGTCGCGCGGGGGACGCTCGCGGAGTAATCTCTTGAGGCGGGTGGCGACGGGCGTGCGGGAAAAATCGATATCGAAGGTTGTTGCGTTTGCGGCGCTCGCTATTCTGGCGGCGAGTTCCACTCCGTCCTTGGCAAGGGTGATCCACCGCCATCCAACCGCATCCAAGCGCGCCACGGCTGCGCAAGAAGAGGCGCCCGCGGTTCCGTTGACCGCAATTCACGTGCTCGGAGACAGACCGGCTCCGTTCGCCCTCGACGCGAAGGCCGCCATGATGATCGACGCCGACACCGGCGCGGTGCTGTATGCGTTTAACGAACATCAGAGGATGCAGCCCGCCAGCCTCGCCAAGATCATGACGTTCTACCTGACCCTCGACGCACTGCAGGCAGGCAAGATCGTTCCGGCCACGGACGTAACGATCAGCGAGAAGGCGTGGCGGCTCTCGATGGATGACAGCGTGTCGCGGATGTTTCTCGGCGTCGGACAAAAAGTCGGCGTGAACGATCTCCTGTACGGCTTGATGGTATCGTCGGGCAACGACGCGGCGGTAGCGCTCGCGGAATACCTCGGCGGCAGCACTGACGCGTTCACGCAGATGATGAACGACAAGGCGAAGAAGATCGGGCTCAAGGAGACTCACTTCGACAATCCCGATGGGTTGCCGGTCGAAGGCGAGTTCACGACCGCGGCCGACATGGTGGCGCTTGCGCGCTCGCTCGTGCAGCATCATCCGGAGTCGCTCAAGTACACCTCGGCCAAAGAATTCGCGTTCGACCGGATCAAGCAACCCAACTTCAACACGTTGCTGTTCTACGACAAGCGCGTCAGCGGGATAAAGACCGGCCACGTCGACGAAGCGGGCTATCACCTGGTCGCGTCGGCATCATCGAACGGGATGAATCTGCTGTCGGCCGTGATGGGCGCGCCGAGCTCGGAGCGACGCCGCACCGAAACCGAAAAATTAATCGAATGGGCGTTCCGCACTTTTGTCAGCTACCGGCCCGATTTGAACAAGGCGATGCCCGCGGCGATAGCGGTGCGCGACGGCGTCGCCGAGATGGTGGCTATAGGGCCCGACGGCGCGGCAGTGTTCACGCTCGGGCGCGGCGAAGAGACCAGGGTGACGGTCCAATTCGAGCCCGCGGTAAGGTATCTGGAAGCGCCGGTTCATCCGGGCGATCCGGTGGGCGATCTCGCGGTTCTGCTCGACGGCAAGCCGCAAGCGGCAATTCCGATCGTAACCAAAGCGGGCGTGACTCGCGCCGGATTCTTCGGCCGCCTGGGTCAGAAGATCCGCCGCATACTGTGAGCGCAATCAAATTTGCGCGCTCACCACTTAAGCCCCAGCGCCTCAGTCAGAAACTTCATGAACGGTGCTGCCGACGCGCACGCGCTGGAAAACAAATCCATGAACTCGGCCGCGCAGACTTCCTTGCGTGTGAACTGCGTCCCGCCGATGAAGTCCTTGCGCTTGAGATCCTCGATCAACGGATGGTTGGCGTCGTAGCCCTTAGGCGGGCGCGACAGCATGTCGCCTGCCATTTCGAATCGCGCCCTGAATTTACGATCGTTGACGGCGCTCTTCCATTTCGCGGGCCGCGCGACAATCGCGTCGCGAATCCTGGCGACTGAATCCGCCTGCGGATGCCAGACTCCAACGCCGGCAAAAGCCTCCGCCGGCGATAGTGAAAGATAGAACGACGGCGAGTCGAAACGCTTGGCGTCGCGATGACCGAACGCCGTGGCCGCGTTGGTATGATACGACGTCTTGTCGCGCGAGAAGCGCAGATTGCGGTAGATGCGCATCATCGAGCCGCCAGACGGGCGTGGATCCGCGACGTAGCACGCGCTGATCTTTCGCAGCCGCGGCCCGAAATCAGCGATGAACGCGAGCATCGGCTCGCGCACCTCGCGCTCGTAGCGCGGCTTGTTCTGCACGAACCAGTCGCGATTGTTGTTGCGGCTCAGTTCATCGAAAAATTCGAAGAATCGCGGAGTAAAGTAGCGCCGTGCCATCGCTTGCGCTTCACGCCAAGATGAATTCGTTGAAGATTTTGAAGAAACGATCCGGCTGGTCGCGATACACCCCGTGGCCGGCGTTCTCGAACACCTCGAGGCGCGCCACACCCGGCGCCATCGCCGCGGCGATGTCCTTCGAGTTGGCGACCGGCAGGATCGGATCGAGTTCGCCCACGGTAATCAGCGTCGGACATTTTATTCGTCCAAGCTCGGGCAGAAGGTTGAAGGTGTGCGATTCGTTCTTGAAATAATCGGCCATCAACTCCAGATTCATCACCGAGCGCCGGGTGACTTCGGGCCCCGACGGAGTCCGGTTGTACAGCGGAAAACACTTTTTCTGATAGTCAAGCATCGTTTCCCGCCCGGGATTCTCGAAAAATCGCCGCGCCGCTTCGCGCGCTTCCGCCCCGCCCAGCCGCTCGAACATTTCCAGCGACCGATCCTGCCGGCTTCGCGCCGCGGTGCTGCTCAGCACCAGCTTGGCCGGATGCTCGGGATGGCGCGTGGCGTACGCCATCGCAACCATGCCGCCGAACGAGTTGCCCATCACGACCGGGTGCTCGATCTCCAACGCCTCGCAAAACGAGCGCACGTCGTCGCCCCATTGCGGAAGATTCCATTTCGACCGATCGCCGCGATCGCTGCGGCCGTTGCCGCGATGGTCGAGATAGACGACCTGCGCGATCTCCGTCAGTCGCGAGAATTCGGGTTTGAAGTTCGAGTGATCGAAGCCGGGCCCACCGTGCAGCAGAACGACGGTCGGCACCTCGCGCATCGTCGCGCCGTCGGGACGCAGCTTCGCGCCTTCAACATCGAAGAACAGGCGAACCTCGCCAACTTTTACCCGCATCGGGCGTGACTTCTAACGCGAAGGGTCGCGCGGTGCAAACCGTCGCGCGAGCAGTGAAAGTGAACCAGCTATCGCTCGATGCGCAGATGGAAGATGCCGTCGCGCGCCGTGGATTCGAGCACCGCGTAGCCCTCGGCCTCGGCCGCACCGGGAATGTCGCGAGCGCCGCGCGGATCGTCGAGCGTCAGTTCGAGTACCTCGCCGCGCGCCATCTGCTCCAGTCGCACCTTCGCGCGCGCCCAGTTGAGCGGACACTTGACGCCTCGCAGGTCGAGGCGAACAGCAACAGCTTTTTTGCCGCGCGCTGCCATCCCTTCATGATTCTTACCACACCCGGCCCGCCGTGACGCGAGTCGTTCAAGTGGTTCTCGTGAATCCGATCCGCGAAATCGGTAGGCTGGATCAATGTTCCTCGAAAGTTCCGAGCTCTACGACGCCATCTATCACTTCAAGAACTACGCCCGCGAATGCGAGACTTTGCGCGCTTTGATCGCGGATGCCGTGCCGGCAGCGCGCACGATTCTCGACGTCGCGTGCGGCACCGGCGAGCACGCGAAATTTCTCAAGGAGCATTACGCGATCGACGGCGTCGACCTCAACGAAAACTATCTGCGCGCTGCGCGCGCGAAGAATCCCGCCGGCAACTACACTCGCGCCGACATGACCGACTTTGATTTGAAGGCGACTTACGACGTTGTGACATGCCTTTTCAGCGCGATCGGTTACGTTCGCACCGCCGACCGCATGAATCGCGCGATCGCGTGCATGGCGCGTCACGTAAAGCCCGGCGGCGTGCTGATGGTCGAGCCGTGGCTCACTCCGGATGATTGGAAAGCCGGCGCGACCTTCATTCATGCGGGCGAGATCGGCGCCGACAAGGTCTGCCGCATGAGTTATAGCGGGCGGGAAGGCAATCTATCGGTCCTGCTGCTGCACTATCTCAGGGGCCGGCCCGGCGGCATCGAGCACTACAGCGAGCGCCTCGAGCTCGGATTGTTCACGCGCGACGAGATGACGCGCGCGTTCGAGTCGGCAAGCATGGAAGTGCGCCGCGACGCCGAGGGCTTGATGGGCCGCGGCCTTTACATCGCGCGGCAGGGGTGACCCTGCCCAAGTAAGCGTGAACCCCACGGCGGGTTTCACACTCATCGGCGTCAGCTCGCGAAGCGCTCGGTCACGCGTTTGAGAATCGCGCGCATGGTGTCGAGGCTCTGCGCCCCCACCAGCGGATATTCGCCGATGAAAAACGTCGGCACGCCGCTGACGCCGCGCTGATGCGCCGCCAGCGAATTATTCTTCAGCCTCATTTCGTACTTGGGCGATTTTATCGCGTCCGCCACCTCGCCCAAGTCCAGTCCCGCCTCCGCCGCCAGCCGCGCGACTGTCTGGGCCTCGCCGATGTTCACGCCGTCGTTGAAGTACGCCCGGTAGATTCGCTCTTCGAGCGCTTCGTCGCGGCCCGACTCGCGCGCAAACTCGGTAGCCGCCAGCGCGGCGCGCGAGTTGGTCAGCACCGCCGGCGCCTTCATCGAAAATCCCACCGCCTCGGCCATCGCGCCAATCCGCTTCCAGAGCGCGACTCGTGACGCGGGGTCAATCGTCGCGTGCGCCTTGTCGGCGGGAATTCCTTCGGCCGGCCAGTCGGGATGAATCTGAAAGCCGCGCCAATCGAGCTGGATATCGAATTCCCGCTTCAGCCGTCGCATCGTTTCGAAGCCGACGTAGCAGAACGGACAGATGTAGTCCGAGAACATCACGATCTTCAGCGCCATGGCACGATTCCCTCCCGTACAATATAGGACCTGCCCTCAAGCGCCGTCAAAACCGCCGCGCGCCATGAGTCGTCATCAGCGACATTTTCAGCAAAGTCGCAGCTATGTTATTAGCTGGCAAAGCCGCGCGTGCGCTCGCGCCAGTGAAGCGCGCCGCGCTGGACTGAGGTGACACGAATGATTCTCGATTCTCTCAAGCTCGACGGCAAAGTCGCCATCATCACCGGCGCCGGCCGCGGTCTGGGCCGCGCGATGGCGGTGAAGCTGGCGGAGGCGGGCGCCGATATCGTGGCCGCGGCGCGCACCCAATCGCAGCTCGAGGAAACCGCCGACGCGGTCAAAAAAACCGGGCGCAAATGCCTCATCGTGCCGACCGACGTGACCGTCTCCGCGCAAGTCAACGCGCTCGCCGCCACCACCGTCAAGCAGTTCGGCAAAATCGACATCCTGGTTAACAACGCCGGCGGCGGCGACGGCGCCCGCGGGGTACAGCTCCCGGAAATTACCGACGACCAATGGCGCCGCGGTATCGACACCAACCTGAGCAGCCAGTTCTACGGATGCCGCGCGGTAATCCCGCAGATGGTCAAGCAGAATCGCGGCAAGATTATCAACATCGCCTCGGGCTTCGCGCTGCGCGGCGGCAAGCACAACTTCATGTACGCGTGCGCCAAGGGCGGCACGATCCAGTTGACGCGCTCGATGGCACTGAGCTACGCGCAGTTCAACATCCAGACCAATTGCATCGTACCCGGCGTCTTCCCGCACAACGAACAGACGATGCAGTTTTACAAGGGCGGCAAATTCATTCCCGTCGGCCGCGTCGGCGAGGACAGCGAACTCGGTCCGCTCGCCGTGTTCCTCGCTTCCGATGCGTCCAACCATGTCAACGGCGAGCTGATCGCGATCGACGGCGGCGGACTGGCGGGCGGAATCGCGCCGACCGGAGTGTCGCCGGAGAGTTCGAACTAGATGGCCACGAAAAGCGAACCCCCGTGGAGCTAAAAAAATGGCTTCCTCAAACGCGTCGAAGGATTTCTCGCTAGAAGGCAAAAGCGTGCTGGTCGTCGGCGCCGAGCATTCCGTCGGCCGCGCCGCCGCCATCACTCTCGCCGAGGCCGGAGCCAAAATAGTGCTCGCCTCGCAGGAGCCCGGCACCGACAAGCAGCTCAAGGAAGTCGCCAGGCTGGTGAATGCGGCCGGGACCAAGGCCGTGATTCGCGTGCAGGACGCGGCGATGCGCGCCGATATTTCTGCTACCGCCGACCTGGCGGCCAGGGAGCTTGGCGGATTGCATATCCTCGTCAACGCGCTCGACACTCCAGCCTACGGACCGGCAGAAGCCGACGACGACACGGCGTTCGACAAAATCATGGAGAACAATCTGAAAACCGTCTGGATGTCGTGCCAGGAAGGCGCGCGCGTGATGCTCCGACAGGGCGGCGGCGCCATCGTCAACATCACTTCGGTGCTCGCCGAACGCGGCGTCGCCAACGCTGCGCTTTACTGCGCGGCGAAGGCGGCCGTCCTGAACCTGACGCGTGCGCTCGCGCTCGAATGGGCGCGCAAGGGTATCCGCGTCAACGCGATCGAGGCCGGATGGCTCGACGATGAATCGAGTCCCGCCAACAAGGGCGACGAATTCAGCAAGACTCTGCTCAAATACCTGCCCGACAATCGTCTCGTGAAACCCGAGGAACTCGGCGGCGCCCTGCTCTACCTGGTGTCGCCTGCGGCCGGCTTCGTGACGGGAGAATCGATCGCCGTGGACGGCGGTCTGCGGGCGCGCGTGTAAGATTCGCGCTCGCTGCGACCTTTCGCTCGGCGACTGCGAACATGTAGTCGCCGCAGTCGCAGGCGAACGATCGCATCCCGGTCGTATAGCGCCATCGCCTTACATCTGCTCGCCGCCCACGGTCAGAACCATCGCGCTTTCCTCGACCGCCTCGATCGAATGCTCGATTGCGCGATCCAGCGCGATCACCATCCCCGGGGTCACCAGCTGCGTTTTGCCGTTGGCGATGAAATTGATTCGGCCTTCGATCACCTGCACCGTGATCGGCGCCCTCGTGTGATGCTCCTGCAGCTTCGCGCCCTTCTTCAGCACCATCAGCGCTACGTTAATTCCGTCGCCTTTGACCAGCGAGCTGCCGTGGCGATCGCCGCTGGCCCACGCAGGCTCGCGCTTGAGGCGCGCAATTTCGGCACGGATATCGACGGCGACCCATCCGCCTTTCGCCAGAAAATTTTCGTGATCAGGATGCCTGGCGTGATGCTTTGCCTGATCGGCCTGCCGTGCGCGATCGGAATCTTTAATTTGTTGCGCCATTTGAGGACCTCCGCGACTATCGTTCAAACCGACCCACTACCGGCTATTGTTTCCTCACCCGCATACCGGCGCAATCGCGCGTGCAGGGCAAATCTCCATCGTGAAATCGCCGCGACTGAAGCTGCGGGCGGGCGCGCCGCGAATCAGCGGGATTACTTGACGCCGGGGAAGCTCAGCGTAAAGCCGCCATCAACCATGATAGTCTGCGCGGTCAGATAGCTCGCCGCGGGCAGGCATATCAGGCACGCGACGGCGGCGATCTCGTCGAGCGTCGGCGTCCGCTTCAGCGCGGATCGTTCGGCGCATCGGCGCTGAAAATCGTCGTACGAGTAGCCCAGGTAGTTCGCGTAGAAGCGCGCCGAGTCGGTGTCGATGTAGCCGACGCTGAGGCCGTTGACCGTGATGCCGCGCGGGCCGAGCTCGAACGCGAAGTCGCGCACCATGCTCTCCAGCGCGGCCTTGGCGGCGCCAAGCACGCCGTGGCCAGGCAGGTTGCGAATCGAGTCCATTCCCGAAATCATCAGCACGCGCCCGCCCTCGCCCATCACCCGGCTCGCTTCCTGAACCGCGGCGACGAAGGCGCTTACGCTCAGCGCAAAGGTGCGGGCGAGATTGTGCGGCTTGGTTTCGAGCAGCGGCTTGAATGCGGTCGCGGCCGCATTCGCGACCAGGATGTCGAGCCCGCCAAGTTCCGAGGCGGCGCGCGTCACCATCGCGCGCACCTGCGACTCGTCCTCGAGGTCGGCCTTGATGAGCATCGAGCGCGGTGCGATCGCACGGACCTCGTCGAGCGTTTGCGCGGCGCTCGCTTCGTCGCGGCGGTAGTTCATCGCGACGGTCGCGCCCAGCCGCGCCAGCCCGAGCGAGATGGCGCGGCCAAGTCCGCGAGTGCCGCCGGTGACGATCGCTATCTTGCCGTCGAGGTCGCGCATCATCTTTATTGAATCAGGCTCGCACCAGTCTGATCGTCAAAGCCAGCCGGACCTATAGTCCACGCCGCCTAAGTAATTTCTGCGTCGTTGTAGTAACTAAGAACGGAAGGTAGACAAGTGCTGCCAGAATTGGGAAAAGAGCAAAGTCTGAAAGAGTGTGCGGGCGCCACCGCTCCACCACGAGTTTATAAAACAAAAAGAAGATTGCCGTTAGTAGCCAAAGGCCGCTACAAAACCACATCCAGAGAATTCCGAGCTGCCGAACTCTCGATGGTAATGCCGCGCTATCGAACCAAACTCTTTTCACTTGAGTACGATCATGCCACCGTTCGGCAGGATGAGCGACGCCGAGGTAACATTCCATTCTGAGTCGTCTTTCTGCAAGTTTACTCGTACGAGTCCTCTAGCCGCATGACCAATGGCGGCGATCTCAAATCGGGCGCACGATCCCCCTTGCCGGCACATTTCAAATTTGGAAGACCTCAGGGAAGTCGCCTCGATCGGGCCCAACCTGCTTGTAGCGATTGGGTTCGTCCTAATAAAGGTGTCCGCCTTAGCGAAGCTGGCTGTGTGCAACGTGCAGGTTCTCGTTACTACGAGGATCACGACGATCAAACCTGCTACAGCAGCATATTGAAGTGAAAGCTTTTTCAGAGGTGTCAGCCGCATCTTTTTGCATAGAGGACTAGGCGGATGTCTTTGGCGGTTGAGCTGCCGTCGGCTCTCAGCTTACGAGAGTTGAAGCCGTTGCACTCGACGCTCACCGTCAGCTCGGCATCGGAGGCGTCCGCAGGCGTCGCAAATGCGATCCGCCCGCTCTCAGGCGTCCGCGTTTCGGCAATGACGGTGTCGTTGCCGCCACGGCCATGCAGCGTGACGCGCGCACCGGCAATCGGCGGATGCTCTCCGTCGGGCAGGAAATCGTTGTCCAGCACGGTGACCGCGAGGCTGCGAAAATCGCGCGCGCGCTCGATCTCGACTCGCAGATCGCGCAGATAAATCATCGGCTCGGCAAAGACGCCCTGGATTCCCGCGCGCTCCGCCTCGCGCGCCGGGTTCGCCTTCAGCTCGACGCGCTGCGCCGCCATGCCGTGGTCAGAAGTGACGATGAACAGCGTAGATTCGAGCAAGCCGCGCGCACGGAGCAACTCGAGCACCGCGCCGATTCGTTTGTCGGTGCGATAGAGCGCCTCGCGCAGCCCCTCGTGATGGGGGCCGTAGTCGTGGCCCGTGCCATCGGTCAGGACGAACTCGTGCGCGACGAACACGGGAGGATGGTCGCCGCAATGGTCGAAGAGGTTGATCACTTGCGCCATGCCGCGGATGTCAACGATCTCTTCGCGAGCGATCGCGGGCAAATTGTCCGCCGCCCATCGCGGGCTTACGTCGGAGACCATCTCGGCGGTAAGCGCCTTGAGGCGCTCCTTGTCGCCGACGATCCGCCGCTCGAACACCGCGTGATCGGCGCCGCGTCCTTGCGGTTCATGGATCGAGGCCGTGATCGCGCCGGCGCCACCGGCGCGCTTGAAGGCCTCATAGAGCGTCTCGACATCGGGATTCAGATAACGCTCGGTCTCGAAGATGTTGCCCTGGATCGGCACGGTCTCGCGATGCTCGCGCAGGTGGAAAGTTGGATTGACGACGTCGTGATGCCCGCACCATGCGCCAGTCAGAATCGTCGAATGGCTGGGCCACGTGATGCTCGGGAAGTTGACAATCGATCCGTGCGAGAGCATCGCGCCGCGCTCAACGAGGCCGGCGAGATTTGGAATCGCGCCGGGATTGTTATCGAGCTGATGGCGCAGTTCCGAATGCGACAGGCCGTCGAGCAGGAACATATAGGCACGGGCCGGGCGCGCGGCGCCATCGGCCATTATTTCTTCGAGCGGATCGCCGTCCTGGCGCTTCACGTAAACCTCGGCGGGTGAGCCCGACGCGTCGAGGCCGGCGATTTTCGGGAGTCCCATAATGCGCGCGATCGTCGGCGCGACATCGACCTGGCGAGCGTTCAGCTTGAAAAGTCCGCGGCGGACGCCCGGACCGCTGAACAGCAGCGGCGCGCGGGATTGCACCACGTCGAGCGCGCCGTGCTGCCCCGGCTGGATTCCGTAGGCGTAGGCCTTGGGGCTGAGGATCAGATCGGGAGCGCGCGGACTGTCGAAGAGCTGGGCGATGCGCTCATAGGCGTAGGGATGGCTCAGCACGCGGGGTTCGAACCAGGCGCGATTTGGATCGTCGGTGCGATTGCCGCTGCGGGCGGCGGCGTCGAGTTCCTCGGCGATCGTGGAAACGATGAATGGATCCTGATTTGCGATCGGGTTCTCGCCGATTTGCTCGACGACTTCGAATGACAACGCGCCGCGTTCATCGGCGAAGCGTTTGAATCGAATCATCCCGCGCCGCGACCACACTTCGTAGGCGTCGGCGCGCCACGTGATCACGAGGTCGACGTGATCGGCCGCCGGAGTCTCGGCGAGCAGCGCGAGGATCGTCGCGTCGCCGGAATCGTGCTGATGCGGATCGAGTCCCTGGCCACCGCGGCGTTCAGGTCCAAGTTCCCGCAGCCGGCCGGATTTACGATTCATTTGAATCCCGAATCTCCCTGCTAAAAAGATTGCGCCGCGCGACGTGACGCGTGCAAGCCACTTACGGCGCATTACTTAACGTTTCATTCACATTCGCGATCCGGCCGGCGAGATTGCGTGTGCCCGCGCATTCCCGCAATAGTGAAACCACCCCAACCCGGGAAAGGCAATCAGTGTATGGCGCTCAACGAAGAATCGGGATTCGAGTCACGGATCGGAAAAGGCACCAAGGCTTCGGGGAAACTCAACTTTCGCGGCCCGGTAAAAATCGAAGGCGAAGCGGAAGGCGAGATCACCGGAGATGAAGTTGTAATCGCGCCCGGCGCGGTGGTGAGCGCACGGATTGCCGCGAGCAAGGTGACGATCGCGGGCGCGTTCAGCGGCGAAGTGACGGCGCGCGAACGCGTCGAGTTGATGGCGACGGCGCGAGTGCAGTGCACGATCAGCACGCCGAGCCTGGTGCTCAACGAGGGCGCGCAATTCGACGGCGACTGCAAGATGCCGACTAAGAAGCTCGCTGCGTGAGCCTAAGCTTGGCCGGGAAGCGAAGACGAGACCAGAACGGTTTCGATGCCCCGTGAATCGCGCCGGCTCCGCACGAGTCCCGAGTCGTCGATCTCAATTTCCTCAGAGTCGCCCATCCGTGGTTCGTAAATCCACACGCGCGGATCGTTGCCACGCCGGCGGCACGACTGTTTGCTGGTGGCCGCGACGAGTGTATTCGGATCGATGGCCGCCACCCGTCCGGTCCATCGCGTCTGCCCGCGTTCGCGAATGTGGGCGATGGTCAGAGCGCGAAAGATGATCAGGCCGGCATCCACTTCGCCGTAGCGCCCAAGCTTGGTGGTCAAGTTGTCGCGCGCCCCCATCGCGCTCAAGTTCCCGCGCAGAAAATTGTCGGCTGATTCATAGATCGCATTGCGAGTGAAGGGCCCGCGGCTGTAGCTTACGACTACGCGCCGGATGAGGCCGGCGTCATCGAGCTCGGCTTCGACTTCGTACACGTTGGATCCGCTGGCGGGACGCTGGATGCCGTGAATCCTGCCCGCGGCCAGGGTTTCTTCCTCGACAGCGATCAACTCGCCGGCGCGGCGGATGTCGTAGCGGCAGTCGCCGTCGGCAATGAGCATGCTCGAAAGCTAACCGCTCGGGTGGGGGCGAACAAGTTTGCGAGTCTTGCCAAGTTAGGCCATTGTGTCGGATCAAAGTCCCGGTTCGTTGGTCGCCGGGGCTCCAAATCCAAGAGGAAGGGCGCAAATGGACTGGCAGGAGTATTACCGATCACGCACGATTTCGGCTGACGAAGCGGCGGCAATGGTCAAGCCGGGGATGCGGGTGGATTTCCCGCTGGCGGCGGGAACCGTGATGCAGCACGCGCTGGCGGCGCGCGGCAAGCAGCTCGGCGGCGTGGTCGATCTCAGGATGTCGTCGCCGCTGATCGACCCGGGATGGCTGGCCGGAGAAGTCGCGCCGCATTTCAATCTGGAGTTCGAGCTGTTCATTGGCAACCTGGGACGTCCGTCGCATGACAGCCATGCGGCCACCTACCTGCCCAATTTATTTTCGACCAGCTTCAAGCCGCACGACGAACGGCCGGCCGAAGACAAGCCCATAGATTTCACGTTCGTCAACGTCACCACGCCCAACGCCAAGGGCTTCGTCAGCTTCGGGCCGAATCAGTGGAACAAGCGGATGTACGCGCGGCGCGCGCGTCACGCAATCGCCGAGGTTGATGCGAGCATGACGCGCACTTACGGCGACGTTTACATGCATGTCTCGGAGTTTGAGTATTTCGTCGAGGGCACTCCGCCGGCGCCCGATCTGGTGATGATCGATCGGGAGCTTGCGGCGATGGACGCGGAAAAGCGCGAGGGCATCCGCGCGATCATCGCGGAAGCGGGCGTCGAGCGTATCTGGCCGATCGTTCAGTATCTGCAGCGCGTGACACTTTCGGATCTGCGCGTAACGCTCGGCCTTGAGCAGCCGCCCGAAGAGTTAAAGGCGATAGCAGGATACCTGAGCGAACTCGTCGAAGACGGCGTGACGATTCAGATCGGAGTCGGAGCACCCGGTTCGCAGATGGTGCGGCTGGGCGCATTCGATGGCAAGCACGACCTGGGGCTGCATACCGAGATGGTCGCGCCAGGAATCGCGCGACTGGTTGACGCCGGGATCATCAACGGCCGGCGCAAGACGATTCATCGCGGCAAGGCGGTGGCGGTCGCGTGGTCGGGTTCGGATCCACAGGACTTGCAGATAATCGACGACAACCCGGCGTTCGAGCTTTACGATCCCGAGTACGTGCTCAAGATCGCGACAGTTTCCTCCAACTATCGGCAGACCTCGATCAACAATGCTCTCAGCGTCGATCTGACCGGTCAGATTAACTCGGAGTGCGTGATCGGCGCGCGGATGATAAACGGGACGGGAGGACAGCCGGAGACTCACATCGGTGCGTTTCTATGCCCAGGCGGACGCGCAATTACGTTGCTGCAATCAACCGCGCTGAGCGGCGCGATTTCACGCATCGTGCCGCAATTCGAAGCCGGCGCATTGGTAACGGTGCCGCGCTATTTCGCCGATACGATAGTGACCGAATTCGGAATCGCGCGGCTGCTGGGCAAGAACCATCGCGAGCGCGCCGCCGAATTGATCGCCGTTGCTCACCCGGACCATCGCGCGGAGTTGAGGGAAGCGGCCAAGCAGCTGTTTGGTTAGATCGTTCCGAAAAACAGCCCCGATTCAGTGCTGAATAGCACAATGGGGAGCAGGATATCCTATCTAAGGCTTGACCTTAGGCCAGAAATAGTCCAATAAGAGGGTCTATAGCTCAGTTCAACTTTTGTGATAGCTTATTTGCCAGCCTAAGAACGAATAGGCGTATTAAAGAGGAAGTGAACGCGATGCCATCCTCGACCAAAGTGCTGACAGTCAACGAGCTGGCGGAGTATCTGCGAGTACATCGCTCGACGATCTACCGCCTGCTCAAGAAAGGACAGTTGCCCGGTTTCAAGATCGGAAGCGACTGGCGCTTCAACGTCGAGGTAATCGATGAATGGCGGCTGCGCCAGGGATCCGGCGTGCTGGAAGAGGAAGGGGCTGATTAGCGGGCGGCGGCATCGCAGCTCCGCAATCCCATTTCACGGAATTCAGAGTATCCCCGGTTTGCTCTGACCCGAACTGTCGCGGCAGTTATTTCGATCCACAATTCGCGGTTAATTTGACATTCAAATCGGGTAAGTTGTCGCGCGCACGCGTGCGCGGCTAGACTGCGAATCACCGAGCCGCCGCGCGCGTCGAATTTCCGCGCGCGACGATCGCGCAGAGTCATGCCGACTGACATTTCCGCCAAGACACGACTGTTCACCGAATCCGTAATCCGCGAGATGACGCGGCGAGCGCTCAAGTCCGGTGCGGTGAACCTGGCGCAGGGATTTCCCGACTTCCCCGCTCCGGCCGAAATCAAGCAAGCCGCGAAGCGCGCGATCGACGAGGAATACAATCAGTACGCGATCACCCACGGCTCGCCGAATTTCCGCCGCGCAATCGCGGACAAGGTACGCAGCTACAACGCCGTCGCCTGCGATCCCGACCGCAACATCACGGTAACCTGCGGAGCGACCGAGGCGATGATCGCGACGATGCTGGCGGTGATCAACCCCGGCGACGAGGTGATCATCTTCGAGCCGTTCTACGAGAATTACGGGCCCGACGTGATCCTGGCCGGTGCGACGCCGCGCTACGTGGCGCTGCGCGATCCGGATTTTTCGATCGATCGCGCCGAGCTCGAAGCGGCATTCGGTCCGCGCACCAAGGCAATCGTGATCAACACTCCGCACAATCCGAGCGGCAAGGTCTTCACGCGTTCCGAGCTCGAAGCGATCGCCTCGCTTTGCCGCCGTCATGACACGCTGGCGATCACGGATGAGATTTACGAGCACATCATTTACGGCGGCGCGCGCCACGTATCGATCGCGAGCCTTGCGGGGATGGCCGAGCGGACAGTGACGATTAGCGGGCTGTCGAAGACCTACTCGGTAACGGGATGGCGGCTGGCGTACGCGATCGCCAGCGAAAGAATCACCGCGGCGATTCGCAAGGTGCATGACTTTCTGACGGTGGGCGCG
>Ga0074044_10001853_pt1 | contig 18758 bp, 18 predicted proteins | sample BogForMeECP23OM1_FD_94443 | JGI IMG/M metagenome (GOLD analysis project Ga0074044, IMG submission 94443) | Bog forest soil microbial communities from Calvert Island, British Columbia, Canada - Bog Forest MetaG ECP23OM1 | ecosystem: Environmental > Terrestrial > Soil > Wetlands ...
CGACCGCTCGTGGAATTCGTCAAAAATAACCGCCGCAACGCCGTCGAGCATGGGATCGTCGAGGATCAACCGGGTGAAGATGCCTTCGGTGATGATCTCGATGCGGGTTTTCTGCGAGATTTTCGAGCCGAAGCGCACCCGCAGCCCCACCGTATCGCCGACCCGCTCGCCTAGCGTTTGCGCCATCCGCGCCGCGGCGGCGCGTGCGGCGAGCCGGCGCGGCTCCAGCACGAGGATGCGGCGCGCCTTTTGCGCCCAGGCCTCGCCGCCGAGCACCAAGGGCACCCGCGTGGTCTTGCCGGCGCCGGGCGGCGCGACCAGCACGGCCGCATTGGTCGCGCGCAACGCCGCGGTCAAGTCCGGCAGTGCGGCGTCAATTGGCAGCGGTAAAAAATCCACAGTCTTTCCCGTCATTCCGGGGCGCGGACGAAGTCCGCGAGCCCGGAATCCATAATCACTACAATCCGAGGTCATCTCTTCATCGCGAGTTCTGCACAGACTGTGATTATGGATTCCGGACAGCCGCGGAGCCTGTCATCGGGCCGGCCAAAAGGCCGGACCCGTTGGCGGCTTCCGGAATGACATTAACCCGTGATAATGCGACCGGAACGCTTATATTATCGGTCATCATGCCCGCCGCACAAAAAGCACCGCAACAGCCGCAAGCCTCCGGCAAGCCGTTGAAGAAAGGCGACCACCTCTTCCTGGTCGACGGCTCGTCCTACATTTTCCGCGCCTACCACGCGCTGCCGCCGATCAACCGCAAGTCGGACGGGTTGCAGCTCAATGCCGTGTTCGGCTTCTGCAACATGCTGTGGAAGCTTTTGCGTGACATGAAGGCGGACGAAAAGCCCACGCATCTCGCGGTGGTGTTCGACCTGTCGGAGCGGACCTTTCGCACCGAAATGTATCCCGACTACAAGGCGCATCGCCCGGACCCGCCCGACGATTTAAGGCCGCAGTTCGGGCTGATCCGCGAAGCGGTTCACGCCTTCGATCTGCCCTGCCTGGAACAGAAAGGCTTCGAAGCCGATGACCTGATCGCCACCTATGTCCGCCAAGCCTGCGAGGCGGGCGCCACCGCCACCATCGTTTCGTCGGACAAGGATTTGATGCAGCTCGTCAACGACGGCGTCGTCATGTTCGACACCATGAAGGACAAGAAGATCGGCCGCGCCGAGGTGATCGAGAAATTCGGCGTGCCGCCGGAGAAGGTCATCGAGGTGCAGTCGCTGATCGGGGATTCGACCGACAACGTGCCGGGCGTGCCTGGCATCGGCGTCAAGACCGCGGCGCAGCTCATCGGCGAATATGGCGATCTGGAGACGCTGCTCAGACGCGCGACCGAGATCAAGCAGGAGAAGCGCCGGCAATCGCTGATCGAGAATGCCGACAAAGCGCGGCTGTCGAAGAAACTCGTCACGCTTGACACTCACGTCAAGCTCGACGTGCCGATCGACGATCTCGCGGTGCACGAGCCCGACCACAAGCGGCTGGTCGCCTTCCTCAAGGCGATGGAGTTCAGCTCGCTGACACGCCGCGTCGCCGAGTTTTCCAGCATCGATGTTGCCGAGATCGCGCCGGATGCGAAGCTTGCGGCACACGGCGCTTCTTCTCCTCCCCCGCTTGCGGGGGAGGTCGCGAGCGAAGCGAAGCGGGAGGGGGCAAGCGGACGCGCCGCAGCCCCCTCCCCAGCCTCCCCCGCAAGCGGGGGAGGGAGACCGGCCGCTGCCAACGGCGCGCTGACGCCGCAGGCGCTGGCGGCGGCGCGCCTGGAGATCGCGCACAGCGCAAAATTCGATCGTTCGAAATACGAAACCGTGCGCAGCCTCGACCGGCTCAATGGCTGGATCGAGCGCGCGCGCCAACAAGGTGCCGTCGCCATCGATACCGAGACCACAAGCCTCGATCCGATGCAGGCGATGCTGTGCGGCTTCTCGCTGGCGCTGGCGCCCAACGAAGCCTGCTACGTGCCGCTCAGTCACCGGCAAGGCGGCGACGGCAACGGCGGCCTGTTTCAGGGCGAGGTTGTGCCCGATCAGATTCCCGAACCCGCAGCGTTGGCTGCCATGAAGCCGCTGCTTGAGGATTTGGGCGTGCTGAAAATCGGCCAGAATTTGAAATTCGACTGGCAGATATTCGCCGTGCGCGGCATCGAAATCGCGCCCTACGACGACACCATGCTGATGTCCTACGTGCTCGATGCCGGCCGTTCCGATCACGGCCTCGACCCGCTGGCGCGGCGCTACTTCGATCACCGGACCATCGATTTCAACGAGGTGACGAAGGCGGGCAAGACCAAAGTCCCGTTCGATTGCGTCGACATCGACAAGGCGACCGAATACGCCGCCGAGGATGCCGACGTGACGCTGCGGCTGTGGCAGGTGCTCAAGCCGCGGCTTGCCGCCGAACACATGCTCAATGTCTACGAGACGCTGGAACGGCCGCTGTTGCGCGTGCTCGCGCACATGGAGCGGCGCGGCATCTCGATCGATCGGCAAGTGCTGGCGCGGCTTTCCGGCGAGTTCGCGCAGGAGTGCGCGGGCCTTGAAGCCGAGATCAATAAGCTTGCCGGCGAGCCGGTCAATGCCGGCAGTCCCAAGCAGATCGGCGATATTCTATTTGGCAAGATGCAACTGCCGGGCGGCACCAAAACAAAAACCGGCCAGTGGTCGACCGGCGCACGCCAACTCGAAGAACTGGCCGAGCAGGGACACGAACTGCCGCAAAAAATTCTCGACTGGCGGCAGGTCTCGAAGCTGAAATCGACCTACACCGATGCGCTGCCCGGCTTCGTCAACCCGACCACGCATCGCGTCCATACCAGCTATGCGCTTGCTTCCACCACGACCGGCCGGCTGTCGTCGTCCGAGCCGAACCTGCAAAACATACCGATCCGCACCGAGGATGGCCGCAAGATTCGCCGCGCCTTCATCGCCGCGCCGGGCAACAAGCTCGTCTCCGCCGATTATTCGCAGATCGAGCTGCGGCTCTTAGCCGAGATCGCCGCCATCGAGCCGTTGCGCAAGGCGTTCCGCGACGGCCTCGACATTCACGCCATGACCGCCTCGGAAATGTTCGGCGTGCCGGTCAAAAACATGCCCGGCGAAGTGCGCCGGCGCGCCAAGGCGATCAATTTCGGCATCATCTACGGCATTTCCGCCTTTGGGCTGGCCAACCAGCTCGGCATCGAACGCGAGGAAGCCGGCGCCTATATCAAGAAATATTTCGAGCGTTTTCCCGGCATCCGCGACTACATCGAGGAGACCAAAACCTTCGCCCGGAAGAACGGCCACGTAAAAACCCTGTTCGGCCGCAAGTGCCACTATCCCGACATCGGCGCTTCCAATGCCTCTATTCGCGCGTTCAACGAACGCGCCGCGGTCAATGCGCGGCTGCAAGGCACCGCCGCCGACATCATCCGCCGCGCCATGATCCGCATGGAAGCGGTCCTTGAGAAGAAAAAGCTCTCGGCGCAAATGCTGTTGCAGGTGCACGACGAGCTGGTCTTCGAAGTGCCCAACGCCGAAGTCGAAAAAACGCTGCCGGTGGTCACGGCGGTGATGGTCGACGCCCCGATGCCGGCGCTGTCGCTTTCGGTGCCGCTGCAAGTCGAGGCCCACGCCGCCGACAATTGGGACGCGGCACATTAGGCTCGAACAGACGATGAAAATCCGATAAGCTCTCCGCAAGCCTGTTCGCAAAATCGAAAGGCGTAAGGGGAGGTTCGAATGAGATATTGGTTCGCCGGATTCATCATGCTGCTGAGCCAGTCGGCTTTTGCACAAACGGCCACACCTATTGCGGTCACGCCCGTTGCGGTCCCGACGATTGCTTTCGACTCGGTCCCCGATCCGCTGAAGCTGCCGCGCGACATGTATCTCGGCGAGGTTTCCGGCGTGGCGGTCAATTCCAAGGGCCACATCTTCGTGCTGCAGCGCGGCAACACGCAAGGTCCTGCTTACGCGGCGGCGGCCGCGCAATTGCTGGAGTTCGGCGCCGACGGCAAGTTCATCCGCGAGATCGGCCACCGTCTCTATGCTTGGTCGTTTGCCCACGCCGTGCGGGTCGACAAAGAGGACGACATCTGGGTGACCGACAAGGGTTCGGACATGGTCATCAAATTCAACCCTGAAGGCCGCGTCGTCATGGTGTTCGGGCGCAAGCTGGAAGCTTCCGACGAGGACACCGGACCCTTGAAGCATCCCAACCCGCCATTGCCGGCGGAGGACGGGCGTTTTCGCCAAGTCACCGACGTGACCTGGGATCCGGCCGGCAATACCTATATCAGCGACGGCTACATCAATTCGCGCATCGCCAAGGTCGACAGGAACGGCAATTGGCTCAAATCGTGGGGCGAGCGCGGCAAGGAGCCGGGCCAGTTCAACACGCCGCACAATATTGGAGCCGATGCGCAGGGCAACATCTATGTCGCCGACCGCGGCAACCGGCGCATTCAGGTGTTCGACGGCGACGGCAAGCTGTTACGCGTGATGACCATCGACGTTCCGTTCGATCCGAACGCACGGCCCGCGATCGGCAACAAGCCCGATCCGGCCACCGTGGGAACGTTTTCGCCTGGCGCGCCATGGACCATTTGCATTACGCCCGGCCCGCATCAGGTCTTGTATACTTCCGACGCCTATCCGGGGCGCGTGTACAAGCTCAGCCTCGACGGCAAAGTGCTCGGCGTGTTGGGTGAGTCCGGCAAACAGCTCAAGCAGTTCGGCTGGATTCACGAGATCGCCTGTCCGTCCGAAAATGAGCTTTACGTCGCCGAACTGCTGAACTGGCGTGTCCAGAAGCTCATCCTGCATCCGGCGAAGTAAGAAGGATCGGCTGCAATTCGCCAAGCGGCGGGCGATCTTTACTTCGCCGGCACCACCGCGATGGCTTCGATCTCGAACAGCGCGCCATCGCGCGCCAGCTTGACGATTTGAACCGCCGTACTCGCCGGCGGCGCCTTGGTGTCGACGTAGCGGTCGCGCACCTCGAAGAAGATCGGCAGATGCGCCATGTCGACGAAATAATTGGTGATCTTCACCACGTGCTCGAAATTCGCCCCGACCGCATCGAGCGCCGCCTTGAGGTTCTCGAAGCACTGCACGGCCTGGGCGCGAAAGTCGCCCGGTGCGCCGGCGAATTTGCCGTCCGGCGTCATGCCGAGCTGCCCGGAAAGATAGATGGTGCGGCTTGGGCTTGTCGTCTCCACCACATGCGTATAGCCGCGCGTGGCGGGCATGGTCGAAGGATTGTAAAAGCGGTGTATAGCCACGGTTGACTCCTCTCCGGCGTCGCTGAGGGTTTGGCGGCCAGTATCCTATCTTTAATGCAAACGCCAAAACATCATGGCAAAGTCCGGCGGATGTACCCACGCTTTATCGCCTTGCTCGCTGTCGCGGCGCTGTCCCCCGACGCCGCCCACGCCGCCGCGCTCGACGCCGCGTCGCTCTCCTGGCCGTGGGCGCTGCCGTTCGTCGGCATCCTGCTGACCATCGCCTTTGCGCCGCTCGTCATCCCGCGCTTCTGGCATCGTCATTACGGCAAATTCGCCTTCGCCTGGGCGGCGCTGACGCTCGCGCCGCTCGCGGCTTTGCGCGGCGTCGACACGGCGCTGGCGGCCTTGGTCCACGCGCTGCTCGCCGACTATCTGGGTTTCATCGCGATCCTGTTCGCGCTCTACGTGGTCGCCGGCGGCATTCTGGTCGCCGGCACGTTGCGCGGCACGCCGCTTACCAATGCGGTGACGCTCGCATTCGGGACGCTGATTGCCAGCATCGTCGGCACCACCGGCGCGGCCATGATCCTGATCCGACCGCTGCTGCGGGCCAATGCCGCGCGGCTGCACAACGTTCACGTCGTGGTGTTCTTCATGTTTTTGGTCGGCAATATCGGCGGCGCGCTGTCGCCGCTCGGCGATCCGCCGCTGTTCATCGGCTTCCTCAACGGCGTCCGTTTCTTCTGGCCGACAACAAACCTGTGGCAGCCCACCGCGTTCGTCGCGGCTTTCGTGCTCGCGCTCTTTGTGGTCGTCGATCTGTGGTTTTATCGCAACGACCGCCGCGTGGTGCCGGTCGGTGAATCCAGCGATAGCGCGCCGTTCCGCGTGCGCGGGGTCGTGAACCTGCTGCTGCTCGCCGTCATCGTCGGCGCCGTTATCGTCTCGGCGCTGTGGTCGCCGGGCGTCACATTCACGATCTACGGCACGACGCTCGCGCTGCAGGACTTCGCGCGCGACGCGGTGCTCATCCTGACGGCGCTCGCCTCGCTGTGGCTCACTCCCGACGAGCATCGCGAGGCCAACGGCTTCTCCTGGGAGCCGATCATCGAAGTCGCGATCCTGTTTGCCGGAATTTTCGTCTGCGCCATTCCGGTGCTGGCGATGCTGGCGGCGGGCCGCGACGGATCGTTCGCCTGGCTGCTCGGTGCGGTAACCGCCGCTGACGGCGGCCCGCACGTCGTCGCCTATTTCTGGCTTACCGGGCTGCTCTCGGCGATGCTCGACAACGCGCCGACCTATCTCGTCTTCTTCCAGCTCGCCGGCGGCAACGCCACCGACCTGATGGGCCCGCTCTCGGGCGCGCTCGCGGCGATCTCCATGGGCGCGGTCTACATGGGCGCGCTGACCTATATCGGCAATGCGCCGAACTTCATGATCTATGCCATCGCCACCGAGCGCGGCATCAAAATGCCGAGTTTTTTCGGCTACATGGCATGGTCGGTCGTGGTGCTGATGCCGGTTTTTGCAGTTGTCACGTACTTTTTCGTCGCGGGTCATTGATGTTGTCCCGCGCAAGGATGAACCCGGTCGGGCAAAGCCGGGCCGGGCTCGTGTCAGGGTCGGGGGTGCGAATGCCTAGTTGGACATGCCCTCAACGATGAACTCGCGCGAGGTCGTCGATTGTTTGCGAATGTTCTCGACCTCTTGCTGGGCGGTAGATTTGTTCCACGCCTGCGCTTGCTCCACGCTGTCGAAGGCGATGACGACAAATCGGCTGGGCGACGTACCATCGATGTTGGTGATCTTTTCGGTGCGGACGATGAATTTGCCGCCAAAGGCGGCCACCGCAGGCCCCGATTTGGGCAGCAGCGTCTTGAAAACGTCGGGGTTGGTGATGGCGTTGATGTCAACGACCGCATAAGCACCGGGCGCCTTGCCCTGCGCATGCAGCCCATTGACGGCGGTAGCTCCGATAGCGCCGCCGGCGAGCATTGCCAGTCCCAGTGCGATAGGTCGATTCATGATGTTTTCCCTTGCTGTGTAAAAGGTGAGGCGTGTCTAGTTGGATGTGATGAGGGGGCGCTCAGCCTAGCTCACTCGCTTGAACTTGATTTCGACAGTGCCGCCCGCTGATCCAGCAGCAACGGATTGCGTTAGCTCGTCCCCCGAGATCGCGATTTTTCGCTTTTGTGCGGTTCCGGTCCAATTAGGGAATGTCGCACCTTCGATTTGGATTGTGAGCGACTTGTCCGCCTCATCGACGGAGTAGGTGCCAAAATACGCGATGCTTCCCTGAATAACTGCCTTGTTTTCGTCGGCGGTTCCGGTTGCGCGGTTGTTGGAGGCGAATTTCGGCAAGTCGGATCGCATGGTGACAGTGGCAACGCGACCATTGCTCGCGAAGATGACTATGCTCTTCGCATTGGGACCCCATGTATCGGATTTGGTGCCGTCGGGGTGCGTGGTTATATTTGAGACCTGCATCCAGGTGCCGGCAAGCTGGTCTTTGAGCGATTTTTGCTGCGCGCTGGCATTGTTTGCCGGAAGCGCAACGCCGAAGCACAACAGCGTCATAGCCGCCGTAAGTGCGATACGTCGATTCATGGTGTTTTCCTTTGAGTTGCTTGTGAATACCTGTCGTTCGCCCGCAACCAGAGTCGCGCGCGCAGCCGATCTGCGGGTGCAGACGGCGCCCGCAGTGCAAGCCAAGATCAACTTTCAAATGAGATATTGTGCCAGCCGATGGCACCAGCGCTGCCAATGGGTGAACGGAGAATTCGGCAAGTCGCCGTTTCGTGGGCAGCTCTCAGGCAAGCGGTTGCTTGCCAGCGTCGGTGTACGTATTGACACCGCGATCAAAGCACAATGGCCCGTCGAGAGCTTATTTCGCGCTTGAGGTGGGCGTGGTCCATCCGCGCCGCGCTTGCTGCAAACAACGGGGGGCGTAGCGTTGGCTCAATCGTTTAGAGTTTCTTTGCCATAGTTGAAAATTCGCTGTTTACCGTGATCGGGTAGCTTGCCATCACCCAATCTTGAACCTTGTCCGCCATCCTCGCGACGGAAAGAGGCGGGAACGATCCAGCCTCCGGCACGTTTAACGACCTGAGTTGCGTGCTCCCACGGGAGCTTGGCTTTGAGGTGTTGCCGTTGTGCGTAGGCGTCGCAACAAGCACTTGAAATGGCGCGCGGCGATCATCGTCGGCGCGCTTTCGGCTGCCTCCATAACGGCGATGCCGCACCCGGCGCGCGCCGGCGGGCTGTTTGATTTCCTGTTTGGCGGATTCCAGCGACCGACTCCGCCGTCTGACGTCAATTCCTATGCCGAGCCGCCCGCGCCGGTTGGGCGGGTGGCGCCGCCGCCGATGGGAATCGAAAGTGTACGCCAAGGCGGCGGCGACACCGGCCGCTCGGTCGCTTATTGCGTGCGGCTCTGTGACGGCCAGCACTTCCCGATGGAGCACATGGCCAACGCGACGCCGGTCGAGACCTGCCGGGCAATGTGCCCGGCCAGCAAGACCAAGGTCTATTTCGGCAGTGAGATCGGCGGCGCTGCCGCCCGAGATGGCCAGCGTTATGCCGACCTCGACACTGCGTTCATCTACCGCAAACAGCTGGTGGCGAATTGCACGTGCAACGGCAATAATGCCTTCGGCCTTGCCCCGTTCGACATGTCGAGCGACCCCACGCTGCGGCCCGGCGACATCGTCTCGACCAAGGACGGCTTCATGGCCTATAGCGGCAAAAGCGGCAAGAGCGCCGCGTTCACGCCTGTCGATCCGTCCAGCGTCGCCGCCGAATTAAACCCGGGAGCCTCGCGGGTGCGGCTGTCGCAGCGCGCGGAGCCGCCACGCGCCGATGACGATCCCGGGACAATTGCGCCGCCGCAGAATCCGTCGTCGCCAGTGGACCTGCGCGGTCAGTCCGCCAGGTAAGCCACAACGTCCTCGGCAAGCGAAAGCGATGACGTCAACCCGGGCGATTCGATGCCGAACAGGTTGACGAGACCCGGCAAGCCGTGAGCGGGCGGGCCGGCGATCATGAAATCGGCCGCCGGTTCGCCCGGGCCGGTGAGCTTGGGTCTGATGCCGCAATAATCCGGCACGAGCGAATTCGCGGGCAAACCCGGCCAATAGGTGCGGATGCGGTCGTAAAAACTGTCCGCGCGCCGCGGGTCGACCGTGTAGCTCTCCTGAGAAATCCACTCGACGTCCGGTCCGAACCGCATGCGGCCGGCAAGATCGATGGTGACGTGGACGCCGAGCCCGCCGTCGACCGGCGTCGGATAGATCAGCCGCGAGAATACCGGGCGCCCGGCGAAGCCGAAGTAATTGCCCTTGGCGAGCACCAGCCGCGGCACCTTGTCGGCCGGATAGCCCTCGATGCGGCGCGCCAGCGCCTGGGCGCCAAGACCGGCGGAATTCACCACCGCGTCGAATTCGACGATGCCGGCATCGCGGCCGGCGAATTGCACTCGCCAGTGCGGCGCCTTGAAGCTCATCCACTCGACCGACGTTTCAAACGCGATCATGCCGCCGCGATCTTCAAGCTCGCCCCATAACGCCAGCATGAAGCCATGACTGTCGATGATGCCGGTTTCCGGCGACCACAGCGCGCCGATGCAGAACAGCTCTTGCTCCATCGCGCGTGCCGCGTTGCCGCCGATGATCTCCAGCCCTTCGACGCCGTTGGTCTGACCTTGCGCCATGATGGTCTCGACCTTGAGGAGCTCGGCGGCGTTTGTCGCCACGACGAGCTTGCCGCATTTGCGGTGCGCGACGCCGTGGGAGGCGCAATAGTCGTAGAGCATCCGCCGTCCGCGCACGCAGTGGCGGGCGCGCTGCGAGTTGGCCGGGTAGTAGAGGCCGCCGTGGATCACCTCGCTGTTGCGCGAGGAGACGCCGTTGGCGATGCCGCCCGTCGCCTCGGCGACGGTCACGTCGTGGCCGCGCCAAGCCGCCTGCCGCGCGACCGCGAGCCCGATAACGCCTGCGCCGACCACAAGGACCTGCATCGCGTTCCCTACTCGTCATTCCGGGGCGCCCGTCTTCCCGCAGCCCGACGGGTCGACGATCATGAAAAACTCGCCCGGCTCGATGTCGACCGAGACGCGCTCGATCGCGACGAGTTTGCCGAACGTCTTTTGCAGATTGCTGATGCGGATGGCCGGCCGCACCGGCTGCGGACGATGGTCCGCGCCGTCGCGCGGCTCGCCGACGGCACGCAGATTGGTGGCGCTGGGGCTCATTCGCCGTTCATCACTTTGACCGGGGAGCATTGTGACGGGCAATTCGCCCGATCTCAACTCGCCGGGCGGCCCAATCATTGAAAGGAAATCGCGCCGGTCGGTATAACAGGCGCACTTGACCTGCCGCACCGCGCGGTCTTGTGTCGCAGCACGCAGGAGGGGGCCTTGGCAGCCCTATGATCGTGAAGGGAAAGTCCAATGGCGGATTCCAATGGCGGATAATGTCGTCCGTGTCTGCTCGCAGTCCGACATCGCGCCGGGGACGGTGAAGGCGTTCGAGGTCGCCGACCATCGGCTTGCCGTCTACAACATCGATGGCAAGTTCTACGTCACGGACGACGAGTGCACCCACGCCTCGGCGAGCCTCGCCGACGGCATCCTCGAAGGCGACGTGATCGAATGCAGCCTGCATTTCGGCGCCTTCCATGTGCCGACCGGCGCCGTGAAGTCCCCGCCGTGCTCGTTTGCGCTGCGCACCTACAAAGTGGTGCCGCAAGGCGACGACATTCTTGTCGATCTCGATCGCGATGCAGCCGGTGAGCCGGCTTGATGAGCTGATCGGTGAGATCATCTCGTTCTTTGATTTGTAATTCTTCCCTCCCTCCTTGTGGGGGAGGGTAGGGTGGGGGGTCGGGAGGTGAGGCAGCGCGTCGACGCTCGCGCAGAACCTCCCGACCCCCACCCCTTCCCCTCCCCACAAGAGCCTGCACTCGGGCGCGCGCAAGCGCGACCCGGGTGGGGAGGGGAACAAAGGAAATGGGAATGGGAACGGGAACGGGAACGGGCACGGTCGCGATCGTCGGCGGCGGCATCGGCGGGCTCACGGCGGCGCTCGCGCTCATCCGGCGCGGCATCGATGTCGATGTCTACGAGCAGGCGCCCGAGCTGCGCGAACTCGGCGCCGGCGTACAAATCAGCGCCAATGGCACGCGCGTGCTTCATGCGCTCGGGCTCAAGGAAGCACTGGAAAAGGTGCAGGTGCTGCCGGCCGGCAAGGCGATCCGGCTGTGGAACACAGGGCAGAGCTGGAAGCTGTTCGATCTCGGCATGGAATCGGTCGAACGGTATGGCTGTCCCTACATCACCATCCATCGCGGCGATCTGCACAGCGTGATTGCGCAGGCGCTGCTGCTGGCAAAGCCCGGCGCCATTCACCTCAACCGCAAGTGCATCGGGCTTTCGCAAACGGCGGACCACGTCGAATTGCATTTCGAGGGCGCCGAGCCGGTGACGGCAAAACTCGTCGTCGGCGCCGACGGCGTGCATTCGGTGGTCCGCGCAAACCTGTTCGGCGCGCCCAAGCCGAAGTTCTGCGGCATCATCGCCTGGCGCGGCGTGGTGCCGATGGAGTGCGTGCCGGCCTCGATCTCGCGCATTATCGGCACCAATTGGGTCGGCCCGGGCGGCCACGTCGTGCACTATCCGCTGCGTGCCGGAAAACTCCTCAACTTCGTCGGCATGGGCGAGCGCACCGACTGGACGGTCGAAGGCTGGAACGTGCGCGGCACCACGGAAGAGGTGTTGAACGACTTTCGCGGCTGGCATGCCGACGTGCACGCGCTCATTCGCAACATCGACGTGCCCTACAAATGGGCGCTGGCGCTGCGACCGACGATGGAGGCCTGGAGCAAGGGGCGCTGCACGCTGCTCGGCGATGCCTGCCATTCCATGGTGCCGTTCCTCGCCCAAGGCGCCGTGATGGCGCTCGAGGACGGCCTCGTGCTGGCGCGCGCCATCGAAAAATATCCCCGCGATTACCAAACAGCATTGGCGCGCTACGAAGCGGCACGTCGCGTCCGCGCCAACAAGGTCGTCACCGGCTCCGCCGCAATGATCCCGCGCTTCCACAACCGCGCCATGGTCGACGCCGCTGCGGCGCAAGCCCACGTCGCGCGCGAATGGCAGGAAGATCGTATCAAGGAACGTTACGACTGGCTGTTCACCTACGACGCCACCGCGGTGGCGGTGTGAGGACGCAACACCGAGCACAGCGGGCCGGGAAGAACTTTATTCTCTGCCACGGATACCGGCGGCGACTGGCAGGCCGAGCAGTCTGCCCGCCCGGAGCAATTTCCGATCGAGAGTGTAAAACGTTCGGGCGCCACGATTGCTTGCTATTGCGAGGTGCAGTGCGTCACCGACCCGCAATGCCGTATCAAAGCGCCGAAGATAGCGCTTGCAAAGGTCAAAATCGTCTCGGTCCGGCAAGAGCACGATGAACGACCGGGCAACTGTCATTTCGAATTGTGCGTCGAGATCGATGGCGGCCTGCGGTTCGATAACGCCCATGCGCACGTCGCGCGCGAGAACGGAGCAGAATTCAACGCGCGTCCAGTGGCTGATCGCAAGTTCTCCCGCCGTCTGTTGCTGCAGAAAATGCTCGATGCTGGTGCTGGTCGCCTTTTTGCGGAAGATTGGAGTAATGAAGCTTGTATCGAAATACAGCATTATCCTTCCTCATCCCGCATCTCGCGGATGAGGATGTGGCTCGGTTTGCGCCAGCGAGGCATCTTGGCGCGAAGCGCAGAAAGATCGGGCACCGGTTGCTTCGGCGGCAAAACTGCGGCGATGCGGGCGGCTGGACGGCCATGACGCGTGATCACGACCTCTTCACCCGCCGCAACCTTGTCCAAAAGCTCGCTGAGCCGCGTTTTCGCCTCAGCGAGCGTGACCGTAAGCATAGGGTCTCCAATTGGTCAGAATTCTAGTCATATATAGCAGCGCCGGGGTCTCACGGCCAGTCGGCTCATGTAGACAACCGGCTCATCGCTTGCGAATCCGGAATATCATCAGCTTCTCCTGCTTCCGCGTCGCTTCCAGCGTGTCGCCGGTCTGGTTCAGCAAATTGGGGATGTCGATGCCGGCAAGCGGATCGGTACATTCCACGACCAGGATGTCGCCGGGTTGCATGCCGCCGAGCGCCTTGCGGGTGCGCAGCGCCGGCAGCGGGCATTTGAGGCCGCGCAAGTTAAGGGTCTTTTCCGCCATTGTTTGACAGTCGTCTAAACCACTAATCGTCCTTATCATAGCGGCGATGGTCGTCGATTCCAGCATCCAGCGCATCGCGCGCCTGACGCCGCTTCGCGACGTACTCGCGCTCGTCGAGTCCCGCGTCGGAGCGGTAAAGCCGCGGCCGTGCCGGCTCGCGTCGGCGCTCGGCCGCATGCTCGCCGATGATGTCGTGGCTGCGGAGCGCCCGCCGCAGCCGATCGCGTTGCGCGACGGCTTCGCCGTCGAGGCCGCCGCGATCGCCGATGCCGGTCCCTACACGCCGGTGCCGTTCGCGTCGATGCCGTGCCGCGTTGACGCCGGCGCGCCGCTGCCGTGCGGAACCAACGCGGTGGTGCCGCTCGATGCCGTCACGCTGCGCGGCGATCGCGCCGAGGCTGTTGCTGCGGTTTCACCAGGCGAGGGGGTGCTGCCGGCGGGCGGCGACGCCATGCCGCACACGGCGCTGCGCCGTGCCGGCGAGCGATTGCGCGCCAAGGACATCGCCGTCATCGCCGCCGCCGGCATTGCCGACGTGACGATACGCGAGCCGCGCATCCGCATCGCCTGCGGCTGCGGCAGCGTCGCGAGGACGCCGCTGATCGAGGCCGCGCTCGCGATGCTTGCCCATGCCGTCACGGTGGCGGGAGGCACTGTGCTTGACGTGGATCGCCAGGCCGGCGGGCTCGATGAGGCGCTGCCGGACGATCGCGCCGATGCGGTGATCGCCATCGGCGGCACCGGCAGCGGCCGGCACGACGCGAGCGTGCAGACTTTGGCGCGGCTCGGCCGCGTCGAGGCGCACGGCATCGCCGTATCGCCGGGCGAGAGCGCGGCGTTCGGATTCGTCGGCGCGCGGCCTGTGCTGCTTGTCCCCGGGCGCATCGATGCCACGTTGGCGATCTGGCTTCTGATCGGGCGTCAACTCATCGCCAGGCTTGTCGACGGCAGCGTCGAGGACACCCCGGTGATGCTGCCGCTCAAGCGCAAGGTCGCCTCGACAATCGGCCTTGCCGAATTGAACCCGGTAGGTTGCAGCGGCGGCATGGCGGAGCCGCTCGCGTCCGGCTATCTGTCATTAGGGTCGTTGGCGCGCAGCGACGGCTGGATCGTCGTCGCGGCCGAAAGCGAAGGTTTTGCGGCCGGGACGCTGGTTGCCGTAAGATCATGGCCATGAATGTCAAATCCGGCACGGATATAAAATCCGGCACGTCGCCGAGAACGGCATCCAGCGGGCGCGGCGCATCGATCCTCGACGCGGTGCGGCGCGCCGCCCGGCAGGAACAGTTTCTTGAAGTCGTCGCAGCGGGAGAGGCGCGCCGGCGCTTCGAAGCCTGTATCGATCGCTCGCCGCTTGGCGGCAAAAGCTTGCCGCTCGCCGCGACGCTGTCCCGCGTGCTCGCAGCCGATGTCGTCGCGCCGGTCGATGCGCCGCCGTTCGACCGTTCCAATATCGACGGCTTTGCGGTGCGCGCCGCCGACACTGCCGGCGCGAGCGACGGGGCGCCGCGACGTCTCAAGCTCAATGCCGAAGTGGTCGCCTGCGGAGTGCAGCCTGCGATCGAGGTGACGCCCGGCACTGCCACGGCAATCGCGACCGGCGGCGTCATCCCGCGCGGCGCCGACGCCGTGGTGATGATCGAGCACACCGAGCTGATCGACGATGTTGCGCCCGCGATCGAGCTGCGCCGAACGGTCGCGAGCGGACAGTTCATTTCCTATGCCGGCTCGGACATCGCGCGCGGCGAAACCCTGCTGCGCCGGGGCACGCGCATCGGCTCGCGCGAAATCGGCATGCTCGCCGCCTGCGGCTTCGACGCGATCGAGGTCGTCCGCCGCCCGCGCGTCGCCGTGCTCTCGACCGGCGACGAGCTGGTCGAGCCGGGCCGGCCGCTCAAGCCCGGCGGCGTCTACGACAGCAACGCCGCCATCATCGCCGCCGCGATCGTCGAAGCCGGCGGCGAGCCGGTGCCATTCGGCGTATTCCCGGACGAGGAGGTCGCACTCGAAGTCGCCATGCGCACCGCGCTCGCGTCGTGCGATATGGTCGTGCTCAGCGGCGGCACATCGAAGGGTGCAGGCGACCTGTCGCATCGCATCGTGTCGCGTCTCGGCAATCCCGGCATCCTTGTTCATGGCGTGGCGCTCAAGCCCGGCAAGCCGCTTTGCCTTGCTGTCATCGACGACAAACCGCTCGTCGTGCTGCCGGGATTTCCGACCTCGGCGATCTTCACCTTCCATGCCTTCGTGGCGCCGGTCATCCGTGCGCGAGCCGGGCTGCCTCCGGAAGCGGCAAGGACGGTCACGGCGCGCGTGCCGGTGCGGATCGCCTCCGAGCTTGGCCGCGAGGAGTTCGTGCTCGTTTCGCTTGTTTCCGGTGACGACGGCCTGATCGCGTTTCCGACCGGCAAGGGCTCTGGTGCGGTCACCGCCTTCTCCCAGGCGGATGGTTTTTTGGCCATCGACGCACTCGCCAGCGCGCTTGATGCGAACACTAGGGTGGAAGTCACGCTGATTGGCGAGGCAGCGCGGGCGCCAGATCTGGTCATCATGGGCAGCCATGATATCGCGCTCGATGTCGTGGTCGGCGCGCTCGCCGCGAGCGGCTTCCGTGCGCGCACCATCGCCGTGGGCAGTCTCGGCGGCGTGGCGGCGGCGAGCCGCGGCGAATGCGATCTCGCGCCGGTCCATCTCGTCGATCCGGCGACCGGCATCTACAACAAGCACCTGCTTGCGCCCGGCCTCGCCCTCGTGGCCGGCTGGCGGCGGATGCAGGGTTTTGTTTTCCGCCCCGGCGATGGCCGGTTCGAGGGGCGCACGGCGGAAGGCGCACTTAAAGCAGCGCTCGCCGATCCCGCCGTTCTGATGGTCAACCGCAATGCCGGTTCCGGCACCCGTGTGCTGATCGACGGGCTTCTTCGCAGGGAGCGGCCATCGGGCTACGCCAACCAGCCGCGTTCGCACAACGCGGTCGCCGCCGCCGTCGCCCAGCACCGCGCCGACTGGGGCGTCGCCATCGAGCCGGTGGCGCGGATGTATGGTCTTGCGTTTCTGCCGATTGCGCCCGAGGAATATGATTTTCTGCTGCTCGAGGCTCGCCGCGAGCGGCCGGCTGTGCAGGCGTTTTTGGAAGTATTGCGCGATACGACGACGCGCGCCAGCATCCGGTCGCTCGGCATGGAACCCGCCGAATGATTTTTCGTCATTCCGGGGCGCGCCAACGGGTCCGGCCTTTGGCCGGCCCGATGACAGGCTCCGCGCGAGCCCGGAATCCATAACCACGAACGTTGCGGTCGTGCTTATATTGGAAAGCTGTGATTATGGGTTCCAGGCTCCCGCGCTTCGCTCGGGCCCCGGAATGACGATGGATAGAGCCTATGCGCATCATCGGTCTCGCGGGCTGGAGCGGTTCCGGCAAGACGACGCTGGTCACGAGCGTGATCCCTGTGCTGGTGCGGCGCGGGCTCAAGGTCGCGACCGTCAAGCATGCGCACCATGGCTTCGATATCGACCAGCCGGGCAAGGATTCCTGGTTGCACCGCGAGGCGGGCGCCAGCGAGGTCGCGGTCGTTTCGAGCCGGCGCTGGGCTATCGTTCACGAAATGGGCGGGGAGCCCGAGCTGCCGTTCGCCGACCTGCTGGCAAAGCTGAGCCCGGTGGATCTGGTGCTCGTCGAAGGTTTTAAGCGGCATTCCCATCCCAAGCTCGAAGTTTACCGCGCCGCCGTCGGCAAGCCGCTCTTACATCCCGACGACGATTGCATCGTCGCCATCGCCACCGATGCGCCGCTGCCGCAGGCACAGATACCGGTGCTGATGCTCGGCGATATCGAGCGTATCGCCGATGTTCTGCAGGCCGAGGCGCTGCCGCTCAATCAAATCGGCCCGCCGCGCGAGCTTGCGTGATGGCACAGCTCAGCGACGATTGCTTCGCCTTCTCCGGTCCGTTGCTGCCGGTTGCCGATGCCGAGCGTCTGATCGTCGAGCGGGTCGTGCCGGTCAGCGGGCGCGAGACCGTGACGCTGCGTGAGGCTGCCGGCCGTGTGCTCGCCGAGGATATCGTCGCCACGGTCAATGTCCCGCCGTTCGATAATTCGGCGGTCGACGGCTACGCGGTGCGCGCCGCCGATCTTTGTTCCGAGCGCGAGATGCGCCTGACGATCGTCGATCGGGTCGCCGCCGGTCATGCCGCCGCGCACGCGCTCAAGGCCGGCGAGGCGATCCGCATCTTCACCGGCGCGCCGATGCCGGCGGGCGCGGACACGGTATTCATGCAGGAGGATTGCCGCGTCGAGGGCGGGGCCGTCATCGTGCCGCCCGGGTTGCAGCGCGGCGCCAATCGCCGCCTTGCCGGCGAGGATATGCGCGCCGGCGCCGTCGCACTTCCCGCCGGATGCCGGCTCGCGGTTCAACATGTGGCGCTCGCGGCCGCGTTGGGTCTCGCCGCGCTTGGCGTGCACCGGCGCGTGCGGGTCGCGCTGTTTTCCACCGGCGACGAGATCGTCGAGCCGGGCTCGAAGTTGCCGCGCGCCGCGCTTTACGATTCCAACCGCTATCTGCTCGCCGGCCTTTTTGCGCGCTTCGGCGTCGCGGTCACCGACCTTGGCATTCTCGCCGACGATCCGCAAAAACTCGCGCACGCGATTGGCGCGGCCGCCGCCGATCATGACCTCGTGGTGACCTCGGGAGGGGTGTCGACCGGCGAGGCCGACCATGTGCGCACCGCGGTCGAAAGCATCGGCCGGATCGTTTTTTGGCGCATCGCCATAAAACCCGGCCGGCCGGTGGCGATGGGGGTCATTCCCGGATCAAGCCGCGGCGACGGCGCGGCATTCATCGGGCTGCCGGGAAATCCCGTAGCGGTCTTCGTCACCTTCGTTCGCCTGGTGCGGCCGCTGCTGTTGCGGCTTGCCGGCGCGCTGCCCGAGCCGCTGATCGCGATGCCAGCGCGCGCGACATTCGCCTACAAGAAGCGCAAGGGCCGGCGGGAGTATGTGCGCGTGGCATTGCGCCGGGCGGCGGATGGCGTCATCGAGGCCGTCAAATACGAGCAGGATGGCGCCGGCGTACTCACCTCGCTCACGCAAACCGATGGCTTGGCCGAGTTGACCGAGGACGTGACGAACGTCGAGCCGGGCTCGACGGTCGGCTTTCTCTCCTACGCGTCGCTGATTGGTTGAGCCAGATCTCGTCATTCCCGCTTTCGCGCATAGGCGTTAAAATGATCGTTTCATTTTTTGATAGCACCTTTGGCGGGGCGGTTCATAGATATTGCGTGCGATGGTGGCGTAGCATCGTTGCAGGC
>Ga0074044_10001854_pt1 | contig 18727 bp, 18 predicted proteins | sample BogForMeECP23OM1_FD_94443 | JGI IMG/M metagenome (GOLD analysis project Ga0074044, IMG submission 94443) | Bog forest soil microbial communities from Calvert Island, British Columbia, Canada - Bog Forest MetaG ECP23OM1 | ecosystem: Environmental > Terrestrial > Soil > Wetlands ...
CCACCCTGTCCAACTCCCTCTTGCTCATTTCCGTCCGCCCCAATCTGACCTCCTGCCGGAGGCCCTATTAGGGGACATTTCTGTCGAGGACAAAAGGGGACATTATCATCGAGGTACAACACCACAAATCGTGCTGTTGGCGGAATTCAGTAGCGAGCGCAGATTGTCTGGCGGCTCTGCTGGCCGTGCTGCTCGAAGTTGCGATGCTCTGAGAGACGAGTTGGGCAGAACGAAGGCGTTCAGTTTTTTTGGGGAACGGGGTTTCCCAGAGGTGGATTGGGGCCAATGAACAATTGACGCGTTGGACGCCTTTTCCGGCGATTGCCAGAATGAGGTGTTTCGGATATTGTTCGGATTCGGGTACCTGGGTGAGTAGTTTACTGTGAAAAAAAGCGGAATGTTCGGGATGTTGTGTGTTGTGGGTGTGCTGCTTTGTGCGCGGGAGGGCCGCGCGCAGGCTGGCCCAGAGGGCGCGAGCAGCGAATGGCAGGTGTGGACCGGCGGCGGGCACGGGATTAACGGGAGCCAGTCCGGCACAGGGGTTTGGAACCTGGGATTGCGCTACGGCATAGTGATCACATCGCCGCATGGGCCAAGTTTTCTGCGCGGGCAACTGGAATACGCGCTGGATGTGGTGCCGGCTTGGGCGATCGTGCAGAGCACGAACACGGCGTACGGGGCGGGCGTGAACCCGTTTGCATTCAAATGGATCCTGACGTCAGCGAAAAAAGTTAAACCGTATTTCGAGATTGAAGGCGGGACGCTGTTCACGAATACGAAGGTACCCGAGATGACTTCACACGTGAACTTCACGTCGAGCGGGGCGTTTGGCGCGCACTTTCTGGGCGAAAAGCACAACTGGACGGCCGAAGTGCGGTTCATGCACATCTCGAATGCGGGGATTTCCAGCCCCAATCCGGGGATCAACACGATTCAGGTGCGGATTGGGTGGGGAGAGTTTCGGAAATAACGAAGTAAGGGAAGTGAAGGAAGTAGAGGAAGTTAAGGAGAAGAGGGCCAACTGCTCTTCGGGGTGCACAGAGCGAACGGGTGGCTGCTGCAGGGCCTGCAAAACCGAAGAGAGATGGCCCAGGGTTCGAGAAAATGCCTTGCGCTGCGCGGGGAAAACCCAAGAGCACAGTCAGGAGTGACTGTGCCACATGAGCCAAAAGCGCCCGCCTCCCTCCTACGGCGGGCAGGCAGAAGGCGGCCACAACAACAAGAGCAAGAATGTTTGCGCGTTGCCGAGACGGGGTCGAGCAGTGCTCGACCCCTACGAGGAATCAGGAGAGGAGCTTGCGGAGAATGTCGTTTACGGATTGGGGATTAGCCTGGCCTTTGGTGAGGCGCATAACCTGGCCGACGAAGAATTTGAAGACGCCTTCGTTGCCGGATTTGAACTTGGCAACGTTGTCGGGATTCTTGGCGATAATGTCGCTGGCCGCTTCCTCGATGGCTGCATCGCCTACCTGAGCGGCGAGTCCTTCCGCGGCAACAATCTCCGCGGCAGGGCGGCCGGACTCAAACATGGTGGCGAGTACTTTCTTTGCGGTCGCGGCCGTAATTTTACCATCAGCCACCATTACAATGAGCTCCGCCAGGCGCTCGGCAGCGACCGCACCATATTTGTCGGCCACTTTCTTTTCCAAGTCCGCGGTGGTTTCGGCGAGATAAGTGATTCTCTGCATCCAGCCAGCGGTCTGCTTGGGATCTGCTCCTGCCCTTACTGTTGCTTCAAAATAATCAGCCACTTGCTGAGTCTCGGTTAGGATGGTGGCCTCATCGCTGGACAATCTGTAGTTCGTCATGAAGCGGGCGCGCTTGGCGAAGGGAAGTTCGGGAACGGTAGAGAGGACTTCGTCGCGCCAGGCGGAGCTGACGTGCACGGGGAGCAGGTCCGGCTCCGGGAAATAGCGGTAATCGTGGGCCTTTTCCTTGGAGCGCATGGAATCCGTGCGGCCCTCGTGCTGATTCCAGAGGCGGGTTTCCTGGGAGAGGCTGCCACCGGATTCGAGGACGCCGATGTGGCGCTCGATTTCGTATTCGAGGGCTTTCGCGAGGTAGCGGAAGGAGTTTAGATTCTTGACCTCGACCTTGGTGCCGAATTCTTTGGCGCCGCGCAGGCGCACACTGACATTGGCGTCACAGCGGAGCGAGCCTTCTTCCATGTTGCAATCGCTTACACCGGTGTAGAGGAGGATTTGGCGAAGCGCGGTGAGGTAAGCGTAAGCCTCGTCAGGCGAGCGCATGTCCGGCTCGGAAACGATTTCGCTGAGGGGCGTGCCGCAGCGATTGAGGTCCACGTAAGTCTTGTCGGCGGATTGTGCCAAGCCGTCGTGGAGGGACTTGCCGGCATCTTCCTCGAGATGGAGACGCGTGATGCCGATGCGTTTCGTCTTGCCGCCGTGTTCGATTTCAAGCCAGCCGCCGGAAGCGAGGGGGAGTTCATATTGGGAAATCTGGTAGCCCTTTGGAAGATCGGGGTAGAAGTAGTTCTTGCGGGCGAAGCGGGAATGCTCGTGGACCGTGCAGTTGAGCGCGAGGGCCGCACGGATGCCCATTTCAACGACGCGCCTGTTGAGGACCGGCAGCGTGCCGGGGAGTCCGAGGCAGACGGGACAAGTATTGGAGTTGGGCTGATCGCCAAAACGCGTGGAACATCCGCAGAAGATTTTGGTTTTGGTGAGGAGTTGAGCGTGGACCTCCAAGCCGATAACGGCCTCGTACTTGGCGAAGAACTCGGGGGACATTGCGGATTCGGTGGCGAATTTGGTCATGGGCGAAAACTGAATTATAACAGACCGAGCCGCAAAATCAGCCTGGGCGGCGCCTCAAGAAGAATTCATGGGATGTTGCGTGCGGAGGGCCGGACTGAGGCGCTCTGCCAAGGCGAAGCCTCCAAAGAGGAGTGTTGCATACAGGGAATCCCCGGTGATGGAATTCCCGAAGAAGGGGATACCGGCGATATAGCAAGCGGCCAAGCCGCTAAAAGACTTGGGATAAGAGGACATGAAGATCCATACGGCAAGATTAGTGACGAGAAAGAATTGGGTTGCTCCGAGAAGAGTCGCCAGGGTGAGCCAGCGGACCGACTGGCGGTTCCGGAAGAAGGCACCGATGGCCACACTTGCGGCAAAGCTGAGATAGACGATGGGCATAAGCCGGTGAAAGCCGATGAACCAATCACCGCAGAAGAGCGCGGCGAGAGGAAACAGAAAGGCTTTCGAGGTGCGGCCGAATTTCGCGCCACTGAAGATGGCCAGGGCGCCCAAAGGCGTGAAATTTCAGGGATGCGGCAGGATACGGACGACGGCGGCGAAGAGAATAAAGCAGAGAATGATCACTGCGCGGAAGACCATAAGAGAGCTGGCGGAATTCATTTTGCGGAACACGGGTGTTCTCCTTTTACAGCGGGCAGCAGATCGCAAAAAACAAAAGAATCGCGTTCAACGACCTGGCCAACAAGAACCGGGATCGGAGAGCGGAAAATGGGTCCAGCAAAGACAAATGTGTGAAACTCGCCATTCTCGCCGCAGGGATCGACGTCAGGTGGGAGCTGGCTGAAGAAGGAGCTATCGAGTTCCCTGCCCGCGAAAGAGGAAGGGAGTTTGGCGGGATCGAGGCACACGGTGATGGCGCGAAAGCCGTCATGAAGAAAGCGCGAGGCGAGTTCGCGCGTATCCACTTTCCAGAGAGGAAAAAGGGCGGCCATGCCGGCGTGCGCGAGCTTTTTTTCGCGGTAAGCGCGCAAGTCCTCTAAAAAGATGTCGCCAAAGGCGACGTGAAGAACGCCGCGGGCGCGAAAACGCAACACAGCTTCGCCCATACGAGATTCATAGACGGGATTGGCACACTGAGGCGGGATGCGGACCTCTTCGAGCGGCAGGCCGATGGACTCGGCCTGCCGGTGAAGAAGCTCACGGCGGACACCGTGCATGCTGATGCGCTCGTAACCTTCGGTCACAGTGGTAAGGAGCCCGATCACCTCGAACTCCGGATCATGAAGAAGAGCGTGCAAGGCCATGGCACTGTCCTTGCCGCCACTCCAAGAAAAAAGGACGGGTAGGGGCATAGGTCAGTTATGGCCGGCGAACTGGTAGCGCAGGCCGAAACGGTAATCGCGGCCCAAGGCGGGATAGCCGAGGGCGTCCTGATATTGTTTGTTGAAGAGATTGGTGACGCGGGCGGTGAAAGCGAGGCTGCGCGTGACGTTGTAATTGGCGGCCAAATCAAACCGGGCGTAGCCAGGATTGCGCGTATAACCGAGGCCCAGGAAATCGCTGTCCGTGCGTTGCCCCGTGAAGTAGCCGGCGAAGGTACCGTTGAATCGGTGAAATGTGCCAGTAAACGTGACAGAACCGGAATTGGGCGGACGCCGCGCCAATCGATTGCCGGGAATCAGGCTCGGATCGGAGGCGTTTGGGGATTTAAGAATCAGGCTGTCGTCGTACGTGTAATTGCCTGCGACAAAGAGCCATTTTGTAGCGCGTGCCTCGACGGCGATGTTCGTGCCGCGGGCGCGGGCCAAATCGGTGTTGAAGTAATATCCGAAATTGGGCGGAGCGCCGGGAAGGCTGATGCCACACGTGTTGCCGGTCGAAGGTGGAGGCAAGGCCGAGCAGAATGCGAAACTAATGATGTTGTAGAAACGATTTGAGAAGTACCCGGCGGTCAGTTTCACGCGATCATTGGCGAGTTTTTGCTCGATACCGGTGCTCCAATTCTTGCTGGCTTCGGGCTTGAGCGATGGATTCCCAATGTCGCCGAATTGATCCGAGTAGAGTTGATCGAATCGCGGTTCCTTGATGCCCTCGCCGTAGAAAATACGATAGCGCGTGTCGCCCCAAAAACCCTTGCCATATCGAAGCGCCAGGGAAGCCCCGGCGCGTGGCACGACGCGAGTGCCAAAACTGCCGTTGGCTTCCGTGCGGACGCCGAGGTTGAGAGATATACGCGGATGGGGGAGATAGCGAAAGTCGAGAAAGCCGCCTTGATTGTTGCGGTGGACGTGGGTTTGCGCGAGATACGAGATGGAGCCGTTTTCGACTTCATATTGGTAGCCGGCGGTGGCGGCAAAATCCCGGAGGATGTAGGTTGTCTGGGCTGAGAAACTCGCGCGGTTGTAGTTAAAGATGTCGTCGTAGGTGTAATCACAAAACTGCGTGGTGGCAACGGCCTCCGGATTGGTTTGAGGACAGAAGGAACCGGCGCCGCCAATATAAAAACTTTGTTCCGGATTGAAGCTGTGTTGATGGGTGTAGGATTCGGCACCCGCAAGCTGGTAGTGCCAATGATCTCCGGAGACAAAATCCCACTGCGCGCTGGCACTGAAGAGTTTCTGGTCGTATTGCTGGTGGAGGCTGGGCGGCTCGAATACGGTCTGGCCGGGGATGCCCGCATCACTCGTATTGTTGCGCAGAGTCAGCCGAAGATGGTCCGTGTCACTGAAGGCGTTACCAAAGTTTCCCGTCAAGGCGCGGTTCAGGAAAGCATCATTGGGACCCTGCCCATCGGTCTGAAGATAGGACGCGGCGCCCGAATAATCAAAAGCGCCAAGCACGCCGCTGATTTGGCCGCCGCCGTGGCCATTGGCGTAACTGCCGCCTTCCCCGAAGAGAGTGACAGAGGGAATGCGCGTGGTGCCGCGATGGGAAAAGAGCTGGACCACACCGGAAACCGCGTCCGTGCCGTAAAGTGCGGATTCCGCGCCATGGACAATCTCCACTTTGTCTACGTTGTCCAGAGTCACGATAGAAAAATCGACAGCGCCACCAGGAGGATTGATGGGCGCGCCGTCCACCAGCACCTTGGTGAAATTGGAATTCCCGCCATCCAGAAAGAGCGACGCTGTTCCGCCGTTGGCGCCGGTGCGGCCGAAGCTGATACCCGGAGAAAACAGCAGAAGATCGGGAATTGCGACGGACTGGCGCTGGTCGATGACTTCGCGGGTGATTACGTCAGTGGGGGCGGTGGACTCCGGACGCAGAACAGGCTCGGCTTCGGCAGTGACAACCACGCTGGAGGAGAGGCGCTCCAGTTCCAAGCGCAGATCGAGGGTGCGGGATTCGCCAGAGGATAGATCCCAAGTGAACTCGCGGGGAGCGAATGGGTCACGTGAGAAGTGGACGACGTAGCGGCCCGGGGGAAGCGAAAGGTGATACGCACCGTCGGTCGCGGAAGTGGCGGACCAGAGCTGGGTGTCTGCTTTGCCTTCTAGTTGAGCGGCAACACGAACACCGCCGATACCGGCGCCGGAAGGATCGGTGAGTGTGCCGCTAACATGAGCATCGGGAAGCTGCGATTGCGAAAAAACCGGAATTGCCGAGACAAAAAAGAGTAAGGCGAGAAAGCTTGCGGAAAAGCTTGGTTTTTTCATGGGTTCCTCTGCTCCCTCACGCGCGGGAGTGTAAAGGTAGGCCGGCGCAAAGAAGCTGGCGCAGGCTGCAGACTTCGCCGGTCTCCTGGCTTGGCGGGGAGTCGCGCTGGATGGAGGAAGCTCTGATTCGCGAAAACTCAGAGTTCGCATCTGGCGCGCTCGCGGCCTTCCCGCAGTGAGCTGGCTGCAGTGGCCGGCGAGCGAAATACCCGCCTTACAGTCGCGCGGCGGCGACGGCTTTACACCGTCTTCCCGAGCACGAAGTCCGCGGTGATTGTGGAGGGGCAGGGCCCACTGTGGGTTAGGAGTTTCGGCAGCACGAAGCCGCCGGGTTGAGGTGGACGCGGAGCGAAGCTAGGTGTTGGAAAAAAGCGTGACGCGCGGCCGACCGGAGGAGGTCATCTCCACGGACAGCGGCGCCTGAAAAACCTGTTCGAGCAACTCGCGCTGAAACACGCTGGCGGGCGGCCCCACGCGAAGGCACTTTCCTTTCTGCAGCAGGACGACTTGATCGGCGTATTCCCCGGCGAGATTCAATTCGTGCGTGACAACCACGACGGTGTAGCGGTTTTCCGCGGCCAAGCGGCGGAGATTGTGAAGCAGGTCCACCTGCGCGCCAATGTCCAGATGCAGCGTGGGCTCATCCAGCAACAGGAGAAGCGGCTGCTGAGCAAGGGCGCGAGCAAGTATGACGCGCTGCTTTTCGCCACCGGAAATTTTGTCCATCCAGCGGTCGCTTAGATGGTTCGCACCCACCTGGGTGAGTGCATTGGTGGCTATGATCACGTCATTTTGGGTCTCAAAGCGAAGGCCCGAGCCGTAGGGATGGCGGCCCTGGAGGACAAACTCCCAGGCGCGCGAGGGGAACAGGAGGCGGCTTTCCTGCTGCACCAGAGCAATGCGCTGGGCGCGCGCCCTTGGCGGAAGCGAATGCGTGACGAAACCGTTGAGGAAGATGCGGCCGGAGAGCGGCTCGAGCGCACCCGAAATCAGCTTGAGGAGAGTGGATTTCCCGCTAGCGTTCGGTCCGAGGATGGCCACGATTTCGCCGGGCTTGGCGTGGAAGCTGAGGGCCTCGAGAGTAAAGAGCGGCGCCTGGGAGGGGTTGGGCGCGTAGGCGTAGCTGACCTGCTCGACGCTGAGGCGTACGTCCGAAGCGGAGCGTGCTTGCTCCGAAGAGGGGATAGGCGTGCGAAGTGGGATGCTCATGTGAGCCTCCTGCGAAGCAAATAGATGAATAGCGGCGCACCCGCCATGGCGGTCATGGCGCCGACAGGGAGTTCCGAAGGAGCAACAATGGTGCGCGCGAGCGTATCGGCGACGACGATCGCGATGGCCCCGCCAAGTGCAGAAGCGGGCAGGAGCATACGGTGGTCGGCGCCAAAAATCAGGCGCATGACGTGGGGTACGAGGAGGCCAACGTAGCCGATGGCGCCGCTGACCGATACCGCAAGCCCGGTGAGTATGGATGCGGCGAGATACACCACAATGCGCACACGCGGAACGTCCACGCCGAGATGCATGGCTTCCTTTTCCCCGGCGAGAAGAAGATTGAGATCGGAAGCGGTGGTGTAGATGGCGCCAGCGGCGACGAGGAATCCAAACGAAAGAAAGTAGAGCAGGCTGCGGGGCTGCGGAGTGGAGAGGTCGCCCATCAGCCAGAAGACCGTGCCGCGGAGATTGCTGCCGGCGAGGGTGTTCATGAGGAACATGATGATGGCGGAAAGAAAAGAAGCTGTGATGATGCCGCCGAGCAGCAAGGTGCTGCTGTCGATATGGCCATCACGCCGGCCCAGGAAATAGACGGCAGCAATGGTGATGGCCGCGCCAAGGAAAGCCCCAATGGGGGTGATGAGTCCGGCGAGTTCTGGCGACAAGGCCAAATGATTTTCAATGATAAGGGCAACGATCGCGCCGACGGCGGCACCGGAGGAGACTCCGAGGACATAGGGATCCGCAAGCGGATTGCGCAAGAGCGCTTGAAAGCTGGCGCCGGCCACCGAAAGGGAAGCTCCGACGACGATGCCTAACAAGATGCGCGGGAGGCGGATGTCCACGACGATCATGCCGTAATCGGTGGAGATGGCGCTGCTTTGGCCCAGCAGCACGCGAATGAGATCGCGCCCGAGGCCATAGAGTGAGACTTGAACAGCGCCCATCTTCAGGGCGACGACCACGACAACGAACAGAAGAGCTGCGAGGATGCCGCAGCGGAACAGGAGACGTCCGAGAGTTAGTGGGCGCATGGGGACTCCATAGAAGAACTGCAGATCGTGTGCGTGAGGGAGAAGTGTGCCAGCCCGGGAAGCCCAGAAGGTGCTGCGTTCGCGGGCGCCGGTTCTTTGTCAGGTCCTGGCGAATCCTGGAACACTTCCGGATGCAATTGCCGGGCGAGTTCTTCAATGGCGGAAACGATACGCGGCGCAGGGCGATTGACGGCATCGCTGATTACGGCATAGTGGCGGTTGCGCACGGCATCGAGGATGCGCCATCCGGGACGAGCGGCGAGAGCATCGAAATCGCGCGCGGCAGACTCCGAGTGCGATGAAGCAAAGACCAGATAATCCGGCTGAAGGCGCACGACCTCTTCGAGGCTCATCTGCGGCCAGTCTTGGGAGGATTCGACAATGGAGACTGCGCCGGCTTTGCGGAGTACGTCGGCGATGAAGGTATGCTGGCCGGTGGAAATGAGCGGCTCGGTCCAAACAATGAAGAGGACACGCCGCGGCGGAACGGCGGCGAGCTTTGCCTGGAGAGCGGCGAGCCGGCTCTGGAGTTCCTCGCCGAGAGACTTGCCCGCTTCTGACGCGCCCAGAACATCGGCCAGCTTTTGAGTGGAAGAAATAATCTCCGCGACCGAATGGGGATCGGTGGTGGCGTAGCTGGGTATGCCGAGGGTATCGAGTGCGCGAACGGTATCGAGACGGTTGATGCTCTTTGTGACCAAGACCAAGTCCGGATGCAGCGAGGCTATCTCTTCGAGATTGGGATTGATGATTCCACCGACTTTGGGTTTTTTCTGGGCCTCGACGGGATAGTCGCAAAAGTCGGTGTCGCCCACGAGGCGACCCTGCAAGCCGAGGGCGTAAATCGTTTCCGTGAGGCTCGGGGCGAGCGAAACGATGCGCGCGGGAGAAATGGGGATGTGCACGCTCCGCCCCATCTCATCCACGACTTCGTGCGTGGTCGGCTGCGAAGGCGGCCCAGGAGAAGTGGCCTGTGCGGACATATCGAGCGCGCCGAGCAAGAGAAAGGCGAGCAACAGGGCCGTTGGAAGTGACATGAAGATGGAATTGACGCGCTGCACGAATCTCCCTTGACGAAAGCCACGCGAGAGCAGGCAACAAAAAAGCCCCACGAGAATTGGGGCTGGAGCGCCGGTGTTCTCTCTCGCGAAGAACACGCAACCTCTTGAGCTTGGGAGGGTAGCCTGGCTGACGGCATATCTGCCGATCACAGTGGCGGGACCGCGGCCGATTTGCACGGCACTTCCCCACTTCCCGAGCCTGCAAGTTGTAAATTCAGTGTACGGTGCGATGGCGGAAGTGTCAATGGAAGTGGAGAGATTTCCCCGTAAGGAAATCAGCGGTTTTTCCAGTTGGGCTTGCGCTTTTCAACCAGCGCGCGCAAGCCTTCCTGGGAATCTTCCAGGCGGTACAGTTCGTTCAGGAAAATATCCATGGAGTGCTTTAGGCCGTCGCGCAGCGAAAGCCCCATACCGCTGAGAATGGCGCGTTTGGCCATGGTGAGAACGGGACCCGAGTGGCTGGTTATCCGCTCGATCATGTCATCCACGGTGGCTTCGAGCTTCGACTCGGGAACGAGCCGGTTGATCAGGCCGAGTTCCAGGGCGCGCTCCGCCGTGACCGGATCGCCAAGGAGCACGAGTTCGAGAGCAATCTTGGGGCCGACGAGAAACGGGAGAATCGTGGTGGCCAGCGGAGGAAAAACGCCGATGGTGATTTCCGGCTGGGCGAAACGCGCTTTGGGCGTGGCGATAACCAGGTCGCCGAACGCGGCAAGCTCCGCGCCGCCGCCGATCGCCGGACCGTTTACGACACAGAGAACGGGCTTGGACGTTTCGAGAATTCCGGCAAAAACAGAGTGAAAGGCGTCGAGCATCTGGAAGACGCGCTCCGAAGTGTATTCTTCCACATCGATACCGCCGCAGAAGACTTTGCAGGCCGAATCGAGAACGATGAGTTTGACCTCTTCGTGGCTGGCGACAAACCCGATGCCATCCACCAACTCGCGCAGCATGTCTTCGTTCAGGAGATTGTGCTCCGGGCGATTGAGGGTCATGCGGGCCACGCCGGAATCAAGGCGAAGCTGGACATGCTGAAATTCCTGGGGGTTGCGGCGTCGGGGTTCTGTACGAACTTCCACGCTAGGGCGGCGGTCCACGATTGGGTTCTCCTTCCGGGGCGCCCCGGATCCGGGGCCGAATTTGATGCTAGCACGCCGCGCAGGGGGGAGCAGGGCGTGTTCGAGCGGGAGTGCGCAATGAGTCTGCTGGCAATTCGGCCAGCGGAACAACGGTCATCCTTTCCGCTTTTGTTTGTGGCTTTTGTTTGCGCTCTTTGTTGGAGTGACCTGGAAGTTTGAGCGAGGCGCTGCCTTTTTGCTCCTTTCGTATCTTTTGTGGGTGAGCTTTGCGGCGACACTGAATTACACTGTCTGGAGTATGAATCCTCCCGTATCCAGAAGCATAAGCGAGCGGCCCACGGCAATTGCCTCACGATTTGCAAGCTGGCCGGATGCAGGAGGATTTCCTGACGGCCCTGCCTGGGGAAAGAGTTCTTCGCTGCGCTTTGAGCATGACTGGAAAGGCGAAAACGCCGACCCGGCGAGGTCAACCGAAGTGCACCTGCTTTGGACGCCAGCTACTTTGTTCGTGCGGTTTCGGGCGAAGTATCGAAACATCAAGGTTTTTCCCGACGCGCGGGAAGATGGGTGGCGCGACGAACTGTGGTATCGCGACGTCGCGGAAGTCTTTCTGCAGCCGGATTGCCGCGAGCCGCGGAAATATAAGGAATTTGAGATCAGCCCGAATGGCCAGTGGATCGATCTGAACATCTTCAGCGGTGGAAAAGAGGAACTGCGAAGCAAGCTGAGGCGACGCGTCGTGCAGGATGCACCAGCAAAAACATGGACCGCCGAACTGGCTATCCCGATGCTGAGCCTGACGCCGGACTTTGATGCGAAGCAGATCTGGCGAGTGAATTTTTTCCGTGTCGAGGGCGAAGCCGAGCCGAGATTTTATTCGGCGTGGAGTCCAACCTACTCACGAGAACCGAACTTCCACATTCCGGGGGCGTTCGGCAAGTTAGTGTTCCGCGAGTAGAACAACTCCGGCCTGCAATCCGGCAAGGCGTTTCTGTTAAGCTCGCGTGGGATTCAAATGCGAACTCAAACGTGTTGCGCGCGCCGCCAATTTTCCCCACGTTTGGGGGTCTGCTTACTTGTTCTTGCAATTTTGGTATTGAGCAGACTTCCTGCCGCTGCGCAACAAGGCGACAATCCCGATACACCGGCCGTAAAAAAGATCGAGCCGCCAAACTGGTGGGTCGGGCTGACTCCTGATGTAATGCTCTTGCTTTCGGGTAAGCACCTCGAAGCGACCCACGTCCGTTGCAACTTAGCGGAAGTTGAAGTGAGCCGGACGCAATCCGCCGCGGACGGTAATTACCTTTTCGTCTGGCTGAAATTCAGTGCAGGCTTGAAATCTGGGACAGCCGTATGCCGAATTATCACCTCTGGGGGTGAAACCGCTTTCGAGCTGCCCATCGCCGCGCGAAAGCAGATTCTGGGCAGAAATCAGGGCCTCTCGCTCGACGACGTCATTTACCTGATCATGCCGGACCGCTTCGCAAACGGAGATCCCACAAATGACGAACCGGCAGAGTTTCCCGGCTCGCATGAGCGTTCCAGACCGCGCGCGTATCATGGCGGGGATTTGCGTGGCATTCAGGATCACCTGGGGTACCTCAAGGATCTTGGAGTGACGGCGCTGTGGCTGACACCAATTGTGAAGAACGGAGCGACCGAGGATTATCACGGCTATGGTGCGGTCGATTTGTATGCCGTCGATTCGCACCTGGGGACGTTACAGGAATATCAGGAGCTTGTGCAGGCCGCGCACAAGGGACACATGAAAGTGTTTTTTGATGCCGTCCCCAACGATGTGGGTGTGTCGCATCCCTGGGTCAGTGATCCGCCAATGCCGGACTGGTTTCACGGAACGCCAAAGCAGCGTCTGAATTCGTATTCGCCGCTCAGGGAAAGTTTCTATGGAGTGCATGAAAAAAAGGAACCCGCCACCGACTGGCTGGAGTCGCTGGCGGATCCGCATACGCCGCCACAGTTTCGGAAGAATCTGACAGAAGGCTGGTTCCAGGGGGCCTGGCCCGACTTGAACACCGAAAATCTCCTGGTGGTGCAATATCTTTTGCAAAACAGCATCTGGTGGGCGGAAAGTTCGGGACTGGATGGCTACCGGGTTGATGCCGTTCCTTATGTTTCGCGCAAATTCTGGGAGGAGTGGCATCAAGAACTGCGGCGGATTTACCCGCGACTTTCGACGATTGGTGGGGTGCTTCATCGCGATCCTGAAGTGACGTCTTTCTTTGCCGGCGGGCGCAAGGGTTGGGACGGTATCGATACGGAGTTCACGACGGTGTTTGATTTTCCGTTGTATTTTGCATTGCGCGATGTGCTTTTGCACGGCGCCCCTGCGGGGCGCATCGCCGACATTCTGCGGCAGGACACGGTGTATCCTCACCCGGAGTATCTGGTGCCCTTTTTCGGGAATCACGATGTCAGTCGTTTTGCCGGAGAGAGCGGCGCCACGCCGGCGAAGCTGAGACTGGCGTTCGGATTGACGCTTACGCTGCGGGGGATTCCGGAACTCTATTACGGCGACGAAATCGGCTTGGCGGGAGTCGGCGTCCCCGACAATCGCCGCGACTTCCCCGGAGGCTGGCCAGGGGACGCGCAAAACGCGTTCACGCACGAGGGGCAAACGCGCGAACAGAAGGAACTTTTTGGATACGTGCAGAGCCTGTTGCGCGTACGGCGCGAGCATGCCGCCCTGCGCAGTGGAGCACTCTGGCATCTGGCTTCAGACGATTCGTGCTACGTTTTCATGCGGGAAACCGAGGAAGAAAAACTGGTGGTCGCTTTCCACAACGGACCAACCAACCGCGACCTGAAGATTTCTCTGCGCGATACGCCAGCACAGGAGGCTTCGTACATTTCATTGCTGTTGGGCGATGGGCAAGCAGAGCTCTCCGGCCGGGAACTTCGTCTGCAACTTCCCGCGCAGAGCCTGACGATATTTGAATTGCACTGAATTGCAGCAGCGAGAGAAGCCGCTGGGTTACGAAGCGTTTGGACTAACCGGTGACGATGCTTTCCAGGGCGGCCTTGTTCTTGATGATCAGGGTCGACCCCATCACCTGGAGCAGTTGTTTCCTTCGGAAATCGGCCAGCAGGCGGGTCACGGTCTCCCGGGAAGATCCAATCATCTGCGCGATTTCTTCATGAGTGAGCGTCAGCTTCAGGCGGATCTGCCCTTTTTCTTCCGGATAATTGGCCGCCCATTCCAGGAGGAAACGTGCCAATTTCTCCCCGGCGGAATGGGACAGGCCGATGGTGCGCATCTCGGCAATGGCCGCGTGGTAGGTTTCGCCCAACTGCTGCGCCACACGAAGAGCGGCTTCGCCGTTGTCTTTCAGGAAACCCAGGAAATCATTGCGTGCGATGAAATTCGACTGTGCCGGTTCCACCACATCCGCTGTGAGCTCGTAACATGTGCCGGTGACCGTGGCCGGTAAGCCCAGAACTTCACCCGGTTCCGAGATACGCAGGATCAACGTTTTTCCGTCCGCGGAAGAAGTCGAAAGCTTGACGCGGCCGCTGCAAAGAATGAAGACGCCGCGCGCCGGCTGGCCTTCCACAAAGAGCGTGGCTCCCTTGGGATAGGAAGCGGAAGAAGTAATTGCAGACAAAGCTTTTACAGTCTGCTCGGGCAAGTTACAAAACAGCCGTTCTTCCCGGTGGGGGCAAGAAAGACAGTTTTCGATGATCTCCAAACCGTAAGGCGTGCGCATATTTGTGCCGTCTGGGAGTATACCGCCTTCCAGCTTGGTTACAAACTGAAAGCGATTGGGATTCCGGCGCCATCCAGTAAGCATGAAATCACTCGCCTCTGTGACCTTATACAGTGGGGCAGGCAGAGCACCTGTGATAAATGTCACGATATAGCGTGATAGTCATCACTGTCCTTTCCCCAGTTCTTGTGCGATTTGTAGTCTGGGGTAATTTCGATGCAGGACAAGCGGAACGTCTTGCACATCCTCATGGCGGAGCTTGCCTTCCTTGAAAGGGGCGGCTACCGAAGAGTCCCGCGTTATCCCTGGCGTCCTAATTTTATCTTTGAAGATTCCCCTACATGCATCAATTTTGCTGATCGCAGCCGGCAGCAGCCCTGCACCGATTGCCCGCTGATTGAGTTTGTGCCGGAGAATCGCCGGTCCACCCAGTTTCCGTGTCGACACATTCCGCTGACGCAGGGAGGCGAGACGGTCAATTCCTTCTATGAGTGGGGCACCGAGGAGGAGTTGGAGAATGCGTTGAGGGAATGGCTGCTGGAGACAATTAAGGAACTTGAGCGCGGCAAGAGAGCACAGGTGCGAGCCGCCTGAACGCCGGCAGCCCGCTCGCCCATCATTCCCCACTTTAATTTAGTGTGGCTATCGGAAACAGGCAGTAATCCTAGTCGAGGCGAAGAAGTGTCTTAGCCCACGCCTGTTCCTCAGCCTTAATCGAGGTAGTGTTTTTCGGAGGTTGCTGCCAGGCGCGCCGCGGCGTCTTCGGGAGTGATGTCGCGCTGAGGTGTTGCCAAAAGCTCGTAGCCGACCATGAATTTCTGGACGGTGGCCGAGCGCAGCAGGGGCGGGAAAAAGTGGAGATGAAAATGCCAGGGAGCACCCTCTCCGCTGCCCGACGGACGCTGGTGCAATCCCATCGAGTAAGGAAACGCCGTCTCGAACAGGTTGTCGTAGCGAATCGTCTGGCGCTTCAGGATATCTCCCAGTAGATTCCTTTCTTCAGAGGTAAGCTGCAGCAGAGACGACACGTGCCTCTTACTGAGGATCAGTGTCTCAAACGGCCAAACCGCCCAGAACGGTACAACGGCCAGAAAGCCTGCGTTCTCGCAGACAATACGCTCCTTGCGTTCCAATTCCAGGCGGAGATAGTCACAGAGAAGGCAGCGTTTTTTATCGCTCTGATAGGCCGCAAACGATGCGAGTTCTTTCTGGGGAAGATTGGGAATCGAAGCGCTGGCCCAGATCTGACAGTGCGGGTGGGGGTTGCTGGCACCCATGAGCGCGCCGCGGTTCTCGAAAATCTGAACGTACCGGACCCACGAAATGCCTTCCAGCGAGGCCATCTCCTGGGCCCACACATCAACCACGGCACGCAATTCATCCGCAGTCATTCGCGGCAGAGTAAGGTCGTGGCGTGGCGAGAAGCACACCACCCTGCAAGTCCCGGCTTCCGGTACCGCGGTGAGCAGGGGATCCGGGTCAGCGGTGCGGACAGATGAGACTTCCGGGAGCAGAGCCGGATAATCGTTATCGAAGACAAAAGTGTGATTGTACTGAGGATTGTGCACCCCACCCGCTCGCGCATTGCCCGGACAAAGATAGCAATCGGGGTCGTATTGCAAGGCGGAGGGCTGGGCGGCCTTCTCAACCTTGCCGAGCCACGGCCGCTGGGTTCGATGAGGGGAAACGAGCACCCATTCCCGCGTCAGCGGATTCAACCGGCGGTGAGGCTTCTTCCAGAAGTCGTCCGTCACCATCATGCAAGCTCGCGTTTCCGCCGCACCGTTTCGTCAGTTTCAAGAAGCAATCTAGCGGAGACCACCCGGAACCGGCACCACGGCTTCGGCGCCTTCGGCCGCCTCCAGGCTGTAAATGTCGGGCTTCAGGCCGGTTCGTTCTTGATATTCGCGCCCAACCGCTGCAACGAATGGTTCCACGGCAGCATGCTCAACCAGATTGACGGTGCAGCCGCCAAATCCCCCTCCAGTCATCCGCGCCCCCAAAACACCTTTCTGGGAACCGGCGATCTCGACCATGAGATCGAGTTCGCGGCAGCTTACTTCATAGTCATTGCGCAAGCTGGTGTGCGAATCCGCCATGAGCTTGGCAATCGTGAGCAAGTCGCCCCTTTCAAACGCGTCTGCCGCGTGCAGGACCCGTTCATTCTCCGTCACCACATGATGGCAGCGTTGATAGATTTTCCCGGGCAGGAGCTGGCGATGCTGCTCCAACTGCGCCGACGTGACATCCCTGAGGGCGACGATTGCCGGAAATGCTGTCTTCAGAAGGCGAACGCCCTGTTCACATTCGGCGCGCCGGTTGTTGTACTCATTGGCGGCCAGGTTATGTTTAACCATGGTATTGCACACCACCAACGCCGCATCCACAGGAAGCGGGATGGCTCGCGCGTGCAGCGAACGACAGTCCAGCAGCAGTGCGTGCTCGGCCTTGCCATGGCAACTGATGAATTGGTCCATGATGCCGCAGCGCGCTCCTACAAAGTCGTTTTCCGCCCGCTGGCAAAGCAGCGCCACTTGCGTGCGGTCCAGTTGGATTCCCGCAACCTCTAGGAGAGCCAATGCAGTGGCCACTTCGATGGAGGCGGACGAGCTGAGGCCCGACCCCATGGGGACGTCGCCTGCGATATACAAGTCGCAACCTCTCAGGCGGTGTCCGGCCTGCTCCAGCGCCCATGCCACACCGACAGGGTATGCCGCGGAGGGTCTCTTTACCCACGCAGTAAGGGCATTGAGATCGACTTCGACTTCTTCCGAGTAATTCTCCGCATAGATGACGAGCTTGCGGTCTCCGCGGGGCACAACGCCTACCCAGCAGGATAGGTCGATGGCCGCAGGCAACACAAAACCATCGTTGTAGTCCGTATGCTCACCAATCAAGTTGACGCGGCCGGGCGCCCGGTAAATTTCCGGCTTGCTGCCGAAATGGGCCGTGAATTTCTGGGCAATTTCACCTGGTGTGTGTGCTCGTGGGTTCGGCATGGTCATTCAAGCTCAATTTGACGTCTAGTTGCATCTTACTGTTACTGCCGCTGCATGCAAAAGCGAAAAAAACCTTGGTGTGCAACAGAAGCACACGCGGGGAGCAAAATTCTTGCGATCTACGACCTGTCCGTCCGAGACGGAGGGCCAACTACACTTAAACAATCGATTTAGCGAGCGGGTTTCTGTCCGTAGTATGCCGTATTTCCATGCTTGCGGAAGAAATGTTTTTCGTGGAGCGCCTTTTCAATGGGCCGGGCTTTGTGGTTTGTGGTGAGTGTCTGCAATGCCAGCGCGGCAATCTCCTCCACGATGACCGCATTGTGCGCCGCCTCTGCCGGGGTCGCACCCCAGCAAAATGGCGCGTGTCCCGCCACCAGGACACCGGGAGTGTGCAGCGGATCACGCTTTCCGATACACCGCACAATCGCCAAGCCTGTGTTGAGTTCATAATCCTTGCGAATCTCCGCGGGCTTCAGGGGCTTTGTCACCGGAATTGGACCATGAAAATAGTCGGCGTGCGTGGTGCCAAAGCATGGAATTGTCCGCCGCGCTTGCGCCCAGGCGGTTGCTGCATGCGAATGAGTGTGGGCCACACCGCCTATAGCGGGAAACGCCTTGTACAGCACCAGGTGGGTGGGCAGATCGGAGGACGGCCGAAGGGCTCCCTCCACAATATTCCCTAGCAGATTTACCACTACGAGATCTTCCGGCTTCATCGTTTCGTACGGAACGCCGCTCGGTTTGATTACCACCAATCCCTGCTCGCGCGAAATCCCGCTCGCATTTCCGAATGTGTACAGCACCAGCCCCCGGCGGACCAGTTCGAGATTGGCTTCCAGCACCTCTTCGCGCAGGTTCTTCAGGTTCATGCATTTCCTCGGGCCGCAGCGGCAATGTGGCGTAAGCTTGGGAGAATGCGCCCGGCGGCAACTGGGACGCTATCGTTTTTCCCGAATCCAAAATACAACTCACGATAAAGCCCATACAGCCCTTCATACACCTTGGCTGCCTTCGCATCCGGCTCTACCAGCGTGACACGCACGCTGAGCGTGCCAAAATCCACTCCCGCCACAATGGCCATGTGTGTACTTCTCTTTTCGTTTCGGCTGCGCTGTTACGCCGTGTGGGCGTACATCTCCCAGCCGAAGTACCGAATGGCGGCCTCGTGCACCATCGGCGCAACACTGGAAAAATTCGCGGCGACGTGGTGTTCGAAACCGTGCTCGCAGATATAGTGC
>Ga0074044_10001855_pt1 | contig 18725 bp, 17 predicted proteins | sample BogForMeECP23OM1_FD_94443 | JGI IMG/M metagenome (GOLD analysis project Ga0074044, IMG submission 94443) | Bog forest soil microbial communities from Calvert Island, British Columbia, Canada - Bog Forest MetaG ECP23OM1 | ecosystem: Environmental > Terrestrial > Soil > Wetlands ...
CAGGTTTCCCACAATGAGAACAAGATCCGTAGACGACTTGTAATTCTGCGCCACATTGGTCGCAGAATCGTTTCTCGGTTATCGCAATCGACATAGTCGGGAATTGTGAATCTTTACGTATTTCAAACTGACATTATTCGTTGAACTCCAGAACTACTTTCCATCAACTAATCTTGCAACGTACGTGTCCCCACTTACTCTACTTCAGAGGTGGAGCGTGGGATTACAGCACCAGTTTACCGGCACATATAATTGAATTCGTGGTGCCGAGCCGTAGCTGACAAATTCGGGCTCGAATTCGTCACATCTTGAAGTGAACGAAAGAAAACTCCGAGACAAGTAGACTTATATCTTCATCTTCATCTTCTTCTTACTACGAAACACCAAGAAGATGATGAAGATATGGAATACCGTCAATGTCCGTACTGCGATAAACTGTTCGAGATACCGACTTGGACAATCGTAGGGGCTACGTCTGTCTTCGATGAACATATTCAGTCCGTTCACAAGAAAGTTAAGGTCTGGAAGGGACGAAACGCTAAGTGGATTGATAAGGCGGAAGTTGAACGCAAAGCTGATGCAGAATATGTGGGCAGCACAAACGAGAAATCACAGCCATTGCAGAAAGGAAAGTCAAATGCAAAGAGCACAACAAGGAGCCGTAACAGACACAGCATCAAGAGCAAGTCAAATGCAGCGAGTGTGGCGCCAAACTAATCTGAAGTAAGAAGAGGACTTCTGTACACTACGGCTATCCATTTCCCGCCTTCAAGCCCATTCTACCTTAACAAGTTTCTATGATCAATCCACGTAAGGATCAAGCGACTTCGTTTTCTGCATATCTACGGTCACAGTCTAAACAAACCCAGGCACGTTTTCCGTAGCGTAGGAACATGTCTCCGCTACCTTTCGGACATTTACGCATCACTCGAAGTCGGCTCGTTGCATCGGGTTAAGCTTAGCGTATAGGTCGCCTTCGATCTTTTCGAACGGAATATTGCATTTCTTACAATGATATAGTATCTTAGTTTCATATTGGGTTCCGACCCACTGCTGAATCACTGCTTCTGAGAGCATGTTCGAATAACAGAACGGACATTCCAACTTACATCAGGTAGGCGAAACTCGCATCAGGAAAATAGGCGAGTGAGAGCCAAGAAGATAGTGCGGAGATAGAAGAAAGTAAACGACATGGTGAAGGAAAAGCAAGCGTGAAGTCGACGCGCCCGATTATCCTTCGCGAGATTTAGTCTGGAGATGCAAAGTAATTAAGAGCTTAGCATCCATCTAAGTTGCCTTGAATTACTCTGGTCTGACTCACATTTTCTTCATTATTCTCATTCTTTCATCAATGTTAATGGTATTGACGACGACGGTTAGCAGTCAACAATTCTCGACAACGACATTGTACTTGCAAAGTACGCTCACTCAGCCGACAATTTATTCCTCTGACAGCTACTACAACACAACCTCGACTACTTCGTTGACTATGACAACCGCGGTTACCCCAGAACGTCAACCGGGATGCTATCGAGCTCTTGTCTATTTCAACTCTGATTGGGGGCCAACGCAGATAACCTACTCAGCGAACCGAGAAGTGACAATCTACATACTGAATGCTCAAAGGTTTGCGCAAGGAGTTGCGATGAACAGCTTCCCCACCCCTAACTCATATTGTGATCAAAATATCCTAATACACTTCGAAGAGATAGCCCCGGGAACTACGATCTCAAGCCAACAATACCCAGTGTCCGGAACGCTCACAGAATATTTCGGACGCGGAACTGCTTTGATACTAATAACTGCGCCTTTACTCGATGTGAAACCCGTAGTAACACTAACTTTGAACCCGGTTGTAATTACCTCCACGATAACCGGAACAGTTCAGGTTCCAGTAGCATCCTTGGTAACGATGACCCTAACTGTAGCATCCGCAAGCACTCTTCAAGTATCCCCTATTTCCGATCAAATGAGCGCGTATATTGCGATCTTAGCGGTTCTGGTGATTGCGTTATTCGCAACTCTGCACATGAAATCAAAGAAGAAGAAAGCTAAACCAGTGCGAGTAAAGGAACGAAATAAATCGAAAACCGAATCTCAACCAGTACCGACTACAGAAGGGCAAGGTGTCACCGAAAAAGCGGACAAACAATTCTGCATAAGTTGTGGAAAGCGTCTTCCGACAGGTTCAAAATTCTGTAACAAATGCGGCACGGAACAGCCCTAGGATCATGTTTGTTTCACGCCACATTTATGGCAGAAATCTGATCCAGACTCCAATTTGGTTCCGCATGAGATGCAGAATTGAGTCTCCGTTTCCTTCTTTTCTTTGATGGGTGACGGTTCTATTGCAGGACGCGCTGCTCTGTCCCTAGCCTCTAATATGTTTCTCCTCCATTTTATCGGGTCGTTGAGAGAGTCGTATCTGAACGTAAGTTCCCTCCCGTCATCTTTCGTCCAATCGATGGCTAAAGTCGGTTTTTCCGATCGTCTATTCTCGACGCTGACGTTCTTGATGTCAGAAACGTGATAGCGATGGTCTGCTACAAACTTGTTTTTGAGAAGCCCTTCAGAGGCAACAAACAGTATTTCGTCTCGATCTGTGAGGAATAAAGTACCGTACTTGACGGTATCCCCGTACCTCAAGTTGTCGTGGCTATACGTGCAATGGTCTTCAAGGGCCGGATGTTCACCCGCCTCCAAAGCGGCGTGAGGGTCTTCAGCGATAGGCTGAGTTGTTTCATCTTCGCTTTTTTCTCGCGTCCGGGAACGTCGCCACCAAACTCCAACGGTGGCAGTTCCGACGATTGTCAGCACGTAGATCAATATGAGAGGATAATTGACCTGCCACTCTGGCACTACGGTCTGCGGTCCATCCATCAAGATCGTTCCAGACGATGACGATGTGATCAGGTTACCGCCTACGTCATACCAGCCCAGAAACGTTAATGGAAGTAGCCGATATGTTCCGACCGAGAAATTCCCATACGTGCCACTGTCATACCACCGTTCCGAGCCTGACGAAAACTGTGAGCTATCTATAGTTAACTTGTATTGGGTTGCGTAGACTGCGCTGACGGTTTCATCTGTACTAAAGGTGACTATAACGATCGGATTAGAAACAACCTTGCTACCATCAGTCCAATATTCAAATCGTAATCTCGTATCGCTGTCGATCTGCACAAAGCTCGGGGCTGAGACGTTATACGTTCCGCTTGGAAGAGCGGTCTGAACTACTCCCGAAGGTTGACTTACACCATCTATGCTAACCTGAACTTGGCTTGGAACCTGTAGTGTAAGTGTCGGATTGCCCCACAACAAGAAGTTGTCTAAAACTTGAGTCTGACCTGCGCCCACAGTAATGTCGTTAGACCCATTCAAACTAACACCGTAAGGGTTGACAATGCCGCAATTTGCTCCAACTTCATACGTTGTACTGGTTAATGGAACGCAATCTAATAACGTCGTGAGCGAAGTCACCGCCTGCCAATTACCGTCCATCCAATACTCTAGGTTGCGAAATTCTACCGGGCCCAAATTCCCACTAGCCGACGATGTTGTTACTTCCTCAGCCACAACAGAAGCAGCGTCCTTCGACGCTACAACTTGGTAATTGTTGAAGCTGCGCACAATTTGTCCGTCGAAAACAAAGTTCCAACCGTTCGCTACATTAGGGGCAATTTCGTACGTGTGCCATGAACCATCTTGTCCCGCTGAATTAGCTGGGCCCTCTTCGAAGTAGACGTCAACGATATTATTGTTCGGCCAGTATTGCCAAAACCACCGCACGTCATCAGCTCCGAAAGAATCGTAGTAGGTAAGACAATTAGTGCTCGCTCCGATTCGTTCCCCGTAAAGACAATAATTACCGGGACTGTATATTTGGTAGCCGAACTGAATGAATCCGCCATTAACAAGATCGTCGCCGACCCAAAACGCATACGCCACGGCAGGTTGGGACACTTCTTGGACATGGGTTTGAATTTGAACTTGAAGTCCGGTGTTACCTACTGAATTGGCATTCCCTCGCGCTCCCACGTGCAAGGAGTACAGGTCCTGAGTCTGCCCCCGTACTGTGGCGATGGTCGTAGCCATCAAAATAACTGCAAGCAAGCAGACAACGTTACGTGCAAATCTCAACTGTATATACCTCCTATTCTCAGTCTTCCAAGTTTTTCGTCAATGGTTTCACCGTCATAGTTTTTCTACTAAGGCTGCGTAGTCCCGCATTTGTTGCAGAATTTCGCTCCCTCCGGTAATTGTTTGCCGCAGTTAATGCAGAAACGCCTTGACGCTTTCGGTTCTTCCTTAGTCGCGAGTGTCGAGGGTTGCGTTAGTTCTTCCGCGGTTGTAATTGGTGCTGTCGTGAGTGCTGTGTTCTCATTTGTGGTGATTTTTGCGACTTTTCTCTTTTGCTTCGTACGAGGAATAGTTGATGCTGAACTTTCTTTCTCCTCACTTTGAGCTGTCTTTCTCGGTTTCTTGTTCGGTCGTGTTTTTAATTTGAGCGCAATGCCTAGGGCAGCTATAACGACAATTATCGCCACTATGGTTGCGTATAGTATCGTCGAGTCGGTTCGCCATGCAGCTATAGCTTGGATTGGTTGATTCACAGTTATCGTAACGTTTTGCATTTCTGGGATCCCGTTTAATGCTGTCGAGTTTCCTTGCCATGCCTGAAACACGTACGACGTTCCATAGCTCGGATTAGGTGGAGTGGCGACAAATATCGTAGCTTGTTTTCCCGCATCATACCATCCCTGTCCTACGATAGAAGGTGTGGGAACCTGCGAAGACACCGATACATAGTACTGCTGTTGGAATTGCGCTGCAAGACTGTGCGGAGCATCCATAATTACAGATAGTTGATTGCTGCTGTTTGCAATAGTATTATTGTCTTCAATCCAACTAACAAACTGTAGTCGTGCTCCATCTCCTGTCGAAATATCAGATGGCGCACTAACAGGTACAGATGTACCAGCATTGTTCCACGAGCTGAAGGTTTGATTACCTGCATTGACGCCTAGAAGATACTGCGTCTCGTAGTTTGCAGTCAGTTGCTCATCGCTATACATTACCAATGTACCACTTGTATTCGTCCCACTATAACCACCACTCCAGCCAACAAATTGATACCGCATTGTTTGGTTTACCTGCACAATGGGTACGACTGAAAATGTTGCTGTCTGACCGGGCTTATACCAGAGATCAGTCACACACAAGGATGGAGGGCATATTGCATCTGTATCAGGATTAAAGTTCAAATGTAAATGGTAGTTTCCCGAATTGTAGTTATTAGAATTGTAGTTATTGAACGACTGGCAAGCGGAGAGAACGTAGGGGCAACCGTAGTAGTTGGGTGGCTGATATATCCCGCCGCACGCACTGAGATTCGCTTGTCCGCAACCATACTGGGCAGCTGCATTCGGAAGAGAAATTAGAGCGAAAGTTCCAGCAATCATCACTATTACAATCAGAATGAGCAACGAAACTTTTCTTCGATCAAACATTCCTTGATTCAACCATGATCAAACCTTAACAATTTATTGGGTTCCAATAAGCAAGAACAGAACCAGATTTCAGCATAAAGATTGAAAATACCGTTACTAAGACGACGACAGAGTTCGGCATCACACGTTTAGAAGACAAAGCATATGCGGCGAAAATTCAAACTGAAATGTATAAATGACTTTGCATAAGAACCGCAACTCAATGCTCTACTTTTGGTACATTCCCGCATCAATGAAAGATCTCTAAACTGGACGGTAGCTATGTTCTCCTTTTCTGAGTTCATTAAAGATCTTGATTCATTTCGCTTCAAGTTTCATGAGTTGCTGTTCGAGCTCCAGTAGCCGCTTATGTTGTCCGAACAGCATTGATATTATCAGTGGTACTTCTTTGACGACTGACGTCATTGTGCTGGCGTGTGAAGCGTAGAGTTTGCATTGACGCATCAGATCATCAAAGATCACCTTGTCTGATCGTAGCATTTCACGAAATCCCCGTAGTCGCTTGGTCTCATCTGCTGCGACGATTCGCCAAGACGGAATGGTACGCCCCATAACTCTCAAGGAAGAGGAATTACAAGCTTCGTAATTGAAGCGAACAGAGAGCTAACTTGACGAGTGAGGTAAGCGAAAGAAAGATATTCACATAAACGGCTTATTGCTTGCAAGAAATTCAATGTCCCACGTTGTCTCTAGGAAAAGAGCTGAAAAGGAAAAGCAAGGACTGCTGAGTGTCATTAAAGGTACTCAGTTTGAGAACAAGGTCGCGAATTATTACGCGGAGCAAGGTTTCGCGGTGAAGCGTGGAGTCAAGAATCGATACGGAGAATTTGACTTGGTGGCGACAAAAGTAGAGCAGGGCACTTGGCGGAATAAGAGGATTACACTCTTGATTGAATGTAAGAAGAAGGCTAAGATCCCATTCGTCGATTTTGTCAAATTTCGAAGGAAGTACAACCAATATTACGACTACTATGAGCCAAGGGAGGGAGGAGAGTGGCAGGGAATTTTTGCCTACGTTGGAGAATTAGATGCAGAGATCAGACCTTTTCTTATGAGTATTAATGACCGAGCTTGGCTTTCCCTGCAGCCCTTTAGGAAATAATAATGCCTATGAGTCTTATGACGAAAGATAACTGCGGTAAAGTTGGCAAGACTCACGACCAAGGAACAGCTTGAGACGGTTCGTCACGTCATTGCCACAATTTTCGCGGCCCAGAATGCTCTTCGAGCTCTAGCGCCCGAATATCGATGGGCAGGAATGGGTAATTTGCTTGGCGATTATGGAGAATTTATTGCGCATGAGAAGTATGGATTAAGGAAGGCTCCTTCCGGAGCAGATGGCTATGATGCGTTGACGAAGGACGATAAGAAAGTCCAAGTGAAAACTAATCATTCTTCATCAACCGTTGGATTTCGAGGCAAGGCCGATCTTATGTTAGTATTGAAGGTCGAGTCAGATGGGACATGGAATCAGGTCTATTATGGAGACTTTGACAAGGTCCGTATGGTTGCTGGATTCTCTAAACGTGACAACAAGCACGTGATACCACTCGCCAGATTAAGAAGACTCGCTTGAAATCAGGGTTGCTAAGCTACGAAAAAGAGAGTTAGCATCATCATTCATGCTCAAGCAGCGGAGACTTAGAACAATCGACCGGACATTATGATTTCAGGCAATCCATGATTGAAAATCGAATGGTGATCTTACCGCTACTTGGGGTGAGTAGATCGTTGATCAGGCTCCAATAGTGACTTTAGTCTAGGATCTCCTCCTCCTCGCCCTGCCAAGATATGCAGAAAATCGTTCCATTGAGCTTTAGCATCCGAAAGTAGTCCTCCCCAATCAGTCGCATACATGCCGTCCCTCTCCAGTGACTGAATTTTGTCAATAAATGCTGGCTCCTCTGAAGCACGATCAGCGATAATATAACCCGTGACGTATCGAAAACGGCTAGCAGTTTGACTATCAATAGCCTTCCTAATTTCACGCACATAACGTTCGAAACGCCCCATATGGTCCCAGTCAATCTTTAGCCCGGGTTTCATGAATTCGAGCACCAACAATTGATTCCCACTTGATAAGACAAGATCGATTCGGCCCGCGTATTCTGGATCCATAAGACCAGCATTTTTTGCGACTTTCTGAATTATGTTGTTCACGGATCGCTCAACGTCAAATGTCTCCCATAACGGAGAGATCAACCAAGGATGATTTGCGATGTAATCACGAACCGCATCTTCAAGCTGATTCTTATCGAGCCTCTCTTTGAGATTCGCAATCGTAAGCAATTTTGTTTTCGCTGCTTCAGCAACTCCCAGTGCCGAGAGCACTTCAGCCTCTATTAGAATCTTGAGGAGATCATGTTCGGTGAGTTCTTCTTTTTCGGCCATCACTTCAATTAGATCATGTAGTCGTCCTTCTTCCCAAGAAGTCAGAACCGCCAAGCCCACCTCCTCGTAGTGCTCCTGCGATAGAGCGGTCATCCCGCCAAGTTTGGTTAGGACGCGTTTGACTATCTTGTTTTCGTGAGTGGGCAGTTTCTCAAGGCGGTCTGAGAAGGTCGCCACTTTCTGTTCTAGTTGTTCTCGTCGTTTTTCGCCTTTCTTGTCGTGCCAGAGTCTTAGGAGATCTTTGACTCGCTTCTGTCCCCAAGCGAGCATTGGCGCGGTATCCGGCAAGTCCCAATTGATCCGTTGCCTCTCCGGCGAGATTGGATCAATCGGAAGTTCGTCCACGAAATCTGCCTCTAGTTGTCCGGACATGTAGGCCTGTCCTGCCTGCCCGCCAAGTCCTCCTGACAGATTGAAGAAAAACGGATACTGAACCATCTTGCCATTTGCGAAAATCGAGATTCCTTGAAGCTCCTCCTCATCGATCGTATCTTTATAAAAGTAAATTCGCCACGTGACTTTTCTCCCGTCGGATAGTTGTTCCTCTCCCCATTCGTTCCGTCCGATAGATAATCCGGCAGGTCTTTCCGCGTCTGTGTAATCGCGTGGAAACAGAAATTCGACCTTCGAAAGATCCTCGTCTGGTGGGATCGACTCATCATCAACATATATCTTGAAATCATCGACCCTCTGGTGTAAAAGAAATCTTCGGGCGATGCCTCGAGCAAACTGTGATTGGGGAATGTTACGCTGAAGTGATAGCCTCTTTAGAATAATTGTTGTCCCACTATTTTTCCTCGATGCTTCGTCGGGATCGAAATAAAGCCCCTCAATTTCACCGCCTTCCTCGACATAATTATCTCCCCTCAACTTATCGACATCTAGGTCGAACACAGTCTTTTCGCCTGTTGACTTGCTCACTGTCTCAACATGTATCACTCTCGCTATTCCGAAACCAGCGAATTTCCCTATTCCCTTTCGACCAAGAATCGGTCTATGTTTCCTCAATGAATGCTCAGTGGGATTATTGCCTCGTCGACACCATCCGACGTTTAGATATTTGTTTTCGCAGTTGTCGAAAGTCATCCCGTCGCCGTCATCTTTGATAATCAAGACGGCTTCTTCATCTAATGTATCGGGCAAAGATATCCGGACGTGCTCAGCGTCGGCATCCCAACAGTTCGCGATGAGCTCGCTTATGCATGCGGTAGGGCTCTGGTAAGTTTGAAGTCCAAGTTGATCTAATATTCGACCGTGATACTTGATGCGTAGTTTTTTTTGAGATGAGTTCAAGCGCTGACTCCTTATTGTCCGGCTGGCGGTCCTATTAGCCCTTAAGTGTGCAGTTCGGACCTCTTAGAACTTTCGAAGTTCGTAGTTCCGCTCACAAGTGTAGGCTGAGGTGCAAGAAGAAAGGTCTGAGTAGGTTCGCATGCAAAGTGTCAAATTTGTCTTTAGTACTTTGAATATGAGGTAGTCGAGATGCGTAAGGTAGGGATTGTAGCCAGCTTATCAACCGTGATTGATGCACGACTAATTTTAAACGAAGGCGAAGAACGGAAAGTAAGATCGGAGGATCTTGTTCATATTCATAACAGAAACGGAAACGAAATCCTTGCGGTGTGCCGAACGGCAGTTGGCAGCAATGAAAATCTCAGTGTCGGAGGATTTAGTCCCGGAATAGCGTATGCCAGACTCGGAAAACATCCTAGCAGTGCCAAGGAATACTATGCCTTTATGTTGGATGTTCTTGGCGACGTAAACAGCGGAACGCTTGAACAAAACAAGACAGTGCTAGCTCCGGGATCAGATGTGGAGCTGTATGAAGACTCGGACAATCCGATGAGCCGTCTGGGGACTTCGGGCGGAAGCGTTGGTTACTACAAGGATCATCCGAAATGGATGGTTCCAATGAATGCTAACTTCATACCCTATCATATAGGAGTCTTCGCAACGACTGGGGCAGGTAAGTCACTCCTCACTCGGCATCAAATTGTCCCATTCTTACAAAAAGGAGGATACGACGTTCTCATTATCGATTGGAAAGGGTCCGATTACGCGCCGTTCGCTAACTCCAAGTTCACTATGGCTGATCTGGCACTCGATGATGAAAACGTGGCCGACTATCTTCGAGCAGCCATGAACGATTTCGGATATTATGTATCATCATACATTGAACGAAATCCTATGAGATCAGCGCTTGAAGAAGTAACTCTTCAACGTGAATGGCGAACACAACAGACACCCGCTGAACTGCGTAAATATATCGAAAAGGAGGTTACCAAGAAGATCGCTGAGGAACACACCAAGCAAGGCGCTGCCGATCCTGATTACTACGGTAAGCAGTACATCGCTCGCTTCAAAAAGTCATTGGCAAAAGTATCTGACAAGGACATCGCCAACGTGATGGGGAACACTGAACCAAAAGCGATCATCGAGAAATTGCGAAAGGAACACTTCGTAGCTATCGACGTTAGTGCCGGACTTAAGGAGATGAAACTCTCCGTCTTCCTGACAATCGCAAAATATCTTCGACAAATGATGCAAGAAAAGCAGGAACTTAAGATAGCTCTCGTGATCGATGAAGGGCCACAGTACTGCCCATTCATGCCTAGAGGATTGGAATCTAAAACCAGTGACACAATCTCTGATCTCTGCGCGTTAGGGCGCAGTTACAAACTATCAATAGTGATCTTGTCTCAGGGGATGGCAGGAGACATTGGAATAAACGCGGCTGTTCGTCGTAACCTGAACACACTGTTCATCGGAAAAATTCATCCGTTGGACTTGGAGGAAGCGAAACGATTACTCGCGCAAGGTAGAATTGACGAAAAATCGCTTACGATGCTTCCTGAAGGCGATTTCTACCTTACTGGAAAAATGAATCCGTCACCCGTTCCTCTACTTATTCACTTTGATCTGCCAGAGGAAGTTGACTAACATGTCTGTTCGACAGGTCGAGGAGTTGCCTGACTGGCTAAAGCTTCCAACGAAAGTCCAGCACCAATTCTTCGAGCATGCTCAACAAGAAACTGAAAGAACCAAGGAGCTTCTACTGCAGCAAAAACAGAAACTACAAAAGATAAGCCAGCTTCTACACTTTGAAAAAATTGAGGCTGATGACGCATGGAAAAAATTGAGAATCGCCGTCGTTGATGGCTCAGATTCGCCTGTCCTAAGCGAACGAGTCGGCGGGCGGTATGGAACTTTTGCGGCTGGTTATCATATTTACAGCGGACTCGACCTAAAGGAGGAAAATTACTTCAGCGGGATTTACGTAGACGATCAGATAGGTTCGAGTGAAGCCAGCCAGAAAGTACTCCAATTGATGACAACCGAACTTGAAAGGAGAGTGGCACTTGAATGTCTCGAAAAGGTTGACCTGCTGTTCATTGATGGCCCGTTCTTCGGATTTCGACCAAGATGCCGCATAATAGCCGACAAGGAGATTCGTTACTCGGAATATGGCAAGGGAATCGATCTAGTAAACATGCTCGTCAAACTTAGCCAGAATCTTCTAAAAAGCGGAAAAGTTCACGGAATTGTGAAGCGGGTACAGACATCATCAATCGACGGCTGGACTATCTACAAGTCAGGAGACGATAAGTTCATCACCAGACGTAACGACAAAGACTTGTTAGCTTCATTCATGAAGCCCGGTGAACTGTTCTCCTGCTGGAAACATTTCGGAGCTCCCGAAGCTTATCAGTACCTATCTAGGCTGGCACAAAGATACAAGAACTACGGTGCTGGCACAAGTGTCGAATCGATTTATGAGGGATGTAAACGAGACGTAGAATTTATGGTCAAGCGTGACTTAGGACCCAATTCAGATCCACCGTCAATTCTAAGGACTAGGCGTACGTATATCCGAACTGCATATCCATCTTCGCCATTTGCCATTGACTCTAATCCAGATGCGAATCTGTGCCCGGTGATCGCTTACTGTCTCGACACCTGCAACAAGGCATCAGGCTTACCGATAGCCATTGATCTAATTGATCACGATGTGGGCATCCCACGAGGGTTCGTTCGAGAGTTTATCGAGGAGGTTGAAGCGAACTTGGCTAGAGATCCGGAACTGGATAAGTTCGAGCTTGAAACAAGATTCTCATCCCTGAATCCGCAGAAGCAGGAATGAAGCGAGATCCCAAAGTCATAAAAGAAGAGCATCTCGTAGAATACTCGTTCCACGATGAAGCCGGTCTTCGGACCAGAAGCCCAAAACGAAATCGCGAAATCTGTAGCCGAGTACCTTTCTAGACGCGGCGTCCGCAAGAATATCCTCGCTGGCAAAGGGGTGCTGCTACATCCACCTTTTTCGTTCAAGACGCACTCTGAGGCTGCCATCACAACCGTCGCGATACATGGCAGTAATAGTAGTGCGCGTTTTGAATGTACCAGGGTTGTATCTAGCGCGTACAGGCCCAATATCGCTTTCGTTCTAAACGATCCGGCTCGAACATTACTGGTTAGAAGGCTGACTCCTCTTCAGCGCGCTCGACTCAAACTTCTGAACTGCGTGAAACCCATGTCGAAAATGGGCGCTAGTCACTTCTACGAAAGAAGCCGGAAACAAGGTGGTGAAACACAAGTTAATGCACGAAGACGCTGGGGGGAGCTTCGGACTGAGTACGGGTTTGACACTACATACGAAGACCGCTCGAAAATGTTCCGACGAGGCAATTCCTTACCGATCGAGGAACCTAATCCTAGACCCAGCATGAACCGTCTGAACAGAGACTTCTGGAAAGCAATCTATGAAACGAATCAAGGTCGATGCGCAAAATGTGGAGTCAAGGTACGGTTTCAGGATGACGATGAAGGCAATCCCGGTCTACTGGATCACCGTCGGCCAGTTCCTTACGGTGGTAGTGACGACGTCGAAAACCTGCAGCTCTTCTGCAATATCTGTAACAACCTGAAGAACACGGTTTGTCAGGCATGTCCGATCGGCTATCGATGCGAATCTTGTACTTGGGCCTTTCCAGCGAGGTTTCATGACGCGTTAGTCTTACGGCTGAGTCCGGACGAAGCGAATCGACTTGCAAGAGAAGCGGAAGGCAAAGGTGTCGATCCTCGTCAACTGGCCAAGGAATTGTTCCTTTTATCGCTCAGAAAGTGGCAGTGACAGTCGCGTGGACAAACTTAGTAGAGAAAAACGCAGCCGTCTTATGTCCAAGATACGAAGCCGAGATACAAAGCTAGAACTTGCGGTTAGAAGAGCTCTTTGGTCGAATGGATTTCGTTACAGGACTCATTATGGGTATGGAAAAGCTGATCTTGTCTTCCCCAAGGCTAAAATGGCGATTTTTGTTGATTCGTGTTTTTGGCACGCCTGCCCAAGGCATAGAGAAATTCCCAAAACTAACGTCCTATTTTGGCGGACTAAACTTGAAAGAAACAGGGAACGTGATCGATTGGTCGACCAGACCTTGAAGAAGAATGGTTGGCAAATAGTGCGAATTTGGGAACACGAGCTGGTAGAGGATTTTGACCGGTCTATTCGTAGAATAGTACGGCTAGTAAGCAGGGCGAGGTAGCTAGTGGGCCAGTAATTCTTCGTGCGTATGGATCGAATTATAGCGGAAGATGGTTTTTTTCACCGCAACGGCTACATGGTAACTCAGTTTGGGCGGAACTGCATTTCCGATCATCCTTGCAACCTGAATTTTAGAACCGATAAATTTGAAACCGTCAGGAAACGTTTGCAACCTAGCAGCCTCTCGGTGTGTGATCGGTCGTTGAGCGGCTGGATGAAGGTAACGACCTTTTTCCGGTTTATAGAATTCAGTTCTAATTGTTAGAGCTGGTTCATCCCACTTGAGTCTTCCGAAGACGTCAGTACTTCCAGTCGGTTTGTTCATCCAGCATTTTGGTGTAATATCTGGTCTCTTTCGCATCAAATCGAATCGATTGCCACCCGGGGGTACACACTTGTATCTTTCCAGAGATGTCGATGTGGGATTGCGGCCGATGTGCCAGTCCTTCCCCGTTGGCTGCAAGGGTAGGTCTCCTATAGCGTCTTTCACGGTTCTCCGTTCATCGGTAGGTGCCGGTAAAGAAGGCTGAACCTCTTTGGCGGCGATCAAGAATCCTCGCTTCCGGTTCTGTGGAATACCAAATCGAGATCCGTCAAGGACATCGCATGTGAAATTGAACTTTCGTTTCTCAATTTCTTTGGTCAGTTTGACAAATTCTCTTGAATGGAAGAATTCCGGAACGTTTTCTATCACGAAACACTTGGGATTCACTTGGTCAACCACTCGCAAATACTCTATCCACAGCTTGTTCAGGACAACATGATTCTGGAGAGCCACATCCCCGGGAGACATTTTCCCAAGAGGTGAAAATCCCTGACAAGGGGGACCTCCTATAATCATGTCTGCGTCGACGGGAATCTTACGCAAACTTGCTATGTCACCACAAAACACATTGTGATTAAAGTTTGCTTCGTAAGTCTTACATGCTGTTGGATCCGAATCCACGGCAAATACTGATCTGAATCCTGCCTTCTTGAAGCCCAGTGCCAGACCTCCACATCCACAAAATAGATCGATGAATTGAGGAGGTTTCTTCGTCAATTCGTTCCAACTCATATTCTTCATCGTCAGAATTGGTATATTACCCTCTTCTTCTCGCGATCGAATAGTACTTTCACTCGCTCGTTGTCTTTTAGCTTTAGCAGGCTCGCAACCTCCGAGGGTAAAGTAACCATGAAGTTACCTGCTTTCCTAGGTTGCACTTTCACAAACGCAACTTCCTCTTCAGCCAAACTTACCACCGGCAACCACATGCAACCATAACGCTTTTAAGCGTATCTGCAGTATGGTAATATGTGGTTAAACATGGTTGAACAACCAAGGTGCCTGTCCCAACAGGTGACAGTACTCCATCCTTCCGTGGATGGCGCTGATCGCAAGGAGAGTTTCTTGAGTCTCCTGCGTGAGGCTATTAGTTCTGTTTCGCGTGACGGTGGGCCTGTAGATCTGCATAGCGTGCAGTCCGCTTTGCTGAAGAAGGGGTGGCATCCATGACGCAACTATCCAGAATCTGGCCACCCCCCTCTCTCCTGGCCAGAAAGGTACTATGCACCGCATACGTTTCAGCACCATTCGATTCGGAGTCTGTGTCAAAGTTTCATGGATTACATGCGAGTGCGGCAATGCGAGTCATCAGCCGACACCTGAAACTAGGGTACAGGCTTGATAGCATAGAGAAGCGTGGTGCAGGCTTCAGAACCGACTTGATCTTCACGAAATCTAACGTGGGAAGTAGACTGGTGGAAGTCAAGTCCGCCAATAAACTTCGCGAAATACATAAAATACAAGCCGCGCTGTACCCAAACGATCGACACAACGAGATCGTGGTCAGCAATCGTCATCAAGACCTAATCCTAACCCCGGAATACGTCAACGAAGCCAGAGGAAGAGCGCATTTAACCAGAGAATTTCTCGCACATGATCCTGAGAAAGCCGCCATCAAATACACACCCCACGAAGATGTCTGTTACACCTGCGCAAACGAAGCATGTCCATTCGGCCTACGCAAACAGAATGAGGTAGATCCGCTTCCAGATCTACCCTCCTTCGCATTCTACGACTCCGACTTGTGAAAACTTGGGGCATCTTGGAGGAGTTTGGTGATGGCGCATAAGGCAGAAAGGTTTCTTCGAGTGCGAGGATGGGAGAGCAGCTACCAACCCGTCAATAATCTCCTACTCCATCTGATTAGAAAGAGCAAGAGTGAGGGAACAAGGAAGGTCTACTTGTGGCATTTGTACAAGTTCTGTCGATTCCTAAAGAAGACGCCTCGACAGCTAGTGCGAATGAAAAGAAACGAAGTCGAGAAGGCAATTCAATGCTATGCGGACTCATTCAAAGATGTATCCAGAAGCTATGCAAACATCTCAATCTGTGCATTGAAGTGTTTTTACGCGGTCAACGGCTTCAGGCGAAATAGAGCGTTAGATCTCGAAATGTACTATCAGCCCCCACGACACAGACTAACACAGGAATACGTTCCGACGAAAGCTGAAGTCTACAGAATGGCAGACTCGGCACGGTCTCTTAGAGATCGTGCTATCATGCTCATGCTGTTCAGTAGTGGGCTAAGAAATTCCACATTGCGTGCGTTGCGTGTTAAAGATCTTAGCAAAGAATTACTGGCGGGCATCGAGAATCCTATCGTTCCAATCTATCCTGACATGAAGCAAATTGATCCGGGTGCGTGCAAGGGCGGCATTCCCTACTACACGTTCCTGTGTGATGAGGGTTCTCAGGCGCTCAGGTTGTATCTTGAGGACCGCAAGCAAAGGTTCGGTCAACTATGCGAAGATGAGCCATTATTCTGTACCGAGTACAATCAAATACATCAATGTGAGAGGCGGAGGAGACCGATTACGAGTAGAGAACTTCAGATAATTGTCAAAGATGCTGCACGGCGGGCGGGAGTTAGCAAATGGCTACTGGTTCATCCGCATGTGCTCCGGAAAAGTTACGAAACAATTCTTCGAGGTCAATTGATCGATGGTTCCAATTTGGACGTCAAGACTCAGGAGTACTTTATGGGTCACATACTCGCTGGAAGTCAAGACAACTATTATGATTCTAGCAAAGTGGAGTCAATGCGGATGCTCTACTCTAATCTCCGGTTTGGACGCGCCATTGTGGAAAACAAGTTTCGATTGTTAAGGGCAGCTGTAGGCCGTGCGTTCGAGGGGACGGACGTCGATCCTGACGAGATAATTCTACAGTACGCAGCCAATAAGAAGGATGCCAACATTGGTCCATTGATCGCTCACAATGGATTAGGTTCGTCTCGCTGAACGACGGCCGTGTCGTCGGGCAATGGAGGAGGAACGTACTCCCATCCATTTGCAATATAGTTCCTCAACTCTGATACCGGAATGATCATTTGCTTTCGTCGTGGAGTAGTTTTGGTTTGATTATGTGTTAGCGTAGTTTTGATCTCTTTTTCCAGCAACTCTTGCTGTTCCCTAATTGAAAGGCTTCTCCCAACTTCTCTCTCCTTATTTGATATCAGTTTGACTGCGTCTAATCCGACGAGTGTTGCCAACTTTCTTGCAGACCGTATTTCGTCTTGGGTTCGATCCTCAAAAATCAACTTGGCATAGAGTTCACGCAATCGTTCGGTTTTGCTGCTATCGTAGTAATTATCCTGAGATCCACCTAAGAGATGTCCCATCAGGAATTCTTGGTCTTTAGGATCCATTCGATCGCCGTCAACTAGTGGAGACCTTAGGACGGTCTCGTAGACTTTTCTGAGGGTGTGTACGTGGACATACTTTGCTTCTTTTATGTTCGCTGCTTCAGCCGCTTTGATTACGATGATCTCTAACTCACGACGCGTGAGAGACCGTTTTCTTCGCTCGTCCCTTCCAATTTGATTGTACGTGCTAATGAAAAGTGGTTCGTCAGGAGAATATGATCCAAAAATATTTTCCCTTTCTTCAAGCATGGCTCGAATAGCTTCTGTAGCCTTAGCACAAATGAAGGCATAGTATGGGATACAATTTTTACATGCGCCGGGTATCCTGTCATTCCAATGGGCATCGATCTTTACGAGTAGTGGGATTATTCCTTCATTGAGTTCTGTCAGAATGTCACTCACTCGCAAGGCTCTAAGTGCAGTATTCCGAAGACCTGTAGTAATTGCTGTGAGAATTAATGCAATATTCCGCTTACTACCGGAGCGCTCAGCAAGTGCAAAAGCTTCTTTGAGAGTTGGAATGTACTCAGGCAGATTCCTGGTTCGAGGTGGTTGATGGTATCCTTTGAGCCTTAATTCTAAACCGTTTTCTCGATTGAAACCGTTACACGTAAAGAACGTCTTTAGACATGATAAAACAGTGTTAGCGTATTTTACAGATCGCCCTGACCTTTTCAGTCTGCTCCTTTCTACGCATTTGTCGCAGTAATCTCCAACTAATTTTTCGATTTTTTCACGTGACAGGTTTACCAAGTCATCTGGTGTTATATTATTCTCTTCGCAAAATTTCGCTACTCTGAAGCAATGTGTCTCAATTGACTGAAGGCTCCCAGATTTTCGAATCCACAAATGATGCAACATCTTCCGTACGCTTTCAAAATTACTACTCTTCCAGTCATCAGTCAGACCGAGAAACCTGTACCAGGGCAGCTCACTGTTCATGCTCGGTCACTCCGACTTGCCATTTCTCGAAATCATGGTTTCTGGAAATAACAGTTTCAGGAAAGAGTTGTTTCGTGAAGTAACCCTGTTCGGAGGCCCTCCGTGAGGTAGTACTCCCATGTTTTGCTGCTTTACCCTGGTCTCCTCCTCTACTCATCGTTGATCCTCCATGCGAATGAGTCGCAGCCAGATCTCGGATTTCGCTAAGAATTCCGACGGAGTTAGTGCATCGTTCTCCAGGAGGAGAACTTCCTTCAGAGGACCCGTGAGGTTGAGCTGGGCGAAGACTTTCAATTCCCGGATTTTTACACAAGTGTTGGGATCCGTTGTCAAGTTTCTCGGAATTAGTACGCCGAATAACTTATTATACTAACCCAAGTTTAGTACTATGTGTGGGTTAGGACTAGAACGTGAATCCATCTAGCTTAGACGACGAGGAGCCTCGAGACTTCAATTATGATGAGGCGGAGTTCGAAGGTGCAGAGAAGAATGAAAGACTTCAACGGTATGTTCGAATTCTTCGTTTAATTGCAGAATCTAATGAGCAACTGAACCAGAATATGATCTGGCAAAAACTCAGACTTGAGAAAATTGGCAGTGAACCCACCGTACTCTACTCAATTAAAGATCTGGAGAGATGGGATATGATAA
>Ga0074044_10001856_pt1 | contig 18725 bp, 19 predicted proteins | sample BogForMeECP23OM1_FD_94443 | JGI IMG/M metagenome (GOLD analysis project Ga0074044, IMG submission 94443) | Bog forest soil microbial communities from Calvert Island, British Columbia, Canada - Bog Forest MetaG ECP23OM1 | ecosystem: Environmental > Terrestrial > Soil > Wetlands ...
AAGATGGGGATCCATGCCGCGGGCCGGTACGCGCTCCGCGTCAAGTGATGCGACGGCGTGGGCCGTCCCCCTGTCCCTTCGGCCGAAGCTCGCCGAACGGTACGGTCCGGTCTACTCCGGCGCCGAGGCCGACCGGCATATTCGGACCCTGAAGAGCTTCAGCGCGTGCGGGGACCGCGTCACCGAACGAGCGCTCCAGCTGGGGCATCCTCCCTTCATCGGAATCGTCGATTTCAAGACCCAGCGCAACGAGCCGATCGACCGGAACGCGTTCCGGGCCCTCGCCGCAGTGCGTCAGGTGAAGGTCCGCAACCCCGCCGGCCTGCTGACGGAGGCGCTGCGCCAGGCGGTCCGGGACCTCGTCGTAGCGGGCGGCGGGCTCATCGAAGTGGACGGAGAGGAGGATCTCGGGTCGCTCGCCTTGGTGGAATCGCTCCCCGCCGGGGCCACCGTTATATACGGTATCCCGGGTGAGGGGGCCTCCTTCGTCCGCGTCGATGCGTCTGCGAAGGAACATGTCCGCCAACTGATCGCGCAGATGGAACCGAGGAGGCTGGGCCGTGGAGATTAAGATCCTGGAAGAGAAGCCGAATCCGCTGCTCCACCGCCGTGAGTTCTCCTTCGAGGTCAGTCACGCGACGGCCGCCACCCCCCGACGGGACGAGGTGCGAGGCGAGTTCGCGAAGCTCGCGAAGGCGCCGAAGGACCGAGTGATCATCGAGCGGATGCAGGCCCGCTACGGGACGGCCACCACCCGTGGCGAGGCGATCGTCTACGAGACCGTCGAGGCTGCGAAGGCGACCGAGCGCGAACACATCCTCGTGCGGAACGGCCTCAAGGAAAAAGTGGTCAAGGGCGCGGCCGCGCCGGCCGAGCCGGAGGCTCCGGTGAAGGCTCCCGAGCCAAAGGCAGAGACGCCCACGAAGAAGGAGTGAGGGTCTTCCCATGGCCAAGGCGCGCGTCGGTCTCTACAACGTGAAGGGCGAGGCGCTCGAGCGCACGCACCGAGCCTGCCCCAAGTGCGGCCCCGGAACCTTCCTCGCCGAGCACAAGGACCGTCGTTCGTGCGGCCGCTGTGGGTACTCGGAATCCAAGACCCCACCGCCGCCCAAGGTCAAGGCGCCCAAGGCGTAAGGTCCCCTCCGTGGCCCAGTCCGAGGTCAAGTACCTCGGTCGTTTGCCCGGCGCGGGAGATACCTTGGCCGTCAAGAACCTGCGACAAACCGTCACGATCCACGCAACCCCGCACGCGGTCTACACGACGATCGTCGACGCGAAGGAGCACGCGAAGTTCTCCGGAGCGGCAGCCCATATCGTCGCCCGACCGGGCGGTCGGTTCGCGTACTACGACAGGTCCCTCGTGGGGTTCGTACTGCACCTCGAGAACGACCGACGTATCGTGCTCGCCTGGCGCTCGACCGGCTGGCCCGAGGGACACTACTCTATTGCGGATTTCGTCCTGTCGAAGGTGGCGGGCGGAACCCGCCTCGAGTTCTCCCAATTCGGGATCCCCGCCGCGGACTTTTCCGACATCTCGGAGGGGTGGCGCCAGTACTACTGGGCCCCTCTCAAAATGTACCTCGAGTAGGGAGGGACACGCCGGGGCGCACGGCACACGCCCCCGGCGGCGGGGTCATTCCCGATCGGAACCGACCCCGAACCGGTCGATGTCCTGGAGGATCTCGGCCGTGACGGCTTCGGTCTCGAACGGCACTCCGTACCGCGCAAAGTATCGGCGGAGGATCTCGAGGCCATGGACGAGCGCGGCCCGCGCCTCCCCCAGCCGGATCCAGGGAGAGGACCCGAGGCGGTCGACGCGCAACCCCTTGCCGAGGTCGATGATCACGGGGTGGCCGCGGTGGACCAGGATATTGAAGGGGCTTAGGTCGGTGTGGACGACGCCGGAGTGGGCGGTCGGCGATCCCGGTGAGGAGTTCCCGGGCGAATGCCTCGGGATCCTCGAGCCGGGTCCGCCGGAGCTGGGGCGCTGGCCCGTCGCCGTCCCCGACGTACTCCATCGAGAAGGCGTTCTCCTCCCGCTGGATCGGCTCGGGAACGGGCGCCCGATGGGCCCAGGCGTATCCGAGGAGCTCGAACTCGCGCGCCGCGAGGTGCGCCATCCCGTCCGCCTTGACCGCGCCGCGGGAGCGGTTGGAGGTCCGGTACAACCGGTAGGCTTTGGCGACCACGACGCGCGGGCCGTCCCGAGCGAGGAATACGTCCGCTTCCTTGCCCGCCCCGATCGTGGAGAGCACCTCCGTGACGAGGCCGCAGTCGAGGAGTTGGGCGGCCACTTCGGCCGTGCGGGGTTCGCGGAAGGCGATGGCGCCGGATTTCAGTTTCCAGCGTACGCTCGCGTCCAGGTACGGTGTGTTGGGCATTCCTTGGTTTGATTTCTGGGAAGGGTGTCTACGATCTCTCGGAGGCGCTCCTGCGCCGGGAATCGAACGGCTACTCGGTTCCCGGCGTCGAACAGTCCCACACCATCTCGTTCATTCCGGGAACCTCCGAGCCCAAGGGCCGAATCTACCGAGTGCCCACCCCTAGGTAAACGTTCCGGGGCCCCGCCTGGACCGGCGGCCGCGCCGGCAACCTTTAGGCGGGGCCGCGCTGACCCGCTTCGCGCGGGCCCGTAGTATAGCTTGGATATCACGGGGGCCTCCGGAGCCTCAAACCCGGGTTCGAATCCCGGCGGGCCCGTCGTCCGACGGATACACCCCACATCGCGGTAGGCGCCTTCGCCGCCGGGGCGCCCCCGCCTCCACGCCCCAGGACATTTCTCAAATAAAGTCCGGCCCTCCCACGCGCGACGTCTCATGATTCATGCCGAAGGGCTGACGAAGCGATTTGGGAACCTCACGGCGGTGGACCAAATCTCTCTGGACGTCGGCGAGGGGGAGGTTTTCGGTTTCCTCGGTCCGAACGGGGCCGGCAAGACCACCACCGTGAGGATGCTCGCGGCCCTGATATCAAAGACGAGCGGCCGGGCCGAGGTGGCCGGCTACGAGATCGGCAAGGAGGCGGACGAACTCAAGATTCGCCAGCGGATCGGGGTGCTTCCCGAGAACGTGGGACTGTACGACAGCACGAGCGCCTACCAGAATCTCGAGTACTTCGGGCGCCTCCACCAAATGGACGCCGCCACTCTCCGGAGCAACATCGAACGTCTGCTCCGCATGATGGACCTGTGGGAGAAGAAGGACGAACCCGTGTCGACCTTCTCGAAGGGGATGAAGCAAAAGGTGGCCATTGCGCGTGCCTTGGTGCACGATCCGATTCTGCTTTTTCTCGACGAGCCGACCGCGAACCTCGACCCGGAGGCGGCCAAGATGGTCCGGGACGTGATCCTGGAACTCAAGAAAGAGAATCGGACCATCTTCCTGAACACTCATAATCTCGACGAAGCACAACGAATCTGCGACCGGGTTGGTATCATCCGGGCACGGCTCCTGACCGTCGGCTCGGTCGAAACGCTTCGGTCCGGGTTCTCACGGAAGCAGACGGCCGTACGGCTTCAACGGGCCTCGGAGGCGCTCGTCGCCGCGGTAAAGCAGAAACTCCACACGGAAGGTGTGGAGCTCTCGGGCGATCGGTTGTTGGTCGACGTCGAGGATCCCGATCGGGACAATCCGAATATCATCGAGGCGGTGGTGGCCGCGGGCGGCCGGGTTATCGAACTGTCCCAGGTCTCGCCGTCGCTCGAAGAGGTCTACCTGAAACTGGTCCACGAGGAGAAAGCGGGCCCATGAGGTTCTCTCAGGCTTGGCTCATTGCGCGCCACGACATGGGAATTCTTCGCCATCGGTGGGGGGTCATGGGACCGCTGATCGGCCTCCCCCTCGGAGTGGCGATCGGATTCCCCCTGCTGGTCGACTACATCGTCGCGTCCAACCCCGGCTCGGGATTCGACACGTATCTCCCCCAGCTCATCAACGCCTTCAGTTTCTGGTTCGTCATCGGGGCGGCGAGCCTCCCCACAGCCATCGCGGCCTACGCGATCGTGGGCGAGAAGGTGGAGAAAAGCCTCGAGCCTCTCCTGTCGACTCCCACGACCGACGGAGAGATCCTGCTGGGAAAAACGCTGGCCGCCTTCGTCCCCACCATTCTGGCCATTTGGGCCGGGTCGGTACTCTTCCAAGGCCTCATCGACGCGGCGACCCGGGGAGCCCTCGGTTACCTGTTCTATCCGAACTGGGAAATGTTCGTGATCCTGTTCGCCCTGACCCCGCTCGTCTGCCTGTACGCCATCGAGTTCAGCGTGCTCGTCTCCTCCCGCGTCACCGATGCTCGGAGTGCCCAGCAGTACGCGAGTATCACTTTCGTTCCGTTGATATTTCTATACGTCGGCGGCGAGATCGGATTTTCCCTTGACACGACCAATCTGTTGTACATCGCGGGCATCTTCGCGGTGCTGGTCCTTGCGTTGTTCCAACTGAGTCGGCGGATCTTCCACCGGGATGACATTCTGACCCGATGGAAGTGAGCCTTTTGTTGGGGAAGGATAGCGACTCATGGAGCTCGGCCCGCGGGAGTCCGAACCGGTGGTCGAGTCCCAGGGCCGACGCCCGGCTAGACCGACCGGGTACAATCGGGGGGAAACTCGGTTCACGGATGGCGCGATGGGGAGCCCCCCGTGAATGGACAGTAGGCGGCGGAAACTGTCGGTAGGTGCCAACCACCCGTTTTCGATGAACTTCGTCCCGTCCACCGCTGTATCCCCGCGGGCCCGTCACTCGCCGGCGGGGATCCGAGTCCTTCGTGCGCGCAAATCTTGGTTCGTCAGCGGCCAGGTTCGATCGGACCGGGGATTTGAGGCCGAGGGCGTTCCTCGAATTCGAGTGTTGGTTCGACGTGCCCACCGGCCGCCCTCCTGGAATCTCGCCGGTCTCTACCGTTACATGAGGCCAATTTGACTCATGAGTCCGACCATGTCGTAGAACAATCGCTCCTCCGTGATCTCCCCGTTCTCATTCCATGTCGCCACGGTACAGAATTCCACATGGAACCCCCTGTTGGTCGGAAGCAGGACCTTGCCATCAGCGCCTTTCATCGGCCCTTTCATGGTCCCATAAAAGTCGGCAACCGAGCACGTGTGATTTCCATCGACAATGAAAATCTTGTACGGACGGTTGATTAGATGGTTGTCTGGGAAGGTCTTGAAAAATTCGATTGATTCACCCTCGTGATTATGGACGCCCCGAGTAGGGGTCGGTTGACCCGGCCAGTAGACGGCAGTATCTTGGGAGTGGCGTTTCCGGAACGTCGGCCAGTCCTGTTGGTTCCAGGCATCGTCCAGTGTCTGCATGAGCTCGGCGAGTTCCTCCCTCTTCATGCGGCGCCCGGTCCCAGCACCCTATCCTCGAAGTTAAGCTAGCAGAACACGAAGGGATCTTCCGTCAGGACCGCGACGGTCGGAGTGCGGATTTAGACCCGGTCACGGCTACATCCCGGCGGGCCCGTCCCCCCCTTCCCGGACGCTCGCCGGCCGGCACGCCGCCGAAGCTCCTTCGGTCGCGGGGGCCCGAGCGTCGGCGAGGCCTAGTTAAACCGCCGCTCCATCCTTTGGATCACGAGGGAGCTGATGGCGACGAAAGTGAGGGAAGTTGAGCGGAGATTCGCCGGCGCCGAGACGATGGAGGGCGCCGGCGTGAAGCTCCGACGCATGTTCGGGAACTCCGAAGTCCCGCTCCTCGACCCGTTCCTGCTGCTGGACAACTTCGGGTCCACCAACCCGGCGGATTACGTGGCCGGGTTCCCGTGGCATCCGCATCGCGGGCTGGAGACGGTGACGTACATGATGAGCGGCCGGACCGAGCACGAGGACTCTCTCGGGAACAAGGGCGTCATCGACTCGGGGGACGTCCAGTGGATGAGCGCGGGGAGCGGGATCATGCACCAGGAGATGCCGCGCCGGACCGAGGGATTGCTTTCCGGGTTCCAATTGTGGGTCAACCTCCCGCGAGGTCGGAAGATGGAGACGCCGGCCTACCGGGGGGTCACGGCCTCGGAGATCCCCTCCCTCAAGGAAGAGGACGGTAGGGTCGTGAACGTCATCGCGGGAGAATACCACACAGTGGAAGGACCGGTACGACACATTCCGGTGGACCCCCTCTACGTCGACGTTCGTCTACCCCCGAACGCGCTCTTCGAGCAGGACGTGAAGCGGGGCCACACGGCCTTCGCCCAGGTGGTGGAGGGTTCGGGGACGTTCGACCCGGTCGGCGTCCCTGCGATCGATGAGGACCACAAGCGCCTCTACACCTCCCAGATGCCTCCCTCGAACGAGGGGACGACGGGAAAGGGGGAGACGATCCTCTACGGGGACGGCGATCGCGTGAAGATCGGCAGCGGGCCGAAGGGGCTCCGTTTTCTCCTGGTCTCGGGCAAACCCCTCCACGAGCCGGTCGCCTGGTACGGGCCGATCGTGATGAACACCCGCGAGGAGATCACCCAGGCCTTCTCGGAATTGCGCCGCGGCGACTTCATCAAATCGAAGAAGGTCATTCAGGAAGTCTGACGGCCCGCAGGGCCGTGCTTCCTGACCGGAGGCCATCGCCCAGCGATCGGAGGGGCGTCGCATCTCCGATCAGCGATGGTCGCGGCCGGTACGGCGTCCCGCGAAGGCGAGATTTCCCGAGTCCCCCGTGGGCGGAAGGAATGTCGCGTCCCGCAGGAGCCGAGCGCCGGCCTCTCCGCGCGAGGTGAGGCGATACGATTCCCCTTCGTGCACGGCGAGACCCGCCTCGACCAGCTTGCGCAGGTGGAAGGACATCTTCGGAGAATCGTCGAGGGCGGCGGCCTGCATCGCTTCCCCGAACGACGCCGGTCCTTCCGAGAGTCGGAGGAGCGCCTTTCGGCGGATCGGGTTCGCGAGGGCTTCGAGGGTGGCGTGGGTCTCTTCGGCGGAGACCGCACCTCCGAGAGCGACCGCCGCGGCCGCGGGGACCCGTCGCGGGTTGAACCCGACCCGCAACGGACCGTGGCCGGAAAGGTCCGTGCGCAGGCGGTCGAGCACCCCCACGATATCCTCGAGTCGATGGTGTTCGAGGAGCCGCTCGCCGTTGGCCAAGACGACCGCGGTACTCGGATGTTCCGTGAGGTAGACCTCGGTTCGGTCCGCGAGGCGGTGGGGGTTTTCCGGGTCCAGGTCTTCGACGTGCAGGTGCGGTTCGTCGGCGACCTGCTCCTCGGTGAAGAAGAGCACCTCGTGACGCCCTCCGGCGGCCAGAGAACGGGCCTCCCGAAGCGGGTCCCGGTAGGCCTCCGGCGGTGACTCGAACTCCCGTTCCTGAGCGACCAGATGGAGAGTCTCCCGGACCTGCTCGATCCGGAACGGTTTCCGTAGGTAGTCGAAGGCGCCGAGCTTCATCGCCTCGAGCGCCGTCTCGACGGTCGCATACCCCGTGACCATGACGACGAGTGTGCGGGGCCAACGCTGGCGGACCTCTCGCAGGAGTTCCAGCCCGCCTCGGCGCGGCATCTTCAAGTCGGTGAGGACCACATCGACCTCGTCCCCCTCGAGGATCTCCAGTGCCTTCACGACCGAGGGCGCGGCCGTGACCGCGTGCCCATCGTCCCGAAGGAGCTCGGACAGCTCGTCGCGGAAGACCGCATCATCGTCCACGACCAGAATTCGCACGGCGGCCCCACGACGGTCCGCGGGGTTAATGGTTTTCCTGAGGTAGGGCGGGGGCCCGTCGGAGTGCGTCGTTCCGGCCCCTTCCGAGGGTTGGGCCAGGGTCATACATACCGATCTGCGGGGCCGCGCCGGCTCCCCACTGCCCCGGTGAGGTCCGACCTTCATCCGAGAGGCCGGCAATCCCCGCGCCGGCCATGGACACGGGGATGAGGATTACCTCGGTCTCGTCCGTTACGGGGAGGTGGCAGCGCTCGGCAGCGGTCGATGGTTCGAAGGGGGCAATGCGCCTGAAATCCTCCGTGGAAGACGGTGGCCGACACCCGCCGAAGGAACACCCCGATGAGGGTCAATTTGTGGATGAAGGTCGTGTACGGCGGCCCGTGACCTCGGGGGTGGCTACCCCTCCGAGAGTCGGCGGGGGGACCGTGTACGATGGTCGCTCGACTCCATGGGCGAACCGTCGGTCGGCCTCGTCCTCCCCGGAGCGGACGATCGAGCCCGGCGTGTTTCGAAGGTTGCCAAACTTTCGGCGGCCGACCCCGGGTCCGTCGGCCAGGGGGAAACCGCCTCAGCTGGAAACGTTCTTCGGTTCGAGAATGGGCAATGACACCAGGAACCCGGCGCCGGCCCCGGGAACGTTCCGGGCCGTGATCGACCCGTGGTGCGACTGGACGATGCCGTGGCAGATGGCGAGGCCGAGGCCGGTCCCCGCACCCTCGGCCTTCGTTGTAAAGAATGGTTCGAAGATGTGCGGGAGTGCCTCGACCGGGATTCCCGGGCCGTAGTCCACGATCTCCACCTCCGCTCGGGTGCCCTGACGCCGTACGGAGATCCGGAGGGATCCTCTCCCCTCCATCGCGTCGTAGGCGTTGTTGAGGATGTTCGTCAATACCTGCATCAGTTGCCCACGATCCGCGGTGATCGGCACCGGACCCGCGGGATAGACCTCGGTGATCTCCACATCGGCCGACTGCTTGCCCTTCAGGAAGGTGACGGAGTCCTTCGCGACGGTCACCAGGTCGAGCTGGTCGACGTGGGGTTCTTCCCGACGAGCGAAGTCGAGGAGGCTTCGGACGATGCGGGCGGCCACATCGACCTGTTGGGTCATCGTCTCGAGGCGGGCCGCGACCCAAGGGTCCACGTTCCGCCGTCGAATGCTCTCCGCGACGAGCATCACGTTCGCGAGCGGCGTGTTGATCTCGTGCGCCACTCCCGCGGCGAGCTGGCCGACGGAGGCGAGCTTATCCGCATGCGCGGCCCGGAGCTCCCAGCCGCGTTGCTCGGAGAGGTCGACGGCCACGCCGAGGTAGTGGGTAACCTCCCCCGCCGATGTCCGGATCGCGGTGATGCTCAGGAGGACCGGCCGCTCCCGACCTTTGCGGTCCCGATTCGAGATCTCCCCGGACCAATATCCCCGCTGCGGGTCGCGAAGATCCGCCCACATTTTCTCGTAGACGTCCGGCGGGGTGTGCCGGCTCCGTACCAAGTTGGGTTTCCGGCCGATGCATTCCGCGCGGGAGTACCCGTAGATCCGTTCGAACGCCGGATTCACGTCGACCATGACGCCCTTGGCGTCGGTGAGTTGCATCGCGTTCGTAGAGGAACGGAACGATTCGTAGAACAGGCGCGACCGGCGCTCCTCCTCGACCCTCTCGGTGACGTCCCGGATCATCAGGACGGCATGGGCCGGCGCCCCGGTGCGCGGCGGGAGGGGACGAACGTCCACGTCCAGAAAGATTCCCCCGGGGGCGTGGCGGTACCGCGCACGGACCGACCGAAAGCTCGCGGGCGCGCCTGACTGGAGGGCGGCATCGACCGCCGCGCCGATCTCGGTCGACCAACTTCCGCTCTCTTCCAGGATCAGATGAAAGTTCTGCCCGACGATCCGGGGATCCCGCCCGGACGTCTCGAAATACGCCGGGTTGGCCCAGGTGATCGCGCCGGGCGTTTCGATCACCGCAAGACCGATGGGCAGGCTGAGGAAGGCGGCGACGGAGAGATCCCCCTCGATCGAGTCGGCCTCCATGTCACTCCTTCCCCGACGGTGAGACGGCGTCGGCTCATCTCGCTGTTGGCCCTCGGACCGGCCGTCTCGCCCCCCCTCGGTCGGAGGGCGGCGTTCAGGGGATTGCGGATTCATTCCTCGTCAACCCGGGATGACCTTTCGATTATAGTTCGTGCGGGCGCTCGGAACCGCACATGGAGCGACCGGGGGTATTGGTGGTCGGTGAAACCCCGAGCCTCGGGCGTTCGATCGCGGATCTGTTAGAGTCCGGGGCGGTCCCGGCGCACTACGTCCTCGACCTCACGGCCGAGGAACCGCTCGCAGACTTGGGCGTCCGCTATCGCGTGGTCGTGGCGGCGTGCAACGGGCCGTACTGTGCGACCGCGCGCCAATGGGCCCGGGGCGAACTCTCGAACGTCGAACTGGTCGTGGTGGGAGCCCGCGACCCGGGGGTCATCGGGGGAGCCCGCCTCCATCTCGTGGAGCTCCCGCTGCTCCCGGCCAAGTTCTTGGCGATGGTGCGGGGTCTCCTCGAGACGTCGACGGCCCGGATCGGGACCGGCGCGAGAATGCCCTGAACGCCTCGCGCCCCGGGGGTTCGGCGCGATCGTCCGGGCTCTAAGCCCGAAGGCGCGCCCGTGGTCCTTCGGACTCGTACGGGAGAATCTCGGTCCTCGGTTCTCGCGTGATGTCGAGCGCCACCTGTTCGAGGCCGTCGCGCATCGCGACCGAACATGGAAATCCGGCTCCAACAAAGACGTCGATCATCGGACTGTTCTCGGGCAGGACGATCGCGTCAAAGAATTGTACCCCCAAGTTTCGAGCGTGTCGGGCCAGGTGGAGGAGCAACAAGGTCGCGATTCCCACTCCCTGGTGATCGTCCGCGACGAGGAACGCGACCTCCGCGCGCGTCGGGTCGGAGTCGGCACCGACGTACTCCCCATGGGCCAGGATGGTGCCCGGGTGGGGTTGGTCCGTCTCGACCACCATGGAAAGCTGCCGCCGTGCTGCGGACGGGATGAGGATCTCGGTGGCGGCCGTCTCGGGACCCACCGCTCGTAAGTACCGGAGCGAGAGCGAGTCCCTCGATAGGTGCCCGAGGAATTCGAGGACCCGTTCGCGGTCCGCCGATTGTACGGGGCGGAGTTGGACGATCGTGCCGTCCCTGAGACGGCCCGACCTCCCGTCGACCGTCATTCTCGCGCTCGACGTGGACGCGGCCATCGTCAACCCCACTTCTTCCACGACGACCCACTACTTAGACCGCGGGTAGAGTGTAATTCACCGCGCCGGTTCGCTCCCCGACAAGGGGCGGGAGTGAATTCGCCTCGACGGGTCGGTCAACTAGTGGCCGACATTCGGTCGGCGAACAGGCTGTACATGTCGGCCAATCCACCGAAGCTCAAGCGGGAGGTCGGGATGCTCGGCCTCACCTCGATCACCGTCGGCGGGATCATCGGGTCGGGGATCTTCGCCCTTGCGGCGACGATGGGGTCGACCGCGGGCCCAGCGGCCCTCATCGCGTTGGTTTTCCTCGGAGGTATCGTCGTCCTCCTGGCCCTCCCGTATGCGGAACTATCGTCCACCTACCCCATCACCGGGGGTCCGTACTCGCTCCCGCGACGCGCCCTCGGCGACTTTGGGGGGTTCCTCATCGGTTGGGGATACTTCCTGTACGCGTTCATCGGAACGGCGGCGATCATCGACGTGTTCGTCGAATACCTCGGCACCTATGTTGGAGGCCTCACGACGACGGCCACGAACTCCTACGGGGCGATCAGCATCACGTCACTCGGCGTCGGAGTCGGCCTCGTATTCCTCGTCCTCTTCACCCTGCTCAACATCGCCGGAGTCAAGTGGGGGTCGGCCTTTGCCATCGTGACCACTTTTTCGAAGATCATTCCCCTGGTCCTGTTCGGAGTCATCGGGCTTCTGTTCCTCCGCGTCGGGAATTTCACGGCCTTCGGATTGACCCCGTTCGGGTGGACCGGCGTCGCGTTCGCGATGTCCCTCGGGTTCTTCGCCTTCACCGGCTTTGAGGCGGCCTCGATACCGGCGGAGGAGGTTCGAAACCCGAAGCGAACGCTGCCGCGGGCGACCATCCTCAGCGTCGGGATTGTGACCGCGATCTACGCGCTGGTCGCGGTGGCGTTCCTTGGTGGTCTCCGCTGGTTCGCCGTCGGCGTCATGCCCGGCGATTGGGGCGCCACCGGCGGTCTTCTCCTCAACAACGTGGCGGACGGGTGGGGGCTACCTCTGCTCGGGACGATCGTAGTCGTCGGCGCCATCGTTTCCACCCTCGGGGCTGGCGGAGACTGGGTGTTGCTCCAGGGGCGGATGCCGTACGCGATGGCGAAGGACCATCTCTTCTTCAAATCGCTCGCGAAGATCAGTCCCCGATTCGGAACGCCGGTCGTCGCGTTGGTCTTCGCCAGCGTGCTGACGGGGATCATCCTGGTCGCGTTACCGAGCTTTCCCGAGGTGGCGCTCGTGGCGTCCATCACCACGCTCCTTCCGTATGGTGCGGCGGCTCTCGCCCTCCTGGTGCTCCGGCGGACCGACCCGAACACCGAGCGGCCGTACCGGCTCCCGTACGCCATGGTCCTCACCCCGCTGGCGTTCGTCTTCGCTACGGTCCTCATCTACTGGGCATCCTGGCCGTGGACGCTGCTCGGCGTCTTCCTCATGCTCGTGGGGGTCCCGCTCTACTTCCTCTTCACCAAACCCTCGTTCCGGGTCTGGACCAAGGTGGCCGAGCTGCTCGGAGCCGTCGGGGGGCTCACGGCCCTCGCCCTCTACCTCGTCTACCGCGCCCCGACGGGCGGGATGTTGCTGGGGGTCGCGGCGGCCCCGATGATCGGCACGGCCCTCCTCTTCGTCGGGATCCCGGCGTACTTCGTCACGCTCCTGCTGCGGCGCTCGACCTACCCAGAGTCAAAGGCCATCCTGTGGATCGTGACGTACCTCGGTGGGCTCGGGCTCATCTCATACCTCGGGGACCAGTTTTTCATCTACGACAACTTCCTCCAGCCGTCCCAGGGGTATCCGATCACGGTGCAGCCAATGGGGATCATCACCACCCCCTACGACCTGGTCGTCCTTGTGGCGTTCGCGCTCGCGATGTTCTTCTGGGGGTTCTACTCCGCCGTGCCGCGCGGTCGGGCGCCGGCGGAACTCGCCTCCGACCGGTCGTCGGGACCCTCGGTCGAAACCGTCCCGATGGCTGGGCCGCCGTAGGGCGGGATCCGAACCGACCGGAGAGCGATGACGAACCAGGCGCGCGCGGAATGGAATCCGCTCACCGAGGTCCTGATCCACCGACCGGGCATCGAGATGTTCTTCGGGCTGATGGAGCCCTACTCGTTCCTGTACGAGCGGGCCTTCAGCATCGACGAAGCGGTGTACGAGCACACCCAGCTCGAGCACGCCCTCACGGAGGCGGGGGTCACGGTCCATCGGCTGAAACGGTACGCCGTCGAGGTCAACAAGCTCCATCCCGAGCTCGCCGACCGCGTCCGGAGGTACGCCGATCGCCTGGTGCAGTACTCCGGCCCGAAGGAAATGGTCGCACGCTCCCGGGCCGCCCTGCGGCGCAATCTCCGGGAGTTTGACGCCGAGACGCTGTTCAACATCCTACTGCTCCGTCCCTCGGTCCGCTTGGAACGACACACGGGAGAGCGCGTGATCCTGCCGAAGGTCGAACTCGACTGCCCGCTCGCCAACCTCTACTTCATGCGGGACCAGCAAGCCCTGAGCGCCCGCGGGTTCATCCTCGGGCGGATGTCCAAGCCCCAGCGGCGCAACGAACCCCTCCTCACCGGAACCCTCCTCCGCTCCTCGGGCGCGACGATCGCGGGGGCGGTGCGCGCGCCCGGCACCTTCGAGGGAGGCGACTTCATGCCGCTCGGTCGGTTCGCCCTCCTCGGCACGGGCGACCGGACGAACGCGAGCGGGGTCCGTCAGATCCTCGCCATGGATCTGGGGGTCGACGAAGTGGGCGTGGTCCATCAACCGTCGCACCCGGCGATCCCCGACGACGCTCCGGACCCGATGATCGACATGCATCTCGACACCTACCTCAATGTCGCCGGCGACGGGATCGCGGTGGGGTCCGATGTGCTGCTCCGGGCGGCCCGTGTGGAAGTGTATCGTCGGACGGGTCGCGGGCGCCTCGTCCGGACCCCGAAGACCCGATCGCTGAACGAATACCTAGCCGAAAAGAAATTCGAGGTGCTCCCGCTCTCTTCCCTCGAGCAAATGAGTTACGCCTCGAACTTCCTCTGTGTGAAGGACCGCACGATCATTGCGGTCGAGGTCGAGCAGGAGCTCGACGGAGTGCTGGCGGGCCTGGCGCTGGCGGCGCGGCGCAACCCGCACCGGTACGGGGCACTCCTGGCCCTCGCCCGACGCGAGCGCCGCCAGTTGCGGGAAGGCGGGGGGTTCTTCCCGCATACGGCGGCCCTCCGAGACCGCGGCGTCGAGGTCGTGCCGTTGAGTCTGAGTGCGATCACGGGGGGATACGGTGGGGCCCACTGCATGACGTGTGTCCTCGGTCGTTCCGCCGCATGACCGCTCCTCGGTCGATCGTCTCCCGCCCCGCGCGGCGCTCCCGCCGGGTACTCGTCGCCCTGGGAGGGAACGCAATCCAGCGTGCCCACGATCATGGTACCTGGAAGGAGGCCGTCCAGCAGATGCGACGGACCGCTACGGCGCTCGCGGCCGTGGCGGTGCCGGGCCGGGATCTCGTAGTGACGCACGGGAACGGCCCTCAGGTGGGAAGTCTCCTTCGAGACGCAGAACTGGGAGCCGGCGAAGTTCCGGCCCCGCCCCTCTACGTGTTGGGCGCGGAAACTCAGGGGCAGCTCGGGTTCCTCATCGCCCAGGAACTCGGCGCGGCCCTCCGCCGAGCCCGCGCGGATCGGTCGGTCGTTCCCATCGTCAGTCGGACGGTGGTTTCGGCTCGCGATCCGGCCTTCCGCTCACCGTCGAAACCGGTCGGGCGGTTCTACTCGGCTTCCGAGGCGCGGACGCTGCACCGGACGCTCGGCTGGACCTTGCGCGAGGACCGGCAGCGGGGTGGCTGGCGCCGTCTGGTGCCGTCGCCGCGCCCGATCGGCTGGCTCGAGGGCGACACGGTGCGCGCCATGTTGGATGCCGGATTCGGCGCCCGCTGCGTTTTCGTGGTCACCGGCGGGGGCGGGATCCCCGTCGTACGACGTCGGGGCCGCTGGGAGGGGGTGGACGCGGTCATCGACAAGGATCGTGCGGCCGCGCTCGTTGGCCGTCACCTCGGGGTCGACACCCTGGTGATCGTGACCGATGTGCCCGGGGCCGCGTTGGACTTCGGCACCGACCATATCCGGTGGTTGGGGCGGGTCAGCCTGCGGGACCTGACCCGATTCTGGAAGCGAGGGGAGTTCGAAGAGGGTAGCATGGGCCCCAAGGTTGAGGCCGGCCTCCGGTTCCTCCGCTCCGGCGGGCGGAAGTTCATCATTTCCGACATTCGATCACTCCCGGAGGCGTTGGCAGGTCACGCCGGAACTCAGGTCGAAGGCGTTTCCCCCCCGTCGGACTGCTGAGACCCACCGACCCTGGGGTACCGACCCCCGACGGTGCCAGTAGGGCCAGTGGGAAGCCCGCGACGTCGGTTTATCGCCTCGGGGGCGGACCGGATGCGCTCGAGGAACTCGTCCCCAACGACCCTTCCATCGAGCCGCGAAGGTTGAAGTAACTCAAGCGGCTTCCGGGGGCGTCAATGGTGAACGAAAAACAACCTCCGCGACCGGAGCCAACCGATCTCCTGACCCCCCCGGATGGTGCAAAACTGGTCGACCGGATCTCGGAAGAGCTCGAACTCCTCGCCCGGAACGTCGACATCTTGGAGCAGCTCTCCGGCCGTACCCCGAAGGGAATCATACGGCTCAGCGAGGCGCTACACCTGCCGATCCACAAGGTCCGTTACTCCCTCCACCTGCTCGAACGAGAGGGCGTCATCCAACCCAGTGCGGACGGGGCGGTCGTGACCGACGCCGCGCGGGACTTCTGGGCCACGCTTGACAAGTCCCTCAATGAGATGACCCAGCGCGTCGATCACCTCAAGGAACGGGCGTCCGCGCACCGCCCGCCGCCCGCGCCCGGCCGGAAAGGCTATTAGAGCGATGCCGGCTCGGACGCCTTGGTGCCGCCGTAGCTCAGCGGTAGAGCGATCGGCTGTTAACCGAAAGGTCAGCGGTTCGAAAGGAATCGGGGCACTCCCCCGGCTCCCCAAACTCCGCTCGGCGGCGCCTCGACGCTCATCTCCGCGGGCCCGTAGCTTAGTCCGGCCTAGAGCGTCCGGCTCATAACCGGTCGATCGGCGGTTCAAATCCGTCCGGGCCCACTCCACGTTTGAGGATCCCGTCAGCCCTGGTCCGTAGTTTGCTGTTGCGATTCCGTTTCGGCCCGAAGGTAGGTACCAACGGCTGCTCCGGGCAAGATACTCCCTCTCCCCGTAAGGAAATGTCATGCGGAGTTCACTTCCGTCGCGTCCTAGATTGACCGGAGAAAAAAGTGGAGAGTGGCTGGTTTACGAGGGTGTCGGCTTGACGAAACGGATTTGATTCTCTTCCGGCGCGGGGTCGAACGGGGGCAGAGTGCCGCAAACATCGTCGAACGGTTGGGCGGAGGTCTTGGAGGTGGCCGGGCTGCTCGCGCGACTCCGTCGTGATTTTCTTGGTGAAGTCGACGACGCCCTCCGGGTTCACGGCGTTTACACGATAACCCGGAAGGTTCACATCCTCCGGTGGTTGTGGGGACGAATGCTGGGGCCAGCGCCACCGCTCGAGCGATAAGGGGAATACGATGGGCATAATCGATAAGGCGCTCGAAGCAAACCGCGATTATGCAAGAAAATACGATTCGGCGCTGGGGAAGCCTCCGGCCCCCAAAATTGTAGTGGTAACCTGTATGGATCCAAGGCTCTCAGACCTCCCGGGAATCTTGGGTCTGCCGCAGGCCGACCTCGACGTCATCCGGACCGGCGGACCCGCGGTCACAGAAGACGTTCTCGGGGAACTGGTTGTTTCGAACCGAGTTCTCGGCACCACAGAGATACTTCTCCTCAACCACACCGGCTGCGGATTCACGACCTTCACCGATGGGGAGCTGAATGCGAAGCTGAGCGACTCCACCGGTGATGCGTCGCCCGCTCCAATGCGCTTCTTCTCGTACAAGGACCCCGAGGAAAATACTCGAGAGCAGATCAAGATGGTCCGGTCGCATCCCTGGATTTCGAAGGACATCCCCGTGCGCGGTTTCATTTTCGAGGTGGACACGGGCAGGTTGTGGGAGGTCCATGCGCTCGAGGACGAGCGTATCGCCTGACCTGCGGTCACCTCTTATTTTTTTGCCGGCCGCGCAGTATCACGTCCACCGACAGTCCGCCGGAGTGGATCCCGATCGCCCGGAAACGACGGATGCGTGCTTCCAAACATTAGAATTGAGCCCCTGGGCCGGCACATCCGTCCGGACCCAATTCACAGCCTGGGCGAATCTCTCGGAGGCGTGGTCCCTTTCGGTTGGGGAGGTTCGTCGCCCCGCCCTTTCCGGGACGTAGGCGGAGCGGCCGACCGCGGGTGGGGACCTGTTGCCGCACCGTGAAGCGGGTCGGGCGGAGTGCGGTGGGGCTTACGCCGTATTGGGTTCAGGGATGGGCAACCGGGCCGCCTCATGGCTTCCCCGAACCAAATGGAATCCAAGGGCGATCAACCAGAGGATCAGAGGTACGAGGATGGCCCTCTCGGAACCTCCGGGATAGACGGCCGCGACCCACCCCGGAACGTTCGCCCGACCGACGAAGGTCGGAACGATGTACAGGATGAGCGCCCCCAGGCTCACCAGCCCTCCCAGGATGCTGAGCGTGGACCAGCCCTTCCCCCAGCGCGGATCCTTCCGCGTGTCGATCCCGAAGAGCACCAGGGCGATCCATCCGGTGCCGAACGCGATGAGAGCGCTGATCGAGTGAAGGGTCAGCGCGTCCACCTCATTCCACACCCCCACACCGATGGCCCCGAGAGCCACGATCGCCACGAGCACGACGACTGCCTTCCCGAGCACGCTGCCCCACAGCAGGGGCTTCAGTCCCACTAGGCCCACGAAGACGAGGACCGACATCAGGATCAGCGTGGCGGTGAAGACCCACCACAGATCCGTCCCCGGGGCGAAGTGGGGTGCGGTGTTCGGTGGAGCTCCCAGGTCACTCACCCAGTGGGTCACCAGACCGTAACCCGGGATGAGAGCACCTTCTATGAGTGACGCAACGGCGAACTCGACGGGTCCGACTATCAGGGCCACGCCCGAGATGGTGGCCCAATCCCGTTTCGAGAGTGCCATCGGTCGGCCGAGACACACCGGTCCAACGTTAAGGATAGCGCGCAGGACCGCCATTCCGCGAGAAGCGAGCTACCGGGCGCGATTCCCGGACCTCCGGTCCAACCCGTTCCGTTCTCCGTTGTGGTGGGAGCGGTCCCCACCCCGTACCGAAGGGAGGACGCCCCGGGCCGACCATCGAGATCGTGCTGTCCGGTGATTGCGTAAGGGGAAGGAAACTGCCCAGACGAGAACCGGGAGTCGCCGGGGCGACCCGCTCAACCCGAAGACCGCTAATTTGAAGCGGCGGACTGCCGGATCCGTTCGGGCCGATTCCCCTGCTCGAACGCAGGTCCGCCTCGCGCGATACCGGCCCGGAGCACCCCCGAGGTTCCGTCGCGCCGTGTGGTACTTTCGGAATACAACGGACCTTCATACCCAATTTGCGGGGTCGGGGGGCCATGTCAACCCCCAGGCGTAGAATCGGCGAGCAAGTGGGGCTGGGCATGGGGACGCTGGCGGCATTGGCCGTTGTCGTGCTCATGATCTCCGGCCTATCGGCAGCGGCCGGGCACCCCTCGAACACGGTCACCGTTTCGAGCCCGCTCCGGATGTCGGAGACCATGCCAGCATGGTATGACGGGCACATCGTTCAGACCGTCTACGAACAGGGCTACTTCGTCGGGTCCAAGGCGACGTACAACTCGACGTACGGGCCGGAGCCGCTGCAAAGCC
>Ga0074044_10001857_pt1 | contig 18714 bp, 11 predicted proteins | sample BogForMeECP23OM1_FD_94443 | JGI IMG/M metagenome (GOLD analysis project Ga0074044, IMG submission 94443) | Bog forest soil microbial communities from Calvert Island, British Columbia, Canada - Bog Forest MetaG ECP23OM1 | ecosystem: Environmental > Terrestrial > Soil > Wetlands ...
ATTGCCGACGCGACGACGCTGACCGAGGCCGGTTACGTCGGCGAAGACGTGGAAAATATCATTTTGCGCCTTCTGCAAAATTCCGATTACGACGTGAAGCGCGCGCAACGCGGCATCGTCTACATTGACGAGATTGACAAGATCGCGCGCCGGTCGGAAAGCGCGTCCATCACGCGCGACGTGAGCGGCGAAGGCGTGCAGCAGGCGTTGCTGAAAATCCTCGAAGGCACGGTCTGCAACGTCCCGCCGCAGGGCGGTCGCAAGCATCCGCAGCAGGAATACATCCGCGTGGACACGACGGACATTTTGTTCATTTGCGGCGGCGCATTCATCGGGTTGGAGAAAGTCATTCACCGGCGGCTGGGCCGGCACGTGATTGGTTTTGGCGCAATTGGGGAAGCGCAAAAAAACGCCGGCGCGGCGCGCAATGAAATTCTCCAACATGCCGAACCGGAGGATTTGCTCAATTTCGGCTTCATTCCCGAATTTGTCGGCCGGCTGCCGGTCGTGACGACGCTGGCCGAATTGACCGAAGAGGAGCTGGTGGCAATTCTCACCGAGCCGAAAAACGCGTTGACCAAGCAATACGCCAAACTCATGGCCATGGAAGGCGCGGAACTGGAATTTACCCCGGATGCCCTGCATGAACTGGCGGCGCAGGCGCTGAAAAAGGGCACGGGCGCGCGGGCCTTGCGCGGGTTGATCGAAAAATTGATGCTTGATTTGATGTATGAAGCGCCGGACAACGGCAGTATCATTCACGTCAAAATCACACGACCCGTGGTGCTCGGTGAAAGCAAACCCATTGTGCGGCGCAAGCAGGACGCGGAAGCGGCGTGAAATTCTTCTCGTAGCAGCCAACGTGAGTCGGCTCTAAATTTAAGATTGGGCGGACTGATGTCCGCTGCTACAAAATTCACACCCCGATGTCCTCGTTCCAAAGTTCCGGTCGCGCGGCAATGAAATCGCGCATGAGTTGGATGCACGCCGGGTCTTGGAGCACTTCCACTTTAACGCCCTGTGAGCGGACGTATTCTTCCGGGCCTTGAAACGTTTTGTTTTCTCCGACGACAATCCGCGGGATTTTGTAGAGCAACACTGCGCCGCTGCACATCGGACAGGGTGAAAGCGTCGAATAAAGAATGCAGCGCTGGTAAATCGAAGCCTGGAGCCGGCCGGCATTTTCGAGGCAGTTCATTTCCGCGTGGTGAATCACGCTGCCGCGCTGCACCCGCTGGTTGTGGCCGCGACCAATGATCTTGCCATCCAACACGAGCACCGAGCCGATGGGGATTCCACCTTCGGTCAGACCCTTTTTGGCTTCTTCAATCGCCGCTTGCAGGAAAACATCCATGCACAGATTGAAACAATTCCTTTGTGCGATGACAAGTGTTGGTGGGGCGAGCCATGCGCATTCTTGAATTTGGGGACTCGCAGAACTCGCCCCTCCGGATAAATTATCGGGCGAAAATCTGGCGGATGACGTCCTCAATCGGCACTTCCTGAATGTCAATGTCGCTCACCACCAAATCATCAAGCAGTGATTTGCAGACGGCGATGACGCGGTCGCGTTTGACCTTGAACCTGATGGAGCCGGCGTTTTTTTCGACGACTTCACCGTAGCGCGCCAGGTTTTCCGCCGGATAATCGTTCGCTTTTTCGCATTGAATCGTGACGAGTTTGAAATCAGCGAAGCGATCCACGATTTCGCTCAACTTGCCATCGAAGAAGATTTTGCCGCGGTCAATGATGATGACACGGTCACACAGCGCCTGGATGTCGGCCATGTAATGGCTCGTGAGCAAAATCGTCGTCTTTTGCCCGGTGTTGTGGCGGAGGATGAATTCACGGACGATCTTTTGGGAAACCACGTCGAGGCCAATGGTCGGTTCGTCGAGGAACAATACCTTGGGCTGGTGCAGCAGCGAGGCAATCAGCTCCATTTTCATGCGTTCGCCGAGCGACAGTTCGCGCACGCTGATGTTGAGTTTGTCGCGGACGTTGAGCATTTCGCTCATATCGGTGATGGTGCGCTCAAACCGGTCGGCGGGGATGCCGTAAATTTTCGCGTTTAGTTCGAGCGATTCACGCGCGGGCAGGTCCCACCAAAGCTGGTTTTTCTGGCCAAGCACGAGCGCGAACTGGCGGCGATAACCGTCGGCGCGTTCCCACGGCACGTAACCGAGCACGCGGGCCGAGCCGCCGGTGGGATAAAGCAGACCGGCGAGCATCTTGAGCGTGGTGGTCTTGCCCGCGCCATTCGGGCCGAGAAAACCGACAAGTTCGCCGGGTTCAATCTTGAAGCTGACGTCGTTGACAGCGATGGTTTGTTCGTATTGGCGGTGAAACAGCCCTTTGATTGCGCCGCCAAACCCCGGCTGCTTTTTGTAGGTGCGAAAGGTCTTGGTGAGACCGCTGACTTCAATGACGGGCATTGGGGAAGTTTCAAGTTTCAAGTTTTCAGTTTCAAGTTTTTGTTCTGCTGAAAACTGAAAACTGCGAGCTGGAAACTATCTCATCAACTGCTTTTCGAGGTAATGGACGACCTGGCGGACATTGGCGTCCACTTCCATGCGGTCTTTGACCAGGCGGCAGGCGTGCAGCACCGTGCCGTGATCGCGTCCGCCGTAGGCTTCGCCGATGGTATTAAGCGAACTTTCAGTCATCTGGCGCGAAAGATACATGGCGATCTGGCGCGGGAAGGCGATGTTTTCCGGACGGCGCTTGCTGGTCATGTCGGCCAGACGGATGTCAAAATGTTCCGCGACTTTCTTCTGAATGACTTCGATATTGATGGAAAAACGGCCTTCTTCATGAAGGATTTCACGCAGCAAGCCTTCGACGACTTCGATGGTGAGTTTCTTGCCCGTGAGCGAGGCGTAGGACGCCACGCGGATGAGCGCGCCTTCAAGCCGGCGGACGTTGGTGCGGATGCGATTGGCCAGGAAATTCATGATGTCGTCCGACAGCGTCACGCCCATGATCTGCGCCTTCTTTTGGAGAATGGCCAGGCGCATTTCAACATCCGGCGGTTGAAGGTCGGTGACCAGACCCCATTCGAACCGCGAGACGAGGCGGTGCTCGAGCCCCTGAATTTCGCTGGCCGGCCGGTCGCACGTGAGCACGATTTGCTTGTGCCCCTCGTGCAGCGCGTTGAAGGTGTGGAAAAATTCCTCCTGGATGCGTTCCTTGCCGGCGAGGAATTGAATGTCGTCAATCAACAACACATCGGTCTGGCGGTATTTTTTGCGGAATTTGGCGAGCTGGTTGTTTTGGATTCCGTCAATGTATTCGTTCGTGAATTTCTCGGATGAAAGGTAGGCGACGTGCGCGCCCTTTTTGTTTCCCGAAACGTGCTGGCCAATGGCGTGAAGCAAATGTGTCTTGCCGAGGCCGACGCCGCCGTAAAGAAAAAGCGGGTTGTAGGATTTGCCGGGTGCCTGGGCGACGGCGAGCGCGGCGGCATAGGCAAAATTATTGTTGTTGCCGACAACGAATGATTCAAAGGTGTTTTTTGGATTAAAATGCAGTTCGCTGTTGACCGGGCGCTCGTGAGCGGATTCGGGAGCTTTGGTTTTGACTGGAGCTGGCGCGGATGCGGACGGAGCCGGCGCATTTCCCGCGGCAATTTTGAATTTGACCTGCAATTGGCGACCGGCGGCGACGGCAAAGGCATCCTGCAACAGGCTGAGGTAATTGTCCTTGAGCCAGACTCCGCTGAATTCGTTGGCCGCCTCCAGTGTCACGTTGTTGCCGTCAATCGCGCAGGCTCGCAGCGGCGCGAACCACATGTTGTAGGTGTCGTTATTCAGCTTGGAACGGAGATGTTCCCGCGCAGAATCCCAAATTTTTTCAGCCGAAAATTGCATTTGCACTCTATCAAAAAGCCCGTTTTTAAAGTGGTTTATTCACCTGGCCCCCAACTCAGGGTTGGCCGCCAGTTTCCGCCGATATTCGCCTTGGCAAAGAGCCATGACCCTGAGAAAGCAGACATACATTCAACTCTACCGCCAAAAGCTTCATTTAACAATCGAAACAACCTGCTTATTTTCAACATCTTACGAAAAACAAAATCCACACCACCATTATATGTCTGGTACAAATGATAAGACGCCCCAAACAACTTCAATTAACGTGAGCGTTTTATGCAATTGGAACGAAAGTATCTAGGATAACATATTAACTTTTGTTCACGAGTTATTCACAGGAGCCTAAATCAAGGGTTCACTTGCTTTCCGTTGTTTTCTGACGCGCAATATTTGATTCAGACCGCTTGCTCGCCCGTTTCACCAGTACGAATGCGAACGATGCTCTCGACGGCACTCACAAAAATTTTCCCATCACCGATCTTGCCCGTCTTGGCCGCTTTGACAATCGCGTCCACTGCGGCAGCGGCCTGTGCATCAGCCAGCACAACCTCAACCTTCACCTTGGGCAGAAAATCCACCGTGTATTCACTGCCACGATAAATTTCCGTGTGCCCTTTTTGGCGGCCAAACCCCTTTACCTCCGCGACGGTCATTCCCTGAACACCCAGAGCGGCCAGCGCAGATTTTACTTCCTCAAGTTTGAACGGCTTGATGATGGCCTCGATTTTTTTCATACGTTTGCCATGCGTTTGTTTCTCTGAACGGATGTTAACAATCGAAACCACACTGTAAACAGGAATTTTCAATGCCGCCAGTTCGACGAAGGTGTATCTCGGCCCCGCCACCGGAGCGCGGCTTCCCCAAGCCGCAGTGGCGTTGAACTTTCCGCAGGCTGCGGACCCGTGGCAACCGCGCTCTGGATGCCGGCCACGGGCTGGCGGCAGAGTCAGCAAATGCACCCGGTTCGAAAGGACGCCCAGCCCGCGCCGAATGACTGCCGGAACCCACCCCTAATCAGAGGCCGGGCGATGGTAATATAAGCTAATACTTTGCAAAGTATAATTGACAATGATTAGCAGTTGTGATTAATTGGCTCCAGTGCAAGGTGGTTATAAGCCGTTCTTTGATTTTGACAGTTTTCGATCTGGGTTTTGTACAGGCCAGATTGGAGTTCTCCGTAATCTTACGTTGTACTCATCGAAATTCCCCGGGTCTCTCGGTCACCCTCTGACTGATTGACCCGGTTTTTCTTTCTCAATCTGACGTTTCTGGCAAATTTCAACCTCCGTGCGTTCATTGACACCGCTTTTTTCCGCTGTTACCATTCGCGCTCCGAAAAATGGCGACGGACTACAAAAACACGCTCAACCTGCCGCGCACCGGCTTTCCCATGAAAGCCGACCTTGTCGCACAGGAGCCGGAACGGCTCAAAAAATGGCAGGAAACCGGGCTTTACGCAAAAATTCAGGCAGCGCGCGCAAACGCGGAAAAATTTGTCCTGCACGACGGCCCGCCCTTTGCCAACGGCGACGTCCACATCGGCACCGCGCTGAACAAGATTCTCAAGGACATCATCATCAAATACAAAACCCTCCGGGGTTTTAGCGCCCCGTACGTGCCGGGCTGGGACTGCCACGGGTTGCCCATCGAATTCAGGGTTTCCCAGGAGATGCGCAAGCAATGTGCTGCCGGCGTCCCGCCGGCAGATCCATCTCCTTCGACCAGTGCTGGCAGTCCGAATGGAATTGGATCTTCCGGCAGGATGCCGGAAGCACCTTCGGAAAGCGCCGCCACCATCCGCAAAGCCTGCGAAGCCTACGCCCGCAAATACATTGATATCCAGCGCACGCAATTCAAACGCCTCGGCGTCCTCGGCGATTGGGATAATCCGTATCTCACGCTGAACAAGGAATACGAAGCCGACGAACTGCGCCTGTTCGCGGACATCGTCGAAAAAGGTTTCGTGTATCGCGGCAAAAAGCCGGTTTACTGGAGCATTCCCTGCCGCACCGCGCTCGCCGAAGCCGAGGTCGAATACCAGGACCATGTCAGCCCGAGCATTTTCGTGAAATTTCCCGTCGTCGGCCAGCCGGAGACGTTTGTGCTGATTTGGACGACGACGCCGTGGACGCTGCCCGCCAACCTCGCCGTTGCTTACAACGACAAATTCCAATACGTCCAGGTCGAAGTTGCGGGTGAAAAATACATTTTGTTCCGCGGTTTGCTGCCTGCCGTCGCGGAGAAGTGCGGCTGGAGCAATTACAGCGAACACCCATTCCCAACTGAAAAACTTGCCGCATTGCAGTTCCAGCATCCGTTCTGCAACCGCACTGGTAAGTTTTATCCTGCTGACTTTGTTACCAGTGACACTGGCACCGGTTTTGTCCACATTGCCCCGGGCCACGGGCTGGAAGACTACGGCCTCGGCTCGCAAAACAGTTTGCCGATTTATTCGCCGGTGGATGATGATGGCAAATTTGCTCACACGAATGATTTGCCGGTCGAGCAGCAGATGCCATCAGAGATGGTTGGCAAATCCATTCTCGAAAAGCATGGCAAGAGCGATGCGAACGAAGCGGTCTTGCACGAGCTTCGTGTCCACCACGCCTTGCTGCATCAGGAGAATTATCATCACAGCTACCCACATTGCTGGCGTAGCAAGACGCCCGTCATTTTCCGTGCGATGGACCAGTGGTTCATCAAGATTGACCATGTCGTGGCACAGGCCTCCGGCCTGTGTGCTGATGCCAAAAACACAGACCAGAGATCTGTGCCACAAACCTTCCGCGCCGCCGCCCTCGCTGAAATTGACCGTGTCAAATGGGTGCCGGACTGGGGCGTCAACCGCATCAAAAGCGCGGTGCAAACGCGTCCCGACTGGTGCATCTCACGCCAGCGCACCTGGGGCGTGCCAATTCCAGCGTTTTACGACGCCAAGGGTGAACCGATTCTCGACGCCGAAATCGTTCGTAATACGGCGGATTTAATTGAAAAGCATGGTTCAAATGTCTGGTTCGAGAAATCCGCCGCCGAACTTTGGTCCTTGGTTAAGCCCAAAGGTTGGAAAGGGGCAGAGGCCGCTGCTAAATCCAACGACACGCTGGACGTATGGATTGATTCCGGGTCATCGTCGCGTTCGGTGCTGATGCGGCGGGGCGAATTGCAACGTGCTGCCGGCGTCTCGCCGGCAGATCAAAACAATGGTTCTTCCGGCAAGATGCCGGAAGCACGTTGCTGGCAGGCCGATGTTTACCTTGAAGGCAGCGACCAGCATCGCGGCTGGTTTCAATCGTCGTTGCTGCTGTCGCTCGCCGGCAACGGCGTCGCGCCGTTCAAGACCGTGCTCACGAGCGGCTTTGTGGTGGACGCGGACCGCGAGAAAATTTCCAAGAGCAAGCAAAGCCAGGGTGGTTACGAAAAACCGCAGACCGCCGAGGCTTACGTCAAAAAATACGGCGTGGACATCGTGCGCCTGTGGGTCGCGTCGCAGGATTACCGCAATGACATCGTCGTGAGCGAGGAACGCATCGCCAAGGTTGGCGAAACCTACCGCGGCATCCGCAACGCTTTGCGCTATCAGCTTTCGAACCTTTACGATTTTGATCCGGCCAAGCACGCCGTGGCGGATGACAAGCTCACCGGCTTGGATCGCTGGATTCTCAGCGAGTTCTCCAAACTCGAACAGGAAGTTCTCAAAGCCTACGACGACTACGAATTCCACGTTGTATATCAAAAGGTCAGCCAGTTCATCGCCGTGGAGTTGTCCTCGATTTACCACGACGTCATCAAAGATCGGCTTTACACCGACCCGGCCAATTCGCATCGCCGCCGCTCGACGCAGACCACGCTGCACCGGCTCGTAACCGGCCTCTGCCAGATGCTCGCGCCGATATTGGCGTTCACGACGGACGAGGCGTGGGAGTTTGTGCCGGGCAAACCGACGGGGTCGGTGCATGAAGCGAATTGGCAGCCAACCCATTTCAAATTGATACAAGGAAATGATCTCGGTGAACGGTGGCAGTCTGTATTCGATTGGAAATTACTCTTTGAGAAGCGAGTTCTGTTGCTGACACATTTAGAAACTGAGCGCAAAGCCAAAATAATTGGAAAATCACTTGATGCTAAAATTCAATTGCACGAATCCGATCCACTCCTCAAGCAGGATGTAATTAATGAGTTCCGGGAGCTTGTGAACGTTTCGCAGATTGAAGTGACCAAAGACAGAGATGCCAAATTAGTAGTTCATGCCGACGGCCAAAAATGCGAGCGCTGCTGGCATTGGGAAACGGATGTTGGAAAAAACGCCGAGCATCCGACCATTTGCGGCCGCTGCATTGAGGCCGTGAAGCAATCGTCTATTCCAAAAATTTAGTTCTGTGATATGACAGATAATTAGCGGTTTCAGCAGATGGCTTCTTGGAGAGCTTTTTTCCAATGACTCCAAAAATCTCTTGTTCCGATTGCGAAAGTTTTGACGAAACAAGCATCTGTCCAGAATCGTCGAATGAAATTAAACCTGCATCGAATAATTTGTGCAGGTTGGCTGTCAGAAGAAGGCCGTTATTTGGGTCAAGTCGTTGAGCATCGTTTGAATCCGCCCACCGTTTTATGTGTGATGCTTCAAGAGCGGCCTTCGTGGATGCACCAGTAACCGAACAGCAGTGATTCCAGAATTCTCGAACATCTGATCCAAATTTGCCCTGACCAACACGGGCGTTGAACAGTTCTTGTTTAGTTGTTGGGCCAGTTGCTTTGTCCGATTCGATTTTTTTGAAGTCTGCAATTAGCGTGCTCACTCCAAGTTCGCTTATGGGCAACCGTCCTAAAATCCGCGCGTATGTATACCTGTCGTCATCATCCTCTAAATTTCCGATAATAAGTAGCTGCTCATCGTCGAAAGTTTCTATTTTCACTTTTTTAGCTTTTGGATCAATAAACTTACCAAGGACTCCGAAACATTTAGCACCACGCCGGATCGCATCAATGTGTTCCAGTCGTTCAGTTTTACCGTTAGATTTCCACCCGTCTTTCCAGTAGACCTGAAATTTTACTCCATCGGCATCTTCTACTTGCTCACTTTCCCAAAGTTTGAGAAATACACGATTATTAGCTGAGTCCATTGCCCCATACGACCATTGAGTGTTTTTTAGTTTTACTCCGAGTGTTTCTTCAAAGAAGCGACTAATCCCTTTAGCGTGATGAGTGATTTTCCACATATCTTAATGTGCGTATAATTTTTTACTTCGCCGGAGTCGCCGCCGGTTTTGCGCGCGTGACGGGCGGGTGTTTTTGTCGTTCCACACTTTCGACATTGCGCCCGGCAAAAATATTGTCCAGAAAAAATCACACCGGCGGCTGCTGCGTGAGGCCGTGCAGCGAGCTGGCGCGTTGGAGTTCATGCGAAAAGGTCGTCCCAAACAAAGCGCCAGAGGGCTGGCGCACTCCATGACGCTTCGCGCATTTCAGAAATCATCGTGCCGCGCGCAGCGTCTTGGACTGCGGTGGCCCTCCACCGCTTTTCCCAATGTCACGGCCAACGGCTATTTCACGCCGTAACGTTTTTTGACTTCGGCGTGGGTGAGACGCGGTTTGCCTGCATCGCGCACGCGGGCTTCGGTCAGATCGAGATAATCGTTCAAGTCCTCCAACTCCTCGCGCAGCGTGGCGATTTGCTCGCGCTTCCGGGAAATGGAGCGGACAACGGTTTGTTCCGCAGCTTTAGTCATAAACATCTTTTCGATTGCCGATTCTGCGAATCACAATAACACCACCCTCGACATCAAACAAGATTCGATAATCGCCCATGCGCAGGCGATACATGGCCTCGGCCTCATGCAGACGTTTGATGTTGCCATGCAGTCCGTATTCCAGACGTTCAATCTTGCGAAGAATCTGGGCGCGTTCGCGCGCGGGCAAATCGTCAAGGTCATCCAATGCCGAAGAACCGTATTCGATTTGATAACGCTGGCCGTTCATGATTGACGGTTTTTGACTTTGCGCCCGGCAAAAATTTTGTCCAGAAAAAATCACACCGGCGTGGCTGCATGAGGCCGTGCAGAAAACCGGCCAATCAAAATCACAAAGGGAAATTAGTTTTAATGCTCTCCCTCAACCCGGCCTTCTCCCCAAGGAAAAGGAGAATCGTCCGCAGTTTTTCTGAAAATTCGCGTGACTGGATTTGCCGAACGACCTTCCGCAAAACCAAAAACGTGCGAATGCTGTTCCTTCTCCCCGGGGGAGAAGGTCGGGATGAGGGCGGTCGTTCGCGAAGATTTTCTGCCGCCCCTGCCGGGGCTTGTTTCATTTTTCCGTTTAACCCACGGCTGTCGCCGTGGGCTATTTTCTTTCGTCGCCCCGCGACTTTTCACGCCGGTTGCTGCTGCGTGAGGCAATGCAGCGAACCGGAACCGAGCACGAGATCAACAGCGTGAATGCCCACCACCGGCCGGTCCCGGAACAATTCACTCAAAACGCCGAGCGCAACGCGGTCGTTCGGGTCATTGAACGTCGGCACGATGACGCAGGCATTGGCGATGTAGAAATTCGCGTAGCTCGCGGGCAGACGGCGGTCGTCAAAATAAAGCGGCGCTGGCATGGGCAGCGGCACGACGTCAGGCTTCGAGCCGTCCTCCAGCCGCAAATCCTTGATGCGCTCCCAGTTTTCCGCGAGCGGCCGGTAATTGATGTCGTTCCGGTTCGTTTCCCGGATGAGCACGAGCGTCTTCCGGTTCACAAACCGGCAGATGTCGTCAATGTGCCCGTGTGTGTCGTCGCCGTCCGGACCCTTGCGCAGCCAGAATACGTTCGTGACACCGAGATATTTTGCAAACATCTTGTCATATTGCGCCTTCGTCATGCCGGGATTCCGCACCTGAACTTTCGGATGGAGGTAGCATTCCTCAGTGGTCAGCAGCGTGCCGCGACCGTTCACCTCAATGCCGCCACCTTCGACGATGAATGGCCTTCCGTTGAATTGCGCGTTGAAAAGCGATTTCTTCAAAAGTTTCGCGGCGATTTCCGGGACCTTGGTGTCCTTTTGCCAATCGTTGTATTTTGCCCACGCATTGAAATGAAAATGGACGATGGCGGTGTCGGATTTTTGGTAGGGCGCGTCACTCCGTGCGCGCCGTCCGTCGGCGGGCAGAGGACTGCCCGCCCGACCTTTCCGCCGGACAAAAATCGGCCCGCTGTCACGGATCCAGCCGCGATTCGTGGGATGTTCGACAAATTCCACCCGTTTCAAATCACAACCCGCGCGTTTTAAACAACTGGCGGCAAGTGTTTGCTCGGCCCGGTGCCGGACGAGAATCCGCACGATTTCGCCCGGCGAAATTTTGCGCACCATCTCGCCATAGACCCAGCGGACGGCCTCCATCTTGCCCGGCCAATCGGCCTCATGATGCGGCCAGGCGAGCCAGGTGGCTGCGTGCCTTTCCCATTCCGCCGGCATGGAGTAGCCGAGTTTGGCGGGCGCGGCGGCATCTGCGATTTTGGGTTGCGGCATAAAGGTCGGAGGAGGTTAAAAGTTTTACCCGGCAGTGGCAAATTTTGAATTTAATGTTGGCGCGGCGGTGAAGTTGGACACTGTATCTGGAGCGCGGCTGTCCCAGCCGCAGCAGATCGAAAATCCATGAGCGTATACCCCGATTCCACCGCGTTTTTGCTTCTTGAGTGCTGCGCCTGAGACAGGCGCGCTCCGTCGGTTTGGGCGGTCGTACAGATACGGTGTTACTTTGCAACCGCGAGCGGCACAACACCCGGACCGTGAGCAGACAAACGTACCGGCTGGCTTTGTTCTTTACCCGAACGATGTGGATTTCATCCGCCCCTTTCAAGTCATCGGACGGCAGGCTTTCTGCTTACAATGCCTCTCCTGCTTGCTAAAAGGATTGGCGTCAGGCACTTTATATTGGGCGTTTATGAAGGTCAAAAAAACTGGTCAATCAAGATCGGATCGTGAAAAAGAGACTGTCCGGCGTGCAGAGGCACAATCTTCCGCCACCCCTGCAGCTTCGCAGGAAAACGAAGAGAGCCTGCAAACCTTTTTCAATGCGCTGGACGATCTGGTGTTCGTTTTTGAACCCGAAGGGCGCATCCTCTTCACAAATCCCGCGGCGCAAAATCGGTTGGGATACACCCCGTCGGAACTGGCCGTTATGAACGCTCTTGACCTCCACCCGCCGGAACAACGGCAGGAGGCCGCAAAACTTTTGGCCGGCATGATTGCCGGTAAAATCATGATTTGCCCCATTCCGTTGCAGGCCAGGGACGGGACCCGCATTCCGGTGGAGACGGAGATCTTGCATGGCCAATGGCGCGGCAAGAAGGTGCTGCTCGGCATTTCGCATGACATCACCGAGCGCAAGCGGGCGCCAGAGCGACTGACGGAATCCAGAAACTACCTTTACAAAATCATCGACTCCCTTGCCGAGCCGATCTTTGTCAAGGACCGGCAACACCGCTGGGTATTGCTCAACAACGCCAACTGCGGTTTGATAGGACACCCCCGGGATGAACTCCTCGGAAAAACGGACCACGATTTTTTCCCGAAAAGCGAGGCGGATGTGTTTTGGTTGAAAGACGAGGCGGTTTTCACCGCCGGGAAAGAGAATATCAATGAGGAAAAAATTACCGACGCCAAGGGGAATGTTCATACCTTAATAACGAAAAAGACCCTGTACACGGACGAGCAGGGTGAAAAATTCATTGTCGGCATCAGTAACGACATCACGGAACGCAAACGCGTGGAGCAGGACCTCCAGAAGTTTGAGTTCTCCATCGATCAGGCCTCGGACGCAATCTTCTGGATGACCCGTGAAGCGGGTTTCTCGTACGTCAACGAGCAGGCGTGCCGTTCACTCGGTTATACGCGCGAGGAATTGATGCAACTGCATTTGTGGGACATTGACCCGGTTTTTCCGAAAGAGCGTTGGGACGCGGAATGGAAGCAATTCCAGGAAAACAGACAAGGCGGCGCGCAACATTTGGAAACCTTTCACCGCCGCAAGGATGGGAGTGTCTTTCCCGTCAGCATTTCATCGAAGCATCTCTGGTTCGGTCACACTGAATTGCACGTGGCGGTCGCACGGGACATCACCGAGCGCAAACAGGCGGAGGAAACCATTGTCCACGAACGCCAACTGCTCCGCACGCTGATTGATCTGCTGCCCGAAATTTTTTACATCAAAGATCTGAACAGCCGTTTCCTGGTCGCCAATGAAGCTCTCGCCAAACACTTTGGCAAAGAGACTCCCTCCCAAATTCTTGGCCTGTCGGACGCGGACTTTTACCCGGCCGAGCTGGCCGACAAGTACCGCGCCGAGGAAGTAAAAGTCTTTGGTGGAGAGTCGCTCATTGACCATGAAGGCGAAGGCGTTAGCCCAGATGGCCGGGAGGGCACGCACTTGACGACCAAAGTGCCGTTCCGGGACAGCCAGGGACGGATTCAGGGCTTGGTGGGAATTGGGCGGGACATCACCGAGCGCAAACAGGCCGAGGAGACCATTGTCCACGAACGCCAACTGCTCCGCATGTTGATTGATCTGCTGCCCGAAACCTTTTACATCAAAGATCTGGACAGCCGTTTCCTGGTCGCCAATGAAGCTCTCGCCAAACACTTTGGCAAAGAGACTCCCTCCCAAATTCTTGGCCTGTCGGACGCGGACTTTTATCCCGCCGAGCTGGCCGCCAGGTACCGCGCCGAGGAGGTAAAAGTCTTTGGTGGAGAGCCGCTCATTGACCATGAAGGCAAAGGCGTCAGCCCAGTTGGCCGGGAGTGCACGCACTTGACGACCAAAGTGCCGTTCCGGGACAGCCAGGGACGGATTCAGGGCTTGGTGGGAATTGGGCGGGACATCACCGAGCGCAAGCGCGCGGAGGAAGCACGGCGAAAGAGTGAGGAACGATATGGGTTGCTTTTCCATGGCATCAACGACGCCGTATTCGTCCACAGCCTTTCTTCCGACGGACTACCGGGTCGTTTTTCTGAAGTGAACGACATTGCCTGCCGGCGGCTGGGCTACACTCGTGATGAACTGCTGCGAATGAGCCCCGTTGACATTGATGCTCCCGAAAGTCAGGCCCTCGTGCCCGCGATGATGCAGCGACTACGGGCCAATAAACATGCCGTTTGGGAGGGACTGCATGTCTGCAAGGACGGGCGCAAGATTCCAGTGGAGATCAGCAACCACTTGTTTGACCTCGAAGGAGAACCCACCGTCCTGGCCACCGTTCGCGACATTACCGAGCGCAAACAGGCGGAGGAGGCGGTGCGCCAGGGTGAAGAGCGTTATCGCGCCCTGGTGGAAACCGCGCCTGACGTTGTCTACATCATTTCCGACAAAGGTGTCTTTGCTTCCTTGAATCCGGTGTTTGAGGCGATCACCGGTTGGGCGCGCACTGAATGGCTGGGCAAACCATTTGCGCCGCTTTTGCATCCGGAAGATGTGTCTCTCGCCGTCGAAATGTTTCAAAAGGTGTTGCGTGGCGACAAGGCGCCTCCCTATGAACTGCGCATTCTCTCCAAGTCGGGCAAATACCTGGTTGGAGAGTTCACCTCCACCCCGTATATCAAGGATGGCAAGGTGGCGGGAAAACTTGGAATCGTCCGCGACATTACCGAACGCAAAAGGGCGGAGGAGGCCCTGCGCCAGGGCGAGGTGCGGCTGGAAAAGATCAATCGCTGCCTCCTGGAACTCGGCCCCAACTTTGACTCGAACATCAACCGGCTGACCGCTCTCTGCGGCGAACTGCTCGGAGCAACTTGCGCCCTGTATAATCGTCTTCAAGGCGATTTGCTCTGCTCCGTAGGCCGGTGGCAGACCCCGCCGGGCTTCAAGTCTGAGGACGCTCCCACCGGACACATTTGTTATGATGTCATACGCAACAACCGCGAGGACGCGGTGGTCATTACCAATCTGCCCCGAACGTCTTACGCCGAGTCCGATCCCAATGTGCGGGCGCAGGGCCTGCAAACCTACATGGGGTGTGCGGTCAAATGCGAAGGCAAGGCCGTCGGGTCGCTCTGCGTGGTTTACAACACGGATTACCGGCCCACCGACGATGACCGTCGAATCCTCGGAATTATCGCCTCCGCCATCGGCAACGAAGACACGCGCAAACAGGCGGAAGCCGAACTCAACCGCCTGATGACCGCCATTGAGCAAACCCCGGAAAGCGTCGTCATTACCGACACCCAGGGGCGCATTCTTTACGTCAATCCGGTCTTTGAACGGGTCACCGGTTACAGCCGGGCCGAAGCCATCGGCCAAAACCCGCGCCTGCTCAAGAGCAACAGACAAGAAAGCGCTTTTTATCGGGAACTGTGGGCCAAAATCAGTGCCGGCGAGGTGTGGCGCGGGCGTTTCATCAACAAAAAGAAGGATGGCACGCTTTTTACTGAAGACGCGGTCATTGCTCCCGTTCGCGACGAAAAAGGCGCCGTCACGAACTACATTGCCATCAAGCGTGACATCTCTCATGAACTGGAACTGGAAGTGCAATATCGCCAGACACAGAAGATTGACAGCATCGGCCGGCTGGCCGGCGGCGTGGCCCATGACTTCAACAACATCCTCGCGGTCATTTGCGGCCACACGGATCTGGCGCTCGCGCAATTGTCATCCGACGCCCCTTTGCGTTCCAATCTCGAGTGCATCCAGGAAAGCGCCGAGCGCGCGGCGAACCTCACCCGTCAACTGCTGGCTTTCGCCCGCCGGCAAGTCATTGAGCCCCGCCGGATCAACCTGAACGAACTGATTGTCAATCTGAACAAGATGCTGCGTCGCTTGATTGGCGAGGACATAAAACTGGTGACGCAAGCTGCGCCTGACCTGGGGCAAATCAAGGCCGACCCCGGCCAGATCGAGCAGGTGTTGCTGAACCTGGTTGTCAACGCCCGCGATGCGATGCCCGACGGCGGCACCCTGACCATCCGCACGGACAACGTGACCCTTGACGAAGACTATGCGCGCCGATACCTCGTGACCCCCGGCGACTATGTCATGGTCAGTGTTAGCGACACCGGTGTGGGCATGACTGACGAAGTCAAACAACACATCTTTGAACCTTTTTTTACCACCAAAGAACAAGGCAAAGGCACCGGTTTGGGACTGGCCACCTGTTTTGGCATCATCCAGCAAAGCAACGGTCATATTCACTCCGAGAGCCAGGTGGATAAGGGAACGCAGTTTAAAATTTACCTGCCCCGCATTCTGGAGTTGGAGGATTCCATTTCAAATCGCGAGGTCCCGGTCAGTTTGCCGCAAGGCACAGAAACGATCCTGCTCGCCGAAGATGAACCATCGCTGCGGCAACTCATGGCTCGGATGTTGCGCACCCAAGGCTACACCGTGTTGGAAGCGGCCGATGGTCATGAAGCCCTCATTTTGGCGCAGGCGAACGGCGCTAAAATCCAGCTTTTGCTCACCGACGTGATCATGCCCGGACTAAGCGGCAAAACGCTTGCCGAATGGCTGGGGCAGGTAAATCCCGCGGTCCGGGTTCTTTTCATTTCCGGTTACATCAACAACAACGCGGTCCGGGACTCCATGTCGAAACCCGGCACGTTCTTTCTGCAAAAACCTTTTAATCCTTTGGATTTGACCAGAAAGGTGCGCGAGGCGATCGAAGCATCGTAGCCGGGCGGCAACGCCGCCCCGCCCGAGGATCATGGAAATTTCTGAACTGGCAAAACTATTGACCACGCTCGGCTGTCCGTCCGAAAAATCCGCCGGGATGGCCGCGCAACTGGACAAGCGCGCGCGCCAGCTCGCTGGACAAAAGGGACGCAGTTACGACGACGCGCTCCGGCACCTGCTGAATTTGATGAAACAAGGCTGGGCAGCGGGCGGCAGAAGCCAGTAGCCAGAATCCAGAATTCAGAAGTCGGCAAAGGGCGTTAAACTATTTTTCTGGATTCTGGATTCTGGATTCTGGATTCTGGTTTCATGCCCAAGCCTTGGAAAAAAGTCCGTTCGACGCCCATCGGTGATTTCCGCATCTTCAAGCTGCGCTCGGACGTGAAAATTTCGCCGCGCACCGGCAAGGAACACGATTTTTACGTCCTCGACAGCGTCAACTGGGTCAATGTCGTCGCCGTTACGCCCGACCAACAGTTGGTGATGGTCGAGCAATACCGCCACGGCTCGAACACGGTGGAACTCGAAATCCCCGGCGGCATGATGGACGCGGGCGAGACCGACCCGGTGGCGACCGCCGTGCGCGAATTGCGCGAGGAGACCGGCTACGAAGGCGAAAAGGCGCAACTGCTGGGCCGCATCTGGTCGAACCCGGCCATCCTGAGCAACACCACCTACACGGTCCTGATTGAAAACTGCCGGTTGAAACACGATGTGGATTGGGACCACGGCGAGGATTTGGTGACGCGGCTGGTGCCGGTGGCGGAAATTCCGAAGCTCGTCGCCGGCGAAAAAATCGGCCACTCCCTCGTCGTCGTCGCGCTGTATCACTTCGATTTGTGGCAGCGGGGAATCAAAAACATCAGCGCAAGCTAATCTCACGTCAGTTAGCGCCGTAGGCGCGACATCTTTGTAGCTTCCGTTCCTAATCACAAACAAGCTCCGTCAGGAGCGGCATAAACCCGATGTCGCTCCTGACGGAGCTAAAAACATTCGTGGAAATCTTCTACAAATATGCCGCGCCTATGGCGCTTCAACGTGCTGCCGGCATCCTGCCGGCAGGACTAACTTCATCCCAAGAGCTTGATCTGCCAGCGAGACGCTGGCAGCACGTTAACCCAAACTCACTGGATCAATGTCCACCGACAGCGTCACGTCCTCCGGCAACGCAAGGATTTCAATGATTTTCGCCAAGGTCTGGCTCAGTTTGCTCATCGCGCGCGTCCGCAGCATGATCTGGTAGCGGTAAAAAGTTTCCGCGCGCAGCAACGGCGCCGGTGCCGGCCCGGCAATTACCAGATCGCGGAAAACAAAGCGTGCTGCCGGCATCTTGCCGGCAGAACTGACTTTGCCTCTGGTTTGTTCTGCCAGCGGGACGCTGGCAGCACGTTGAAGAACGTCCGGCACTGAGCTAAGAACTTCCTCCAATTGCTTCCGCAAATGGTCGGCGCTGAATTTCACCTTGTCCTCATTGCGGCCTTTGAGCGTGAGCAGTGCGACGCGGCTGACGGGCGGATATTTTAATTGTTCGCGGAATTCGATTTCCTGTTCGTAAAAGCCGGGGAAGTCGTGGCGGCGCGCGTATTGGATTGCCGGATGAAACGGCGCGAACGCCTGCACGAACACTTCTCCCTCAACGTCGCCACGGCCGGCGCGTCCGGCGACCTGGGTGAGGAGTTGGAAGGTGCGTTCGCCCGCGCGAAAATCCGGCTGATGCAGCGCGAGGTCGGCGTAAATGATGCCGACGAGCGTGACGTTCGGGAAATGCAGGCCCTTCGCAATCATCTGGGTGCCGACGAGGATGTCAGTCTTGCCCGTGCGAAAATCGCCGAGGACTTTCCGGTAATCGTCCTTGCGTTTCATCGTGTCGGCGTCCATGCGCTGGATGCGCGCCTTCGGAAAAAGTTTCGCAAGCGTCTCTTCGACGCGCTGTGTGCCCGTGCCGGAAAAACGGATCGCGGGATTTTTACATTTCTCGTTCGGGCAAACCAACGGAACTTTTTCGACGTGGCCGCAAATGTGGCAGGCGAGTTTTTGTTCCTGCCGGTGAAACGTGAGCGCGAGGCTGCAATTCGGGCAATTGCAAACGTAACCGCACTTCGGGCATTGCAGTGAAGTCGAGTAGCCGCGCCGGTTCAAAAATAAAATCGTCTGCTCGCCGCGTTCGAGCCGTTGTGTGATGGCCTCCTTGAGTTGTGGCGAAAAAA
>Ga0074044_10001859_pt1 | contig 18697 bp, 17 predicted proteins | sample BogForMeECP23OM1_FD_94443 | JGI IMG/M metagenome (GOLD analysis project Ga0074044, IMG submission 94443) | Bog forest soil microbial communities from Calvert Island, British Columbia, Canada - Bog Forest MetaG ECP23OM1 | ecosystem: Environmental > Terrestrial > Soil > Wetlands ...
CCAACCTCCATTTTGGCCGCTTTTCCCCGCCTCGTCCTTCTTACGTGCGGCCCGTCTTTTGTACCCAGAACAATGCGATGGGCTGAGGCCCGTTGTTTGCGCCAAAGATGGGGGTTGCGCATCGGGCCGCTCTAACCTCGGTGTCATTCCGACTGGAGCGGACCGACTTTTACTTCCGCGCCGCTTTCTGGCGCGTCGGGCCGCGTAGCGGAGGAATCGCGTCACCGACCACGGGTGGCAAAGCAGTTGCGCCTGAGGGCCGTCAACTGGGCTTATGGGAGCGCCGCCGCAATATCCGTCTTCCGAAAATCGCTCCCCTTGAAAAGCAACGGCTCTCCCGATACCTTCGCCAGCGCGTACGAAAAGCAATCCCCGAAATTCAACCCCGCCGGATGGTGCCCCTTCCCGTAGTCCGAATACGCCTGCCTCGCTGCAAGCGCGTGCTCCTCGCTCACTGGCTCGATGAAGATTCCGGCGGTACGCAGGAATGCGTCAAGTTGTCGAACGCCTCCATCACCACCATTGAACTCCGAGATGATCGAAGCCTCTACGAACGAAACAGCAGACATAAGGCAAACTTCGCTCTTCACGATCCGCTCCGTGAAATCATCCGCCTCTCTCTCGCCAAGCAGAACCGCAAGTATCGCCGATGTGTCCACTATCATTTGGGCAATCCTTTTTCGTCGTAGAGGAGCGTTCCATGGTCCTCGACCGGTCCCTTCAGATGACTCCGGAATCGTCTCGCGATCGCCCGCAACTCCTCCGCAGTGGCCTTGGAGCGCTTCGCACGGCGAACCCGCGAAAGCATTTCCCTGAGGGCAACGGTTACGGCTTGCGTCATCGTCTCGCCGGTTTCTTCTGCAAGGCGTTGGGCCAGCTTGTGGGCCTCTGGATCTTTGATGTTCAAGCTCATGTTCTACCTCGGCACCATATTGTCTACCGTGGTGGATTCTAGCTCGCCGCCTCTCAAACAGCAAGCGAATCCTTCCCAATCATTGGGCCGCGTAGCGGAGGAATCGTGCCACCCAAGTGTCCATCCGCATTCCTACAAAGCAGCACATGCGAATGATAGACTCAGCCCGTGGCTCAAAAACTAAAAATCGCAAGAATTCTCTGCCTCACCCGCCAAGTCAAACGTAAATGTAAAACGAACTCTGGTAACCAGCGAGTCAGTGGAGGTGTGACTATGCAGCGGCGAATCGCCCCTTCCGGATTGATACTGGCGATGAGCGGTCTAATGAACGCAACGTCGGCTTCTGCGCAATCAGCTCCAGGTCAATTACGGCCAGACGAATACGACACCGTCGCCCTCATTTACAATCAAGAGCTTTCGGAGTTGGGAGAGAGAGCGCTTTATCCAATCTGCATCGACATGCCGTCTGGCGTGCACACCAAGCGCCTCGTTCGATATTTGCGCAGCGGCGGATTTGAGATCAGCGACTCAACTTTGTGTGAGCCTGCCACGGCCCCGGGCGGGCAACACCACCCCAAGGACTACCCACACGGACTCCGCATCTTCATTGATAAACTTCAACGTGATCCCGGGGGAGTGCTTAGTATGCAAGTCGCAGCCGACGATCTTACACTCAGGCCGGGCCTACATGTCGGGATCCTTCTAAGGCGAGGAACCTACCATTTCAAGCAGAATGAAGCGCGGGAATGGCAGACCACTGGCTACACGAAAGAGTACGACTTCAAGGACGAAAAGAGCGTAAACTGCGACGCCGCGCAGCCCCCTCTCCCGCCCAAATGAAACCTTGCCCGGTGGCGCTGGCTTCACGCCGGGTTTGCGTGTGGGGCTTGGGTTCCTCTTCGCTTTAAACTTACAACTGAGAACTGAATACTTAGAACTTCTTTCCTACTTCTTCGGATACCCCACGGTCTGCGCCAAGATGATCTTCTGCGTGGCTTTCAGCTTTAACGCCTTCCCCAGCGCATCGCGCTCCACCGATCCCCTCACAACCGTTGCCAGTCCCTCCGAAGCGCAGTACAAGTACACGTTCTGGGCGATGAATCCCGTGTCCGCGCCCGTGTACAGTTCCTTCCCCTCCGCATCTCCTGTCACCTTCGTCATGTCCGCCACATACACCAAGTTCACCGGGGCCGTAGCCACGAACGCCTGCATCCCTGCCAGGCTGCGCAAATCTTCCTTCGCCACGGGTTCCAGCCGGTTCTTCGCTGCGTCGTACACATAGGTCCCTTCCGCCGTTACCACGTAAATGTCAATCTCTTGCCAGTTCATCGCCGAAGGCGCTGTCCTTCTCCCGTCCGGCCGGTTTACTCCGAATCCCGCCCACAACAAATTCGCCAGGACCTGCGCCGGCACTTTCTTCGTGCTGAATTCCCGCGTGCTCTTCCTCTCTTTCAGCGCCTGCATCAGGGGTCGCCCGCCGTCCGTTTGCGGCGCCGGTAGAATCACCGGTTTCAGCTCCTGCGCCCCCACTACCGTCGCCAGCAGCGCTGCTAAAATCCAAACCAATCCTTGTTTCTTCATGAGATTCCCCCCTACCTCCCGACCATAATTCCTTTCCTCCGCCGCCGCAAGTCCACCCGGCACACCGCTACCCGTGCATCCGCTTTCTCAAATGGTTAACCGCTAGAGGAATCACCCCTCGCCTCGCCTTCGCCGCTGCCGCACACCCTTATTGTCACAATTCGTTTTGACTTATCGTATTGATTCGTATAAATTCGCTTGCCTCGTGGATCGCCGTTTGGTCTTGGATGTTCTTAGGTCTGCCACAAGAGGAGAACAATGAAAATTCGATTGGTCGCATTTTTGTTGGGCCTTGCGTCGCTTGGTTTTGCATCCAACCTGAAAGCACAAACGACAGCCACACCGCCGCCCGCTTCTGCGCCTCCCGGAACCGCGAATCAGCAGGATGGCTTCTTTCAGGATTGGTTCACCATGGTAGCAGGAACGCAAGACGAGCAGCCCCACTGGATTACTCCCCTCGCCACGACCACTCCCCGGCTCGAACAGGAGTTTCGGTACGACATCCAAACGCAGCCTCACAATAGCGGCGCCGTTACGGACAACTACGGCGTGAGTAAGGGTCTGGAAATCATTCCGGCGGAAAAGTTCGAGGTCATCCTGGCCATCCCTCCCTACATCGTGAACAACCCGGATTCCAAGGACGGGTTCGGTGATTGGCAGTTCCTCGTGAAATATCGAATCCTCGCGAAAAACGAGCAGCACGGAAACTACATACTTACGGCCTTCTTCCAAATGAGTGTTCCCACGGGACAGTACACGCAAGGCCAGCCAAGTCCGGTAATCACACCTACGATTGCTTACGGAAAGGGCTTCCGGGATTTCGATGTCCAAGGAACGCTGGGGATCAGCCTGCCCGCCGCAAACGAGGAAACCATCGGACGCAATCTGACCTGGAACAACGCGTTTCAGTACCGCATCTTCAAGAAAATTTGGCCCGAAACGGAAGTCAATTTCACGCACTTTTACCAAGGCGAGCATAACGGCAACACTTCCGTATATCTTACGCCGGGTGTCGTACTCGGAAAGTCTCGCCTATGGCATCGTCTCGGTTTCACCGTCGGCGGTGGATACGAAATCGCCGTGACGTCATTTCACCCCACAAACCACATTGCCATATGCTCGGTGCGATTTCCCTTTTGAGGTCAGGCGCCGATCGCAATTGAAACTTATGCATATTTGCCAAAGTCAAAAAGCCCCCGCAGCAACCAGATAAGCAACGTGCACCCGTTTCCTGCGGGCATTAGGATTTCCGGCCGGTTATTCGGCCTGGTGCCCGATTGCCGCATTGATCGCGCATGAGGTCCTCACTTCATGTCCGGCATCTTTCGCGGATGGGCCACGGCTCCTTCGCGGTTCGACCCCGCCAGTTCGCTGCTAGAATGATCCCATGCAGCGCAAAGTCTTTTGGATGACCTTCGTGGCCGTTGGGCTCATCGCCGACCTGGCGTTGCCGTTTTGGTGGGCTCTCTTCGCCACGATCCCTATTGGCATGGCCAGTTGGTGGATCGCCTACCGCAGCGAGTGGTTCTAGCGATCATTCGCTCATCGGAAACTGGCGTAATCTCAGCTAGCCGTTGTAAGCAAGGTTTACCCGCTAATAGGCCAAGGCCTGGCAAACCCAGCTACCGTAGAAGTGGAATCGCCGCTAAACGCAGTTACGCCTGCTTGTGGCCGCGCCGTCACAAGCGCGCGGCCTTGCATGTCCTGACACGGGCAAACTCGCAGGCTCTTTTGGCCCGCTGCTCCCAATAGGCGCCTTACTTGAGCGCGTTCTTGATCTCGTGGACAGCCTGCGCGCCAGTGAACTTACCCTTATAGTCGTCCTCTGCATGAGCCGGCCACCCGGCCTTCCCTCGCAATTCTCCGTGGATTCCGTCAAAGTACAAGCCCTGCGATTCTTCCAACTGGCAATTTTGAAAAGTGTGCAATACTGTTCGGACAGTCGGGCTGGCAATCTTCTAGGCTAGCCCTCCAACCTTCAGATCGCGGCCCGTTCTGATTAGCAACGAAGAAGTGCCCTGTAACTGGAGAAAAGCCGATGCGCATTTTGCTTTACAACCCCGATAACGGGGTTACACGCAATTTCATGCCACATCTGTGGATGTTTCTCCTCCAGGCGCTCACACCCCCGGGCCACGAAGTCGTCTTGATTGACGGCAACGCGCAACCCATGGATGAAGCCGGCATCGCGCGATTCGTCCAGGAACAAAACATCGGACTCGTCGGCATCGGCGCGATGACTCGCATGATCGCCAAGGCCTACCGCATGGCCGATGCCATCCGCGCCGTTGGCGTGCCCGTCGTGATGGGCGGTCCTCACGTCACGGAGGAGGCTGACGAAGCCCTCGGCCGCAACGGTGGCCCGCGCCATGCCGATGCCGTGGCTCTCGGTGAAGCCGATGAGACGTGGCCAAAGATCGTCGCGGATGCCGTGCGCGGCACGCTCCAGGATGTGTACGCCCCTGTGGATGATTTCGGCCAGGAACGCAAACCCACCCTCCAGCAATATCCGGCCATCCCGTGGGACAAGATAGATCTCGCCCAGTTTAATTTGGTTCCGAAGATGGCCAAGCGCTCCCTCCAGCGCATCGGTGAGGGCTGGGGCACATTTCGCATCATTCCCATTGAGTCCGGGCGTGGCTGTCCTTATGGCTGCGAGTTCTGCACGGTGACCGGCTTCTTTGGCGATGCCATCCGCTTTCGCACCAACGAGAGCGTGGTGAATGAACTGCTCCTCCTGAAAGCCCGCGCGCGAAGAGAACGCGGCCAGATGGCCGTCTTCTTCATCGACGATAATTTCGCCATCAACATTAAACGCACCAAATCTCTCCTGCGCGATATCATCGCCGCGGGCGCCCAGGTGCATTGGGTTGCCCAGATCAGCGCCAATCTTCTGCGCGACAGCGAACTCGTGGACCTCATCGCCGCTTCAGGGGGCAAATGGATCTTCATCGGCATGGAGTCCATCGATCCCGCCAACCTGGCCGCCGTTAACAAGGGCTTCAACAAGCCGGGCGAATACGCCGCCGTGCTCGAAAGGCTCGCCTCGCGCAACGTCTATGCCATCACTTCCTTCATTTTTGGAATGGACAACGACACAACCGGAGTCGCACAGCGCACGCTGGACGAGATTCGTACCTGGCCGCCGGGGCTCCCCATCTTTGGCTTGCTCACTCCCTTGCCCGCCACCCCGCTTTACAAAAAGCTGCTCGCCGCCGGGCGATTGACGCGCCCCAAACACTGGCAGGAGTTCATCCCGTTTGCCATGGCCCACACACCCCTGAAAATGACCATCGATGAAGCTCATGCGGAAGTGAAGCTCGGCTGGGACTATTCCTACAGCCCGGAAGCCATGGCTCACGCGGTCGCCTCGCTCAAGGACCAGCCACTGGGCTATCGCATCAACATCTTCATCGCGCGCATGTGTTTCCGGGGAATCTACTTCCGGCAGAGTGGTGCTTCCGCATGGCTGAAACTCATCTATCAAAACCGCCGCACCATTTTCAGCATAGCCCGCGAAGGCTTCTCCACCTGGCTCACCCGCCCCGCTCCAGACGGCCGCTCAGCCCTGGCGATGAGCCCAAAGGCAACTCCAGACGCCCCACCCTCCTAGCTCGAGGATGGCTCTTTGGGCTTCTCTTTTTCTTAAGCTGGCGACTTATAACTGAATACTTAGAACTTTAATGGCGGGCGCGGGTGCCCCAGATGGGTGCGGGTGCCCCAGGCACGGAGTGTGTGTCTGGGTCTTGGGGCTCTCTTCCCTTCTCTTCTTCTCTTCTCTTTTCTTAAAACTTACAACTGCTAACTGAAAACTAAGAACTCTAAGCCCGGTCTCCAGCGCACTTCCCTTTCCCCAAATAATTCCCGGCCACATTGGCGCAGGCTTCGATAAACTCCTGCTCCGTCGCGGTAAACGTATTCACAAAATAGCTCTCGATATCCAGCTCGGCCGCAAGCTTCTTGTTCACAAGGATGGGCACAACGATTTCAGACTTCACCAAAGACGATCCCGGAAGATAGCGCGGATCCGTGGAGACATCCTGCACGACGACCACCTTCCCGCTGGTGGCCGCTGCACCACAGAGTCCGGTATTGAGGGGAATGCGCGCGTTGGGCGTAAAGCTGCCGGCGAAAGGTCCGACGATCAGGTAGCCGGAGTCCGCGGGATCGACCAAATAAAAACCCGCCCAGTTGTAGCGCGTCATCTTTTCGTGCAGACGCTGGGCCATACGCTCCATAAGGGCATTGACCGTGGGAGCGCTCCGGGCAAAGTCTTGAAATTCCTTGAAAAGTTCTCTATGCACACTCGTCATGATTCCGCCTATACATCAAGGGTAAGCAAGGTTTATTGGCGCGCATCATTCCTTCCGAATCAACATTAGTCTACACGAACGGATGTGACGGGGGTGTGACGAATGGCCCGGCAGGGAGGAGTTGTGAGTGGTAAGTTTTCAGTTTTAAGTTTCGGAGAAGAGGTGAGAAGAAGACGAAGAATTACGCAGAGGCCACGGAGAACGCAGAGTTCGCAGAGAAGAGAAACCCAAGAGCCACCCTCGAACTGCCAGAGTGCGGCACCCAGAGTTGGCTGCGCATTGATCGGCCGGGCCACCCGCCGTCAAGACTCGTTCTTGGGTTTCCAATTTCCGTCCTTATAGATGCCAGGGAATTAACTTGACAGAATGCTAAGCGAATCACTATCGTTCCCGGAAATGTAGCCCTCCAAGGAAAGGATGGCATTATGGCCGATAAGACAAATTTCCAACTCAAGGTGCACCTTGGTCTGCTTTGGCTTCAGAAAAAGGATTATCAGGCGACCGTATCTGTCCAAATAACAGATACATGTTATCACGAAGTGGACCTTAAGGTCGGACTCCCGCCCGGCACGGTTGGAGTACCCGAAATTCTATATCTCACGTACTCCTTTACCCATGACAGTGGGAAATTATGTGGCGATGTTGTGCGGACGGTTAAGAAGTCGATCAAGATTCAATTCTCGGACGCGACGCCTACGGTAACGGCTTACGCGGTGGTGAATGGGCAAGTAGCTGGGAGCGATACGAAACTCTTCCCTAAATCAAAATAGCCGGATGACCCATGCACGGCGTGCGTGCCTGGGTCTTGGGTTCCTCTTCTCTGTGAACTCTGTGCCCGGCGTTTACCCCGACCCGGTCGGGGCGATCTCTGTGTAATCTCTTTCTTTCTTCTTTTCTGGGAACCTCCGCGTCCTCTCCGCCGGCGTTTACCCCGCTCCGCCCCGAGTATTTCGGGGAGCCTGTCGGGACGTTGCTCTTCTCTTATATTCCTTTAAACTTTCAACCTTTAACTTTTAACTTCTTCTTCTCTTGCTTCCTGCTCGCTGATAACTTCCCTAGCCCGCCCACTTCTCTGCCTTTTATCACTCCCCAGCCGTTTTCTAGGGTGGTATCCTGCCCGTGGGCAACGCGAATTCAAACCAAATGATGTGCTGCCCCGCCTGAGGAGGCATCTTCAATGAACCCTAAGATCTTCTTTTGCTCGGCTATGCTCGCCCTGATGGCCTTGCTATCTCCGCTTCTGCGCGCCCAGAGTCAAGTGGCGCCCGGCTCGGCGGCTCCGACGACGATCCCCTCGAATTATCAAGCGCAAGAAGGATTCGTGGACGCGCATGGCGTGCTGATTTATTACTGGACCATCGGCCATGGCGCGCCGTTGATGATCGTTCACGGAGGCCCGGGCGCATCGCACGATTATTTTCTGCCCTATCTGCTGCCGCTTGCACGCCACAATCAGCTCATTTTCATTGACGAGCGCGGCTCCGGAAAATCCGAAAAGCTCGAAGACCCCGCTGGTTACAGCGTCGAGAACATGGTGGATGATATCGAAGCCGTTCGCCAGGGGCTGCACCTCGGAAAAATCTCCCTGCTCGGCCATTCCTGTGGCGGCGTTCTCGCGCAAGCCTATGCCCTCAAGTATCAGCAACACCTCACGCACTTGCTCCTCTGCAGCACGTTTCCCAGCACCCGCGAGATGAACGAAGTGTTCGCGCGCATGAAGGAAAAAATGACGCCGGAGCTGCGTGACCGCATCAACCAGATGGAAAAAGCAGGGCTCTTCGGCCATGGCCCGGACTACCGCAAAGCCCGCTACACCGATGAATACTTGATCGCCGCCTGGGGTGAAGGCTATTTTCCGTACCTCTATCAGAATCATCCCGATGCAAACTACGATCCGATCCAGAGTGGCGTAATGTCTTGGGATTTGTACCGTGAGATGTGGGGTTCCGACGGCGAATTCGTTATTGACGGGAATCTGAAGTCGGTGGAATACGTCGATCGCCTTCCGGCAATTACGGTTCCTACCCTCATCATCGTGGGCGATCACGACGAATGCGATCCTTCGCTTTCCCGCGAAATGCATGAGAAAATTTCCGGCTCGCAACTCGTCATTCTGCCCAAGAGCGGCCACATGACCTTTGTAGATCAATCCGGCCTCTTCCTTGCCGCCGTCGCTGATTTTCTGCCCAATCCTCACGCTCAGCCGCTGAAGTCAAAATAGCGCTCCGTGTCCAGCAAGCCGGGTGCCCCAGGCTCGGCGGATGGGCCTGGGTCTTGGGTTCCTCCTCCTTGCGGCACAGACATTCCTGTCTGTGCTCTTGGGTTTCCTGAACAATTCGTGCTTGCTGATCGCTGATGAGGCGTGCCGCCCTAGTGATCTGCGGAAGCTGTGCAGAAACGGGAATGTCGGCGAGCCGACAATTGTACTTAACTTAGTCGTTAACACAGCCAAAGAAAACAAAAGAGTTAGACGCGAAGACATTTTGCAGAAGATATCCCCACCCCCTGTTTTTGCGTAAGTAGGGGAAACAAAGAACTTACGGGTGATTTTCTTGGATGTAGGGGAAGCAAAGGAGTTAGCTGGCGCAAGAGCGAAGGAGAGGCGAAGGACGAGGGTATGCGAAGGCTCGAAATGGCGCCTGAGCGGCGTCCGCGCTGTTTGCGTCCCGGGTGATTTTGCGGGACCCCCAGCATAACAGGTGGAGTGTATCACAGTATTTACCGTATGTCTACTATTATTTAGTGGGTACTAGTTTGGAAACTGGTACGAGGAGGAAGGAGAGGAAGAAAGAGCACCCCAAGAGCCCACACGTAGAACCGACGTATGGGGCACCCAACTTCCTCGGAACGCTTGAGCCTGGGCCACCCGCCATTCGTCCTCGCCCCATTCACGGGAAGGAGAAACCCAGGAACCGATCTGAAGATCGGCCACTACATAGACGCAAGAACGGACCGCCTCAGAAGGCGGCCCCTACACAGAGGCAACAGCGGGCCGCGCATGCCCGCTCCTGCGGGACGCCGCAAAAGAAGAAATGTAACCTGCCGGCACTCCCGTCAGTAATAACAAGTAGAGGCCCCAGAGGCGACTCGATGGCCGGGTGCCCCAGGTTTGGTTTATTACCTGGGTCCTGGGTTTGTTCGAGTTCACCATATCTTCACTGTTCGAAATCAATGACAATCAGTCCCGCTTCTTCTCCCATGTAGGACGACCAACTGCTCCAAGGCCAGTCTCTAGGATGCTCCACCAACCCTCGAACCACAGGATTCGCGTGCATGTAACTCAGTTTCTCTCTCCTCTTCCCAATCGTGTTGACATTGAAATCGTAAAACCTCGCCTGCCAGAATGCCCTCGGCAAGACTCCCTCCTCTTCGAGAGGTAACCGGAACCGCTCCGCGCTGCCAACTTCCCTCCCCTTGCGCATTCTCAGAGACGCACGCAGCTTTAGCTTCTGCAACACCGTCGACGGCGTCCCTATCCGCGGTTCACTCATTAAGAGATGCACGTGCTCCGGCATTACGACATAGCCAATAAGCCGGAACCCCATCTCATTACGGACCTTGTCCAGTTCATGCACAAAAACGTTGCGCGCACTCTCTGTCCCAAACAACGGCAAGCGCTGATAACAACTGAATGTCACAAAGTGAAGAGCTCCCCTTCCGTAGTAGCGCTTCAGTTCGCTGGGCATTCAGAAACCCCAAGACCCAGGTAGAAAATCGAACCTGGGGCACCCCGTCTCTCTTTCCTTCTGCGGTAAGTAACACAGTGATATCCCTTTCTCGGGCACCACGCCAACCAATTCCGATTCCCTCCTGGACAACCCGCCAAAGGACCAAATGTAACCTCCCGCCACTCCCGGCGTAATACCTAGTAGAAGCACCAAAGGCCACTCGATGGCGACATGGCGCGGGGCTTATACTTCGGCGGGATGGAGCTAATTATGACGAGCGGACATGACGCGGTTCTACAAGATAAGAATCATGACTCAAACTGGCTGACGACTTTGGCCTCGCTGGTCGTGGGCGCGGCATTCCTTGGACTGTGGTTCTGGTTGCTGCCGTCCTGGCTGGGCTTTCGCGTGGACTTGTCTGGAGCGGCGCGCTGGCGCTGGATTGCCGCGGTGCCGTCGGTGCTGGGCTTCGCGGTGGCCTTGCGGTGCGTCTGGGATTTTGGACGGACGGGACACGGAACGCCCGCGCCGATTGCTCCCCCGCAGAGGCTTGTGGTGGTGGGCTTCTACCGCTATGTACGGAACCCGATGTATGTGGGATTCTTCGCAGGCTGGGTGGGTCTCTGGGTGATCTTTGGGCGGGCCAACCTGGCGGCGATCATCGTGGCGGCCCTCGTTGTGGTGATAGTAGCCCTCTTTGTGCGGTTCTACGAGGAGCCGACGCTGCGAAAAATGTTCGGCGCGGAGTATGAGGAATACTGCAGGAACGTCCGGGGGTGGCTACCGCGGATGCATGCGTGGGGCAGAAGATAGAAATTGGAAATTAGTCGTCAGTGGTAAGTTTTCAGTATTAAGTTTCGGAGAAGAAAAAAGAGAAAAGCGAAGACCGGGGGTTTTACCACCCCGACCGGGCCGGGGCAGGCGCCGGTCACAGAGGGCGGAACACAGAGTTCGCAGAGAAGAGAGACCCCAGCGCGATGGATCTGCGGCACAATGTATCGTGGCCCTATGTGGCGCCTGCAACCCCCTTTTTTTCAAATCCTTCATAAAAACACTCTGTGCGGCATAATCCACTTTCGCCTTCTTTCGCCCCTGTGCGTACTTTCTTCCCCTCCCCCGGCATCCAAGAGGTATTCTGCAAAGCTGACAAAAATCCCCATGGCCACAACCACATCCACTCTCCCCGCCACCGCCCGTGTCACCTCCAAATTGGCCAGGCTGAAGGTCCACTGGCAATCCCTGCCCGAAATCTGGGCGCTGATCCATCCGCGCCGCGGCATCCTGCTTCTGGGACTCGTCCTGACGGGCATCAATTCGCTGTCGGGCTTCGTGCTTCCCCTGTCCAGCAAATATCTGTTCGACAACGTCATCACCAAGCACCAGGTGCAGCTCCTTCTCCCCATCGTCCTCAGTGTGATTGCGGCAACGCTTGTAAAAGGCCTGACGTCTTTCACGCTGACGCAACTCCTCTCCAAATCCGCGCAGCGCATGATCACCGACCTGCGCAAACAGGTGCAGGCGCATATCGGGCGGCTCCCGGTGAGCTTCTACGACGCCAACAAAACGGGCGTGCTGGTCTCGCGCATCATGAGCGATGTCGAGGGAGTGAGAAACCTGATCGGCACGGGGCTGGTGGAATTCGTGGGCGGACTGCTGACAGCGGTCGCTGCGCTCATCTACCTTCTCTTCGTCAATGCTTCCATGACGCTCCTCGCCGCTGGGATACTGCTGGTCTTCGGACTATTCCTGAGCAAAGCGTTTTCCACCATTCGCCCGATTTTCCGGGCGCGCCCCAAAATCACGGCGGAGGTCACCGGACGGCTCACCGAGTCGCTGGCCGGCGTGCGCGTGGTGAAGGGCTACCACGCCGAGGACCGTGAGGAACGAGTTTTCGCCGGGGGCGTGCAGCGGCTGCTCGACAACGTGCTGAAGACGCTTACGGCCACCTCGGTGATGAGCCTATCGGGTGCGGGCCTCATGGGGCTGGTCAGCGCGGTGATCATGTACCTTGGCGCGCGCCACATCCTGGCGGGCACGATGACCACTGGCCAACTGGTTTCCTACACGGCTTTTCTGGTGCTACTGGTTGCCCCGGTGTTCCAGATCGTGGCCATCGGCACGCAGATCACCGAAGCCATCACCGGCCTGGAGCGCACCCGCGAAATCCTGAACGAAGCGAAGGAAGACCAGGATCCTCAGCGCCGCGTGCCGCTCGACCGCATCGATGGGCGCGTGGCATTCGACGATGTGCATTTTTCTTACGAGCCCGGCAAAGAGGTGCTGCACGGCATTTCCTTTGTCGCGGAACCCGGCACGGTCACCGCGCTTGTAGGACCCTCCGGCTCCGGCAAATCCACCATCATCGGATTGATCTCCGCGTTTTATGCACCCTCGGAGGGCCGCATCCTGGTGGATGGCACCGACCTTTCGACTGTTCGCCTCAGCTCCTATCGCACGCAGTTGGGCGTGGTGCTGCAGGAGACGTTTCTGTTCGACGGCACCATTCGCGAAAACGTCGCCTACGCCCGGCCCAACGCCTCCGAGGAAGAGATCCTTGCGGCCTGCCGCATCGCGCGTGTGGATGAATTCGCGGAAACGTTCGAGAAGAAATACGACTCCGTGGTCGGGGAACGCGGCGTGAAGCTTTCCGGCGGCCAGAAGCAGCGCGTCTCCATCGCCCGCGCCATCCTGGCCGACCCGCGCATCCTGATTCTCGACGAAGCTACGTCCAGTCTTGATTCCGAATCGGAGGCGCTCATTCAGGAGGGGTTGCGTTACTTGATGCGCGGCCGCACCACCTTCGTTATCGCGCACCGTCTTTCCACCATACGCCGCGCCGAGCAAATCCTGGTCGTGCAGGACGGCCGCATCCTCGAGCGCGGCACGCACCAGACTCTATACGCCGCGCAAGGGCGTTACTTCGAGCTGTACACCAGACAGCACGCCGTCGAAGACAATCTCTTCCTCGCCCCAGGCGAAGGGGACAGTATCGAGCCCGCTTCCGCGGAGAACGGCACCGGGAGCGGCAACGCTTCCTCTTCCCTGCCCGAAGACTTTAAGACGCTGCGCAGCCGCAGTGTCTGAATTTGGTGAACATCTCGATTCGTTGTCATCCCGCGCCATTAGTTGTCATCCCGAGCGGAGCAAGGGATCTGCTTTTTTCCGCCGCCTTGAAGCAAAAGCAGATTCCTCGCGCCACGCGCCGCGCGTGGCCCTCGGAATGACATGGAGCGCTGCTATATTTGCCGGGAATTATCGACTCAGGTCACTGGGATCACAATCGTTCACAGCGTAGGCCTGCGCAGCACCACCGGCTTCCGCACCTGTTGCCCCGCCTGCACCGGCAGGAGCGTGGCCATTTTGCGGATCATCGCCAGCACCAGGCGTTTGTCGCCGTCAGAGAGGGTGGTGCTGTATTTCTTGATCTCCGCCAGGAAACGGATTTCGTCCTGGGAAAGTTCGCCCAGCATCTTCTGGGTTTCCTTATCCCGCGGCGTTTCCGTACCGGGGAAAAAGTCAGCCAGCGAAATCTCCATGGCTTCGGCGATCTTCGCCAGGGTCTCCAGCGAGGGCACGGTGTGGCCGTTCTCGACGCGGGAGAGATAGCAGCGCAGCAAGCCGGTGCGCCGCTCGATGTCGCCCTGCGACAATCCGCGCTGACTGCGGTATGTTTTTATCACTTCACCAATATTGACTTGTGGTTTCTCTTTTGGCACGGTTTCCCCCAATCGCACCAGTATCTTAGTCACTAACAGCAGGGGTGGCAAGGGGGAAAAGCGCAAGCCGGGTTTCGTAAGGGTTAACCCGCCCGGCAAAAGCTTCGCCATGTTTCACAAAACACAGCAGTTCTTGCGATGGCGCGGGCCACGCGCGCAGGGGAAATTCCGCTCCGGGGCGCGGCCATCGCTCCAGGCGGCGTACCGCGCATCCGCCTAATGCGAAATCTTCAGCGTCTCCGGTGCCACGTTGTAGCCTTCCACTTCCAGAGCGGGCTCTTTCCCGTTGAGCTCACTCGCGTCAAAGGTCGCGCTCACACTCTTTTCCTCGCCGGGCAGCAGCGAGAAATAATTGTCGTCCCAGAACACCGGCACGAGATCATCGCCGTCCTTGCCCTTGGTGAGCCGGGCGTGCACTTGAAAGGCCACGCTGGCACTTGGATTTTTCACCTTGACGCGGATTGTTCCCTTCCCCGCTTCGCTGCGGTGATCTGCTTTGAGTTCGAGTCTGACCAGCGGCAGCGCGTTGAGCCCGGTCAGATCGCCGAAATCCTTTTGCGGCGTGTAGGCCGTGTCCTTGCGCGCAGCCCAATCCATGGTGTCGGGCTTGGTCGAGAGCCAGTAGAAATTCTCGCTGAGCAATTTACCGGCGGCATCGTGCAACTGCAGCTTCAGAAAATAAGTTGCCGGGAGGGCTTCCGGCTTGGGCAGGTCCAAGGCCTTGACGCTGGCATCGGCGGGCACATCGAGTGTTGCGTCCTTCGCCGCCAGTTCCTTGGCGTCAATGCTGTAAAGCTTTGCGCTGACCTTCAGCCCCTTCAGCGCTTCATACTCGCCATTCACCACCGCAACGGAGTTGTCGTCGTAGCTGTACTGCACGTGCACGATCTCCAGCGCCTTTTTGGTGCCGAAATAGCCGCCGCCGGGCACGAGATAGTAGTCGTAGAGGTGCCAGATCAGCGAAGGCCAGGCATTGTTGAGCATCCACTGGATCACGCCCGTGGACACATATTTGTTGCGGCCATAGGCTTCAAACATGGAGCGCTGATTGTCGTAGGCCATGGCCTGGGCCTTGCGCTCGTAATCGTCCAGCGAGGTGGCCGTGCCGTAGCGCTTGTTAAGCGCCTCGGTGAAAACGTTGACGGTGGTGAAGCGTTCACCTCCCGCGTGGAAATTCCAATACTCGTCGATAGGCCACAGGTGATCCTTGGGAATGAATTTCGCCAGGCTCTCTTTGGTAGGAATCGCGGGGCCGGGGCTCGTCTCCGTGTTATAGCCGTACGCGCCGCCAGCTTCCTTGTCCACCAGCCAGTACATCGGCGGCTCGTACTCGTATGGCCCGGTCATCTTCATGCCGGATTCTCCGGTGAGCGTTGTGGGAGTAGCGGCGGCCGAGGAAACCGAGGGATTGGGCCACTCAAGTTCCTTGAGGATGCCGAGATACATGTTCTCGATTTCCGGCGGCGGCGGATTGTCGCTGCCATAGAGCCAAACGAAGACACTGGGGTGCGCGCGCAGGCTTTTGATCTGATCCACGAGCGAAGCGGCAGCGATTTTCTTCATTTCGGGTGTCCACAGACCCCACTTCTCCCATACATCGCAGCAGATCCAGCCGGGCATCACCAGAATGCCCAGGCGGTCCGTCTCGTCGAAAAATTCCTTGCGGTCAATCTTTCCTTCCAGGCGAATGGCGTTCAGCCCCATGTGCCTGGTGTACTCGAGGTCGGCATCCACTTTCTTGGACGACCAGCGAAGAAGCATATCGGGCGCCCACGCCGCGCCGCGGATTAGCACGCGCTTGCCGTTCACTTTGAACAAACGGTGGCCCTTGTCGGTAAGCTCCGAAGTGACTTCGCGGATTCCAAAATCAAGGCTGGCGCTATCGGAAAACTCCTTGCCGGTTTCCACGCGGAATTTCGCAGTGTAGAGATACGGCTCGCCCATCTGGTAGGGCCACCACAGGCGCGGGTGGGCCAGTTTGAGCTGGGCAAACTGGTCCGGCGAGAACCGCACGATCTTCGTTTCGTTGGCCGCCAATTCCACGGATTGCCGCAGCTTTTCTTCGGCCACTTCGGCGTGCACGAGCGCCGTCACGGGATGATCGGAGGCGTTGCGCAGCTCAGCGCTCAGCGTCAGCGCGGCGGTTTTGTAGTCCGGACCCAGCTTGGACTGAACGAAGGGATGTCGCAAAGAAACATCCCCGCTGCCCGTCAGATAGACTTCCCGCCAGATGCCCATGTCCTTATCGGGAGGCGTGGGACACCAATCCACCCAGGTAAGGCCAAGATCGTTCTTCTCCGGCGCAAAGACTTCCACGGCCACCGCGTTCTCCTTGGCTCGCAACAGACTCTTGATGTTGTATTCGTAGGCGCGGTACGCCCCGGCTACATCGGCACGGTCGGCGATCTTCTTTCCATTCACCCAGATGTTGGCGCGGTAGTTGATGCCCAAAAAATGGAGCCAGACCTGTTTGTTGATGAATTCGCGCGGCGTGTCGAACTCCATCCGGAACCAGTGCGAGCAACGGAACGGGCTGTCCGCGGGCATATCGCGGTTGGAGAACGGTTGCTCTCCCCCCAGCACGACGCCGGGAAACGATTTCAGGTTCATGGCGTAGTCCGGATCCGGCAGCGTCTTATCTGACACCAGCGCGCCGACAACCGTACCGGGTACTTCGGCGGAGTGCCAGCCTTTGGCCGCGAATCCGGGAGTGGAAACCGCTTCACCGGGCGAACGGTCCACACAGGACGACTGCATTTGCCAAATACCGTGGAGATCGAATTTCGCGAAATCGGATGAGCCCTCCCCGGCGGAACAAACAGCGGGAGAAAACGGAAACAATGACAACAAGAAGAATGCCACAAGAGCACGCGAGATCAAACCGCGAAGGGAAGCCATGTATGCACCTCGAGGAAACCGCTAGGCACGATATTAAACCGATTCAATACAAGGTTCCACTAAATTCTGAGGGGGCGCGGAAGCAAGCAACAAACGAGCCAGGAATCACGGCTCCTAGTGTCCCGTCCCGGAAGTTCCTTGCATTTTTCTTTAGGAGGCCGGGGCTTCAGCCCCGGCGTAAAGCCCGTAGAATGAATTGGGCTTTAGCCCCTGAAGACTCTGAACTTTTGCACGGTATTTTCGGGACACAACACTAGAAGGTGTCGCCGGTGATTTCGGGAGAACGCGGCTCCCAGTCCGATGGCGGGAAGGCCACACGCCAGAAATTCGGCGCCGGCTTCACGAATTCGAGGCCCACCTCAATTCTCCCATCGGGCGCGGGATCCGCACGTGCGACGCGGCAAAGTTGCTCCTCGTTGGTTTCCGGATTCTTCAAGATGATGACTTGCCCGAGCGTCACTTTCAGGGACAGGTAGAGCAAGCCCCCGTGCGCGTTTACAACCGCCGTGTGGGTCATTTCGGAGAAGGGCTTCCTATCGGGACCTTGGCCAATCACCTGGACCGGAATGCGCAGGAGCACGCGCTGGCTGCGGCGACGATTGCTCATCGGGGCAAGATTGGAAGAAAGAGAAGACATAATCCCCGTCAGGTGTACTCATTTATGAGGTGCGGCGATGCGCGCGTCAAGAGTACCAAGAGGCGCGGACAGGGGATGGTCCCGGAGGAGGGAGTCGAACCCACACGGGGAGTGATCCCCGGCAGATTTTGAGTCTGCTGCGTCTGCCAGTTCCGCCACTCCGGGAGAACTATATTGAAAATAGCATGAGCCGAGTGCGGGGTAAAGGAGTGGCATGGAAGCGCGGACAATTTGGAGTGCGGGAGCCTGCTACCGCTTTTAGGGTTGGTACCCTTCGCTCAAGCGATCGATGGGGGGGCGTGCTTGCATCCGGAAAAGCGGCGGCTCGCCGCCGCACTCCAAAAAAGAGGAACCCAAGACCCAGACACACACTCCGTGCCTGGAGCACCCGGCACAATTTTGATGTTATCCAGACCGCTCGGCACGCTGTCATCTTGAGGGGCGCGGTGTATGCGCCCCGAAAGACCTCAACTGACGCATGGGGCACAGTGTTGATTGAGGCCCTTCGGCGATCCTCATCGGATCGCCTCAGGGTGACAGGCCTTTCCGAACCAGCTCAAGGAATGGCGGCTAGCCCGAGAAACGCTCGGGACGAACGGATATAATCTATTTCCATGATCCCTCCTTCCTACAAACCGAAAAAGAAGTTCATGGAATTGGCTATCTCGGAAGCCAAACGCGCCGGTGACCGGGGCGACTATCCCATCGGCGCGGTCATCACACGCCTCATTGGCAAGCGCGAAGTGGTCATTGCCAGCGCCGGTAACCGCGTGAAGACTTCGGGCTCAAGCATCAAACACGTCGAGTTGGAAACGCTCAAATACGTATCCAGCGGCTATGGCCGCTACCTGCCCGACTTCGTCCTGTACTCCACGCACGAGCCTTGTGCCATGTGCGCCGGTGCCTGCGTGTGGTCTAGAATTGGCGCGGTCGTTTACGGCGTCTCCCAAGAAGACATTGCCGCTTATGGC
>Ga0074044_10001860_pt1 | contig 18691 bp, 15 predicted proteins | sample BogForMeECP23OM1_FD_94443 | JGI IMG/M metagenome (GOLD analysis project Ga0074044, IMG submission 94443) | Bog forest soil microbial communities from Calvert Island, British Columbia, Canada - Bog Forest MetaG ECP23OM1 | ecosystem: Environmental > Terrestrial > Soil > Wetlands ...
ACCCGTGATCCAGGCTCCATCCCAGTAAAAGGCGCCGAATGCAACATCGCCCGCGCTCGAGGGAGGGTCTGTATAGCCTCCCTCGACGCGAAAATCGAGTTTCGGGAGCTTGGGCAGCCGTGGAATATATATTCCCGCAAGCCAAGCGGCGACGTCTGGCCCAAGAATCGGCGTGATTTCGTCATGTTCGGCAAGACCTTCCGCGTAGAAGGTCATTCCGTCCCGCAGTCCAGGAATCCGGTAACTGAAGTCCATTCCGGATCGGCGCGCTCCCGGCTTATTGGGGTTGCCAGCAAGGCTGTTGCTGGTGGAGAAGACACTTCGCAAGAATGTATGGAGGGTCAAGGGATAGCCGGGTCCTCCGTAATCGGTGGTGCGCGAAAGGCCAATTTCGAGGTTCGAGGTTGGCTTGAAGCTGATTCTCTCGCCGTGAACAATCGGCTGAGGATTCAGCGACTGGCCGTATTGGCCAACGAGTCCGGTGGGAGCATCGACGAATTCATATCCCGAGTATTGTCCGATGAAGGCCTCCAGCCGCATGGGTCCGAGGAATCCTAAGAAACTCGGGAGCGTAAAGGGAGTGACCCGGTTGACGCGGAACATTCTGATTGGGGCTGCGTTGTCGCTGAACATCATAGGGCCGCCCTGAGATGGCCCCCACCACAAGCTCTGGTTTCCGTAGGAGAGCTGCCAGTCGGAGAGATTCAAGGCCACATACGTGTCCAGGAATCGGCCCTGGTTGAAGGCCGCGGTTGGCGTGTCAGGTGGCGCTGGGAAAGGCGGAGAAAGAGAACCATTGCGGCTGAAATCGGCCTGAGATATGGCGTCGCGAGCCGTTAACGGCAAAGCAGGGGCTGAAGGGGAGTGCTGAAGTTCGCCGCGAACGTAACCTGCCAACGGACCATACTCGGCCCATCCGGACAAGCCCGAAGCGTCATTGAAGCCCTGTTCCTCGGGTCTGCCGTAATCGTTCACGATGGTCTGTCCGAAGTGATCGCCGTCGGTGAGCGGTTTGCCGACGATCTCGGTGGTCCGGGTGTAAGCCGACTCCACCTGCAACGCAGCATTCTCGCCGCCATCGAGCAAGATAACTTCCCGGCTGAATTCTTTCTGCAGGGCCGCGTAAAGCGGCGCGGCTTCGCTGGTTTGGACTTCGTCATCTGCGATGCGATCCGCAGCTTCTTTGATCTGACGCGCACATTCCATGCGCGTCCAGGGACGCATATCGGCGAACCCGCTGTGAATGTATCCGAGCGCAGTCAGGCGATCCATCGCTGGGTAAACCCAGCTATCCAGCGGCACGTAGGGCGATCCCATATTCCGCGCTTCGCGGCTCGTGTCCGTGTCACCTTTCCTGAATGTGCCCCATCTGGCGATTTCCGCATCGCTGTATTGAGAGTTGGATCGGAAGACCTGCCGACCTAGATACCACCCCAGGGCGCTGCCAATAATCACGTCCGAAGTAAAGTGCTGGTGTCCAACAATCCGCGCCGCACCAACTCCACTTGCCAATCCGTAGGCAAGAAATTGAGTGAGAGGGCCGGGATATTCGTGAGCAATCACGCTGGCAATCGCCCAACTGATGGAGGCGTGCTCGGAAGGAAAGGAAGTTCCGCCCTGAAAAAAATGTCCCTTGCCGCTGCCGGTGAAGGGGCGCTCCCGCCCGAACGCATATTTGAAGACTTCCGTATCCAGGAGTGCGTCAATGCCTGCTTCTCCACTGAGCAGTCCGGTTTCGCGCTCTTGATCATTGTTTGTAAGATGTCCCCACAGAAACATTCCCGCGCCTAAACCCGCCATGGCTCCGAGCCCTGCATTTGAGGCTGTAACCGCGTGCGACACAGTCGTTGGATTTGTAGGAACGTGCTTTTCGATGGCGGTGTCGCTTGCCACCAACGCAGCGCCCGCAAAAGCCAGTGGAACTATCAGATGCAAGTCGCTGTCGTTCATGTGGTACGGTGTCGTCCAGAAATTCTTCTGATCCTGAAAGAGATTTCGCGGCAGCGATTTCAAGTCAACCGGAGGCAGCGGGGTCTGTGGATACTTCACGTGAGGCGGAGGTGGAGTAGGGGCGTTTTGTTGGTCGGCAGGTGTCTGCGCGCAGGCAACCCAACTGCCGCCAACTACGAGTGCCGTAAGCAGCCACGATAGCACCGTGGCCTTTGTGCGGCAGCTTCTAGACTCCGACCGAGCCATAGCCGTTTTAGCAAACCTCATTTCATCTCCATTAAACGACCGGCGCACACGGTACCCTGGGTCATTCTCGTATAAGTGCTATTCACATTGCAGCGCACTGTACGCTGGCAGATCCGCTTTTTGAAATTCTGTCACCAGGATTTCGATACGTTCCAAGCTAGCATGAAATTGAATAGCATCCGGAGGAAACCTGGCTGTGCGGATCAGGCGTTGTGTTCAAAAGCTTGTAAAATGCAAGACTCAGTTTGAGGAGCCTGATAGAATCACTGCTGAGAACGTGCCTCAATAGTGAGCTCCAATCCCCGAAGACGATGATTCGAACTGAGATCCATCAAGAACCGGTTGTCGACGAAATAAGCACAGACCTCTCCCCGTCGGAAAACGAAATTTCCGTGCTCGATATCTTGATTATTCTTCTCGGGCGCAAGCGCTTCATTGTGCGATTTGTGCTGGGCTCCGCCGTGTTCGCAGCTATCGTCTCCCTCTTGCTACCGGTCCAATACGAGGCGAAGATTGTGCTGCTCCCTCCTCAGCAGAATTCATCCATCGGTTCGGCATTACTGGGGCAACTCGGACAACAAATGGGAGCGTTGGGCTCGCTCGCCGCACTGGCTGGAGGCGGTGTTCTCAAGAACCCCTCGGATATGTACGTGTCTTTGCTGACCAGCCGGACAGTCGAAGACGGGGTAATCCAGCGTTTTGGACTGATGGCGGAGTACCACGTGAAGCTCCTTTCGAGCGCCCGAAAGGCACTGGAGCACCGCATGACGGTTCTTGCCGGAAGCAAGGACGGGTTGATTCGCATTACGCTCGAGGACCGTGATCCGAAGCGGGCAGCCGAGCTGGCCAATGGCTTCGTGGATGAATTCCGAAAACTCTCGTCCTCGCTGGCGATAACCGAGGCCGCCCGCCGCCGGCTTTTTTTTGAACAGCAATTGCAGCAGGCCAAGGAAAATCTAGCCAACGCCGAAGAAGCCATGGCAAAGACTCAACAATCCACGGGTGTTCTGGAGATCGACAGTCAGGCACGAGCACTGATCGAGTCCGCAGCTGTCTTGCGCGCCCAGGTCGTGGCCAAGCAAGTACAGATTGAAGGAATGCGATCCTACGCCACCGACGACAATCCCGGTCTCATCCTCGCTAAGCAGGAACTCGCGGCGCTCCAATCGCAGCTTGATCGACTTGCGGGATCGCAGCACGACGACTCCTCGGATATCAATCTCTCCAAGGGAAGAGTGACACGAGCCGGCATGGAATACATCCGCCGGTTTCGCGACCTGAAGTACGATGAGGCCATCTTCGAGCTGTTGGCCAAGGAATTCGAAATTGCCAAGCTCGACGAGGCCCGGGAGGGCTCGATCATTCAAGTGGTGGATGCTGCCGTGCCTCCGGATAAGAAATCCTTCCCGCCCCGGACCCTGATTGTGATTGTGGCGACGATTCTTGGCTTCTTTTTCGCCCTATTCTGGGTCTATGTGCGGGAAAACTAAGTCCGGACGCTGGGACTGCCGGAGAACCGGCAGCGCGTGGAAGCTATCAGGCGACGCTGGAAGTCAAAGAAAGATGTGCTGTAATCTTTCCGGATGCATTTTCGCAGCCGTGAGGGATCTTGCTTGTTGCCCCCCTGTGTGTCGCGGTGATTTTGGTTCGGTGAGGAGATTGCGTGCGGAACCAGCCAAACGCACGCCCGAAGGCCAGGGCCCCGGACAGTGACGAACATGGTCCTGCGTGTCGCGGTATTACTACAGTGTTCTGTTATACTTTCGAGGCATGCGTGTCTTATTCTTGAATCCACCTTTTCACCCGCGATTTTCGCGGGAGCAGCGAAGTCCCGCAGTCACCAAAAGCGGAACATTGTATTACCCCAAGTGGCTTGCCACCGCAGCCGGCGTTGCGATCAAGAATGGGCATGAAGTGGATCTGGTGGACGCACCCGCTGCCGGATACTCAGTGCTGGCGGTGATCGACCGCATGCGAGCCAAGAACATTGAAGCAGTGGTCTGCGATACTTCCACTCCCAGCATCCTCAATGACGTCAGCGTCATCGAGGCTCTGCTTACCGCGAATCCTTCTCTGCATGTTCTACTGGTAGGGCGCCACGTCTCGTCGCTACCCAAGGAGACGCTTGCGATGTCGGCTGGGCTGGAGGCGGTCGCGGTGCGGGAGTACGAATACACAGTGCGCGACTGGCTGGAAGCGAAAGGCTGTGGCGCCGACCTCTCAACCGTAGAAGGACTGATGTACCGTGCCCGGGACGGAGAGATTGTCAGCAGCAAGCAGCGCGAAGCGATCGCAAATCTGGATGAACTTCCTTTCGTGTCCGAAGTGTACAAGCGCTTTCTGCATACACCGGACTATTTCTATGGGCATTCGTTGTGGCCCCTCGTGGTCTTCGATACGAGTCGAGGTTGCCCGTATCATTGTTCGTTCTGTGTTTATCCGCAAACTTTCAGTGGGCACAAGATGCGCTATCGCTCCGTGGCAAACGTTGCCGACGAGTTCGATTACGTGGCGCGAGAGATGCCCGAAGTCAAGACGGTGATGCTCGAAGACGATACCTTCATCATCAGCAAGCCGCGCACCCTGGAGTTGGCCAACGAGCTGATCCGCCGGGGCAATAAGCTGCCATTCGACGCTAATTGTCGCGCCGATATTGGTGCCGAAGGCGAACTGCTTTCAACATTGCACAAGGCCGGGGCTAGGCTATTTTGCGTCGGGTTCGAGAGCGGCGACGTGGAAGTCATTAATGGCATGAAGAAGAACAACGACGACCGCCGCGACGCGAAGTATCACGAAGAGGCGCATCGCTTTGTCCGCCGCTGCCGGGACTCGGGCATCATGGTGCACGGCTGCTTCATGGTCGGCAACCTGAATGAGACGCCAGCCAGCATGGAGAAGACGCTCCGCTTTGCCAAGAGACTTCAGCCCGATACGGCTCAATTCTTTCCCATCATGGTATATCCGGGTACAACCGCGTATGAGGAAGCGAAGAAGCGAGATTACATTCAGATCGAGGACTGGGGCGCTTGGTTGACGAAAGACGGTCTTCACAACAGCGTAGTTACCCTGCCGAATATTACGCACGAGCAATTGGTCAGCTTCTGCGACCGGGCGCGGCGCAGCTTCTATCTCAGTCCGTCTTATCTTTTGTACAAACTGAAGCAGTCGCTAAAAGATCGTCGCGAACTGCAGCGCAACCTGAAGGGCTTCGTTACTCTGTCGAAGTATCTGCTGCGCGGAAGTCAGCACGAGAAAGTCGCGGCGCCTCGGCAGGCTCCTGAGCGCGGCAGTATAACGCCGGTCGCGAGTCATCAGGGTGGTGACTAGACACGGTCGAGTGTGTCCCATCGCGAGTTCGGAGGGCAACTCTGTCCGCTTGCCAGCAGCTTTTGTGCGTGGCAGCTTCGAAATATTTCTTCAGAACTGCCTTGAGTGTCGAAGGCGGCCAGTAGGGGTAACCCATCCAGGCCAAGTCAGCGTCGATTATCATTCCCACGTTTAATGGCGCCTCCCGCATTGGCCACTGTCTCGATGCGCTTCTGTGCCAGACGTCCGGGAAGAACGTAGAAATCCTAGTTGTCAATGATGGCTCAACCGACAACACGGTGAACGTTGTCGAGCGCTACTCTGCCGTTCGTCTCATTACCCAGGCAAACGCCGGGCCGGCAGCAGCTCGCAATCATGGCGCCATTGAGGCTCAAGGAACGATTATCCTGTTCACCGATGACGACTGCGTGCCCATGCCGGAATGGCTAAACGCTATGCTCCGACCTTTTGAAGATCCGGAAGTGGTGGGCGTGAAGGGAGTCTACCGGACGACGCAAAAGAGCTTGGTGGCTCGGTTTGTGCAGATCGAATACGAGGATCGCTATCGCCTGATGGCGGGTCTTTCTTCGATTGACTTCATCGATACCTACTCGGCTGCCTTTCGGCGTGAGCGCTTCCTGGAGATGACCGGTTACGACACTTCGTTTCCGGTAGCGTGCGCCGAGGACATTGAACTTTCCTATCGGATGTCGGCGCGTGGCTGGAAGATGCAGTTCGTGCCCGGGGCCATCGTCTATCACACCCACCCCGACACGCTCTCGCGATATCTCAGGAAAAAATATAAATTTGCCTTCTGGCGTGTGCTTGCCGTGCGCAAGAATCCCGGCAAGGCAGTGAAGGACAGCCATACGCCGCAGCTTATGAAATTCCAGCTCTTGTTCCCGCCGATGCTGTTGCTGGCTGCAGCCTTTGACCTGGTTGTGCGTCCAGCGTTATCTGCGTCGGCTATTGTGCTGGCAGTTTTTCTGATCAGTACCCTACCGTTCGGATGGCGGGCGATTCGGAAAGACCCGGCGGTCGGACTAGCATCTCCGGCCTTTCTCGGTGCGCGGGCATGGGCCCAGGTGCTCGGCGTAGGCTGCGGCCTGATCTATGCTCGGCGCAAGTCTGCCCGGGTGCCCACCAAGTTGGAAGCTTAGAGACGGTGGCCCATCAGTGTGCCCTGGCGGCGGCTCTGTGACCAAGTCGTACTTGAAGGAATCGCCAGTACAATTGGCAACGTCAACCTCAATCTCTTCAGGGATATCTTTCTTGCGGTCGAATTCGTCGGGAAGAGGCGCGTCGAACATACCCGTTTGACGCACATCAGCCATTCTCAGCACTCGATTCGCGTGGTAGACTTCATTCGGTAGGAAGTGCACTTCAAACCGAGGGGATTCCGCCACCGCGCGTAGTTTTCGCGTTCGGCACATCTTGTGGCGCCTCATGCCCGCGTTAACTGAAACAGAGAAAGACATCGCACCCTCTGCGCACCAAATCAAACTGCTCCCATTGCTCGGGTTTGCCAGCATCACAGCGCTCTTGTGCTCAAGTCTGGAAATAACGCTATTGGAATATGTCGACGCTCTTTCTCTGCAAATCACTCCTTGGGAACTGGCGTTGGAAGTGGGGGTCGCGCTTATCGTTTTATTGGGAGTGAGCGCTGCATGGTGGTTGTGTATCCTGCTGGTGGCGAAAACCCTTCGGACTATTCCTTGGATCAGAGGATATTCCACATGGCTATCCTGGTTTTTATGGCTCGCATTTCCGTTTTCGTACTTCGTCCTTGAGTTGTTGGCCGCGATTCAACTGCGGATGTTTCCAAGCCGGCGCCCTGGAGATCTCGCCTCATTGTTAGGGGGACTGACGTTGGCTATCATTTGCGCGGCCGGACTTTCCCGATTCGGACTATCTAGCGTCCAGAAGTTCTGCCGAGTTCGCCTAGCACCGATCGGGTGGCTCCATCTCGCTCTCGGCGTTCCTTTCGCTCTCATGTTGTGGGCACATGGGGTACACCCTTTCCGGGACTTCATGGGCCCAGCAAAACCGTTCGCCGGCCCGAGGCCACCTGACATTTACCTGATCTCGATCGACGCGCTTCGGGCAGAGGATATGTCCTTGTATGGATACGACCGTCCTACGACCCCTAATCTGCAGCGATTCGCTCAGCACAGCTTTACTTTTGATAATTTTATCGCCAACTCAAACCTAACTACGCCCACGACTACCTCAATCGAGACCGGGATGTTGCCGTGGTCTCACCACGTATACCAACTTGGTGGATTTCTTCGTAGCCCCGCTCGCCAGGAAACTCTGCCGGCGCTCTTGCGGCAGCGCGGATACTACACCGCCATGATCAGTTCGAACGTGTTTGCAAGTCCATTCTCCCACGGCACGCTGGAATCCTATGATGCAGCAGCATATGCAGCTCCATTTGGCCTGGGCGGAGTATGGCAGAGTAATCCGGCCGGCATCCTTGGTCAATCCACCATTTTCATTTCCTTGCTCCGCCGCCTGGGAGGTCTGGCGAGTTTTCTGGACAGGGTGATCTGTCGCCGTTATCCGTATACTGCAGAAGCTGTGTTTGATCGGGCTCGAACCTTACTCGAATCTCGCGACGACAAACAACCGATGTTTGTATGGACACACATTTTCCCGCCGCACGACCCCTATTGGCCCCCTCCGCCGTACCGGAGGCGCTTCGCACCGAAGGAAACATGGGAGAAGGTGCGTGTTGCCCATTTGCCGGCTGATTTGACTCCATCAGAGCTTCGCGCGCAGTACGATGAGATGATTTTATACGCGGATGAGGTTGTGGGTAATTACCTGGACTGGCTGGAACGAACCGGCCGCCTCGATCGAGCGATAGTAATAGTCACGGCAGATCACGGTGAATCGTTCGAGCATGGCGAGTTTCTCCACGGCGGGTATCGTCTCTACAACGGCCTCATCCACATTCCATTGTTGATTCACCTGCCGGGCCAGCAGCATCGAGGGTCTATTGTCGAGATTGCGGAGCAAGTGGATCTGCTGCCAACATTAATGGATTTGATTGGAGCGCCGGCGCCCGGTTGGACGGACGGCACATCGCTTCGACCAGCACTTGAGGGCGAAACACTTGCACCGAGGCACGTCTTTAGCATGGTGCTGGAAGCCAACAGTACCTTCCGTCCCATCTCGAACAGCGCTTTGGCAATCATGGATGATGAATTCAAGTACATTATTCACCCCGAAACCCAAGAACAGGAGCTCTATCGTTACAAGACCGACCCATCCGAGGAGAATAATCTCATGGAGTCTGATCCGGACGTCGCTAAGCGCATGCACGACTTCCTGATCGCCCGACTCAAGAAAGCCAATGAACAGCTCGCCTTCAGGTGATTAGTGTGCCAAAGCAAGACAGCTCGGGGAAAGGGAAGGCGCGTCTGCGCTTATCGCTCGAGGCTTGGAAACATCTTGTCCTCAAAATTGACCCGCAACGCGCGTGTTTGAGCGGGCAGATTCGATTGCTTTATAGGCTGAATGGCGCGATCCATTCCTTGCTCGCAGGGTTACAACACAAAAGCTATGCAAGCGTACTCGAAGGCTTGGTTCCGTCCCCGCCGATTTTTATCCTTGGCTTCTGGCGATCAGGCACCACCTTCCTGCATGAACTGCTCTGTTGCGATCCGAAGTTTGGTTTTCCAAGCACATACGCCTGCCTGAACCCTTCTCATTTCCTGCTCAGCGAGCGGCGGATAGGCCAGCGGTTGAACGAGCAACAAGCTCGGAGACCGATGGATAACATGCTGTATTCCTGGGCTTCGCCTCAAGAAGACGAATTTGCTCTCCTTGCGCTTGGCGCGCCCTCTCCTTACCAAGCATTGCTCGTCCCCTCTCTGATGCATCATCCGCGATTGTTGCTCGATCTCAGTCAATCTTCCGCCGAGGAGCAGGTTCTCTGGTCCTCTACGTTGCAGTATTTCCTGCAACTTCTCACCGTTCAACAAGCTAAGCCAATGGTGCTCAAATCGCCGTCACACGGGTTCAGGCTTTCCAATTTGCGGACTTTGTTTCCCCATGCGCGTTACATCATCATCGAGCGCAACCCATACGAAGTGTTTGCGTCGAACCTCAAGCTTTGGAACACGCTGCTTGGATCGTACAGCCTCGAGTATTTTTCCGTCGACGAAATCGAGGAATTCGTGCTTGCCGCCTATGTCCTACACGAACAGGCGATTTCCGACGGAGGTTCTGATCTCGATCGACAGTTCCTCCGAGTGCGCTACGAAGACTTGGTGGCCGATCCGGTCACACAGGTGGCGCGGCTGTATCAGGATTTGGAACTGGGGAGTTTCGAGAGTGTGCGTGCGAGCGTCGAGCAGCATGTGGCCAGCGTGGCGGATTACAAACCCAATCGGTTCACCCTATCGCCGGCACAACGGGAACGCGTGGACAAAATGTGGGGCAGGATTATATCCGCAAAAGGGTACGATTGGCCGGAGACTCGACTAGGCTCTGATGACGGCAGCCCGATCAACCGAAGCACGGCTTAGAGGCCGGAATTCATTAATTCGTTTCTTAAGGCGCCTGCTCATCCGGCGGCGCCTGGTCGCCGGGCTCCCCGTTCCGAAATCTGCCGACTAACTTGGCTGTGCCACGGCGAATGCTGTTCGCAAGAATCATCCACAGTCCCCAAATCATAGCTAGTATCGGGGTGAGCCATTGAAACAACATGCCGCCGGTTGGATCTCCGTAGGCATACGCCGGCAGGGCAACCATCAACATCAGAAAGACGAATATCAGGAGGCTTCTTCTCATGTGCTTTTTGATGTTCTACCTTTCTCCCATGATTTCTGCTCTTGTGCATGCCGATCCCGCCTCCTCCTGCGTGGGGGGCGGTTCGACTGGTACTGATTTTGAACAGAGTAAAGCCTTTTGGACAGTGGTCAAGGTAAGGCCATTATCGGGCAGTGACCGATATGTGTCAATGACTAGCGAGAGACACGAGAGACAGCAGCGGAGAAATTCTCCCGAACGACGTGATAATGCCGTTCGCGAGCCTAAGGCTTGAAAAAACAGCCCTGACTCACGCGAGAACTGTCCACCTTTTCCACGGAGTGACGAACGACCGCCCAGCGGATCACAAACCTAAGAAACTGAGATTCATGCGAGGCGCGATAGATAGAATGAGCTGTGTATGCGCCAGTTCCTCCGATCGATGCAGCAGGGTGATCTGTTCTAACAAAGCAAACGGAACGGGCGCCGGTAAATTCTCAATGATCGCGATCGACCGAATCATTCGTTCGCTTTGAAACTATTGACCGATGCGCAATTCGCAGATCGTCGCCGAGGGGTCGCCATCTTTGCCCCTGATTCGCTCAGGATGTTTGAGCCCATGGTGGGTGGAACTTGGCAATTATGTATCGTTGCTTGAATAAAATCCAGCCCGCGAATAATTTGACGACTTCAGCCACGTTTCGGGGAGGTCCTTATCTAAATCTTTCGGATGAGCTTTTAGAGCGACCGTGTAATCTGGGGCTCAGCCGAAGAAGCTCGATACAGATGAGGTGCGGCCTATGACGGTGCAATCTGTCTGCGCCGTGATCATTACCTATCACCCGAGCGCCCGGATGCTTGAAAACATATCCCAGGTTTTCGCCCAGGTGCAGGCACTGGTTGTAGTAGACAACGGTTCTAACCGCGAAGAGCTTGACTCATTGCGCGCGAAGAAGCAGTCTCTCGGTTTTCAAGTGATCGAGAATGGGGAAAACTTTGGAATTGCCGAGGCCTTGAATCAAGGCGTTCGATGGGCTAAGAACAAGGGTTATCCCTGGGTGATTCTCTTCGATCAGGACAGCGGCATCAGTGACGGCTTCGTTGGTCAGATGTTCGCGGCATGGGAGTCTCATCCCGAGCGCGAACGAGTGGGTTCAATTCACCCCCGGTATGTGGACCCGGAGACTGGCATCGAGGCAGCTGTGCCGCGCGCCAGCGACGGCGGCCCGGTATTGCCCATGACTTCTGGAGCACTGATGCCGGTATGGATATTCGACAAGATCGGATGGTTCGCTTCAGAATATTTTATTGATCTCGTAGATTGGGAGTATGGTTTTCGCGTTCGGGCTGCGGGCTACGTTGTCGCCGACTCGAGGCAAGCTAAACTGGCCCATGCTCCGGGCAATCCTGCGAGCATCACTGTCCTGGGCCACACTTTCCACCCCACTTACCATAGCGCCATGAGGCGCTATTACATTTCGCGTAATTCCATCGTCTTTTATCGGAGATATTTTTTTTCATTTCCTGGATGGGTTTTGAATATCGTCTACCGGCAGTTGCACGACACGATGGTCTCCCTGATCGTCGAGGATGGCCGGGCGCGCAAATTCCGAAACCTCCTGCTCGGAACTTGGGATGGCCTGACCGGTAGAATGGGAAAACGCGAGGGGCTATAAGGGCCGGGATCGAGTCGGACAGCGATTTTTGTTCAATTGGCGGTTATGCCTTCACTCATCTTAACGAATCACCAAGTCTTTCGCGATACTCTTCCATCCCGACGAGTATCGCCAGTAGCCACCGTTGATCGCTTCACGGAGGATATTGGGGATCCTCCCCACTCTGGCGCGTGGCAATCGCACTCGACGCTCGAGATGGCAGATTTTTCTCTCAATCTCCTTCTTGGCGAACTCCGCATGCGGAAGTTCCGACCTGCGCCTTTCCAGTCGCTCACGAAGCTGCTGAAATCGTCCGATCTCCGCGCTGTGAAACTCTGCGCCTCTGCTCCTGGCCTGCGCTGTACGCTCCCGTAAGGTCACAGGGCCCGGGCCCAGTTGCTGCCCTTCGTACTGACGATATTGCATGAGCGGTTGCGAAATGATCTCGATCGGGCCACAGGCTGCCAGCAGAAAGGATATCCAGCAGTCGTGCACGTGCTCGGGGGGAATGGGAGCGACAAGATCAAACAGTTCCTTGCGGAAGGCCATAGTCGCGCCGGTCACGACGGGATGTCTGACCAGGATGTTCAACGCATGACCGTTCGCAAACCGGCCCTGTTCTTTTAGGTCAAATAAAATGGAGTTCCAAAGGCGCGTGCCCAGCAATCCGGAATTTTCGTCGATCAGATCGGCATCGCTGAAAGCCGCCACCAAAGAACTTGAATGCAGGAAAGCCTTCTCGATGCGCTCGAGTTTATACCGATACCAGACATCGTCCTGATCCGCCAGCGCTACGATCGAGCCTTGGCAAAGCGAAATCGCCTTCTCGAAGTTCTTGGTCGACCCAAGATTCTCATCATTGATCACAAGCCGGATGGGAAACTTCGCACGACGGGCAAAGGCGCTTACCATCTCGGCACTGCCATCCGACGAACGGTCATCGCAGACCACGAGTTCATCAGGAGGCCTTTCCTGAGCGGCGATGCTTTCCAATTGCAAGCCTAGAAACCGTCTTCCGTTAAAGGTGCACATCGCCACGGAAATGCCGGGGTTCAACGCCTAGTTCCTCTTCTTCGATCTCTCTCGATCTTCATTTCTAACAAGTGCTCTAGGTTGCCAGGCTATGCTGGCGCCCGTCTGCTCCCGCATTCTACATTGATCATGACCAGCGTAATGTAATAACATTCAGGCTCAGGCCGGAGGAAATGGCGGAGTTGGATATGAAGTTAGCGATAGTCCGAGAACGTTCTGTGGCCCCGGTCGCGCTGCCCCGGCACGGCGGCTGACAGTAGAGGAAACGAGCCCGAGTGAATTCAAATCCGCGTGTGTGCTGCGTCGTTCTGAATTGGAATGGCTGGCAGGAAACAATCCCTTGCCTTGACGCGCTGAAACGATGCAAGTATCCCAGCCTCACCGTCATTCTTGTTGACAACCATTCCACCGACGATTCGGTCGCTAGAATTCGTGCGGCTCATCCCGACATTCTGATGCTTCAGAGCGCAAAGAATATCGGCTTTAGCGGAGGCAATAACATTGGAATGCGATATGCGCTCGCGCACGGGGCTGAGTATCTCTGGCTGCTGAATAATGATACGGAGCCTTCTCCGGACGCGCTCTCCGCCCTGGTGGCGAAGGCCCAGACGGACAAAACCATCGGAGCGGTCGGCTCTGTTTGCTACTACGCGGATGCTCCCTCAACCGTGCAAATCTGGGCGGGCGGACGCGTTAATCTATGGATCGGATACCTTCATAACAGCACGGTGCCTCGCGCCGATGGGTGGTTTGAGTGCCTGAATGCCGCCAGCATGCTGATCGCGCGGGCAGCGATTGAAGATGTGGGTTTGTTGGACGAGAGGTTCTTTATGTACTGGGAGGATACCGAAATCTGCCTGCGCATGCGCAAGAAAGGATGGCGAATTGTTGCGGCCCCCAATTCCCGCGTATTGCATAAAGTGAACGCAAGTGTTAGAGGAAACAGGCTCATCCTCGACCGTTACCAGACCGCCTCGGGCCTGCGCCTCTTATGGCTGCATTCTCCAGTGCCGCATTTGGCCTTGTTCTTGTTCTTGACGATTCGTTTCACGCGACGGCTCTTGCGGCTCCAGTTTTCTCGTTGCCGCAGTGTTTGGGCGGGGATACAAGATTATCGGCGACGGCTTCCTGTATGGCCTAGAATACACTGATATGCAGTGCCTTTGGAGCTTACGCGGCAAACTCGATCCGACCGCTATAGGTCTGGCAGTGATATCAGAGCCTTCCGATAGCGGGCCGAGGAACGTTTTGTATTGTCACTCATGCTGCGGAAACTAGAATACATCTGCCTGATCGGAAGCATCGGTTTGATGGGTGCCGACCGCATTGATCTGCTGCTCGGATATGCTCCGTTTACTCTAACTCCGTTTTTGGTTCTGGCGCCGCTAGTCCTTTTTCTTGCCTTCTTGCGCGCGGGCCCGCGCGGAGTGTATCTGCCTAGAACCACGCCGCCCATTCAGCGACAGTTCCCCTTCGTGGCTGGGGTCGTTCTGTTTTTGCTGTTTGCTTTTGCTTCTATCGCCTTCAGCCTGGATCCGGCACGGAGCTTTGTAGCTTTTTGCGATTTGCTGCTGGTGTCAGCTCTGGGATATTGCATCTCGCTGTTGATATTGGCAGAGCCGGCACCCGGAAAGTTGATTCTACGAAGCGTGACATTCGCTTTGCTCATATACCTGGTTTTCTGTATAGGGGAGAGCATCGCCTGGCATTATGGACTTATTCTTGTTGCGGGCGAAAAAGGCCTGGGAGCGACGTTTGCCCCTGGCAGCATTATTTGGGCACCTCGGTTGTCTGGCTCTACTTATGACTCGAACCGTGCTTGCTTCGTCCTGGTGATGTATCTGGTATTGCTCGATTGGTTTGTTGTCCCATCGCGCTTCACTCGCGTACTTCGCTTCGCGATTGCATTTTTTATTTTTCTGAGTCTGTCGAGATCCGGTGTTCTCTGTTGGTTCGGATATTACCTGTTCTCGGAAAACTTCTGGGGTCGCTTAACGTCTCGTCGAGCGATAGCATGGCTGATAGTAGTGATCCTGGCTGGTTCGGTGGTTGGTGTCGCGTACCGAAACGAAATTGTTGCCCTTGCAGACGTCTGGGAGCTTTCCGACGTTGTTGCTGGCCGGATGTCGATGGACGAGGGTAGCTCAGGGAAAGAGCACATCCTTTTGATAGAACGTGGCTTGGAAACCTGGGAAAGCTCGACGAAAACTATGATTGCGGGCATCGGGTTTGCATCTGCCCCCAAAGTTCTGGATGATTTTTTTGGAGACGACAAACACGGTAACTTTCACTGTTTATTTGTGACCGTCCTCGCTGAGTTGGGACTCCCTGCATTTCTCGTCCTGATGTTCCTCATGGGTTATCCGGTTATTTCGCGGACGGGCACTGCATCTTGCGTCGCCGCCATTGCGATCTTTAACCTGAGCTATCAATCCCATTTGGAACCGCTGTTTTGGGCCTTGATCGCGCTTTTGTGGTCACTCGAAGCGAGAGACGGACATAAACTTCGAAGTCTTGCGTTACACACTGTGGCGGAATCTGGTCATTAGCCCTCAGTCTTCGACAGGACAGATGATCCGACTCATTGAACCCCCGCTGCAGATCGCGACACGACTGCACGCAAGAGATTCTGGTCAGAATAGGGTCAACCCATGCCCATGAAAAAGGCGCCTATTATCCCTATCCTGGTTCTGTTATTTACGCCATTGGTCGTCGCTCAGCTTACCGTTCAGACCCTGAGTGGCCTGACGGGGCTGACCGACCAGAGCGTGAGCGGATCGGTGAACCCCGTGAGTTGTGGAAGATCGGGTGCGCCCTTGTGGTGCAATGGTTCCGAACTAGGCGCGTGGGTGAATGCGGCCTTCAAGTATTGTGGCTTCAACTGTACGGTGGTGATTCCACCGGGAAGTTATTCCTACACCTCTACGATCAGCATGACGAAGCCGACCGAATCCTTGATCGGCGCGGGCGTCTATCAGACCACGCTAAATTACACAGGCTCAGGCGATGGAATTGTTTGGCAGATGAAGCCTTTCACTGTACAGAAAGCCGGCACACTTCAGGGGATGACTCTCCGGTGCACATCTTCCACCATAAACTGTGTTCATTCGGGAACGATACAAGGTTCGACGTGGCAAGATTTGGTCATTTCCGGAGCAACCGGACCGTCCGGCGTCGGGGTTCTACTGCAGAACATTGCCGGGCCACTCCCCGCCTGGACGGAGCGCACTTACATGCACGATGTCCACATCGGCGAATCGGGGGTTGGTAACACAATTGGTTTGGCTTTCCGGGTCAATGGGGGAAGTACCAGTTGGGAGTATAGCGATTTTGATGTTTGGTTTAACGTAGAAGCCGGACAAACTGGAGCGCTGGTGGAATTCCCCGCCACCCTGACCCACTCCTTCGTGAAGTTCATGGGGAACATAGACTCGACTTCGCCTACCACTTCCTTTCTGACGGTGAATGGAGTTCTGGGTGATGACATGCTGAACATCCTAGCGGAATCCGTGAATGGGGCTCACGCGAAAACCATATACGTAGGTTCGACCGGAGTAGTCAATTCGAATGGAAACGTGCAGGTCATCGCTAACGATGCAACATCTACGGCATCCATCGTATCTCCGGTGGTAGCGCGGGGTGGGTTCTACCTAGTGGAACCTTGGGTCGCTCTTGATTATGTCGGATCCGGCAGCTCTCCTGAAATTCCTCAACCGCGGCCAATGATTCAAAGTGGCTATCACGCGATTTCCAGGGATGGAACTATAGTCGTTGCCGAGTCCCCCGACCTGCAAGGAAGGCTGATCCTTAGTTGGCCGAATAACTCGAAGCGCATGGCCCTGATGATCATTGATGTGTCGTGCGCGCAGTTCGACCAGGCGTGCTCGTTAAGCGTCCCGGTTAACTATGCTTACGGGGGAGAGGCGGTGTTCACGCAACCCAATGTAAAGTTGACGGGTGGCAATCCTTCTCTTCCTCAACTTCAAGTGACCATCGGGAACCGGAATGGAGTGTCCCAAAACATCTTGGCGTCATGGTACGGAGCCGCCGGAGAGTCGCCGTCCTTGTTTCCGGGAACGGCAGTGGGCACAACTGAGGTGAAGCCCTACGGATTCACCTTTGATGATGCGGGTAACCTGAGCTTCGATGGAAACAAAATGATCCCTTCCGCGGTTACCGGCTTTCACGGCAGCAGCGGTACAAAATTACAGTTGAGTGATGGCAGCGGAGTTGACGGCGGCCAAGCAGTGTTTGCCGGCGACGGAAGCCTCACCAACAGCACGGCAGGATCGTCGGGTCACGCAACCTGCTGGAAGGCGGTTGGCCAACTCGGCTACTGTTCGACTGCGGTCAGTTCTACCGGGACCTGTACCTGCAACTAGCGCGACGCAGGGTCATTGCTGGCAATCAGGGGAGCCTTCGTGTCCATTGCGGCAGGCGGGCAGGCATGGGCCCGCGGATACGATCCGCCGGCGGGCGAACAACAAAAGCATTACGTTTGAGCGCGGCTTATATTGCAGTGGGCCAGACTTCAGGAAAACCGCGACCCCGGTGGTTCTAGATCTGGAGTTCTTTGGCTGCAAGTTGTGGAATTACATCGCCGCAGCATGCGTGCCCCCTCATCTAATCCCATTGCCGGCAAGCAGTTCGTGGACCCTGGCGGTGGTGAGGGCCCAGGAGAATTGAGCAGCTCGCGCCAGGCCTTTTTCCCGAAGCTCCCGGCGCAATGACGCATCGCTTACGATTTGCGTCATGGCTGCGGCGATCTGCTCTACCGAAGTCGGGTCCACGAGCAGGGCAGCACCTCCGGCAACCTCCGGCATGGCGGTGATGTTTCCGGTCACTACCGGTATGCCGCAAGCCATCGCTTCCAGCAGTGGCAGCCCAAAGCCCTCGTAAAGGGAAGGGAATACCAACGCTTGAGCACCTCGGTAGAGGGATGGCAGTTTGGCTTCTGGAATCACGCCCACGAAGTGCACCCTTGAGGTCACATGGTGGCGTTCTATGCAATTCGCAATTTCGGGCATGGGATCGCCGGTGAACACTAGACTGATCCCCGCGAGACCGGAACGGGCAAAGGCCTCCACCACCCGGAACTCGTTCTTGTGCCGCTTGCGGTTGCTTACGCATAGCAGATAAGGAAACGGGAGTCCGTAGGAATCATTCCCGGGATGATACCTACCATCGACTCCGCACCCGACGTTGAAGACCTTCTCCGACGGCACTCCTGACCACTCGACGATTTTCGTGCGCGTAAATTCCGAAACAGTAAGAATGCGGGCGGCGAGGTGGCAGGCTCTCTTCAGCACCGTGACATAGTACAGGCGAATGAGAGGGCTGCTATTTTCCGGACAGTAAACGTGGCTCAGGTCGTGGATGGTGAAGACAAAAGGCGAGGGACAAAAGAGTGGAGAGTTGTAGCCTGGGGAAAAGAACAAGTCGTTGCGAGTTAATTTGCCGAGCGCACGTGCGAGCCGCCAGGCGTCGAGTGGTGCGGCCGGATGCGATGCTAATTCAACCGGGCGATAGTCAAGACCGGCGAGTACATGACGGGCAAAGCGACCGATGCCATGGTCTCCGATCCATCGCTGATCGGCGAAGATCATGGCGCGATGATTGCGAGCGCGGCGCCAGTAATTGCCAGTTGCGAAGTAATCTGCGTCCAGTCGCGCAGCCCGCGAACGAAAGCTCCGGTGGGGATCTTATAGGGTACGATAATCTGATCACCGGGATATAAGTGGATG
>Ga0074044_10001861_pt1 | contig 18683 bp, 16 predicted proteins | sample BogForMeECP23OM1_FD_94443 | JGI IMG/M metagenome (GOLD analysis project Ga0074044, IMG submission 94443) | Bog forest soil microbial communities from Calvert Island, British Columbia, Canada - Bog Forest MetaG ECP23OM1 | ecosystem: Environmental > Terrestrial > Soil > Wetlands ...
CCCGAGGAGAAAAAGAGCGGTGAACTACCGGCAGATCCTGACCGCGCCCAACCAGCTCACGCTGCTGCGGATGATTTTCCTGCCCTTCATCGTCATCAATCTGGTCAAGCACGATTTCAAATGGGCGCTGGCGTTGTTCATTCTCGCCGGAATGAGCGACGGCCTCGATGGCCTGCTCGCCCGCACTCTGCATCAGCAAACCCTGCTCGGCCAGTATCTCGACCCCATCGCCGACAAGCTGCTGATGAGCGGAATGTTTCTTGTGCTCTCGATCGAACGGATGATTCCCTGGAAATATACGGTCGTGGTATTCAGCCGCGACGTCTCCATCCTGTTGATCAGCGGAGTGCTGTTCATGATTGCCGGCCTGCGCGATTTTCGCCCCAGCATCTTTGGCAAAGCCAACACCTTCGCGCAAGTGGCCGCGATTTTCTTCGTGCTGCTGCTGCTCATCGAGCCCGTACGCTGGGTGTGGATTGCGCGCACCACCTTCCTCCGCGCCACCTTTATCTTCACCATCGTCTCCGCCGTGCACTACGCATTGCTGGTGCAGCACCGGCTGCATGCGCACGCGCCGCACCCCGCAATCCAGCAGCCTTAGTCCCCAGCAGCCTGTGGTGAAACTCTGGCGCCAAGAACCAGCGCCTAAAGGCGCATTCATAACATGGCACTTGCGGCACGCCTGAAGGCGTGCCCTGATACGAATCAGACTTTTACCACGGACTGCCAGGGATGCAATGCGGCTCGGCCCGGCTGGTTGGCACCGCAGCTTGGATCCGCACCTTGTTCGGCAGGGGAGCGGACTCTACAGTTGCGGCGGCCCACTTATCCTTCAACTTGAGGAAGGGCTCTTCAAAACAACGGCGCGACAGAAATGCAATGAGAGTTGCAGCCACCGCGCCGACAAGGAAGCGTATAAGTATGAGCGTCAGTGGAGCGTCACCCTGAATTGTGAACCGCGCGAGACGCATCACAACGGGCACCACGAAATGGCCGGTCACTTCAAATACAAGAGTGTGGATAAGGTACAGACCGTAACTGATCTCTCCGAAAAACTGCAGCACAGGACGCCGTACAATCTGCGCCCAGCCGCTCGCCCCGAGCAAAAGCGCTGTGCCCAACATTCCCGTAAACAGTACATTGAACAGCGTCCAGCGCAGGGATGCACCCAAGAGAGTGGTTGGAGGGACGGGCGAAAGAGTGCCAAACCGCGCCCCCAGGGCTATCAGCAAGAGCGATGCTGTAATGCAAAGAGCAGAAAACCATTTCATGGACCGCCGGTCTGAAAGAAAGGTGCGACTCAAGATCGCTAATAGTGAACCGCTCGCCAGCCCATCGGCCACCATCCACGTGTACCAGACTTCCGCCGGGTGTCCGTATGCAAATGCGATGGCCCTCAAAAGAGGGCAGCCGAGAAAGACAGCGAGCGCACAGAACGCCAGCGCCCGCTGGGAAAGATTGCGCACCGCCGCGGGCCAAAGCAAGTAAAACTGCTCTTCCACTGCCAGTGACCATAAGGGCCCGTATTGCATGGCTACACCGAAAAAGTTGGTGACATTCGACAAGTAAATGAGGCTCAACCCGACAAAGCTCCACGAGATTCGACCTTCCACAATACCAATCCGCGGCAGCAGCAAGAGAAGCAGCAGAAGCAGCAAGTAGGCTGGCAGAATTCGCAGCGCTCGTCGAACGTAAAAACTCTTGTAGTACCGCGGCGTTCCCTTGCTCTCCAGGAGTATGCCCGTGATCAGAAAGCCCGAGAGTACAAAGAAAAGGTTCACCCCCAACCAGCCAAACTCGGTAGCAGCGAAAAAGGCGTGCGCGATCCCTGGCAAGCCCGTGGTATCGCATTGCGAAAACCCGTGGTAAAAAACGACGGCGAGAATCGCCACGCCGCGGAGCGTGTCCAATTCGGGCATTTTGCGGCGGAGCAGTTGGTTTGGAATATCGCCCTTCAATGAGGAGTCACTGTCCCGAAATCTAGTAGGCAGAGACGGTATTGTCAATCGCAAGGAAGCAGTGTGACGGCTGATTAACGCCCAGTTCGAATGCACGAGTGCCCGGCCGTAACTATCAGCACACCCCATTTGACCCCGTTTCCAGCGGCATCCTAGAATGAAAAGTTCGTACTCTGCTCGCGAACTCATCCATGGCACTGCGCCTCTATAACACTCTTTCCGGGAAGATCGAAGATTTCCATCCGCTCGACGGCAACCGCGTCCGCATGTATGCCTGCGGACCGACCGTCTATGACTACGGCCACATCGGCAATTTCCGCACATTCATCGCCGTCGATCTTCTCTATCGCTTTCTACGCCAGAGCGGATACGACGTCCGCTACGTCATGAACATCACCGATGTCGACGACAAAATCATTCGCAACTCCGCGCGCGACGGCGTGAGTGTGCAGCAATACACCGCGAAGTTCACCAAGGCCTTTCTCGAAGATTCGGCAACGTTGAGCATCGAGCAACCGATTCTGGTGCGCGCGACCGAACACATCAATGCGATGGCTGACTTCATTGCCGAACTGGCAGAGAAAGGTTTCGCTTACCGCACCGACGACGGCTCTTATTATTTCCGCATCGCGAAATTCCCCGGGTACGGCAAGCTCTCGAAGAAAGATTTTGCCGGCATGGCCGACGGCGCGCGCGTCGACGTGGACGAATACGAAAAGGACAGCGCCCGCGACTTCGCCCTCTGGAAGGCTCCGAAGCCGGGCGAAGCCTCGTGGGACACTTCGATCGGGCCGGGGCGTCCGGGTTGGCACATCGAGTGCTCAGTGATGTCGATGGAGCAGCTCGGCCCAAGCTTCGACCTGCACGCCGGCGGCGAAGACCTGATTTTTCCGCATCACGAGAACGAAATCGCGCAGTCCGAAGCACTCAGCGGAATGCCGTTTGTGCGCTATTGGTTTCATGCGCGTTTTCTGCTGGTTGAGGGTCAGAAGATGTCCAAGAGTCTCGGGAATTTTTTCACCATTCGAGACCTCGTGCTGCGCGGGCACAAGCCGTCTTCGATCCGCTGGCTGCTGACCCAGGTGCCCTATCGCAATCAGCTGAACTTTACTTTCGACGGCTTGAAGTCCGCGGCCAGTTCGGTGGAGAAACTGCGCAACTTCCGCTTCCGCCTGACAAGCACGCACTTCCCCGCTGGTGCGACCCCGCCGATGGCGCAACTGGCGGACGAAACCATCGCGCGAATGAAGAGCGCTCTCGACGACGACTTGAACACCGCCGAAGCGCAAGCCGCCATGTTCGACATGTTACGCAAAACCAACACCGCGCTCGATGCCGCGGAGGCTGGCCAGAACGAGGTCCGTCAGGACGACGTGAAGCTGCTGCTCTGTGCGCTCGAAAAGTTCGACGAAATATTCGGCGTGCTGAAAGATGACGATCAGCCTAAGATGAAGGCCATTCTCGACTGGGCTCGCGCCGAAGGGCGCGAAAAGGAAATCAGCCCCGAATTGCTGGAAATCGCCGGCTCCGCGCAACTAGCCGACGAACAAGTCAATCGAAAGCTGGCCGAAATGGAAGCCGCAAGAAAAGCGCGGAACTTCAAAACCTCTGATGCACTGCGCTCCGAACTGACCGCGGCCGGCATCATCGTGGAAAACACAAAAGAAGGCGTGCGCTGGCGAAGAAAGTAGCGCCGGCATCTTGCCGGCTGTTCCGAGAGAAATGTCATCCTGAGCGGAGCATGCCCTGCGTGAAACGCAGGGCATGCGGAGTCGAAGGACCCCTACTCCGCCAACTATTCCAGCCAAGCTGCGAGGCGCTCTCCCCGAAGCGCGTTTCCAAGCTCCTAGCTCCGCGACTACAATGTCCAAATCACAAATGCTCACCCTCGATGACTATCTCCGCGAAGCCGAGGTCGCCCACGGCCATCTCTGCGCGGGGCAGGTACTGGGAGTGCGCCTGGCCATGTTGGGGCTCGAGAAGCTGGGCATCGAAGATCCTCGCGGCAAAGATAGGAAACGTCTGGTCACGTTCGTCGAAATCGACCGCTGCGCCACCGACGCCATATCTCTGGTCACCGGATGCCGTCTCGGAAAACGCGCCCTGAAATTTCGCGACTGGGGAAAGATGGCTGCGACCTTCGTCGACGTGAGCACCGGCAAAGCCATTCGCATCGCCGCGAAGGAATCGTCCAAGGCGCTGGCGCGCGCGATGCATCCCGAAATCGAAAGCAAGAACCAGCAGCAGATGCTGGCCTATCGCGAGATGCCGGAAGACGACTTATTCACGAAGCAGTGGGTGAAGGTCGAACTTCCCGCAGAAGAGTTCCCCGGATACAAAGGCGAGCGCATCGTCTGCGCCGAGTGCGGCGAAGGCATCAACTTCCGCCGCGAAGTTTTGCGCGAGGGGCGGGCGTTATGCCGGGCGTGCTCGGGCGAAAAATACTACGAGGCGCTGTAGGCACTCTTACTCCAGACCTGATGCCACAGCATCTGTTCCATACCTTCGCGGGCGGGTTGAGGCCTCGCTTGGCGGCAAGTTGCGACCAACTGTCGAATTCCTATTGACATCCCTTGTTAGAATAGAAGTTAGGTGCTCAGCGCATCGCAGTCGCTTGGTCTTTGACAACTTACTGAGAAGGGGTAACTTTGGCTAGGTTGGATGACTTTCTGAAAAGCCAACCCTAACTCCCTTGTTGTCAAGACTTTGCCTCTAACTTCAATGCGCTCAAGACTTTGGCGGGAGATTCTCCCTAAAGTCTTGATTCTAATATACCGGGTGGGGGAGGGGGGTACCCCTCAGCGCGACGGCGGGGTTCCAAAAATGGGAACGCCAACTAACAAGTTTGAGGAAGGACTGCAGGTCGAGAGCTGGGACCGTAAAGCGAACGACTAACGACGAACGACCAACGACGATCTCGCCTGCTCATACGCATGCGCCACTCTCAGCAGTGTCGCCTCGTCGAAGTGCCGCGCAAACAACTGCAACCCGATCGGCAGTTTCTCGTGATTCTCGCCGCACGGAACTGAAATTCCGGGAATGCCCGCCAGGTTGGCAGTTACGGTGTAGATATCTGCCAGATACATGGCCAGCGGATCATTCACCTTCTCCCCCAACCGGAACGCAGGTGTCGGGCAGGTCGGCGCGGCGATCACATCCACTTTCTTAAACGCCTCATCGAAGTCGCGTGTCAGCAGCGTGCGCACTTTCTGCGCTTTCAGATAGTAAGCGTCATAGTATCCAGCGCTCAGCGCGTAGGTGCCGAGCATGATGCGGCGCTTGACTTCCATCCCGAATCCGCCGTCGCGGCTCAACCGGTACATTTCAGAAAGCGTGGCCGCCTTGGCCCTGAAGCCGTAGCGCACACCGTCAAAGCGCGCCAGATTTGCCGACGCTTCCGCCGTGGCCACAATGTAATACGTGGGAATCGCATACTCGGTGTGCGGCAAACTCACCGGCACAACCTCGCATCCGAGCTCAGCCAGCTTCTGAATCGCAGCCTCAACCGCCGTGCGAACTTCGGGATCGAGTCCCGCGCCAAAGTATTCTTCGGCCACGCCGATTTTCAAACCCTTCACTGGCTTCTCGAGCTCCGCCACATAGTCGGGCACGGGCACTTCTGCGGAAGTCGAATCCATGGGATCGCGGCCTGCAATTATGCGCAGCACCAGCGCGACTTCCTTCACCGTTTTCGCAAATGGGCCGATGTGATCGAGCGACGAAGCAAAAGCAATCAGCCCGTAACGCGACACGCGTCCATAGGTCGGTTTCAAACCGACCACGCCACAAAACGACGCCGGCTGGCGAATCGATCCGCCTGTATCGGAGCCAAGCGTCGCCACGGCCATCTCCGCGGCAACCGCTGCCGCCGAACCACCCGACGATCCGCCCGGCACACGGCTCTTATCGCGCGGATTGTGCACCGCGTGATACGCCGAGTTCTCATTGGACGAGCCCATGGCAAACTCATCGCAGTTGAGCTTGCCCAAAATCACCGCGCCCGCCGCTTCTAGGCGAGCCACTGCCGTGCAGTCATACGGCGGAATAAAATTCTCGAGAATTTTCGAGCCGGCGGTGGTGCGCACGCCGTTCGTTACCATGACGTCTTTGATCGCAACCGGAACTCCCGCGAGCGGCGGCAGCGGCTTGCCCTCCGCGGCCATCGCGTCGATGCGCGCGGCTTGCGCCAGCGCGCGCTCTTCGCACAATGTCAGAAACGCGCCGATCTCGGAATCTTCGTTCCGGATGCGTGTGTAGAACTCCCGAGCCAGAGCGGTCGCCGTCGTCTGCCGCCCTGCGATCTCGCTCCGAATTTCATCAATCGCCGATGCAGGCATCTGGCTCTCAATCACTATCTCTCAATCACCTTCGGAACCTCGAAGAACGTCCCGTCAGTGTCCGGAGCATTTTTCAACGCGATATCGTGCGGCAACGATTCCCGCAAACCGCCCTTTACATCGTCGCGGATGGCGTACGCGAACCGATCGCTTCCCTGCAGCGACTCGTCCACGCCGTAGCGGTCCGAAACCTGGGCCATGGGCGCAACTTTGTCGGTGTCCAGTTCGCTGAGTCGCTCCATATATTCAAGAATGGAGTTCAAATCGCGCAGCATGCGAGCGCGTTCTTCCTCGGTCAACTCAAGGTTGGCCAGATCGGCCACGTAGGCAACGTCTTTGTCGGTGACTTTCATAGGCCAGCAAACGAATCTTTTCCCGTCCAGCCCAACTCCTGGTATTTTGTCAAAACAACCGTGTCGCCGCTCTCACTCAACACGCACCCCTACGCCTTCACCACGAATTCAATCCGCTTGACCGAAGCCGCGGAATACTTGTTGATCAGAGCCACATAACGCGGCGCCAGGTTGGCGAGTTCCCGACGCCATCCCGCATCAGCAACTTCCACGCGCAGAACACCGTCGGAAAAACTCAGCGCCCGAGTCCGCTCGGCCACCGCACTACCACACGCGACCGGCCACGCCAGCAACGCGCTCTCGCCCGCCGGCGCGCGATGCAGAGCTTTGGCGATGATGGTTTCGAGGCCCGAGGCAGCACGGTTCAAGGCATGGCTCCAGAGTCGCGAACGCGACCAGAACAGCAATCGGAAGGAATAATTGTAGCATCGGAAAATGTTGCGTCTCTCTACCAAGCCAGAGCTTACGCGGCCGCGGCCGCCACAGCCTTGGCGCGCTTTTTGGCGAGCTTGCGCAGGTGCGTCGCCGAATACAGACTCCCCCGGCAGCGCTTCGCCCCACATAAACACGGAGCGTCATCCTCGCCATCGTAGAGGTTGTAGTCGTACGTCAATTCCTCTCCCGCCTCAATATCGCGCAGCGCAATGATCCACATCTTGCCGCGAATCTGATCGGTCTCACAGTTCGGTTTGCAGGAATGATTGACGAAGGCGGCTACGCCGTAGCCATCAATAATGCGCTTGCCACCGTCCAGGCCGAATAAATACGTATTCTCAAAGTCGTCGTAAAGATCGTCGGCCTGTTCGTAGGTGAGGTACTCGCCCACATATTCCAAGATCAGCGTCCCTTTGCGAATCGGATGGGCAGTGTAGCAACCATAAGAGTGAATGCGAGACTGGCGAAGGATGAGCGTCATAGACTGCCATTCGAAGCGCGCTCTTCGATTTTATCTGCAATCGCTTATCTTTAGCACACCCGGCACGGGGTCGAGCAAGAAGCAACAGTCAAGAGCCGCTCCAGCGATTCTGCCGCCTGCTATCATTCTCTGGGGCGAGCACCAGAAGACCGCGCGTAGGAAGACCGACCAGCGGAGGACCGGCGACCATGGCTCATCAGCATCCACCGCGCTTTCTTAAGATTGTCGACGACGCCAAGCGGCGCGTCCGCGAAACCAACGTTGACGAGGTCAAGGCGCGACTTGAGCGCGGCGACAAATTCGTTCTCGTCGACGTCCGCGAAGACCGCGAATTCGACGCCGACCACCTGCCCGGAGCCGTCCATTTGGGCAAGGGCATCATTGAGCGCGACATTGAGGGCACGTATCCCGATCTCGGAACTCCGCTCGTGCTCTATTGCGGCGGCGGCTTCCGCTCCGCGCTGGCCGCCGATAACCTGCAGAAGATGGGATACACCAATGTCATTTCCATGGACGGCGGAATCCGCGGTTGGCGCGAAAAGGGCTACCCGCTGGAGAGGTGACTGCAAATCGCGCTTCCTAAGTAACCGAATCGCACTCCGGGGGTCTGTTGGATAGAGCGAATCCGGAGTCGTCGTGAGCGAGGCAACTGCCGGGCTTTGCCCGGCTTGGACGGGCGAGGGCGCCCGTCCCTACACGAGCAGTGGTTTGCATACCGCCCGCTTCTCTGAAAAAATACAGTCAAAGATATTGTGGGGTCTCAGCGATGTCTCAAATCGGAAGCTTTGCGCTGCTGCTGGCGCTCGGCTTAAGTGCGTACTCTTTCCTGGCAGGCTTCTTGGCGTTGTTCCGCCGGGATGCCGCGTCGGCTCGTCTCGGTGAGACCGCCCGCCGCGCCGGAATCGCCACTTTCGCCGCGGTGCTGCTGGCGGGCATCGTCCTCGTGGTGGCCGCGTTCAACGACGACTTCTCCATCGCCTACATCTTCCACCACAGCAACCGTGAACTGCCGGCAGCCTATAAGTTTGCCGTGTTGTGGTCCGGCCAGGAAGGGTCGCTGCTGTTCTGGTCGCTGCTGCTGGCCGGATATGGGTTCGTTCTCCGCTTGCGCTACAAAACCGATCAGCGGCTGTTCGCGTACGCTTCGGTGATCATCGCCGCGGTGCAGGTTTTCTTCCTGCTGATTCTGAATTTTGCGGCGCACCCGTTCGCCATCATGCAGGGCGCGCTCCCCGCGGATGGCACCGGGTTGAATCCTCTTCTGCAGTATCCCGAGATGGTCATCCATCCGCCCATGCTCTACCTGGGATACGTCGGCTTTACCGTTCCCTTCGCCTTCGCGCTGGGCGCGCTCATCATGAAGTACCCCGGCGAGAAATGGATTCAGATCACGCGCCGCTGGACCATGGTGACCTGGTGCTTCCTTACGATCGGAGTTTTCCTCGGTGCGCACTGGGCTTACGCTGTCCTTGGATGGGGCGGTTACTGGGGATGGGACCCGGTGGAAAATGCCTCGCTCATGCCCTGGCTCACCGGCACTGCGTTTCTGCATTCCGTCATGATGCAGGAAAAACGCGGCATGCTGAAGGTCTGGAATATGTCGCTCATCTTCGCGACCTTCCTGCTCTCGATGCTCGGGACATTCCTTACGCGTTCGGGCGTGATCAGCTCGGTGCACGCTTTCGCGCAGTCCTCGATCGGCACCTGGTTCCTGGTCTTCATTGGGTTGACCCTGGCGGTCTGCACATTCTTCCTTATAGCGAACCGGTCGCACCTCAAGAGCGAGCACAAGCTGGAGTCGCTGGTTTCGCGCGAATCCAGTTTCCTGTTCAACAATCTCCTTTTGCTCGTCGTCTGCTTCACCATATTGTGGGGCACGTTTTTCCCGATTCTGTCCGAGTTCGTTCAGGGACACAAAGTCACGGTCGGTCCGCCGTTTTTCAATCGCGTCGCTATCCCGGTTGCCTTGCTGCTCCTGTTGCTGACCGCGGTCGGACCGCTGCTCGCCTGGCGTAAGACTTCCCTCGAAAGCCTCAAGCGGAATTTCCTGTTCCCCGCGATCGGCTCCGTCGCCGTCGGCGGCATGATGATCTTGTTCGGCGTCCGTCCCTGGGAAGATCCTTCCTATTTCTACGCCACCATGGCAGCCATTCTCTCGGCGCTGGTGATCTTTACTGTGATCTCCGAGTTCGTCCGCGGTGGCCGCGTCATCGCCGGCAAGAGCCATCAAAATCTGATCGGCGCCATGATTCACCTGTGCCACAGAAACACGCGGCGCTACGGCGGCTACATCGTTCACTTCGGCGTCGCCCTGGTCATCATTGGAATCCTCGGGACGCCTTTCAATAAAGAAGTGGAAAAAGAAATGGGCTTTGGCGACAAAATTTCCATCGGCCCTTACACGCTGGTCTGCCAGTCCTACACCCAGGACGACAATCCCAACTACGCCAACGAGTGGGCCATCATCAATGTGTTCCGCGGCGGCAAGCAGATTACGACCATGTATCCCGAGCGCCGCTTCTATAAAGCCAGCGGACAGCCGCAGACTCTGCCCCGGATTTACCCCAGCTTTCGCGAAGATTTGTTTCTGGTGACTGACGTCTATCTCGTCTATGAAGGCAAGAACGAGACCACCGGAAAACCCATCATCAAAGCGCACTTGAATCCGCTGGTGCCATGGATTTGGATTGGCCTGATCATCATGGTCTTCGGCACCATCGTCGCACTTGTGCCCAATGCCGCCGTCGTTCAGGTCGCAGTGCCTGTGCCGACTCGCACTCCGGCGCAGGTGGGAGCAGGTGACTGAGATGAAATCCTCACTAATGTCGCCTAGTATGATCTCGCGTCGTCGGATCTCCCTTCGTCGCTGGTTGCAATCCGCCGCTCTCGCGCTCGCGGTGATCGTTTTCATGGGCGCCGGGGACGATTCCGCGCGCTTCAAAGACCTGGGCCATCGCATGATGTGCACCTGTGGATGCGGCCAGGTGTTGCTCGAATGCAACCACGTCGGCTGCCAGTCCTCCGACAAGATGCGCGATCAATTGCAGGCCGCGCTCGACAAGGGCGGCAGTAATAGTGACGACCTCATCCTGCAAGGCTTCGTACAGGAATACGGGCCGACCGTGATCGCCGCGCCCACCACTACCGGCTTCAATCGCGTGGCCTGGATCATGCCTTTCGTCGCGTTGGCGCTCGGCATCGCCTTCGTGGTTTACGTCGTGCGCTCGTGGAAGAACCGCCCCGAACCGGCCCTCGCCGATGGCATCACCATCCCGCGCGGCAGCGAACTCGACGAGTTCCGCCGAAGAGCGCGCAAGGAGACCGACTTATGATTGCTTTCGTCTGTGGCGCCGTTACGCTCGCCTGTCTCTATTACGTTTTCTTTTTTCCTGGCGAAGTCTACGCCGGAGAAGAGAAGACGCGGCTCGGCTATCTCCGCGAGCGCAAGGAAGCGGTCTACGAGAACCTGCGCGATCTGAATTTCGAATACAAAGCCGGCAAGGTGCCTGACGTCGACTATCAATCCATGCGCGCGTCGCTCGAAGAAGAGGCAGCGGCGATCATGGCCGAGATCGCGCGGTTGGAGCAGGCTGCCGGCCAGGTTGTTTAATCGCCCTTTTTCATCAGCAAGGCAGAAACCAGCGAATCCAAGTGGAGCATAGTTGTGTTTGAGCGTTACACAGAGAAGGCTCGCCGGGTAATCTTTTTCGCGCGCTACGAGGCCAGTCAATTCGGGTCGCCCTACATCGAGTCGGAGCATCTGCTGCTTGGATTTCTGCGCGAAAATAGCGTCATTAAGTTCCCTTCAACTTCCGCAATGACAGCCGACTCGATTCGCCAGCAAATTGAAACGCGAACGAAGGTGCGAGGGAAGATTCCAACGTCGGTGGACCTTCCGCTCAGCAGCGAGTGCAGGTGCATCCTGCATTACGCGTTGGAAGAAGCGGACCGCCTTGGGCATAAACACATCGGTACGGAACACCTTCTCGCCGGCATGTTGCTGGAAGAAGATTCCTTCGCTGCTCGCCTGCTCAGCCAACACGGCGTCTCATTAGAGAGTGTTCGGAGCGAAATGCAGGAAGAACCAACCCGGGAACTCGCCCAGGCGAAGTCGCCGGGAATTCCTGCCGGATACCGATGGAAAAACCTGATCTACAACGCGGCTAGCGAAAGCATCATCATCGAGTTGGCGCGAACGGACACGGGGCATCTACCGATGAGTCGATTGTTTACACGTCACAAGGACACGGCGGTCTACGAGCCAGTTGGCAATCCATCCGACGACGCATCCTTTGAGTCCCCGGTCACCTGCGGGAAGCGACCGATCGTCATGTTCAATTCCATGAAGTGGGCGGGCGGCCGCGGAAATCCGGATGGTGTGTACGCGTTTAATCTCAACACCAAAGAGCTCACAGTTTGCGTTGCGAAAGACTCTTTGACCATTCCGGAGCCGCACCTGCGATCCTGGATCTTGACGCTGGTTTCGTTATCTGATGATGCGCAGACACTGTATTTGAAAGTCGGAATCGAAAAGCCGGTTTCAGGCGGTGGAGTGGCTGAGTACTATTTAGCCAGCTTGGCCCTGTTAGATAAGAAACTGGAGCTGCTGTCTCAGTTGAAGGATATCCGCTTCTGAACACTGCTTCAGGTTCGCAGCATAAGGAGTTCTTTTGACCAAACTCGCAAAGTCCACGTTCCTGACCGCCATCCTCACGCTGGCCCTAGCTTCCGCCGCCGCCCAAACCCTCACCGGCACCGTCACCAACGGCACCACCGGCAAGCCCGCCGTCGGCGATGAAGTCATTATCATCAACCTCGCCAACGGCATGGACGTGGCCGGCAGCGCCAAGACCGACAGCAACGGAAAATTCAGCTTCAAGGTCACCGTGCCTGGCCCGCATCTCATCCGCGCCGTCCATCAGGGAGTTAACTATCATCAGATGGCGCCTCCCGGCGTCAACACGGCCGACGTCCAGGTCTATGACGTCGCAACCAAAGTCGCTGACCTCAGCGTGACCGCCGACGTCCTCCGCTTCCAGGCCGACAGCGGGACCATGCAGGGCATTCGCCTGTTCGTCGTCAGCAACACGTCTTCTCCCGCAAAGACGCAGATGAACGATCACAACTTCGAGTTCTATCTGCCCGCCGGCGCAAAGATTGAGCAGGTGCAGGCCCGCTCTCCGAACGGCCAGCCGATCCCCACCGAAGCCACGCCCCAATCGGATAAGAACCGCTATGCGCTAGCCTTTCCGCTGCGTCCGGGAGAAACCCAATTCCAGGTGGAGTTCACTCTGCCCTACTCCGGCGAGATCAAGATCGATCCCAAGCCGCTCTATCCCGCCGCACACCTCGTCGTCGTTCTTCCCAAGACGATGCAGTTCACGGCGGCGAATGCGGCGAGTTTTCAGTCCATGCAGGATCCCAACCAGGGCGACAGCAACGTAGAAGTCGCGCAACAGACGAAGCCCGGCCAGCAGCTCGGCTTCACGCTGAAGGGCAGCGGAGTCATCACCGAGTCGCCCGGAGAGACCGCTTCGGGCGCGGCCCAACAGCAGGAACAACAACCGCAGGGACGCGACAATCGTTCCAGCAACAATCGGCCCGGCGGCGGACTCGGCGCTCCCATCGACGCTCCCGATGCTCTGCAGAAATATCGCTGGCCCATCCTCTTCGGATTCGCCGTGCTGCTTGCCATTGGAGGATGGGTGGTCACGAAACGGCAACCCGTAGCATCAGTCGCAGCGACCTCCGCGGCGATGCTTGGCGCAGCGTCGCGCGATCGCAGTGCAGCCGTCCGTCCGACCACGACGCCCGGGGTATCTGCGACCGGCACTCCGGTCGCAAAATCATCGATGCTGCTCGAAGCGCTGAAAGAAGAACTGTTCCAACTCGAGGTAGAACGAAAACAAGGCAAAATCACGCCCGCGGATTACGAAAAAGCCAAAGCAGCCCTCGACCAGACGCTAGACCGGGCACTGAAGCGGCAGGGCTAGATCAGAGTTGCTTTGACCACAGGCAGGTGCCGAGCTGCGCTCGGCTTGGACGGGCGAGGGCGCCAGTCCCCACACGAGCAGGGCGCGCCCAGAGCCCAAAGCCTGGCTCCTGCATCTAATTGGCTGACGTAAGATTACTGAGAAACTGATTTATGAGTAACATATTCAAGACCACACTTCTGCTCACCGGCATGACGCTGCTTCTCATGCTGGCTGGCCGTGCTTTCGGCGGCCAAAATGGGATGCTGATGGCGCTCGCCTTCGCCGCCGTCATGAATTTCGTCGCCTACTTTTTCTCCGATAAGATCGCGCTCGCCACCTACCGCGCACAGCCCGTCGGCCGCGAAGATCTGCCGCGCGTCTACAACATCGTCGAGCGCCTGGCGCAAAAAGTCAGCCTGCCAATGCCCAAGGTCTACCTCATCCCGTCCGACTCGCCCAACGCCTTCGCCACCGGACGCAATCCGAACCACGCCTCTGTCGCCGTAACCCAGGGCATCCTCGGACTACTCAACGACGACGAACTGGAAGGCGTGCTAGCCCATGAACTCGGCCACGTGCGCAATCGCGACATTTTGATCAGCTCAATCGCGGCCACTTTAGCTGGCGCCATCACCTACCTCGCTTCGATCGCCCGCTGGGGAATGATTTTTGGCGGCATGCGCGGCAGCCGCAACGATCGCAACGGAGGCGGCATCGCAGCCATCGCCATGATCTTCCTCGCTCCATTCGCTGCCATGCTCATCCAGCTCGCCGTCTCGCGCTCCCGCGAGTACGGAGCCGATGACACCGGAGCCCACTGGACCGGTAATCCCTACGCCCTCGCCAGCGCCCTGGCGAAGATCGACGCCTATTCCAAACAGCGCCCGCTCATAGCAAGCCCATCGACCGCGCATCTTTTCATCATTGCGCCGTTCTTAGGTGGGATGAGTTTCGGCAACCTGTTCTCTACTCATCCGCCGACGGCAAAAAGAATCGAGCGCTTGACCGGAAGGCCCGCGGATTTCGGACAGTAAAGTTGTGGAATGATCCACTTCGAATCGAATGCGGGTGACTTCTTCGATTGCGATGAATTACAGTTTACCTCCATGAGTCGACCATCGAATCTGGCGAGGCGGACCTTTTCGAGTCATGAAAATCCTCGTGTGAATGCGCTGGAGGGGTTGCCTCTAGCAGTTTTTTGGCAGCGGGCGCTGGGATATTGGATTGATGTGCTTTTCGCCGTTGTGCTGTGGGCTCCGGCCGAGGTTGGATGGCGGCGTTTCGTTCTTCACGAACAAACAGTCAACATCAAGTGGGACTTCCACGAGGTCGGAAACATCATTGCCGCCCTGATCTATTTTGGATTGGGAAATTATTGGGGTAATGGCCAAACACCGGGCAAATGGATCGCGCGAACCAGGGCAGTGTCCCTGAAAAGTGAGCGGATGGGGGCATGGCAATCGATAGAGCGATCCCTTGGCTATGGCGCTGCAGTGCTCGAAGGGGGGCTCGGTTTCTTACAGTTCTTCTGGGATCGCAATCGCATGTGCGCCCAGGACCGCTTGGCGGAGACGATCGTTGTGGATGTGAGAAGACGCTCGTAAGCTTAAGTAAATCGACGTACGTAATCTTTAGCATCAGCCGTCAACAAACTCCACCCAAGCCCCGCCTTATGACTCCCGTAACCGTTTCTCCGGCTGCCCACATAGTAAAATTCAACCAAATGTCTACACCGGCAGCAAGCGCCGCGGCGAGCCGCGCGGTTCAATTGGAATCCGCTCTGCGCCGCGTCATCCGCGGCAAAGACGACGTCCTCCGCCTCGCCCTGGTTTCCATCTTCGCCAAAGGGCATCTGCTGATCGAAGGCGTCCCCGGAGTCGGCAAGACCACGCTCGGCCAGGCCCTCGCCCGCGCCATCGACTGCACCTTCCAGCGCATCCAGTTCACCAGCGACATGTTGCCCTCCGACGTGCTGGGCATCTCGATCTACTCCGCCATCGAGCAGAAATTTGAATTCAAGCGCGGTCCCGTCTTCGCCAACGTCCTGTTAGCCGACGAAATCAACCGCACCACTCCGAAGACGCAGTCCGCCCTGCTCGAAGCCATGAACGAAGGCCAAGTCACCATCGACGCACACTCTTATCCGCTGCCGCAACCGTTCCTCGTTCTCGCCACGCAGAATCCCATCGAGCACCACGGCACCTATCCCTTGCCCGAGTCGCAACTTGATCGTTTCCTGATGCGAGTTCGCATGGGATATCCCGAAGGCAACGCCGAGCGCGAGATCCTGCGCGCCGAAGCCGGCGCCGCCCAACTCCAAAACCTGCGCCCCGTGCTCAACGCCGCCGACGTAGTTGAAATCCAGCAAGCCGTAGCCCAGGTCCACGTGGATGAATCGCTCATCACCTACCTGCTGAACATCGTCGGCAAAACCCGCGAGTCCGAGTATCTCTCCCTCGGAGTTTCTCCCCGAGGCTCGCAGATGCTCTACCACGCCGCCCAAGCCATGGCCTTTCTGGAGGGCCGCGACTATTGCACGCCCGAAGATTTCAAGCCCCTGGTCGTCTCCGTCTTCGCCCACCGCGTAGTCGTAAATTCGCTATACACTTCTACCCTGAAAAAATCCGGGCAAGCCGAACAAGTGTTGCGCGAGATCGTGGAGAGCGTGCCAGTGCCGGTATAGGGGATGTGATGTCAGCCGCTTATCAGCCCACTAAACACCAGGGCCGCGCCAGCTCGCGACTTCGCTCTCCTGCTCTTTGGGCGCCGGCTTGAAGATCACCCCTTGACTGGTGCGGCTGTTCATCAGGACGCGGATCGGTTCCGCAAACTGCAAATGGCGGACACAGCCTTGCTCTTCCACGACCGGTTGTTCCGCCAGCCACTGCCAATCGACGGAGCCTTCGCCGGCGTCTGGATTCACGGTGAAGTAACCGATCTGAAAGGCAGTGAGATTCTGGAAGAAATGGCTGCCCTGCGATGGGGTAACGCGAAAATCGCGGAATCCCGCCTCCACAATCACCCGCGCTCCGGAGATTTCATCCCATTCGACCGGAATGCCCAGCCATGGTTCGGTCGATCCCCAGCGCCCCACCCCGATCAGCAGATAGGGCCGGTTCTCTTCATTGAGCAGGCGATTGAACCGAGCGACCGCCGTGGCCACTTCCTGGCTGCGCGAGCGTTCGAAGCGTTGCGAATCGACCACGACGACATCGTGCAGATTGTCGATCCTCCCATTGCCCAGAACTTTGCTGCTCTGGCAGATCAACTGCTCGGGCCGCACATCATCAAGGGCTAAGTCCTCGGTGTCGCGCGCCAGCGTTAGGGGCCGGATCTGCAGGAACCCGAACTCCGCCGCTTGTCCAGTCGGTTGTCTATCCATCGACTCGGCCTGCTGCGGCAGACGCACGGCAAACTCGATCTCCACGGCATTGCCCAGCGCATCCTCACCGGCCCGAACCAGGTCATCGAGGATCTCCGCCAGCGGAAAGGTGCCGTGCTTGAGCATGGGGGCAAAGGTCACGATGCGCGATCCCGGCCGGCTCACTCCATCGTAGACGGCGTGGTTGTCCTTGGAGTAGGTTGAGGCCACCGCCCGCAGTGTGCCGTCGCTCTCCGCCGCGTCCAGGCCGAAACGCCTCTCGTGCCAATGCCCTGGCCGGCCTTCCGCACTACCATTCAACTCCAGACCCCAGAATTCCGACTGCGAGTTGGCCAGTATGTCTTCGACCGACGAAAACTGCACCAGGTTACGGGGATAGCGCGGGCAGAAGGTCAAACACTTCCCGCCATCTACCACCGCGCGGCCCAGGCCCAGAGCGACGGCCGCGATGCCATCCTCGAAGGTCATCGGAGGCACGGGATAAAAATTGCGCGAGCGCACGACTCCGGAGAAATCCGGATAAAAGCGCTCACCGAAGCGCGTGCCCACAACCTGCTGCAGAATCACCGCCATTTTTTCCTCTTCCAGACGGTAGGGCGTAGCCCGCACATAGGCCTTGGCATGGCGGCTGAACATGGAGGCGTACACGCGCCGGATGGCCTCGCTCAGTGCCGCCAGCCGGTCGTCCGGATCTGCTTGCTGATTGCCCAGCATGAAGGTTTCGTACACGCCGGTGAAAGGCTGGTATTGCGAATCCTCCAGCAGGCTCGACGAGCGCACCGCCAACGGATGGCTGACCTCGGCCAGGAACGATTTCAGGTCTTCGTTGAGGGAGGTGGATAGAGATGCGGCCAGAAACTTTCGCTCAATTTCAGAGTCATCTTCGCAACGCAAGGCAAAGTCCAGCAGGTTGTTCTCGGCTACGAATTGATCGAACACATCCGTCGCCAGCACGACGGCGGGAGGCACCGAGATGCGAACCCCGGGAAAGCGGCGGGTCATGCGGCTCTTGCGCAAAAGGTGACGCACAAAGGCGAGGCCGCGAGCCTTACCCCCCAGCGACCCGGAGCCGATCCGCAGAAAACTTGATTCCGAAGGCTTGAACGTATCAGCCCTGAAGTCGCCGATCAGCACCTCGCTCTGTTCGCGGCGATACTCGTTGATTGACTCGATCAGATCGCGCCGCAGATGTTCCGGGCTCGGAAAATCCGAAACTTTTCGCGGACGGAGTTTGGCCGCCAACGCAAACTCGGTGCGAGCCATCAGCCAATGGGAGAAGTGGTTGCTCTGCGAGTGGAAGACGATGCTTTCCGCCGGAACCGTCTGCAATTGCTCTTCCAGTTCGTTCATATCTTTCGCCCGTCCGACTTCGCTCGCATCTGGCAGACGAAACACGAAGTCGCCAAACCCGAATTGCTCGGTCAATATCCGGCGCAAGTCTTTCAGCAGCGTGGGCGAACGTTTGCGCAAAAACGAATAGCCCGCGGCGTGTGCCCGCGGGCGGAACTCTGTGCGGCCGGTTTGCAACACTACGGGCACGTCTGGCACCAGGCTCTTCACCATGCGCGCCAGTTCAAAGCCCGCCTCCGGACTCAGCTTCCCCTCCCATGGGAACTCCACGTCCGATACCAGGCCGAATAGATAATTGCGATACTCCTGCACCAGCCTGGCCGCGTCTTCGAAGTTCGAGCTCAGCAGAATTTTCGGCCGCGCCTGCATGCGCACCAGCTTGTGCGCCACGTTGATGCCTTCCTGGATCACG